>JGI24705J35276_12238803_pt1 | contig 105587 bp, 83 predicted proteins | sample TergutNt197P4_FD_35276 | JGI IMG/M metagenome (IMG submission 35276) | reverse complement strand
CTTTTAGATGTTCAAATCATTAAAAACGCTTTGCTCAAAGGAGTCCACTTTTAATTTTTTAATAGTCCTGTTTTAAAATTTAAATAACAATTGTAACGTCAGAGAATAGATAAAAGATAATAGTTAATAGTTAAAAATATTAAGCTGTTAGCAGTTGTCTGCCGTATCTATTCTCTACTGTTCGCCATATTGACCTTAATATTATGGCGTGGTATAATACTTTCCATCATCTTCACTCTGCCGTTAAAAAGGGGGCTCAAAATGTCGATAGTGTTAACCGCTTCGGTTTTTGTAATTGCGATAGTTTCAATATTAATGTTGGTTGCTCTTATTATATTTATTATCGGTATTTATAATTCTCTGATAAGTTTAAAGGTTAATATTGACAGGGCGAGCTCCAATATTGACGTGCTGGCAAAGCAGAGATTTGACGAAATACCTAATCTTGTCGAAATATGTAAAGCATATATGAAGCATGAAAGGGAAACTTTGCAAAAAGTCATTGAAGCAAGAACTCTTTTTTTAAGCTCTTCAAACAGCCATGAAATAGTGAAAGCTGATTTGTGTCTGGGATCGGCTTTAAAATCTTTATATGCAGTTTCAGAGCAGTACCCCGATCTGAAAGCAAATGAGCAATTTCTTAATTTACAAAGAAGAGTTACCGCGCTTGAAAATGATATTGCCGGCAGGCGTGAATTTTATAATGCGTCCGTAGCATTATTTAATACCAGAATTTACCAGATTCCTGATATTATTGTTGCCAGATATTTAAATCTTAAAGAAAGGCAGATGTTTCAAACCGAAACAAAAGAAGAGCTAAGACCAGTTAAGACTGTAATAAGGTATTAATACCGGAGATAATTGTGAGAAACGCAATTGCGATTATGCTGTTTGCCGTACTTTTTATAGCTGCGCTTTATTTAAGCTTTTTAGGGTATATTCCTAAACGGGTTGCGGATATCGTGGTTTTAGCCGCGGGAGTGTATATTTATCTTGAAAGTTTCAATAAATACAAAAAACTGAGATATATCAGGGATACGGCAACGTCAAAAATAGGTTCTTTGCCTTTGGGGTTTGTTGAGGTTTACGGGAAAGCCAGACGGTTTCCGGGTTTGTTTGACATTTATCATTATTTGTCTATAAGAGAGCTCCCGGACAAATCCGATATTTTCGGCAGCCTGATATCTTCCGGGATACCCGGCGGCATACTTGGCTATAAGACAGAAAGCTTAAGGGCAATGCCTTTTTATATTGAAGATGAAACCGGAAAAGTTTATGTTGATCCTTTTGACGCGGAAATCGTTGTGGAAACAAAAAGATGGAGAGATGCCGGTTATTCATACGTTGAATCTGAGATAAAAGATGGTGATTTTGTGTATTGTCTTGGCACGGCTACAAGGGAAAAAGTTGCTGACGTAAGAGCAGAAGTTAATAAAGCTTTAAAAGAAGCAAGGCAGGATAAAAAAATGATGCTGGAACGTTTTGATATAAACGGCGACGGTACAATAAGCCAGGAAGAGTGGGAAATTGCCAGACAAACGCTGGAAAGAGAAATAATGGATAAAATATTGACTCCTAAAGGCGAAAGTATTATTACGATAGAGAGGGGGAAAGAAACTCCTATCTTTATACTTTCAAACAAAAGCGAAAAAGAACTTAGAAGGAAATATTTTTTTCAGTCAATTTTGCTGCTCGCGGCCGGAGTTGCCGTTACGGTAATTGCCTTTTTATGCATTTTCAATGTGATACGACTGTATAATTGTTAACGGCGGAAGTTCGGAAGCTCGGAAGCTCAGCAAAGACAAAAGATTTGTCGTTGCCGTTACTGAGCTTCCGAGCTGCTGAGCTTCTGATCTTCTGCCGTTTGAGTTGGGTCTTTTTTTTTGCTAAAATCACTCATCATGAATACAAAAAATAACAAACAATCAGCCCAAATCAGAGCGGAATTTTTAAAGTTTTTTAAAGAAAAAGGAAGCACGATTGTACCTTCGGACGCGCTTGTGCCTTCCGGGGATAAAACTTTACTTTTTACGTCTGCCGGAATGGTGCAGTTTAAACAGCATTTTCTGGGGCAAAGCAAAGATACTTTCACAAAAGCTGCGAGCTGCCAGAAATGTTTTAGGACTTCCGATATAGATCAGGTCGGGATAACTACCAGACATTTGACTTTTTTTGAGATGCTCGGAAACTTTTCTTTCGGCGATTATTTTAAAAAAGAAGCGATTGAGTGGGCGTGGGAATTTTTAACGAAAAATATGGCGCTGCCTAAAGATAAGCTTTATATAACGGTTTATAAAGATGACGATGAAGCCGCAGAAATTTGGAAAAAGATTGTTCCGGCTGACAGAATAATAAAAATGGGCGATGATACGAATTTTTGGAATATGGGCGACACTGGTCCGTGTGGGCCATGCTCGGAAATACTTATTGATTTAGGCCCTGAAATGAGCTGCGGAAAACCGGATTGCAGCCCGGCGTGCAGCTGTGACAGGCATTTGGAAATCTGGAATCTTGTTTTTACGCAGTTTGACAGGCAGGCTGACGGATCATTGAAAAACCTTCCGAGAAAAAATATAGATACCGGTATGGGTCTTGAAAGGCTTGTTGCGGCGGCAAACGGAAAAAAGAGCGTGTTTGAAACTGATTTATTTGTGCCGATTATGGAAGAGGCAGCGAAAATATTAAATGTTAAATATGAAGGCAAAAACATATTAAAACTCAGGATGATTGCGGATCATTCCAGAGCCGTAACATTTTTAATATCTGACGGCGTTCTTCCGTCAAATGAAGGCCGCGGATATGTGCTAAGAAGAATTCTCAGAAGGGCGGTAAGACAGGGTAAAATGTACGGATACGACAAGCCTTTCATAAATGAGCTTGCTTCAACCGTATTTAAAATTATGGAACCCGCGTATCCCGAGCTTTCTTCAAGGCTTGCGAATATAAAAGCGATAATTAAAGTTGAAGAAGAAAAATTTTTGGAAACCTTGGAAGCCGGATCGAATCTATTATCCAATATGATAAGTTCATATAAATCAAAAGGAGTGAAAGTAATAAGCGGAGAAGATGTTTTCAAACTTTACGATACTTACGGCTTTCCTCATGATTTAACAAAAGAAATTGCTTCTGAAAATGATATGACTGTTGATGAAGAAGGTTTTAAATCGGAACAGAAAAAAGCTCAGGAAAAATCCCGTGCGGCATGGGGCGGTTCAGGGGAAAAAGATATAACTTTTTATTCCGTACTTCATAAGAAAACCGGCGACACCGACTTTGTAGGATATGACAATTATGAATTTCCCGGGAAAGCGCTTGCTTTGATTAAAGACGGAAAAGAAACCGATGGTTTAAAAGACGGCGACAGCGGAGAAATTATTCTTTCCCAGACGCCTTTTTACGCAGAGTCCGGCGGTCAAAGCGCTGACACAGGCGTGTTAACAATGCCTTCTTTTGAAGCTGTAGTGGAAGATGTTTTTAAGCCTATAGGCAGTCTTTTTGTGCATAAAGTTAAAGTTGTAAAAGGCTCTGTGAAAAAAGGGGAAGAGGTTCTAGCTTCTATTGATAAAGAGCGCAGAAAGCAGATTCAAAGGCATCATACGGCGACGCATTTGCTCCATAAAGTATTAAGAGAGTTTCTCGGCGACCATATAACCCAGGCAGGTTCTTTGGTTGCTCCTGATTATCTGCGTTTTGACTTTACTCATTTCTCGGCAATTAAGAGAGAAGATTTAAATAAAATAGAAAATAAAATAAATGCCGTTATAAGAGAAAATATGCCTGTATGTGTTGAAAATATGAGTATAGCTGATGCTAGAAATGCCGGAGCAATGGCTCTTTTTGGTGAAAAGTACGGCGATGTTGTCAGAACCGTATCAGTTAAAAATGAAAACGAAAGCAAGGCTTTTTCTATGGAACTTTGCGGCGGAACACATATTTCAAGAACCGGAGATATAGGAATTTTTAAGATTCTTTCAGAATCTTCTGTAGCTGCCGGCGTAAGAAGAATAGAAGCTGTAGCCGGCGAAGCGGCGGAAAGATATATTTCTACAGAGGAATATCAATTTTCAAAAGTTTTGGAACTGTTTAACTCTTCAAAAAGCGATTTAGCCGTAAAAGTGCAAAAACATTTTGACGACTATAAAAAACTTGAACAGGAGCTCAATACTTTAAAAAGCCGCGCTATTTCGTCGGAAATGGATTCCCTTGTCAAAGAAGCTAAAGAGATTAACGGCGTAAAATTTTTAGGATTGAATATTGAAGGAGCCGATATAAAAGCTTTAAGAGATATTTCGGATAAAGCAAAAGACAAACTCGGTTCATGCGTAGTTTTGGTTGTTTCAAAGGCTGAAGACAAAGCTTCTTTTATCGTTTCTGTTAGTGAGGATAATGTTAAAAAAGGATTTAATGCCGGAAAAATCGCCAAGGCGTTTGCGGCTGAAATTAACGGTTCTGGCGGCGGAAAACCTGATTTTGCACAGGGCGGCACAAAAGATTTTTCAAAAATTCATGAAGCTATGAAAAATGCGCAAAAATATATAGTTGCATAACGGGAGAATCCAATGGCAGGCAAATATATTTCTTTGACGGCAATAGGAAAAGACAGGCCGGGTTTGGTCAGCGCTATTGCAAAAGTTCTGTATGAATACAAGTGCAATATTGAAGATTCAACTATGACCATTCTTCACGGCCAGTTTGCGATGATACTTATACTGAGCCTTCCAAAAGATGTAAATCCTAAGGAGCTCTACTTAAAACTCCAAAAATCATCCCGTTCCTTAAGTATGTCTTTTTCATATTCGGAGCTTACGTCTTTTGCTCCCAAAAGAAAAAAACTTGTAAATCCGTATATAATATCAGTTTATGGCGCTGATAAACCCGGAATTGTTTACGGTATAAGCTCTTTTCTTGCAGGTTATAAAATAAATATAACCGATGTCCAAACAGCTGTCTCAAAGAGTAAAGGCAAAAAAACTTATATCATGATTATTGAAGCTGAATTTCCAAAAAAAATAGCAATATCAAAAATTCAGCAAGAGCTTTTGAATTTGGCAAAATCCATGAATGTTGCGGTTTCGGTTAATCAGGCCGAATCGGCAGATATATAAGCGGTTGTATTTATGAGCGTGCTTCCAATTATTACAATCCCAGATCCTTTGCTTAAGCAGACATCGCTTCCAATCAATGAAGTAAATGACAGCGTGCGTACTCTTGCTGAAAATATGCGTCAGACAATCTGCGCTTTAGACAGATGTGTAGGCATTGCGGCGGTGCAGGTTGAAGTTTTGTCAAGAATGATAGTGGTTGACGTGTCTTTAAATCCGAAACCGCATCATAATAACGGATTATTGATAATGATAAATCCGGTAATTACTTACTCTTCGGGAAAAACAAGTTCCAGAGAGGGATGCTTGAGCGTTCCGGATTTTACGGGATATGTTACAAGAAAAAAGAAAATCGAAGTTGAATATACAGACCTGCAAGGAACAAAAAGAAGTTTAAAAACAGAAGGCTTTGAAGCGATTGTTATTCAGCACGAGATAGACCACTTAGACGGCAAAGTATTTTTAGACAGAGTAACGTCCTTGAAAACAGATGTGTTTAGAAGAACGTAATAACGGCAGAGTGAAGAGTTAAAAGTATAGAGTAAAAATACTGCAAAAAATTTTTTGTTGTCGTAGCTGTTACCCTCGCCCCTTGCGGGAGAGGTGTCAGCGAAGCTGACGGAGAGGGGTTGCCTTTGTCGTTATTCTCATCTACAGTCTCAGTGATGCGCGAGAATTAAAGTCCGGATATTTTTATTGCGCCTATAGCTCAACTGGATAGAGCGTCAGCCTCCGGAGCTGAATGTTCCGGTTCAAATCCGGATAGGCGCGGTTGACCGGAATCATAGTATCTTTATATATCTAAAAGTTTATTTTGACTTTAACGCACTGGTTGTGATTTGTATAATAGTTTTGTAATTCATTTTGTTGTTATTCTTAGGAGTTTGTTTTAAAATGAAGCGTCGGGAGACGCTTAAATAAAACTTAATATGACTTTTTTGGCTGAAGGTAAAACCTTCATCTGTTTGTAGAAATACAAATAAGGTTGGATAGCCAAGGAAGTCGCTATGTTTGGGGAAAAGTCTATCTTCGGATAGGCTAATCCCCTACGGCGACTTTGCTCTTGTGGATATCCAACCTCATAAAGCAAGGTCGCCTTTTTATTTGTCTAAAAAAATTAAAATCTTGGAGGTATTATGAAAAATGAAAAACAACTAAAACATAAATTCAACGACATACAAAAAAAGGATATTAACGGATTCAAAGATTTTAATGATTTTAAAGAATGGTATAAACAACAATATGAAAAACAAGAAAAGAAATGCCATTATTGCGAAATGCAGGAAACCGATATTGAAACAATTGTTATGGAAGGAATGTTGAAATCAAAAAGATTTCCTCAAAACGGAAAAATCTCGCAAGGGCACTCAAGAGGCGTTAATCTTGAGATAGATAGAAAAAAATCAAATAAAAATTATTCAAAAGAAAATTGCGTGCTTGCGTGTTATTTTTGCAATAACGATAAAAGCGATGTTTTTGACGAAGAAAAATATAAAGATTTCGTGAAAGACAGAAAAGGATTTTTGGAAAAATTATTGTTTCAAAGTAAAAAACAACATTATTGATTTGCTGTCTTAAAAGATACAGGCAATGTTTGAAAATTTGAGTCAATAAAAGTGAATTGTATAATGCAGTTAAAATAATATTGAAGAGGTGTTATATGAAAAAAATTATATTTGCAGCAAGTTGTTGTTTGATATTGTTTATAGGGTGTGTTACGGTAAATCAAAATAATTCGGGAACAAATGCAGCAGAACCATTTTTTGAAGATTGGTCTTCTAAAATAATACCAACGCCTGTTAGTCCAACTGAACCCAAAAATAGTTATGTGATAGATTCAAAAACGTTACCCAAAGATATAGAATACACTGTTATAACTTTAGCCGGAGCAGCTATAATAGATAGAAGCATAAATCTTGATTCTGCTCTAATTCAGATAGATGATCATTCAGGCACACAAAAATCTGAATTTGGTACATTTTTACAAGGAAATGTACCTGAATACATATATAAACAGTTTTTACAAAATAGAACCTTCCAAATAAATACCCCTAAAGACGGGTATTGTTTAGCGCGGATGAATGACATATCTGTTGTTGGAATCGATGGATATGGGAAAAACATTTGGGGGCATTTATATGGGTTGTATAAAGCAAAAATAAAAGAGCCGCCACAAAAAGAGTTAGATAAATATAATAAGGAATTAAATGAGTACCATAATTTATTAGATAAAAGAGAAAAACAAATAGCAAGGTTTACTTTAGAAGAACAACAATACTTGCAAGCATATTTGGAGTATTGTAAAAAAGTTAAGAAGCAGGATAATTGCGCAATAAGCGGAGTTACATATCATAAAAAAACGCAACAGTTGTTATATAAAGACAATTTGTGGAATAACAGAGATGTAAAGTATAAAATAGGATCACGAAAATTACCTTATAATTATAATCAAAATTTGTTCGGCTCAAATAGCGAACCTATATACGCATATCCAATAAATTTAGATAATTATTATAAGTCTATAATTCTGACGAGGAAGGGTATACAGATGTAAAGTATGCAAGTTTTTGGAGAGCAATCCAAAAACTTTGCAATTTCGATAAGTTTTTGGATTATAGTTATTGTAAGATCTACAGTTATTCAATCTCATTCCCTGCGAACCCTTTTACAATTTCACCGTTTTTTATTGTTAACACTATACCCAGCAGCTTGCTGCTGGGAACCGCTTGGTTGTCAATTCCCGCGAAAGCGGGAATCCAAGTTTAAAAATGGATGCCCGTTTTCACGGGCATGACAACTGATACCGCACAGCTTGCTGTGCGGAGTGGCTCATTTCAGTTTTCTTGCATTTTTGGTATAATACTTGAAACAAGAGATAGGATAGAGCGTCGACATCCGAAGCTGAATGTCCCGGTTCAAATCCGGATAGACGCGAGTTACTCGATGCGCAAAAAAGGAATTTATGACAATCATTTCTGATAAAAACAAACAGTTTTCAGAAGTAGTAAGTCTAATCAAAAAATCTCGTTATAATGCCATAAAAAGTGTTAATACTGAGTTGATTGATTTATATTGGAATATAGGAAAATATATAAATGAAAAAATTCAAGATTCTCAATGGGGTCAGGGAGTTGTAGAGGAATTAGCAGAATATATATCAAAGATGGAACCGGAGTTGAAAGGTTTCTCAGACAAAAACCTCTGGCGCATGAAGCAGTTTTATGAAATATATAAAGATTTCCCAAAACTCTCACCACTGGTGAGAGAATTAAGCTGGACACATAATCTTATAATTTTTTCTAGAAGTCAAAGTATTGAAGAGATAGAGTTTTATCTAAAAACTTCAATAAAAGAGGCTTACAGTAAAAGAGAGCTTGAGCGTCAAATTTCAACAGGAATATACGAAAGAACTATGCTTGGCAATAAGTCTTTGCCCGCGTCTGTTAAGAATAAATTTCCAAACGCTTTAAACAATTTTAAAGACAGTTATTCTTTTGAATTTTTGAAGCTTAGTGATGAACATAGCGAGAACGATTTGCAAAAAGGGCTTCTAAGGCAACTAAAAGATTTTATACTTGAACTTGGCAAAGATTTTCTTTTTATAGGAGAGGAATATAAAGTTCAGGTAGGTAATTCGGATTTCTTTATAGATTTGCTCTTTTATCACAGAGGTTTGCAGTGCTTGGTTGCTTTTGAACTAAAAGCTGACAAATTTAAGCCTGAGCACTTAGGGCAGTTAAATTTTTATTTGGAAGCATTAGACAGAGATGTTAAGAAGCCGAATGAAAACCCAAGCATTGGTATCCTGCTCTGTAAAGATAAAGACAGTGAAGTTGTAGAATACGCTTTAAGCAGAACATTGCAGCCGACTATGATAGCAGAATATAAAATTCAATTGCCGGATAAAAAACTGTTGAAACAAAAACTGCGCGAATTGTTTGCAGATGAAAAAAATTAACGGTTATAATATTAAATGAATACCTAAATCAGTACTGATAAAAAAATGAAAACAGTTATTCAAAGAGTTAAAAAAGCTTCGGTTGCTATAGACGGTAAAGAAAAAAGAGAAATCTCTAAAGGGCTTGTCGTATTGGCTGCATTTGGAAAAAATGATACGCCTGAAGAATGTTATAAGATTTTTGAAAAAATAAAAAATTTAAGAATATTTTCCAACGAAGCCGGTAAGTTTGATTACTCTGTTGAAGATATAAAAGGGGAAATTCTGATTATTTCGCAGTTTACTCTTTACGGAGACTGCGGCAGAGGAAAGCGGCCTGATTTTACGTCTGCGGCTCCTTATGCGTTAGGTAAGCAGCTTTATGAAGAGTTTTTAAATATTGCGTTAAAATCAGGACTGAAAGTTGAAAGCGGGGAGTTCGGCGCAGATATGCTTGTTGAAATACATAATGACGGCCCTGTAACGATAATTCTTGATTAGGCGGTGGGTATGAATATTATCAGTTTACTGGACAATAAATTAATTAAATCCGTAGAAAAAAGAGAAAAAATAGCCGAATCCATACGAAAAAAATTAATTACAATTAAAGAAATTAAAAAATTAGAAGATGTGCTTGACCATAAAAAGATGGCTTTGGTTTTTGAAGCGATGGAAGCTGTTTCATCTGAAAAGCCTGAAATATCAAATAAAGACTGGCTGAAATTTACCAAAGGATTTGTTGAATCAAAGTCAAACTCAATAAAGAGAGAGGCTTCAAGAATAGTCGGGAACATCGCGCATCTATTTCCAAGCGAATTAGATGCCATAATACAAAGTCTAATGAAAAACACAAAGGATGAAGGTACGGTAATTCGTTGGAGCAGTGCGTACGCACTTGCGAGAATTATTCAAATTCCTAAATATGCAAACAGTAAGCTTTTTGATGTTCTAACAGACTTATGCGGCAAGGAAAAAGAAAACGGTGTAAAGAATCAATTACTTAACGGCTTAAAAAAAGCGAAAAAGTTAAGGGGCAGGTAGTGAGCAGTAAAGTTATTGAAGCAAATATTGAAAAGCTTTATAAAATGATGGATAAATGTGAAATTTGTCCGAGAAAGTGCGGCGTCAACAGAAATAAAGGTCAGGTTGGTCTTTGCAGAACCGGAAACAAAATATTAGTTTCGAGCTGTAATGTTCATATGGGCGAGGAACCGCCCATTACCGGGGAAAAAGGTTCCGGAACTATATTTTTTGCAAATTGTACGCTAAAATGCGTTTTTTGCCAAAATTATCCGATAAGCCAGCTTGGAAACGGTAAAGAAGTTTCAATTGAAGAGCTTGCCTATATAATGCTGGGTTTACAAAAGAAAGGTGTACACAATATAAATTTTGTCACGCCTACGCATTACAGCGCTGAAGTCGCGAAGTCGGTTTATCTGGCGCGGAAAAAAGGGCTCCAAATTCCGATAGTGTTCAATTGCAGCGGGTATGAAAGAGTTGAAGTTTTAAAACTTTTGGAAGATACGATTGATATTTATCTGCCAGACATAAAATATGCCGATAGTGAAACTGCATTTAAATATTCTGGCATAAAAGACTATGTTGAAGTAAACTGCGCGGCGTTAAAAGAGATGGCGCGGCAAAAAGGAATTTTAAAAATTAATGAAGACGGTATAGCCGAGAAAGGCGTTTTGATAAGACATATGGTTTTGCCGGGAAATGTAGAAAATACTAAAAAATCTTTGGACTTTATCGCACGGGAACTGTCAAAAGAAACTTTTTTAAGCCTTATGGCGCAATATCATCCTGCGCATAAATCGTCGGAATTCAAAGAATTATCAGGAAATTTGACGATTGAAGAATATGAAGAAGCTTATAATCATCTTGAAAGCCTTAACTTAGAAAACGGATGGCAACAGGAACTTGAATGAAAAGAACAATGCGTTTTAAAAACTGGTATCCGAATAATGCCGAAGAAATAGAAAATTATATTCCTGATGTGCAAAAGAAAAAACATGCCATAGGCATTGTCAGCCCGCATGCGGGATGGATATATTCCGGTATGACTGCCGGGACAACATACGCGTCTTCTCAAATTTGTGATACCTATGTTATTCTTTGCCCAAGCCATACTGGTCTTGGCCCTGAAATATCAATATATCCTGCGGGTTCATGGGAAACACCCATAGGCGATTTAGAAATTGATTATGAGTTTGCAAAGCTTATTGCTTTAAATTCAAAGTTTGCAGAATTTGACGATACCGCGCATATAATGGAACATTCCTTAGAAGTCCAGCTTCCGTTTATAAAAAAAATAAATCCTTCCGCAAAAATTGTTTCTATTTGCATGAAGACTTATGAATATAAAAAGTGTATGGATTTGGCCGAAGCGATCTATAAGGCTTCAAACGAGTATCTTAGCAAGAAAATATGCGTTGTCGCCTCCACTGATATGAGCCACTATTCAAATGCGGCGATAGCTAAAATATGCGATGATCTGGCTATAAAAGAGATTATGCAGCTTGACGGTAAAGGCTTGCTTGAAGTTGTTGAAGAAAGAAATATAAGCATGTGCGGCGCTTCGCCTGTTGCCGCAATGCTTTTTTATTCAAAGCTTGCAGGAGCTAAGAAAGCTGAACTTTTGAGATATTCAAATTCCGGAGAAGTAAGCGGGGATTTCAGCGAAGTTGTCGGGTATGCGGGGATGATAATATATTAAAATAAAACGGCGATGCAGAGATGCGATGATGCAGGGATGCGGAGTAACGGATAAACGGCAATTATGAATGACGAATTACGAATCAACGGCAATAAGAAAGTTTTTCATAAAACTTTGGCTTCAGGGCGCTGGGAGCAGTTTTCTTTTGCCAGACAGATGGCAAATATAGGCAGTGAAGTTGAACGCGCTATGAAATGGAAAGAAAAGAACGATATGAGTAAATTCGAAAATGCTTTTGCGAGAATGCTGGAGTTGATATATTTAACCATCGCGGATAAAAAGAATGTTAAAAGGCTTAAAGAAGTTACGCGCATGAAAGAAGCGCTTATAGATTATTTATATGACGATAATTATTATAACTCAACCGGAGATTTTTTCAGAAAATATTTTTTACAGTTTGCTTACTATGCCGGAAGAGAACGTCAAGAAAAATTTTAAACATATAAAGGAAAAGAAATGTTTTGGAAATACGGCGTTGTGATATTGGTAAATACGTTTTTGGGGCCCGGAGTGGGGCAGCTGGTTTTAAAGCAGTTTAAAAAGGGATTTATAATACTCGGTATCGGCGTTATTATATTGATTTTGATGTCTGCCGTTATTGTTTCATCGGTTGAACCGTCGGCTGTGCCTCAGGATTTTGGAGCGATGAAAGAGTTTGCCAAAAACTTGTTGGAACAAAATGCGGATAAATTGAAGATACTTAATTATGCTTTGCTGATATTATGGGCATATTCTTATGCAGACATAGTAATGAGCGCTGTTGCGGAACGTAAAAAGAATGAAACGGAAAAAGACGGAAATTGAAAAGTTTGTTTCAGTCCTGCAGATGAGAGAAATTGACGCGATAACGTCCTGTAAATACGGAATCGCTTCAATAATTCTTATGGAAAATGCCGGAAAAGCCGTTGCTGATGAAAGCGAAAAGGCGTTAAGAAAGTTGAAAAATAAGAATGTGGCCGTAGTTTGCGGTTCGGGAAATAATGCCGGCGACGGGTTTGTTGCCGCCAGATATTTAAACAATAAAGGTTTTAACGTAAGCGTATTACTGACTAAACAGGAAAATTTTTTTAAAGGCGACTGTAAAATTAATTTTGAAATTCTCAAAACGCTCGGAATAAATATTTTATCGGATTTGTGCTTAATTGATAAATACGGGATTATTATTGACGCTGTTTTAGGCACGGGCATAAGCGGTCTTGTAAAAAAACAAACAGCTGAAACGATAAATAAAATAAATCATGTTAAAGCTTATAAAATATCCGTTGATATACCTTCCGGAATGAACGGGGATACCGGCGAGATTATGGGATATGCGGTTAAGGCTGACAAAACAGTGACTTTTGCGTTTAAAAAGAATGCTTTTAAAAATAAAGCTTTAAAAAAATATACAGGTAAAATTATTACGGCGGATATAGGAATTCCTGAAAAAGCCGCAGAGGATATAATTAAAAATGAAAAAAATTAAATTAGAAATACTGTTGATGACAGCATTGTGCTTTGTGTTTGCATGTGGCTGTGCCTCATCAAAAGGAGCGAAACGGGTGAAATATGATAACGGACTTACATCCATATTCAGAAATGATAAGAACAGTATGGCCGCTTCGGTTGCGGTTTATGTGAGAGTCGGAGCTGTTGACGAAAAGCCGGAACAGGCGGGACTTTCGCATTTTCTTGAACATTTAATGTTTAAAGGCAGTAAAAATTATCCGGGTGACGAACTCAGCCGCAGGGTAGAAAATATGGGCGGATATATTAACGCCGCTACGTCCAGCGAATATACCATGTATTATATTGACGTTCAAAGAGACGGTGTTGAAGAAGCCGTAAAAATGCTTGCCGATACCATGCAAAATCCTCTCTTTCCTGCTGATGACGTTGACAGGGAAAGGAAGGTAGTAATTGAAGAGATTCAAAGATATTTCGATAACCCTCACGCGGTTCTAGGAGAAATTTTCAGCGCAAATTTATACAGGCAAAGCGCTTTAAGAAACAGTGTTATAGGCAATGAAAAGGTTATATCCTCAATACCAAGAGATGAGATTTATAACTATTTCAGAACTCATTATATTCCGCAAAAAATGACAGTAGTTGTCAGCGGCAATTTTGATAAATCAGCGATTGAAAAACTCGTAGCCAAAACTTTCGGAAATTTTGAAGTAAGACCTTCCCCGCAAGAGCCTCTGCTTTTTGAAGAAGCGCAGCCGGGCGAAGCAATAGTAAAAAAAGGGAAAGTTGAAGTAGGTTATATGTTTTTCGGATTTTTAGGCCCGGACGCAAGTTCTGACGATATTTTCGCGGCTGACCTTGCCATGCACGCTTTAGGCGGCGGTAAATCTTCAAGGCTTTACAGGGTTCTTAAAGAAGAAAAACAGCTTGTTTACTCGATAGGTTCTTCGTTCCAAACGATGAAAGGAACGGGCGCGGTTTTTATCAGTGCGGTTTTTGACCCTGCGAATTATGAAAAAGTTAAAGATGAGATAAACGTCCAGATACAAAATATGCTTGATAACGGAATAAGCGAAGAAGAGCTTGAAAGAGCGAATGTTTCAATGAGAACCGCGTGGAGTTTTTCTTTTGAGAAGCCTTTTAATATAGGATACGCTTACGGCATATGGCAGTTAATGGGCAGACCTGAAATCGCGGAGCAATATCTTTCAAAAATGAACGCTTTAAAAATTATTGACGCGCAAAACTTTCTAAAAAAATATTACAGCAGAGAGAATGTGGTAAGCGCGGCTTTGCTGCCGGAAGAGAAATAATATGAAAAAAATTTTATTTGTTTTATCATTTATTTTGATATACCAAACCGCTTTTGGAGGCAGAATGGAAGATTTTACGCTGAAAAATAATATAAAAGTAATTTTTAACAGAACCGACGGTATTGAAGTTGTTTCCATGAAAGTGTTTACGCCTGCTTCCGTTTTAGGCGAGACAAATTCAAATGCAGGAATATCGCTGATGACGGCAAATCTTATGACTAAATCGACTAAAAACCGTTCAAGCGAAGTTTTGGCAAAAGATGTCGATAATATAGGCGCTGACCTTTCCGCGAATGTCGATCATGATATGTCATTCATAAATATGAGCTTTTTATCCGAATTTTTTGACAGAGCTTGCGAAATACTTTCCGATGTCATAAAAAATCCGGCTTTTAATCAAAATGAAATTGATATGGAAAAGAAAAATAATATAGCCGGATTAAACGCCAGAAAGGACAGGATTTTTAATACGGCAATGGACAATTTCATAAAGAAATTTTATGAAGGCACTCCGTATGCGCTGACTGTTTTGGGAAGCGAAGAAAGCATTAACTCCATAACCGCGGAGCAGCTTGCCGAATGGCATAAAAATTCATTTAACGCTTCAAATATTCTTATATCAATTTCCGGAAATGTCGATATGCAAACCGTAAAAAACAGTCTTGGGAAATACTTTGCGGATATCGAGGCAGGAAAGAAGTTTGAAAAACCGGAATTTAATTTTGAGATGAAAGAATCTTCTACTTTGGATATAAAAAGCAAGTTTAATCAGGCTTACATAATAAAAGGCTTTCCGGCTCCGGAACTCAAAAGCGAAGATTTTGTTACCTTAAAAGTAATAAGCGCTATTTTGGGCGGGAGAATGACCAGCAGGCTTTTTACCGAGCTTAGAGAAAAACTCGGGCTTGCATACGAAGTCAACGCAATGTATCCTTCAAGAGTGCGCGACAGCTATTTTCTCATATATATAGGATTGGACAAGAAAAATATTGATTTGACGCTGAACAGAATCAGAGAAATATTGAAAGATATGCGCGAGAATGAAGTCGGGCAGCAGGAGCTCAGCGATACCAAGACATTTATGAGAGGCATACATATACTGGACAGGCAGACCGTATGGAAAAGATCTTATTATTACGGATGGCGGGAAGTTGTCGGCCAGGGATATCAATACGACGATAAGTTTCTTGAAGACGTAGATAAAGTTACAAGCAAAGATATTATTGAAGCCGCCAATAGAATATTTAGCCGGGATTCGCTTTCCGTTATTGTAAGGCCGGATACGACAAGTAATAAATAACAATTAAAAATTAACAATTGAAAAGATATTTCATTTTTTTGTCATGTTGAGCGAAGGTGCCTAAGGCACCGTAGTCGAAACAGCTGCCGTAAAAATTACAAAAAACCATGAAAAATTATTATATTTACATAATGGCAAGTAAGAAATACGGCGTTATATACATTGGTATTACAAATAATATAGCAAAAAGAGCATATGAACATAGAGAGGGACTTATTGCGGGATTTACTAAAAAATATAAAGTTAATAAACTTGTATATGTTGAAGTATTCAATGACGTAAACGAGGCAATAGAAAGAGAAAAACAGCTAAAGGGTTGGAGCAGAGAAAAGAAAATTTTCCTTATAGAAACAAACAATAAAAATTGGAATGATTTGTATAAAAGTGTTATATAAATTTATTTTTAACGGCAGATCCTTCGACTACAGCGCTTGAGGCGCTTCCGCTCAGGATGACAGCAAAAAATGCAGATCCTTCGGCTATGGCGCCTGGCGCCTTCGCTCAGGATAACAGCCAAAACAAGTTGAGAAAACATGAAAGTGAAAAATAAAACTCTGAAATCAAAAAATAATAATTGTTATTTGTTAATTGTTATTTGTTCATTATTTTTATTTTCCTGTTCGTCAAAAGAATTCCAACAGCAAGAAATAGTTTCTGATAATTCCTCTCCGGTTTACGGAGACGCTTTCATCACTGCCATAGGCAGTGATGTTTCTTTTATGAATCCTATACTGGCAAGCGATTCGCCGTCCGGTTCGGTTAACGCTATGATTTTTAACGGACTTATTAAGTATGATGAAAATTTTAATTTAACATGTGATTTGGCTGAAAGTTTTGACGTTTCCGATGACGGACTTATTATAACTTTCAATCTCAGAAAAAATGTTAAATGGCATGACGGCGAGCCGTTTACCGCAAAAGATGTAAAATTTACCTATGATGTTTTGGTTGACACGAATACAAAAACTCCTTATTCTTCAAGTTTTATGCTTGTTAAAGAGCTGAAAATAATTGACGATTATACAATAAAAGTTTATTATGACCGTCCTTTTGCACCGAATCTTGAAAGCTGGGGAATGTCGATAGTTCCCGAACATGTTTTCAGAGGACATGATTTTAACGATGCTCCGGCAAACAGAAGACCCGTCGGCACCGGGCCATATAAGTTCGAATCATGGCAGACCGACCAAAAAATCGTGCTTGCCGCAAATCCTGATTATTTTGAAGGAAAGCCTTTTATAAGCAAATACATTATACGCGTAATTCCCGATTCGTCAGTCCAATTTTTAGAACTAAGAAATGAATCTTTAGACAGTATAACCCTCACTCCCGACCAGTGGCACGCGTACGAAAGTTTTTTTAAGCATTATGATAAATACAGACACCCTACTTTTACATTTACTTTTTTAGGATTTAACCGCCTCCGTAAGCCTTTTGACAATAATGAGTTTCAAAAAGCAATTGAACTTGCCATAAACAAAAAAGATGTTATTGACGGAGTTCTTCTCGGCACGGGCATAGAAATAAACGGTATTTATCCTCCGCAAAGCTGGGCATATAAAGAACTGCCGAATTCGGAATATAATCCTGAAAAAGCCATAGAGATACTTTTATCTTTAGGTTTTAAGGATATCAACAATGACGGTTATTTGGAATATAACGGAAAGCCTTTTGAGTTTACGATAACTACAAATCAGGGCAGCAAGCAGAGAGAGCTTTCAGCCCAAATAATACAGCAGCATTTGAAAAAAATCGGTATTAAAGTAAATGTCAGGATAATTGAGTTCAGCACTTTTATAAACCAATATATAGCAAAAAGAGATTTTGACGCGGTAATTATCGGCTGGAGCACGACTTTTGATCCTGACCAGTACTCTTTGTGGCATTCGCAGCAAACGGCTCCCAGGCAGTATAATTTTCTTTCGTATAATAACCCTAAAGTCGACAAGCTTTTTGAAGACGCCAGAACGACTTTTGACATAGAAAAAAGAAAAAAAATGTACCATGAGATACAGGATATAATGTACGAAGATCCTCCGTGTATATTTTTATACTGTCCGGACAGTCTGACCGCGTTACACAAAAGATTCAGAGGCGTAAAAGACGCGCCTATCGGCGTGGGATATAACTTTATCGAGTGGTGGACGCCGAGAAGCGAAATCAAGTATTCGTTTTAACGGGAATAATGAATGTTTAACTATTTAATTAAAAGATTAATTTATTCTATACCGATTTTAATCGGTATAACCGTAATAACTTTCTCCGTGATGTATTTTACTCCCGGAAAGCCTACCGATATGATTGCGGATTTTAACATAAAGGTTACTTCCGAAGCAAAAGAAAGGCTTGTTGCGCTTTACGGGCTTGATAAGCCTGTGCACGTGCAGTATTGGAACTGGCTTAGACGCGTTGTTGTGCTTGATTTCGGTAGTTCGTTTAAAGACGGTAGGCCTGCCTCGCAAAAAATTCTTGAAAGGCTGCCGGCAACAGTTTTATTGAATGTTTTGTCAATTTTGTTAATGCTTATTATTGCCGTGCCTGTCGGCATATACTCGGCCGTCAGGCGATACTCTTTATTGGACAGAATTTTAACGGTTATAGTTTTTATATGTTTTTCCGTTCCTGCTTTTTGGGTTGCTTTACTGCTTATGATAGTCGTAGGTTTATGGCTCGGGTGGCTGCCGATTTCGGGGCTCACCTCATTTAATTTTGAAAATCTTTCGCTTTTCGGAAAAGTTTTGGATTTGGCTAAACATCTTATACTTCCGCTCATAGTTTCAACGCTTGGGTCTTTTGCCGTGCTTTCGCGGTATATCCGTTCAGGAATGCTTGACGTGCTAAAACAGGATTATATCAAGACTGCTTATGCCAAAGGGCTGAGCAAAAAACAAGTCATTTTTAACCATGCTTTGAAAAATGCTTTATTGCCGCTGATAACTATAGTCGGGTTGTCTATTCCCGGGCTGATAGGCGGAAGTTTTATAATTGAGACTATATTTTCATATCCGGGTATGGGACGGCTTGGCTATGACGCCATTATGGCAAGGGATTATCCGGTCATTATGGGTATCGGAGTTATATCGGCGTTTTTAACGCTTTTGGGTAATATTATTGCGGATGTGCTGTATTCGACGGCTGATCCTAGGATAAGATACAAATAACGGCAGTGAGTAGTTAGTAATGAGTAGTGAGTAATTGATGGCTTTTGTCGTCATTGCGAGGAGTGAAATGACGAAGCAATCTAGACAACAAAACTCTGGATTGCCACACCGCCTTTGGCGGTTCGCAATGACAAACGAAAAGTAAAGAATAAAACTATGAAAAGAATATTTCAAAATAAAATGGCATTATGGGCTTTGACATTAATTTTGTTCATTATTGTTATTGCGGTTTTTGCGCCGTTTATAGCGAAATATGATCCTGCGGCGCAGGATTTATCACAAAGGCTTAAAGCTCCTTCTTTAACTCATATTTTAGGCACCGATGATTTAGGCAGAGATGTTTTTTCAAGAATGGTTTACGGAGCGAGAGTATCAATTTCAGTAGGTTTTTTCGCGGTAAGCATAACATTATTTATAGGAATAATATTCGGAATGGTTTCCGGGTATTTCGGAGGATGGGTTGATTCCGTAATAATGCGGTTTACCGATATTATACTTTGTTTTCCGACGTTCTTTTTGATACTTATCGTAATAGCTTTTTTCGAGCCGAGCATCATAAACGTTATGGTTGTGATAGGAATAACTTCCTGGCCGGGCCTTGCAAGAATAGTGCGCGCGGAAGTTTTATCAATAAGGGAAAGAGAGTTTGTTCTTGCGTCAAAAATGCTTGCCGTCAGCAGGTTGCGCATGTTTTTTGCGCATATTCTGCCGAACGTGATTTCGCCGATAATAGTTTACGCCGCTATAGGAATAGGAGGGGCGATTCTTACCGAATCAGGGCTTTCATTTTTAGGGCTTGGCGTTCAGCCGCCGATGTCTTCCTGGGGACAGATTCTTATGCAGGGGAAAGATTATATTTATGTTGCATGGTGGCTTTCTCTGTTTCCCGGGCTTGTGATTTTAATAACGGTTTTATCTTTTAATATGATAGGCGAAGCATTGAGGGATATTTTAGACCCGAAGGATAATAAAATTTAATGGCAATTTTATCGGTAAAAAATTTGAGCATAGATTACAGAGCTTCTTTCGGAACGGTTGAAGCCGTTAAAAACGTAAGCTTTGATATTAAAAAAGGCGAAGCCTTTGTGATTGTGGGGCGCTCCGGCAGTGGAAAAAGCACGGTTGCGTCCGCCATAATGGATTTAACGGAAATAGACGGCGGCCGTATAAAATCAGGCAGCATTATTTACGGCGGAAAAGATATTTTGAAGATGTCTTTTGATGAAAAAAGGCAAATAAGAGGCAAAAAAATATCGATGATTTTTCAAGATCCCCAGTCATATTTAAATCCGGTTATAAGAATCAAAAAACAGCTTTTTGAGGCTTATGAAGTGCATAATCCGAATGCTTCATATAACGAAACATATGCGAAGGTTGCGGAAGTTTTAAATAAAGTGCAGCTGGATGATACTGACAGAATTTTGAAATCTTATCCTCACCAACTCTCAGGCGGGCAGAAGCAGAGAATTCTGATAGCAATGGCAATAATCAATAATCCTGAAATTTTAATAGCCGACGAGCCTACCACAGGTCTGGACGCGGCGATACAAAAACAGGTTTTAGAGCTTATAGCAGGCCTCAAAAAAAGTCTGGGTATAACGCTTATTATGATTACGCACAATATGCGTATAGCTAAAAAATATTCAGATATTGTCGCTGTTATGCATAACGGCGAAATTGTAGAGATGTCGGCTGTTGACGAAATTTTTAAAAATCCGAAGCATGAATATACTAAACTTTTGATAGGCTCTTAAAAGGCAATGATATGTTTTTAGAAGTTACAAATTTATCAAAAATTTATAATACGAAAGAATTTTTCAGCGAGAAAAAATTTCTTGCTTTGGATAATGTTAACTTTTCTATAAAGGAAGGGGAATATCTTTCGATTATCGGAAGTTCCGGGTCAGGCAAAACAACGCTCGGCAGGGTAATAGCGAATCTTTTGGAATACGACGAAGGAAGTATTAAATATTTCGGTAAAAATTTAAAAGATTATTCTGTTTTGGAACTTTCTTCAATTGTTCAGATGATATTTCAGAATCCGTATGCTTCATTAAATCCTAAATTGAAGATAAGATCTTCCCTTTTGGAAGCCCTTCCGGGAATTAATAAAACAGAAGCCGATGTAATCATTGAAAAAGCTTTATCTAATGTCGGACTGGACGCAAAAATTCTAAATAATTATCCTCATCAGTTCTCAGGCGGACAAAGGCAAAGGATTGCCGTCGCAAGGGTATTGCTGAAAAGTCCGAAACTTATCATAGCCGACGAGCCTTTTGCGTCACTTGATGTATATTCACAAAACCAGATAATGGATATCTTTAAAAATATAAAAAAGACTTCAGACATTTCCGTGATTTTAATTACGCACGATATTTCGGCAGCTTCAAAATTTGCTGAAAGAATGATTATTATGGAAAGAGGGAAAATAGTTAAAGACGATTCTTTTGACAATATATTTAAAGTAAAAGAAAATAAGTATATTGTGGATTTAATATCGTCAATGGAATTATAAAAGCAATTACGAATCAACGACAACTATGGAAAATAAAATGCAAAAGCTGATTAAAATTATTATTGCTTGTTCAAAAGGTTATGAGGTTTACGCCGTTGGCGGATTTGTACGTGATTTGCTTTTAAAGCGTGTTTGTAATGATATGGATTTATCCGTAAATAAAGACGTGGAAAAATTTGCTAAGAAAGTTGCCAAAACTCTGAATGCAAAAATCGTTATTCTTGATGATACAAGCAAAATATACAGAATAATTTTAAAAGCCGGCGATGTGAAAAATATAGATATATCGTTATTTGACGGCAAAAGCATAGAAGAAGACTTGAGAAACAGGGATTTTACCGTAAATGCTATGGCTTTTAAAGTAGGTGATTTTGGCGACTTTAGGAATAATATAGTTTTTGCAGATAATAAATGTATGCAGGATTTAAAAAGTAAAACAATAAATATATTTTCAAAAAATGTTTTTAAAAAAGATTCCTTGAGAATGTTAAGAGCTTTTCGGTTTGCATCGGAATTGAATTTCAAAATATCGGATGAAACTTTAAAACAAATAAAAACAGATTCGGATTTGATAAATAAATCAGCTGCTGAAAGAGTAAAGAATGAATTTTTCAGGATTCTTTCATCCCGCGAATCATCGAAATATTTAAGAATAATGGACGACTGCGGACTGCTCGCAGCAATGTTCCCTGAAGTTTCTAAAATGAAAAAAGCTTCTAAAAAATATTATTATCATCCTCAAGGGTTGTTTCAGCACTCATTTGAAACAATGGAAGCCGTTGAAAATATATTAAATAATTTAAAAAAGTATTTTCCGGATAATTATAAAGAGCTTGAGGCTCACTTTTCAAATGGTGAAAATTATTCGGAATACATTACAAAAGGAAATCTCTTAAAGTTTGCCGCATTATTTCATGACAGCGCCAAGCCGGAAACAGCAAAAAAAGAAGGCGGCAAAGTGCGTTTTTTCGGGCATGAAGAGCAGGGCGCAAGAAAAATTGAAGAAATCGCGCAATCTCTTAAAATGAGCAAAAAAGACGTGGCTAACGCTAAATTTCTTATTGAAAACCATATGCGTCCTTCAACGCTTACAAAAAATAATATTGTCACAAATAAAGCCGCTTTAAAGTTTTTCAGGGACATAGGAGACAATACTCCGGACTTGCTCATTCTTTCAATGGCAGACTGGCATTCTTATAAAAAACTAAAAATTTTTTCTCATAAAGAGTTGAAAGCACAGGAAAATTCCGTACGCGGTCTTATATCGCAGTATTACGAAATTAAAAATGCAAAACCTCTTCCGAAACTTATTGACGGAAATATAATAATGAAAGAGTTTAAGCTGAAGCCGGGCCCGTGGCTCGGAGACCTTTTGAATTATGTGATTGAAGCTCAGCAGGAAGGAAAAATTTCCGACAAAAAATCAGCTCTTAAGCTTCTTTTGTCTAAACTGGCTTCCGTCAAAAAAAAGTATAAACTATGAGCAACCGCTTTTTGATTGAAAGTTTATCATAAAATTTGTAGAATCTTTAACAATATTGCGGGTGTAGTTCAGTGGTAGAATGAAAGCTTCCCAAGCTTTAGATGTGGGTTCGATTCCCATCACCCGCTTTTATAAATGCAATTACAAATTACGAATTACTAATGACGAATTAAAGACAAGGAAAGTGTTTCTGCAGTTTATTTGTAATTCGTCATCAGTAATTCGTAATTGTTTTATAGCTTGAGGATAAAATGCCAAAACTTCAAATTTGCAAATATGGCGATCAGGTGCTCAGAAGAAAAACAGAGCCTGTCGCTGAAATAAATGATGATATAAAAGAACTGGTTTCGGATATGTTTGAAACCATGTATGCTGCTCCGGGCGTTGGGCTTGCTGCTCCGCAGGTAGGAGTTTCTTTAAGAATTTGTGTTATTGATGTGAAACCTAACGGTAAAAACGATCCTTTGGTTATGATAAATCCCGAGATTATAGAAGGCGATAATAAAATTCTTGCGGAAGAGGGGTGCCTTTCTTTTCCGGGGGTATATGAAAATGTCAAACGTTATGAAAATGTTGTCGCCGAATGTACTGATTTGAAGGGGAAAAGAATCAAAGTTAAAGGAGACGGGTTTTTGGCAAAAGCCATTCAGCATGAAATAGACCATCTTGACGGCAAACTTTTCATAGATTATCTTCCGGATTTTAAGAGAAAATCGGTTGAAAAAGAAATAAAACGCAGGAAAAAAGCAGGTTCATGGTGAAAATATTATATTTTGGTACGGCTTCAATTTCAGAGGCATTTTTAAAAGACCTTTATGAAAATAAGCATGAATTGTTTTGTATTACTATGCCTGATAAGCCTGCGTCAAGAGGCCAGAAACTTACTCCGCCGGCGGTAAAATCTTTTGCGATAAACAATAATATAGAGTATATACAGCCTGAAAAGTTTACTCCTGAAGTTGTTGAAATCATAAAAAGTTTCAATGCTGATGCCGGAGTTGCTGTCGCTTACGGCAAGCTTATTCCGGGATCTGTTTTTAGTGCGCCTAAGTATAAGACTTTTAATATACACTTTTCGCTTTTGCCCAAATACAGAGGAGCCGCGCCTGTTCAATATGCCGTTTTAAACGGCGAAGCCGAAACCGGGGTTACGGCTTTTTATCTGGAAAAAACGCTCGATACCGGAGATATTATCATACAGGAAAAATATCCTATAGATATAAAAGATACTTCCGAAACGCTTTTTAACAAGCTCATTCCTTTGGGAATAGAAGTAATGAATAAAGCATTGTCATGCTTTGAAACAGGCAATTTTAAGGCTTTGCCACAATACGGAGAAGCGTCTTATGCGCCCGTTATTAAAAAAGAAGACGGATTGATTAACTGGAATGACAAAGTAAAAAATATTTACAATAAAATAAGGGCGTTTTATCCATGGCCAAGCGGATATTCAATAGTATCCAAAGGAAAACTTGAAGGCAAAAGAATAAAAATAATAGAAGCCGAAATAATAGAAGGCAGCACGGTAAATGAAGACTACGGATATGTGTACTCAATAGAAAAACATAAAGGTTTCAGCGTTTTGTGCGCTAAAGGTAAACTGTTAATTACAAAAATCCAGCCTGAAAATAAGCCTGTTATGGATGCCGGCGCTTTTATCCTTGGCGGGCAAATAGAAAAAGGCGATTGTCTTAATTAAGTTTTAGTGATATAATTTAAAAGTATTAAAGTAATTATGGTCAAAGGAGGCTGTTATGGCGGAGATTAATCTTACTGAAGCGAATTTTTCTAAAGAGGTTTTAGAATCGGATAAGTTGGTTGTTGTTGATTTTTGGGCCCCTTGGTGCGGTCCGTGCAAAATGCTTTCTCCGATAATTGAAGAGCTTGCCAAAGAATATGAAGGCAAAGTTAAAATATGCAAGCTGAATACTGATGAAAGCATGAGCGTTGCTTCAAAATATCAGATAACGTCAATACCGTGCATAATTTTGTTTAAAGGCGGTTCACCTGTTCAAAAAATAGTCGGATTCAGGCCTAAAAACGATATAAAAAAGGTGATTGACGATGCAATGTAAAAAAATATTTTTGTCTTTTTTGTTTTTAGCGTTTGTTGCTTCTTTTGCTTTTGCACAAAAAGCTCCTGATTTTACTCTCCAGAGTACTGACGGCAGCGCAGTAACTCTTTCAAGTTTTAGAGGCAAGGTAGTTTTTCTTGATTTTTGGGCAAGCTGGTGCCCTCCGTGCAGAGCTTCAATCCCTGCGATAAAAGAGATGCACAGACATTATAAAGATAACCCGAATGTTGTTATATTAGGCATAAACAGCGGTGAAAACGAAAAAACTGTCAGGGATTTTATGAAAAAGATGGGGATGGATCATATCAATTTATTCGGGACAAATTCAGTAAGCAAAAACTATAAAATAACCGGTATCCCTGCGTTTTTTGTTATAGACCAAAACGGCAATATTGCAAAAAAGTTTTCCGGATACGCAAATGGTATGGAAAAAGAGTGGTACAAAGCAATAGACGCATTGTTGAAATGATTTAGAAGCGACAAAATGACAGAAGGTAAGATAATAGGAAGGTATGAAGATAAGCAAAGACAAAATGAACATTCTTTCTTTTATCCTCTTATCATCCTACCATCTTATCTTCCTAATTAACAGGATTTTAACATGATATATGATGTAATTATTGTAGGAGGCGGCCCTGCAGGTTTAGCTGCTGCTATATATGCGTCAAGAGCAAGATTTAAAACTCTGCTTATAGAAAAGGCGGGATGTGGCGGGCAGATAGCTATTACCGACATGCTTGAAAACTATCCAGGCTTTAATGGCGGAATAAACGGGTTTGATTTGGCTATGAAGCTTGAGGCTCAGGCAAAAGAGTTTGGAGCGATTATAGCATACGATGAAGTTGTCGGACTAAATTTGCAATCGCAGGTAAAACAGGTAGTCACCGTAAATAATAAGTACAATGCGAAAACAGTTATTATTGCCGCCGGTTCAAATGCTAAAAGACTCGGGATTCCTGGCGAGAGCAATTTTATCGGAAGCGGAATTTCTTTTTGCGCGACATGCGACGCGCCTTTTTATAAAGAAAAAGATGTTCTTGTCGTGGGCGGAGGCGATTCGGCTTTGCAGGAATCGATATTTCTTGCCAAATTCGCCAAAAGCGTGACTTTAATACACAGAAGAAATGAATTCAAGGCTGCTAAGATTCTTCAGGAAAGGCTTTTGTCTTATCCCAATATTTCCGTCATGTATAATACAACTCCGGAAGAAATAACAGGCAAAGGTTCCGTAGAAGCCGTAAAGCTGAAAAATGTTGAAACTCAGCAAACTCAAATAATAAAAGTCCAAGGCATTTTTGTTTTCATAGGCTGGGCTCCCAATACCGCGTTTGTTCCCGAATTATCTTTGAATTCAGACGGATATATTATCACCGATGAAAATATGAAAACATCCGTTGAAGGCGTTTTTGCCTGCGGAGATATAAGAAAGAAACAGCTCAGACAGGTTGTTACTGCCGCGTCTGACGGGGCTCAGGCGGCAATTTCCGCACAGCACTACATTGAAAACCACTAAAATCCTAACCGGATTAAAATCATGAAAAAATTTTATATCATTGACGGAAATGCGTACATACACAGAGCTTATCACGCTTTGCCGCCTCTTTCCACTTCATATAACCAGCAAGTGAATGCCGTGTACGGGTTTATAAAGCTTTTATTAAAAATAAAAGATACTTTTAAACCGGAGTACATCGCTGTTTGTTTTGATTATCCAGCAAAAAATTTCAGGCACGAAATTTTTCCCGAGTACAAAGCGCACAGAAAGCCTTTAGACGAAGCTTTAATAAGCCAAATGCCTATTGCCAGAGAGGCGGTCAAAGCTTTAAATATTGCCGAGGTTGAGATAAAAGGATATGAAGCCGACGATTTAATAGCGGCGCTCGCAATAAATAATAAAAAAGAAAATATAAAGACGGTCGTAGTTACGGGAGATAAGGATATTTTGCAGCTTGTGGAAGATGATGATATTCTTGTTTGGAATGATTCTAAAGATATAATGTTTGATGAGGCTAAAGTTGAAGAAAAGTTCGGCGTAAAGCCGAAAAATCTTGCTGATGTTTTTGCTTTGATGGGAGACTCATCGGATAATATTCCCGGCGTTAAAGGAATAGGCGAAAAAACCGCGGTTAAACTTATTAAAGAGTACGGGAATCTTGAAAATGTTTTAAAAAATGCCGAAAGCATTAAAGGTAATGCGGGAAAGCTTCTTGCCGAAGGGAAAGAGGATGCCGTAAAAAGCAGGAAACTTGCAGAACTGGGTAATGTCGAGATTGCAATTGAAAAAGACGCTGAAACTTTTAAAAATAAAGAGCTTGACTTGGACAAAGCTTTACCGTTTTTTGAAAAGTATGAATTTAAAAGCCTTATATCTAAATTCGGCGATAAATCCGTTTCACATCAAAAAGAAGAAAAACATGAACATAATCATCAGGAAATGAAAGCCGAGATTGTTTCATCTTCCGGCAGATTGAAAGAGCTTGTAAAAGAAATTGAAAAGAGCGGAATTTTTGCGGTTAAAACCGTCGGCTCTCTTAAAGATTCGCTTAAAGCGCAAATAGTCGGTGTATCGGTCTCTTTTGAAAGCAATGCTTTTTATATTCCGGTGGGACATAATGATTTCACTGCACAACAGATTAAAATCGAAGAGTTCAAGGAAATATTCACGGAAGTCTTATCATCAAAAAAGATAAAAAAAATCGGGCATGATTTGAAACACGAAAGAAATATTTATATGTCTAACGGCATGAAAGTAAACGGCATATATTTTGACATAATGCTTGCGTCTTACTGTTTAAACCCGGCAAAGCTTCACGATATAACTTCAATGGCAAAGGAATATCTTAATATTGATTCAGGAGATGAAAGTTATCTGGGTAAAGCTTCTAAAAAGATTTCAGCTGAAGACGCATCCGTTGAAAAAACAGCTCATTTTGCAAACTCTATTTCGTTTGCGGCGTGTGAGATTTTTAAAATATTTGAAAAGCAGATTGAAGGCAAAAAACTTTCTGGGCTTTTTTATGACATAGAAATGCCTCTGCTGGAAGTTCTTTCGGACATGGAGCTTGCGGGAATAAAAGTCGATACCGTATTTTTAGACGATTTGGATAAAAAAGTATCCCATGAAATAAGAAATATAGAAAAGAATATTTTTAAAATAGCGGGACAGGAGTTTAATATCAACTCTCCTAAGCAGCTCTCCGTAATAATGTTTGAAAAACTTCATCTTCCCGTGGTGAAAAATACCAAAACGGGATATTCTACCGATGAAGAAGTTTTAAACGAGCTTTCTTCTTACGAGTTTGCCTCGGAAATTTTAAAATACAGGGAACTTCAGAAATTAAAAAGCACATATATTGATTCTATAAAAGATTATTATTCATATTACGGCGGCAGAATCCATACTATATTTAATCAGGCTGTTACGACTACTGGAAGGCTTTCTTCCACGGAGCCTAATCTTCAAAATATTCCCGTCAAATCCGAATACGGCAGAGAGTTCAGAAAAACGTTTATCCCTGAAAAACATAAAATATTTATTTCAGCGGATTATTCGCAGATAGATTTGCGCGTTTTAGCGCATATATCCGGAGATGAAAGGCTGATAGAAGCGTTTAAACACGGAGACGATATTCACGGCGCTACCGCCAGAGAAGTGTTTTCCATACCTAAAGACGAACCGATTCCCGACAATATAAGGAGCGCGGCAAAATCCATAAACTTCGGAATAGTTTACGGAATGTCTCCGTTCGGGCTTTCAAGACAGCTTGATATTCCTTTCGGCAAAGCTAAAGAGTATATAGACGGTTATTTTGCCAGATACGGCGGAGTAAAAAAATGGATGGGAAAAACCGTTGAAGACGCTGCGCGGGACGGATATGTTTTAACGATAACGGGAAGAATAAGATATATGCCGGAGCTGAAGTCGTCAAACGCTCAGATGAGAGCTGCCGGAGAAAGAATAGCTTTAAATACGCCTATTCAGGGCACTTCCGCGGATATTATAAAAATTGCTATGATAAATATATATAATGAAATAAAACTGAAAAAACTTAAAACTCTTATGCTGCTGCAGGTTCATGATGATTTGCTGTTTGAAGTTCCCGAAAATGAAAAAGAAATTATGGCTGAAATAATAAAAGATAAGATGGAAAATGCCGTAAAGCTCTCAGTGCCGCTGGTTGTTGACGTAAAGACCGGCAAAAACTGGGGGGAGATGTTGTAACAAAGTTCAGAGTTTAGAGTTCAAAGTTCAGATGTCGTGTTTCGCCTTCGGCGAAACTAATAATAGGTTTTCGCTTTGCGAAAACACCGCATTTGAACTTTGAACTCTGAACTCTGCCGTTAAAAAGAGGATGAAAAATGATAATAGGCCTTACCGGCGGAATTGCCACGGGAAAAAGCGAAAGCGCTAAACATTTTAAGAAACTCGGAGCTTATATAATTGACGCTGATGAAATTGCGCACAGCCTCACGGAAAAAGGCATGCCCGCGCTTAATGAAATTGTAAAATATTTCGGGGCTGATATTTTAAGAGCCGACGGTTCTCTTAAAAGAAAAAAACTTGCGGAAATAATTTTTACAGACCCGGAATCGAAATTGAGAGTTGAGAAAATTCTTCACGCTTACATAATTTCATGCATAAATGATATTGCCGCAAAAAAATATAAAAAACACGATATAGTTATTGACGCGCCCCTTCTTTTTGAAGTAGGTTTGGACAGGATATGCGATAAAATTGTCGTGATTTGGGCGCCGTATGACATACAGGCGAAAAGGCTGGCTTTAAGAGACGGATTGAATGAAGAACAGGTCGGAAAAAGAATAAATTCCCAAATGCCTATTGAAAAAAAAGCAGAGCTTGCGGATTATGTTGTTGATAATACCGGGTCCAAAGCCGCATTGGGAAAAAAAATAAAAGAGTTGTATCCTTTATTGACAGGTGATTTAAAATAGTATATAATTCCATCACTTAGCTTGAACTTATAGTTCACCCAAAATCATTAAAATAACCCATAGGAAAATTAAAAACAAATCAAAAAAACTTTAATTCCCTCATTTATGCTTTTCAAAAAAAAATTAACTATCATCATAAATACCATTATTAACACAAAACTCTGGAGGAGTTAATGGAAAAAGAAAAATCCATGGATGTTTCCGTTTTGTCAAAAAGAACGATGACGGATCTTACAAAGCTGGCAAAAGATTTAAAGCTTGATTCAACCGCAGGCTTAAGAAAACAGGAGCTTATCGCTAAAATACTTGAAGCTCAGACAAAAGAAAATAATCAGGTTTATGATGAAGGCGTTCTAGAGATACTTCCGGATGGTTTCGGATTTTTGCGTTCGCCTGATTATAACTATCTTCCGGGTCCGGACGATATATATATTTCTCCTTCTCAGATAAAAAAGTTTGCATTAAGAAAAGGCGATACTGTTGCTGGATATGTGCGTCCTCCCAAGGAACAGGAACGTTTTTTCGCTTTATTGCAGGTGAAATCAATAAACGGGCAGGAAAACCTTGAAAATATAAGAGAACGTTCTCTTTTTGATAATCTTACTCCTCTTTATCCTAATGAAAAAATAGTGATGGAAACAAATCAGAAAGAAGTTTCCACAAGAATAATAGATATGCTTGTTCCGATAGGAAAAGGGCAGAGAGTTTTGATTAATGCCGCTCCGCGTACGGGAAAAACGGTTTTGCTTCAGAAGATAGCAAATGCTATAACGGAGAATAATCCCGATATAATTCTGATGGTTCTGTTAATTGACGAAAGACCGGAAGAAGTTACGGATATGCAGCGCTCGGTAAAAGGCGAGGTCATATCTTCGACATTTGACGAACCTTCGGACAGACATATTCAGGTTGCCGAAATGGTTATTGAAAAAGCAAAAAGAATGGTTGAAAACGGTAAAAATGTCGTTGTTCTTTTAGACTCAATCACAAGGCTTGCAAGAGCTTATAATACCGCGATACCTTCAAGCGGAAGAGTTTTATCCGGCGGTTTGGATTCCAACGCGCTTCAAAGGCCGAAAAGATTTTTCGGAGCCGCAAGAAATATTGAAGAAGGCGGCAGTCTGACAATTATCGGAACAGCCCTTGTGGAAACCGGCAGCAGAATGGACGACGTTATATTTGAAGAGTTTAAGGGAACCGGAAACTGTGAAGTTTATCTCGACAGAAAACTTGCCGACAGAAGAATATTTCCGGCAATAGATTTGCTGCGTTCGGGAACAAGAAAAGAAGAGCTGCTGCTTAATGAAGATGAAAAAAATAAGATGTGGATTTTAAGAAAGTGGATGAATTCCATGAACTCCATAGAAGTTATGGAAGAGCTTTGTAAAAGAATGCTTACTTCAAAGTCCAATAAAGATTTCTTGAAACAAATGGAACTGGCGAGCCTTGAAGGATTATAACGGCAATTAATAATTAATAAATAACAATGAACAATGTCGGAGTTTCGCGACAGCGAAACCTATTAATAAGTTTTCGCTTTGCGAAAACACAATAATTGTTAATTATTCATTATTAATTGTTACTTGTCGTTTTGATTTGACTAAAAAGTAAAAATTTTGCATAATTAACAAATGATTTTTTATAAAAAGGAGACGTTTAGAAAATGAAAGACGCAATACACCCTAAATATGTAGATTGCACAGTATCTTGTGCGTGCGGTTATACTTTTAAAACCCGTTCGACAAAGCCCGTAATTAAACTTGAAATCTGCTCAAACTGCCATCCGTTTTTTACAGGAAAGCAGAAGTTGATTGACACCGCGGGCAGAGTTGAAAAATTCCAGAAGCGTTTTGCGAAAACAGAAGGAAAAACAGTTGTAAGAAAGAAAGCCGAAAAGAAAGTTCCGGCGCCGAGAAAGACCAGCGGAAAAATTCTTACGACTTCGCCGAAAAAAGCAAAAACAGCGGTAAAAAAAGAAAAAGACACGAAAAAAGAGAAGTAGACTATAAAACAAATCATATGACAGAACCTGAGACATCTATAGGTTCTGTCATATTTTTTATGCGGATAACGGGTAAATTATGTTTCATGAAAAGTTAAAAGCGTTAAATGAGCAGTTTAAAGAAGTTGAGCGGAAGCTCAGCGATTCTTCCGTTATGAATAATCAGGAAGAATACCGCGAACTTACCAAACAGCATGCATATCTTATGCCGCTTGCGGAAAAATACAAAGAATATTCAAAACTTTTGTCTGATATTGAAGGCGCGGAAGAGCTAAAAAAATCAGATGACGATGAAATAAGAGAGATGGCTCAGGCGGAATATAATGAACTTTTGGATTTGAAAGAAAAAACGGACGCTGAAATTAAAGTGCTGCTTCTTCCTCCGGACCCGAATGACGATAAAAATATTATCGTGGAAATACGCGCCGGAACAGGCGGGGATGAAGCGGCTTTGTTTGTCGGCGATTTATTCAGAATGTATACCAGATTTGCCGAAAGAAACGGATGGAAATTTGAAGTTATTGATTCAAATCCAACGGGACTTGGCGGATATAAAGAAGTTATATTTGAAGTAAACGGCAATAAAGTATGGCGCTATATGAAATTTGAAAGAGGAGCGCACAGAGTACAGCGTGTTCCTGAAACCGAGGCTTCGGGAAGAGTGCATACTTCGGCGGTTACGGTTGCCGTTCTGCCGGAAGCCGAAGAAGTGGATGTTGAAATTAAAATGGATGATTTGAGAATCGATACATACAGGGCATCAGGCGCGGGCGGGCAGCATGTCAATAAAACCGATTCAGCAATACGCATAACGCATTTGCCTACAGGGCTTGTCGTTGCGTGTCAGGATGAGCGAAGCCAGATAAAAAACAGGGCAAAAGCCTTTAAAGTTTTAAGGGCAAAACTTTATGAGCAAAAGATTGTTGAACAGGAAAAACAGCTTTCAAACGAAAGAAAGCAGCAGGTTGGCACAGGCGACAGATCTGAAAAAATAAGAACTTATAATTTCCCACAGAACAGGATAACCGATCACAGGATAGGCTATAGCGTTTATAATATAACTGAAGTTATGGACGGCGATTTAACCGAACTTGTAAATAAACTTATTGAGGCTGATACCGAAGCAAAGCTTAATTAAAGGCAATTACGAATTACGAATTAACTGCGAACGACAAAGACAATTACAAATTATGAATAAAAGACAAATGTGTATTTTCTCTCGCCCCTTGCGGGAGAGGGACTTGCGAAGCAAGAGGGTGAGGGGTTGCCGTTGATTCGTAATTCGTAATTGCCGTCATGGAGTATTTTATGTTAGATAAATCAAATGTTTACACTCTTCTGAAAAGCAGCGAAAAGTTTTTAAAATCTAACAATTTGAATGATCCTAAGTCTGATGCTGAAGTTCTTCTTAGTTCCATTCTTAAAGTGAAACGCTCGCAGCTTGCTCTGATGAGAGATGAAAAAGTCGGCGGAAAAGAAATTGCTCTGTTTGAAGAATATATTTTAAGGCGTTCAAAACGCGAGCCTGCGGCGTACATAACAGGTTCATGCGGTTTTATGGGTCTTGAGTTTAATGTCAATAAAGATGTTTTAATACCCAGACCTGAGACTGAAATTCTTGTTGAAAATGTTTTGAAAGCCGCGGAAAAAAACAAAATTGAAACTATTTTAGATTTGTGTACTGGTTCAGGATGTATAGCCGTAAGCTTATCGAAACTCGGGGATTTTAAAGAAATTTTTGCGGTAGATATAAGTGTTGACGCTTTAATGACAGCTAAAGAAAACGCTGCGTTAAATGCCTTGAGAAATATTGAGTTTCTTTTAAGCGATATGTTCGAAACGCTTGAAAATGTTAAGTTTGACTGCATAGTTTCAAATCCTCCTTATGTTTCCGAAAGCGAATATAAAAATCTTGAACCTGAATTGAGATTTGAACCTGAAATAGCTTTGACAGCTCCTGATGACGGATTATTTTTTTACAAAAAAATAGCTTTGTCAGCTTCTAAATATTTAAATGTCGGCGGGCTGGTTTTTACGGAACTTAATGCAAACAATGCTGAAAAAATTAAAACCATCTTTGAAGATGCCGGTTTTAAAAATATAGAAATAATTGAAGATTATTCGCATCTTCCGAGAGTTCTTAAAGCAAATATATAAAGGTATATAAATGGACAAAATTGTAATCAACGGCGGTAAAAAACTTAAAGGCGAAGTTAAAATTTCCGGATCAAAAAATTCGGCGCTTCCTATTCTGTTTGCCACGCTTTTAACCGATGAACCGTGCACTATTGAAAATGTTCCTTCTCTTGCGGACATAAATACTACGATCGCTTTTTTAAATTTTATCGGCAAAAAATCAGTAAAAAACGGCTCAAAAGTCAAAACTTTGTCTTCGGATAAATATAAGTACATTGCTCCGTACGATTTAGTAAGAAAAATGCGCGCGAGCGTATTGATAATGGGGCCTCTTTTGTCAAGACTTAATAAAGTTGACGTTTCTTTGCCTGGCGGATGCGCCATAGGCGCGCGGCCCATAGATATTCATCTGGAAGCTTTTAAAAAACTTGGGGCAAAAATCGATGTGGAAGGCGGATATGTTAAAACAATTGCCGAAACAGGCTTAAAAGGCGGTGAAATTGAGTTTAGATTTCCAAGCGTTGGAGCCACGGAAAATATACTGCTTGCCGCAGTGCTTGCAAAAGGCAAAACAAAAATTATTAATGCAGCCAGAGAACCTGAAATTATAGATTTGGCTGACATGCTTAACAAAATGGGTGCGAAAATTTCAGGAGCAGGCTCAAAAACTATAATAATAGAAGGCGTTGAAAAGCTGCGAGGCGTTAAGCATGCCGTTATTCCCGATAGAATAGAAGCCGCGACATATTTGATTGCAGCCGCTATTACAAAAGGCAAAATATTGTTAAAGAGCGTTTATCCGGAACATCTGAAATCCGTGACGGATAAATTAAAAAAATGCGGCGTGGAAATAAATGAGACTAAGGATACAATTTCGGCAAAATGGATAAAAGATTTAAAACCATGCGATATAAGCACCGAAGTATATCCGGGATTTCCTACTGATGTGCAGGCGCAGTGGATGGCGTTAATGTGTTTGCTTAAAGGAAAATCGCGCGTAAAGGAGAATGTTTTTGAAAACAGATTTCTCCATGTCGCGGAACTTCAGCGGTTAGGGGCTGATTTGGTAATTGACGGTAAATCAGTAAACATTAAAGGCGTTGAAAAATTTTCCGGAGCTCCCATGATGGTTTCGGATTTACGCGCCGGCGCGGCTTTGGTTCTTGCCGGGCTTGCGGCAAAAGGCCGGAGCACGGTTTCGAGAATATATCATTTGGACAGAGGCTATGAGCTTCTGGAAAAAAAACTTAAAAAAGTCGGTGCTGACATCAGAAGAGTCAAAAAATGAGAAAATATGCTATTCCTGATTTTATAAAAGAACATTTAACTTTTTTTATTTTTTTGCTGTCTTTTTTAACAGTGCTTGCAGTCTATCCGTCCATAAATAAATATACATACTTGATATTTTTCTTCATTTCGATATTATATTGTTTGTATATATTTTTTAAACAATTTAAATATACAAAAACAGTGCTTTTATTTTCGGTACTGCTTTTTATTTCTCTGTTTTACTGTTCCATAACATACACATCTTTTTATCCCGAAAGAACGAAAATAAAAAAAAGCATAACCATTAGCGGGTTTACAGGCTGGGGTTATTATAACTTTCTTGCTTACGGATTAAAAAATAAACAGCTTAATATTCCAGTTGAACCGTCCGAAAAACTAAAAGCTTTGAATAATCCTTACGATTATATGGAACTCAACGATAATCTTTCATGGCAAAATTTTGAATATGTATTGGATTTAAGCTTTTATAAAGGGAAATACTATATATATTTTGGCGTTGTGCCTGCGCTTACGGTTTACCTGCCTTTTATGCTTCTTACCAACAGTTTTATTACGGACGCATTGGTAGTTCTGTTGTTTGCGTTACTGTCTTTTTATTTGTCCGTTTTCATTTTTTTCGGCATTTACAGAAAGTTTGTGGAAAAAAAAGATTTTTTATTTGAAGTTATGGCTGTTATGGCGATAGGTTTATGCTCGTCGTTTGCTTTTTTGATATCTTTTCCAAGAGTGTATGAGGTTGCCATAATAATGGCGGTTTTTTTCTGTTTGCTTTCTTTTTTGTTCATCTATTTGCATGCACGGAAAAAGAAAAACATTTTTTTGTTTCTGGCGGGGTTATTCATCGGACTTGCATGCGGCTGCAGGCCGTTTTACGCGTTGGCGGTTCCTTTACAGTTTTTTATAATATTCGACTTAAAAACAATGAGGCAAAGCTGGAAAGGATATGTCTTTTATGCTGTTCCTGTAGCGGTATGCGCTGCAGGACTTATGTTGTACAATTACGCAAGATTTGATTCGGTTTTTGAATTTGGCACCAAATACCAGCTTACGATTTACGATATGTTCCATTGGAAACCGTCTCTGTCAAATATGTGGAATTCTCTTCGGAATTTTTTATTTTTATCTCCTGAATATAAAAATTCTTTTCCATATATATTCTCCCGTCTTTCAAGCGGTATGTGGCATAAATTTGAACCTGTTACTGGAATACTTTATCTTATGCCTTTTGTATTTATGTTTCCTTTGGGATATTTATTTTTCAAAGAAAAGGGAGTTGAAAGTTTCTATAAAAAATATATCGCTGGAATGATTCTGACAGGCGTTATAATTTTATTTTCTGTTTCATTGATGGGCAGTCTTTACAGGTTTTTAGCTGATTTCAGCATATATCTGATAATATCTTCATTATTTTTAGCGGCCTATTGGTGCAGTAAATATCAAGAGAAGCTCTCCGGATTGATAATAAAGTATGCTCTTATTACAACGGTATTTTTAGGAATTGTTTTAAGTTTTTCACTTTCGGTGTCCAATGCACTTATGCTGTCTGTAATAAACATGCCTGAGCTTTATGCCCGTATGGCATCGTTATTTTGATTCATGATAAGCAGTTTCAGTGTTTACTTCCCAAATATTTTCTTTTTCTGTTTTTCCGTTTATTATGTTCTCAACTGCTGTCATTGCCGTCATCATTGAATGATCCATATTATTGTATTTATGCTGCCCGTTCCTTCCTATCAAAAATAAATTTTTGAAATTGTTGAGATATTTTTTAACTTGGTTAAAATCCTTATATGTTCCGAAATAAGCCGGGTAAGCTTTTTTTACTTTCACGCTGCAACCGTCAATAATATCTTCTTTTTGGATGATATTTATCTTAGCAAGCTCTTTCGAGGCGAAATCAACAAAAGTTTTATCATCCATCGACCAAATTTCATCGCCTTCATTACAAAAATATTCAAGCCCTATCCATACGTGCTTTTGAAAATCATCTAACATATAAGGACTCCAATTATTGAATATCTGGAGCCTTCCGAGTTTAACGTTTTTTTCCTGTATATATATCCATGTATCGGGAACAATGGAATTAACGGTCGCTATTTTAGTTTCGTTTTTGATTTTAAGTTTTTTTACAAGCAGTCCCGCTGTCCTGAAATCTCTGTATTGCAAACCTGACGCGATATTTTTTATTTTTTCGTCCGTATTATTTTCAAAGCCTTCAATAAGATTTTTGACGGGCATTGAAGAAAAAAAGAAATCGCCGGTTATCTCTTTTGTTTCTTTGTTTGCATTTTGGACTTTTATCGATTCAATTTTAAAATTATCATCAGCTTTTATGCTTATTACTTTTGAATTAAAATGTATTTCACCGCCCATCTGCTTTATTTTTTCCGCGACTTCAGTCCAAAGCTGTCCCGGACCGAATTTCGGATATATAAACTGTCCGATAAGACTTGTTTCTTTATTTTTTTGATATATAGACGTATCACTCTTTTTAAAAACCGAAGAAAATTTGTCTTTTAAAATTTTTGATATTGAAATTCCTTTTATTCTCTGCGCGCCCCAGTCGGCAGGGATATCTGAACATTCCACTCCCCATACTTTTTCCGTGTAATCTTTAAAAAAAGTCATATAAAGTTCTTTGCCGAATCTGTTTATTATGAAATCTTCAAGAGATATTTCTTTTCTTTTGGGTAGCAGAATTGTCTTTATATACGAAAACCCTATTTTCATTGTTTTAAAAAGACCGAGATTTAACAGAGTTTTCATATTGAGCGATACAGGGTAATCAAAAAAATTCTGAAGGAAAAAAATTCTGGACACTCTGTTTCTGAATAACATTACTTTATCATCTTTTTCCGGGTCGGGAGTGGGGAGGGGTACTTCCAACAGAGGCAGATTTCTTTTTAAGAGAATGTCATCCGCGGAAGGGGCTCCTTGAAGAGGGAATATTTCAAGCCACCAATTCATAATTTTATCGGATTTTGAGAAAAAACGATGTCCGCCCATATCCATTTTTTTTCCGTTATAATCAAAAGTTCTCGATATTCCGCCTGCATAATCTTCTTCTTCGTAAATGACGGGAATAATATCTGTTTTCTTTAAAAGTTCATATGCTGCCGTAAGACCTGCGGGACCTGCTCCTATTATTATTGCTTTTTTTTTCATATAATTCCTCTTTATGAATTTGATTTTTTTGAAATATCCTTTACTATATCAATTTTATAAATTTTTTATAACATCCGGCATCGGATGGCTTATGGATATTTTTATCGTATGGCTTTTGATATCCTTTGCAGGCATAAAACCTTTTTTTGCTAATGCCGCTGGGAGTACCGTTGGAATTTTGTTTGTATTTTTTACGTCATTATATAAAATTTTTGAAAATAATGGAAAATTAATAGTAGTTAAGCTCGCAGTGTATATTGTTTATAGTATTTTTCTGATTTTAATAATCTCTTTTCTTGTTCAGTATCTATCTGATAATGCCGTATTTAATAATATATCAAAATATTTTATCGCATGGCTGATGCAGGTTCATGTTGCGCTGGTTGCTAAAATTGTTTTGACTCCGCTGTCTCTTATTTTGAATTTTTTTGTAGTAAAAAATATTATAGAAAAAATAAAATTTTAAATACCAACTCCTATAAAATAAAAGAGGCTAAATAGTGATATTCAAAAAACATGAAACATTATTTTTCTTAAGGCAGCATTATTCAATATTTATTTTTTTTATTTCCGCAATAACTTCAGTAATAATATATCCTTCTTTATTTAAATATACTTTTCTCGTGTCCGTATTTGTAATATCGCTGTATTGTGTGCTGATATTATTTGGGAAGAAGAAATATGTAAAAGATGTTTTGTTTTTGTTCCCTGTCCTCTTTGTAATATTTTTTTACTGTTTTATTTCTCTGTCTTCATTTTATCCCGGCAATTTTCTTCCGGTGAAATCTGTTGCAATCACAAATGTTGGCGGAAGTTATTACAATTTTATGGCCTTTTCATTAAAAACATGGAAATTGTCGATGCCCATAAAACCTTCCGAAAAACTTAAATCATTAAATAATCCTTACGATGCCGAGGAACTGAACAATAAATTGTCGTATAAAAATCTTGATTACGTTATGGATTTAAGTTATTACAAAGGCAAGTACTATCTTTATTTTGGAATAACGCCTGCTTTGGCTGTTTATCTTCCGTTTTTGCTTATAACAAAACATTTTATTCCCGATACCTTTGTTGTTTTGATTTTTGCCGTACTGTCATTTTTAGCTGCTTTAGCCATACTGAAAAAAAGCATATTCAAATTTGCGGAAATCAGCGATGAATTTCTGATTTCTTCTTTGAGCATAATGGCAGTAGGCATGTCATCGGTTTTTTGTTATTTAATTGTCGTGCCGAGAGTCTACGAAGTCTCGATAATAAGCGGCGTATTTTTCACTTTATTATCTTTTCTTTTCATTGCTTTGTATATGGAAACCGGCGCATTCAGAAAAAAATGCACCCTGCTTTTTCTTGCGGGATTTAGCATAGGTTTGGCGGTAGGATGCAGGCCTTTTTACGCATTAACGGTTTTAATACAAGCTTTGGTAATTGTTGAATTCAAACAAATAAAACAAAAGTATAAAGAGTATATTTTTTATGTCATTCCTTTATTGTTTTGCGCCATTGTTCTGATGCTGTATAATTATTTACGTTTTGAATCGGTTTTTGAGTTCGGTTTCAAATACCAGCTTAATTTGCTTGATATGTATAATTTAAAAATTTCGCTAAAAGAAACCTTTCAATCATTAACTAAGTTTATTATTTATCCGCCTTTGCGTATTTCCGGTTTTCCGTATTTCGCCATTGACTATATACTTTTTAGAGATCGATTTTACGAATATATTATTGGTATATTGTTTACGGCGCCGTTCTTACTGACTATTGTTGGGTCTTATTTATTATTCAAAAGCAAAAATATAGACGTAAAATATAAAAAATATATTTCCGCAATATTTTTAACGGGATTTGTTAATCTGATTCTTGTTTCCGCAATAGGAAGCAGTCTTTACCGTTATGCCGCTGATTTTAGTATTTATTTTATAATTTCTGCGATTATAATCGGTTTTTATATTATTTCGATACTAAAGTTAAGTGCGAAAAAAATATTCATACAATATATTTTAATGACATTGTTGCTTATAAGCATTGTTTTCAATTGTGCAATTCTTGTGTCGCTTAGTCTTGGATCAATTAATTCTAATAATCAGCAATTATTTTATAAAATAACATCATTTTTTTAATATTTTCATTTGAATTTTTAAATTTTTTTTGATAAAATCTTACGGTATTTAAGCAGAGATGCGTTAAATAAGCACGCGGACGGATTAGCTGCCGGTCCCTGAGAGTTTCTCAGGGTGGCGGAGAAGGAAATCTGCGGAAGCCGCAAGACAAAGTCTTGACAATGTCTTGACAAAGTCTTAAGCGGAAACCCTTCAATCGGAGAATCCGAAAGGGTGAAAAACCAAGGAGAGCAGTAATGGCAAACATCACCATGAAAGCCTTGCTGGAGGCCGGTGTTCATTTTGGACATCAAACCAGAAGATGGAATCCGAAGATGGCTAAGTATATTTTCGGAACAAGAAACAAAATCCACATTATAGACCTTCAGAAAACCCTCAAAGAACTGAAGAAAAATTACAAAGTAGTAAGAGATTATGTCGCCGAAGGCAGAGAGATAATCTTCGTAGGAACAAAAAAGCAGGCTCAGGTTCCCGTTAAGGAAGAAGCCGTGCGCTGCGGAGCTTTTTTTGTTTCGGAAAGATGGCTTGGCGGAACCCTTACCAACTTTGAAACATTAAAAAAGTCAATCGCGAGATATAAAGAAATCGATAAAATGAAAGAAGACGGAGTTTTCAAAATTCTTTCAAAAAAAGAACAGTCGCAGATAGAGAAAGAAAGAGTTAAGCTTGAAAAATCGCTTGAAGGTTTGAAGAATATGTCGAAACTTCCCGGGCTTATGTTTGTCATAGACCCGCACGAAGAAGCTACGGCTGTTTCGGAAGCGAGAAAGCTCGGAATTCCGATTGTGGCGGTTTGCGATACAAATTGCGACCCTGACTTAGTCGACTATCCTATACCCGGAAATGACGACGCCATAAGAGCGGTAAAGCTTTTCTGTTCAATAGTAGCAGACGCTGTTTTGGAAGGCAAAGGCGTTGTTGAAAAAACCGACACGGATTCCGCTGAAGAATCAGAAGAGCCAAAATCCGAAGCAACGGAATCTGCCGTTGAAAACGCTGAAGAAGGAGTTTCAAATGTCAACTGAGTTAATCACGAAATTAAGAGAAATGACGGGCGCGGGAATAATGGACTGCAGAAACGCGCTTAAAGAAAATACGAATGATATAGATAAAGCATGCCAGTGGCTGAGAGAAAAAGGCATTGCTACAGCGGTAAAAAGAGCAGGCAGAAGCGCGAAACAGGGATTAGTTCATTCATATATTCACGGAAACGGAACCCTCGGAGTTTTGGTTGAAGTTAATTGCGAAACAGACTTTGTAGCCAAAACAGCGGACTTTCAGAATCTTGTGAAAGAAATAGCCATGCAGGTTGCCGCTGTTTCTCCACTTTACGTAACGCGCGAACAGGTTCCGGCAAGCGTAGTGGAAGCGGAAAAAGAAATTTACAAAGCCCAGCTTAAAGAAGAAGGAAAACCAGAGAAAGCATGGGATAAAATCATAGAAGGCAAAATAGAAAAATACTATTCGCAGGTTTGCCTTTATGACCAGCCGTATATGAGAGATACGACAGGTAAAGAAACGATAAAAGATTTGGTAACGAACGCAATCGCGAAAACCGGCGAAAATATGGTCATTAAAAGATTCGCAAGATTTAAACTAGGCGAGGAATAATGTCTAAAAGAGTCCTTTTAAAATTATCCGGAGAGAGTTTGTCCGGCGAAGGGCAGTCAATTAACGAAAAAAGCCTCAACAGAACCGCTGCGGAAATAAAAGCGGCCTTTGCCGCAAGCGTTATAGAGCTTGCGATAGTTATAGGAGCAGGCAATATATGGCGCGGAGCTGGAAAGACGGTTGAAAGAGTTACCGCCGATAAAATGGGCATGACAGCTACGGTAATGAACGCTTTGGCTCTCGGTGACGCTTTAAAAAATATCGGTTTGAAAGCTAAGGTATTTTGCGCGCGCGGCGTAAGCGGTTTTGCGAAAGATTTTGACAGGGACGAAGTTATCAGATGTATTAACAAAGGATATATAATTATTTTTGCCGGCGGCACCGGAAATCCTTTTTTTACTACGGATACTACGGCGGCTCTCAGAGCGGCTGAAATAAAAGCCGACGTGCTGCTGAAAGCGACGCAGGTTGACGGGATATATGACGACGATCCGAAAAAAAATAAAGACGCCGTAAAGTTTGATAAGCTTACGTTTAAAGAAGCGATTGAAAAAAATCTTAAAATAATGGACGCGGAAGCTTTCTCGCTTTGCATGCAGACGGGCATTAGCATTTCGGTTTTTGATTTTTATAAAGACGGTAATTTCAGAAAAATTCTTAACGGCGAAAAAATAGGCACGGCAGTATCATAAAAAGGCAATTACAAATTACAAATTACGAATCAAAGACAAAAAAGTCGTTTGCAGTTTATTCGTAATTAGTAATTTGTAATTGTTGTTAAAACGGGGGTATAAATGCAATTACAAAATCTTTTTTCAGCAGCGGAAGAATCGATGAAAAAAACTATAGAGAAAGTTAAGGCCGATTTGGCTGCTGTGCGTACGGGAAGAGCCGGTACTGCCGTTATTGAAGGTATAAAAGTTGAAAGTTACGGTTCTTTGATGCCGATAAATCAGATTGCAAGCATAAGCGTTCCTGATGCGAAAACAATTGAAATAAAACCGTGGGATTCTTCCCAGCTCGGGGCTATTGAGAAAGCGATACAAAAAGCCGACATCGGAATGACGCCGATAAATGACGGCAAACTTATAAGAATTTCCGTTCCTCAGCTTACCGAGGAAAGAAGAAAAGAAATAGTCAAAGCTATTAACAAAACGGCCGAAGATTACAGGGTCGCTATAAGAAATGAAAGAAGAAATATTGTAGACGGAATAAAAAAAGCGGAAAAAGATAAACTTATAACCGAAGATGACAGAAAAAAAGCCGAGAATGAAGCTCAGAAAGTTACCGATACTTATATTAAAAAAATAGATGAATGCATAGCTCTGAAAGAAAAAGAGATTATGCAAATTTAAAACGGCAATTACGAATTACGAATAAACGACAAAAAAGGCCGTTTGCAGTTGACTCATAATTGCAGTTAAAATAATCGGAGGTTTAAAATGGCTTATAAAATTGATGCGGACACATGTGTAGGATGCGGAGCTTGCGAAGGTAGCTGCCCTGTTTCAGCTATATCTCCTAAAGATGACAAATATGTAATTGATGCCGAAAAATGCATAGATTGCGGAGCTTGTGAAGGAACATGCCCCGTAAGCGCTATTTCGCAGGGATAAAAGGAATTTAAGTTTGAGCGAAATTGACTTATCAAATCTGCCTAAACACGTCGCGATAATAATGGACGGCAACGGCAGGTGGGCAAAAAAAAGAAAACTGCCCAGAATATTAGGACATAAGCAGGGGGTCAAAACCGTAAAAGAAATTGTTAAGGCTTCAAGCAGCCTTGGCATTCGGGTTTTGACCCTGTACGCTTTTTCTACGGAAAATTGGAAAAGACCAAAGACAGAGATAAAAGGTCTGTTCACTTTGATGCTGCAGTTTTTGAAAAAAGAATTACAAGAGTTTCACGAAAATAATGTCAAGCTCAGAATACTAGGCGATGTGTCGAAACTTCCGGATAATGTGCAAAAAGAGCTTGATATGGCATGCGAACTTACGGAAAATAATACAGGGTTGCAGCTTAATATCGCATTAAATTACGGGGCTCGTCAGGAAATTTTGCACGCTTTTGAGAAAATTACCGAAGCCGGTATAAAAAATCTGACGGAAGAAGAGTTCTCAAAATTTTTGTATACCGCAGAGCAGCCAGACCCTGATTTGCTCATACGTACTTCCGGTGAGATGAGAGTATCAAACTTTTTGCTTTGGCAGATAGCTTATTCCGAAATATATGTTATTGAAAAGCTTTGGCCTGATTTTACAGGAAAGGATTTACACGCAGCTGTTATAGAATATCAAAAAAGAGAAAGACGCTTCGGCGCTTTGCGAAAAACTTAAGAGGAAGACCATGTTATTAACAAGAATGCTCACGGCTTTTGTCGGAATACCTTTGATTTTTATATGCATTTATTTCGGCGGTTTGCCATTTTATATATTTATGTTTGCGGTGATGTTTTTTTGCGTTCAGGAATATTTAACCATTTGTAATAAATACAAGCCTCATGTAATATTATCTCTGCTTATGGCGTCTGCTTTTTTTGTTGCGTTACAATACTGCGCTTCGTCTTTGAATATGGTTGCGGTTTCGGCAGTCATAATGCTTTTAATATTGTTTGCCGTGGAAGTTTTCGGCGAAAATACCGAACATTCGGTAGGAAGGATATCAATATCTTTCCTGGGAGTTTTTTTTATTCCTCTGGCTATGATGCATATGGTTTATTTGCGCGATATGAAAGGCGGCATGCAGCTGATGCTTTTTATGTTTATTGTGGTGTGGGTTTTAGATACCGCGGCATATGCTTTCGGCAGGATGCTTGGCAAGCATAAGCTTGCAAAAAGTGTGAGCCCGAAAAAAACCATAGAAGGCGCGATAGCAGGCATTGTTTTCGGAGTTGCCGCGGCTGTTGCATGCAGATATATTTTTATGCATGACATTATTAATTTGCGGCAGGCATTGATACTCGGTTTTGTTATTTCTATTATCGGTCAGTTTTCGGACTTGGCAGAGTCTTTGATAAAGAGAGACGGAAATATAAAAGATTCCGGAAAAATTATACCCGGGCATGGTGGAGTATTCGACAGATTTGACTCGTATCTGTTTGCCGCTCCGGCTATGTATTATACGCTGCATCTTATTTCTAGAGCGTATTAACACATAGTACGCGTATGCGTTTGGTCAAAACAAGTCCAAATGCTAAGCGCGGCGATGAAGCAATAGCGGAACCTATTGATAGGAGCCGCAACAACGCAGTTGGGCTTGTTTTGGCCAAACCCGAAGGGCTGCGGCAGCTTTTTGGTAAATTTTTCTTTTTTTGCTTCGCAGATACGTCTCTGTATCTTTGGCGCAAAAAAACTAAAATTTTCTCAAAAATCCTAGCAGCACATGTGCGTAATATGTGTTAACACGCTCTAATATAATCATGAAAAAAATTGTTATTTTAGGTTCATCTGGCTCAATAGGCACGCAGACTTTGGATTTAGTATCTAAGATGAAAAATACTATATCCGTAGAGGGGCTTTCTGTTTATAACAATCTGGAAATATTAAAAAAACAGATTAAACGCTTTAATCCCAAAGCTGTTTCCGTGCAGGATCCGTCTGACGCCGAAACTCTGAAAAAATGGTGCAAATTAAATAATATTAAAACCGAGGTTTACAGCGGTCACAGTGGTTTAAAAAGATTAGTTGAAATGCCGCAAGCCGATATGGTAATATCCGCGGTTGTCGGCGCTGCAGGCTTAAAGCCTGTTATAAAAGCCATAGAGTGCGGAAAAGATATAGCAATCGCGAATAAAGAAGCTTTGGTGATGGCAGGCAGAGAAATTATGAGGCTTGCCGCAAAAAAGAAAGTTGTTGTTTTGCCCGTAGACAGCGAGCATTCCGCGATTTTTCAGTGCTGCGCGGGCGAAAAAAAATCGCAAATAAAAAAGATAATTCTTACCGCTTCAGGCGGCCCTTTCTATAAATATGATAAAAATTTTGCCGATATTACCGTGGAACAGGCGCTTGATCACCCGACATGGAAGATGGGAAAAAAAATTACCATAGACAGCGCGACTCTTATGAATAAAGGTCTGGAAGCCATAGAAGCTTCGGTTTTGTTTGATATGCCGATTGATAAAATTGAAATAGTCATACATCCTCAATCGATAGTTCATTCAATGGTGGAATATGTCGACGGTTCCGTTATAGCCCAGCTTTCTAATCCCGATATGAAACTTCCGATACAGTATGCTTTAACATATCCCGAAAGAACAAAAGGTAACATAAAGCCTCTTAACCTTGCTAAAGCCGGCAAACTTGAATTTTATGAACCTGATTTTAAAAGATTTCCCTGCTTATCTTTGGCATACGGCGCCGCAAAAAAGGGCGGAACATTCCCTGCAGTTATGAGCGCCGCCAATGAAGCGGCAGTTGCAGCTTTTTTAAACAAAGACATTAAATTTACCGATATAGCCGCCATAGTTGAAAAGACAATGAAAGCGCATAAAGTTAAAAAAACGCAAAAAATTGACGATTATGTTGAAGCGGACGCATGGGCGCGGATATACGCAAAGAGTTTAATAAAAAAGGCGGAAGCTTAGAAGTTTGGATGTTTGGAAGTCTAGCAAAGACAAAGGTAATGTCAAAGACAAAACGACCACAGCTCCTCTCAACTTCCAAGCTTCTTAACTTCTCAACTTCCAACAAAGGAAAAATAAATGATTATTTTACAAATACTCGGAATTATCGCAGGGCTTGGATTTTTAATTTTTATTCATGAGCTCGGGCATTTTATCGCGGCTAAAATGTGTAAAGTAAGGGTTTTAACTTTTGCTTTGGGTTTTGGCCCGGATATTGTTAAGTATGAATATAAAGGCACAAAATATGCGCTTAAAGCCATACCTCTCGGCGGTTTTTGCGCAATGGAAGGGGAAAATCCCGACGAAGCTAAAGGAAAAGAAGGCGAATACTTGTCTCTTCCGTGGTATAAAAAAATATGGATAGCTTTTGCAGGGCCTTTCAGCAATTATCTTTTAGCGATATTTCTGTTTGCGTTTTTATTTAATGTTTGGGGCGTATCAACTGTTTCCAACACTTCCAGAATAGGCGGAACAGTTGAAAACTTTCCTGCGGCGCAGGCGGGTTTGCAGCCGGGGGATATCATAAATTCAATTGACGGTATCGCCGTAAACACGTGGGCGCAAATGACAGAGGTTTTGAAGGATAAAGCCGAAAAAGAAATTTCTTTTGTGATTACAAGAGGGACTAATACTTTTGATACAACGATAAAAGTAGCAAAACATCCTGTTACCGGAGTTGGCGCACTTGGAGTGGTTCCTTATGTTGAAAAGTCTGAAGCCGGATTTTTCAAATCCGCAGCGCTTGGCGTTAATGCCGTTATTTCGCAAACTGTTCTGACGGTTTTGTATTTGGCGGATAAAATCGTATCATGGGAAAAACCGGATATTGCCGGACCTGTAGGAGTTATGCAGGTTATGGCAAAAGCGGCAAAATCAGGAATGGAAGATTATATAAGGCTTTTGGCTATTATATCCGTTGCTCTCGGCCTTTTTAATCTTTTTCCTATTCCTTTGGTTGACGGCGGTATGATAATTTTGTTTACGGTTGAAGGTATTACGCGCAAAAAAATAAGCACTAAAGTTATAAGCGTATACAATACAATAGGGCTGGTTTTAATCGGAATAATCTTTATTTTCGCGACATACAGCGACCTTTTGAGGCTGGGTATAGGAAAGCTTTTTGGCAATTAACGCGCATTGTTAAAGACCTTAAAAGACTTTAATGTCCTTAAAGTCTTTAAGGACATTAAGGAACTATGAAATATTTTAAAAGAACCCAAACCAGAAAAATCAATATCGGCGGCGTTGTTATAGGCGGCGGAGCTCCGGTTGCCGTGCAGTCTATGACTAATACCGACACAAGAGACTGGCGCGCTACGGTAAAACAAATTAAAAATCTTGAAGACGCCGGATGCGAAATTATACGAGTTTCTCTGCCTGATATGGAATCCGCGCAGAATGTAAGTAAAATTAAAAAAAATATAAAAATTCCGTTGGTTGCCGATATTCATTTTGATTACAGAATAGCTTTGGAAGCAATAAAGCAGGGCGTTGACAAGCTTAGAATAAACCCCGGCAATATCGGTTCTAAAGATAAAGTAGAAACTTTGGTTAAAGAGGCAAAAGCCGCGCGCATACCTATAAGAATCGGCGTGAATGCCGGCTCTTTAAAGTCAGTGCATAATTTTGACGACAATTTATCGCGCGCGAAAGAGCTTGCCAAATCCGCAATTGAGCATGTCCGCATTTTAGAGAAGCTTAGCTTCTACGATATAGCTGTTTCTTTGAAGGCGTCAAATATTGCGACTACGGTTGAAGCTTATAAAATATTTGCTTCAAAAAGAAATTATCCTCTTCATTTGGGCATTACCGAAGCAGGTTCGCTTTTTAGCGGAACAATAAAGTCTTCCGCAGGGCTTGGCATAATGCTTTATGACGGTATGGGAGATACCGTCAGAGTTTCTTTAACGGCTGACCCTGTTGAAGAAGTGAAAGCCGCTTATTCGCTTTTGCGGGCTTTAGAATTAAGAAAATCGGGAATAGAAATAATTTCATGTCCGACATGCTCCAGATGCGAAGTTGATTTGATAAAAATTGTTTCAGATATGGAAAAAGAAACCGCAAAGATTAAAAATATAAAAAAGCCCGTTAAGGTTGCGCTTATGGGCTGCGTAGTAAACGGTCCGGGGGAAGCCAAAGACGCTGATTTTGGAATAGCCGGAGGAAAAAATATAGGAATACTATTTAAAAACGGCGAAATAGCCGGAAAAGTTAAGCCTGAGAAATGGGTTAAAACGCTTGTTTCAATGCTTAAAGATTTTCAAAAGAAGTAAAGTTAAGAGGGTAAGAAAATGGCAGACATTTATTTAACAAGAGAAGGAAAAGAAAAACTTATAAAAGAGCTAGACGCTTTGCTGAAAAGAAAGCCGCTTATTCAGGATGAAATTGCAAGAGCGAGAGAACACGGCGATTTAAAAGAAAATGCCGAATATCACGCGGCAAAAGAAACTCTTACTAATTTGATGAGGCGAATAGCGGAAATCGATTCAAAAATATCGCGGGCGAAAACTATAGAAAATTTGAATATAGACCCGGATAAAGTTTTAATGGGCGCTACCATTACGATACAGGACGAAGACGGCGATGATTATGAGTATATGATAGTTGATCTTGAAGAAGCCGACCCGTCGGCGAATAAAATTTCCGTACAGTCTCCGCTTATTCAGGGTCTTTTAGAACATAAAGTCGGAGAAACGGTTGAAGTTGAACTTCCCGCAGGCAAAACTAAATTTAAAATTTTAAAAATTACAAGATGACAAATGTTTTTTTAACATTTGTCACCCTGCGCGAAGGAACTTTGTTCCGAAGTCGCAGGGTCTATAAATGAATAGATTCTGCGACTTCGCGCAGAATGACAAGCCAAAGATTTTTTTGGAGGCCAAATCAAATGTTTTTTTCAAAACTATACGCGCCGACATTAAGAGAAGCTCCTTCTGACGCCGATATAATTTCGGCGAAATTGATGATACGTTCAGGAATGATACGCAAAGTAGCTTCCGGGCTTTATGAGTTTTTGCCTTTAGGTTTGCGGGCTTTGAGAAAAGTTGAAAATATTATACGCGAAGAAATGAATGCTGCAGATGGTCAGGAAGTTGTTCTGCCTTTGATTTTTCCTAAAGAACTTTGGATAGAGACAGGCCGCTGGAATGTTTACGGTAAAGAACTTTTCAGGCTGAAAGACAGAAAAGACGCGGAATTTTGTCTTGCTCCCACAGCTGAAGAAGGCGTGACTGATTTAGTTAGAAAAGACATAAAATCTTACAAACACCTTCCGATTATGCTGTACCAGTTCGGCACAAAATTCAGGGATGAAATACGCCCGCGTTTCGGTATAATGCGTGCGCGGGAATTTTTGATGAAAGACGGTTATTCATTTCACGTTGATGAAGCTGACTTGGAAAGATATTACAAAAAAATGTTTCAGGCGTACACAAATATATGCGAAAGATGCGGTTTTAAATTCCGTGCTGTTGAAGCTGCTGCCGGTGCTATAGGCGGTTCTTTTTCACACGAATTTATGGTTCTTGCCGATACGGGAGAAGAAGAAATAGCGCATTGCGAATGCGGTTACGGAGCTAACACCGAAAAAGCGGAATGCATGACTTGCGAGCCTGATACTTCCGAAAAACTTGAAATGGAAGAAGTTTTAACGCCGAATATAGGCACTGTTGAAGAAGTGGCAAAGTTTTTGGATATAAGTCCGAAAAAATTTATAAAAACAATGATTTATCTTGCCGACGGACAGCCTATGGCTGTTTTAATAAGAGGGGATTTTGAAGTCAATGAAATAAAACTTCAATCTTTTCTCGGATGTATAGAACTTGTTTTGGCAGACGAAAAAACGATAAGCGAAATTACGGGAGCGCCTTTAGGTTTTGCAGGGCCTGTAAGCATGAAAAAGAAAATTAAAGTTATTGCCGATTTGTCGGCTCTAAATATTGCTAATGCCGTTACCGGGGCAAATAAAAAAGATTATCATTTGAAAAATGTGAACATAAACAGGGATTTTAAATATGATACGGCTGCCGATTTGAGAAAAATATTGAAAGACGACGCCTGCCCTAAATGCAAAAACGGAAAGATAGATTTCGCAAGAGGTATAGAAATAGGACATACTTTTAAGCTTGGCACAAAATATTCAGAGTCAATGAACGCGACATATCTTGATACTAATGGCAAAGAGAATCTTATTGTTATGGGCTGCTACGGTATAGGCGTAACAAGGATTCTTGCAGCTACAATCGAACAATCTAATGATGAAAACGGCATAATCTGGCCTGACAATATCGCGCCGTTTGAAGTGATTATTATTCCGGTTAATTTTGCCGATGAGAAAACAAAAGAAGTTACCGAGAAAATTTATAAAGACCTTTCGGCAAAAGGATTAGACGTTTTGATCGATGACAGAGATGAAAGAGCCGGAATAAAATTTAAAGACGCTGATTTAATGGGAATACCGTACAGAATAGTCATAGGCGAAAAGAATCTTGCAAACGGCAATGTTGAATTTAAGGCAAGAAAAGACGGCAAAGAAGGCATTAAGCTGATGAAACCGGAAGAAGCTGTTGCGGAAATTTTGAAGATATATAAAAAATAAGGATTGATATGAATACAGCAAAAAAATACGATATTGCTGTTATAGGTTCGGGTCCGGGAGGTTTTTCTGCTGCTGTAAGAGCTGCACAGCTTGGCAAAAAAGTTGTTTTAATAGAAAAAGATTTAACCGGCGGAACATGTCTGAATTGCGGCTGCATACCTACAAAGTTTTTGTGGCAGGCTCTTAAAACAAAACAAAAAATACAGAAATCTTACGAGTACGGCTTTAAGGCAAACTTAGAGCCGTTTTCTTTTTCCGATATTATAGACAAAAAAGATAAATCAATATCCAATATAAGAAAAGGTATGGATATGATTCTTGCTTCATACGACAATATAACTGTTATAAAGGGTGCAGCTTCATTTAAATCTGTAAACTTATTGGCGATTAAAAGCGAAACAGAAATTTTAGAAATATCTGCCGAAAAGATTATAATAGCTTCCGGTACGAAACCTGCCGTAATAAAAGGATTTGAGTTTAACGGGCAGAATATAATAAGCTCTACTGATGTTTTAAACCTAAGAGAATTGCCAAAAAATGTTTTAGTAATAGGCGGCGGAGCAATCGGAATTGAGATGGCCACGATTTTTTCTGGTTTTGGAAGTCAAGTAACTATAGCAGAGTGCGAACAACAGCTTTTACCAGGTGAAGATGCGGAAGTTTCTGCCGAAATAATTAAAAATTTACAAAGACAGGGCGTTGAAGTGCTTACGTCATGTATGAATGCTTTGAATAGTATTAATGCTTATGAAAAAGTTTTGATTGTTACCGGCAGAGTTCCTGCAAAAGAATTAAGCCTTGAAAGCATTGGAATTGAAACCGATAAAAAGGGTTTTATTAAAACCGATGATTACTGTAAAACAAATATTGAAAATATTTATGCTGTCGGAGATATTGCCGGTAAAAATCTTTTGGCATACACAGCGCAGAATGAAGGCGTGATTGCCGCGGAAAATGCCGTTAACGAAAACAAATCAAAAATTGATGATTTGATTATTCCTCTTGCCGTTTTTTCAAATCCTCCAGCAGCGTCGGTAAAGCTAAAGGATTTTTCTAATTATGGAAACTTCGTTTCAGGGAAGTTTCCTTTTACGGCAAGCGGAAGAGCTTTTATTGAAAATGAACGCTCTGGATTTATAAAATGCGCTGCTGATAAAAATACTGGAAAGCCGTTGGCATTTTGGATAATAGGCGTTCATGCCGACGAATTAATAAACACGGCAGCGCAAATATTGAAAATAGGCGAAGCGCCTGCAAGAGAAAGTATGTTTCATCCTTCGTTTTCTGAAGGGTTATTAAATGCGTATGAAGATGCTTTTGGGAAATGTACCGAGATAATGAAAAGGAAATAAAATGAAAAGAACTTATTTATATGACGAACATCTGAAACTAGGCGCAAAAATGACTGAATTCGGCGGGTGGGAAATGCCAGTACAGTATTCTTCAATCATTGATGAGCATAATGCCGTAAGAACAAGCTGCGGTATTTTTGATACGTCTCACATGGGGACTTTTATTATTTCAGATAAAGACAGCGGCGACTTTTTAAATAAAGTTACTGTCGGCGATATGAAAAATTTGGCTGATAAAAAAGCAAAATATTCAATGATATTAAACGAAAACGGCGGAGTTAAAGACGATATCATAGTTTATAAGTTTGAAAATGAATATATGATGGTTGTAAACGCAGGAAATCTTGATAAAGACTGGGAATGGCTTAACAGATGCAAAACAGGCGATACGCAGCTTAAAAATATAAGTGCAGATATATGTCTTTTAGCTTTGCAGGGACCAAAAGCTGCGGATATGCTACAGAATATGGCAGAAACTGATGTTAAAAGCATGAAATATTTTACTTGTTCACAGCTTAAATTAAAAGATATTCCGGCTGATTTTTGCCGTGTTGCAAGAACAGGTTATACGGGAGAGGACGGTTTTGAAATTTTTATTTCTAAAAATCAGGCAGTTGTTTTGTGGGAAAAGCTGATATCTGCCGGAGTAAAACCGTGCGGTTTGGGCTGCCGCGATACGCTAAGGCTTGAAGCCTGTATGCCTTTGCACGGCCATGAGATAGATGAAAATATTAATCCTATTGACGCAGGCTTTGAAAAAATTATATACTGGGAAAACAATTTCACAGGCAAAGAGAAACTTTTAGCGATAAAAAATGCTCCTTCAAAAAAAATAATTGCTTTTGAGTGCGTTGGCGGTATAGCAAGAAACGGAAATAAAGTGTTTTTCGGCGGTAAAGAAGCAGGATATGTTACAAGCGGAACATTTTCTCCTACTTTAAGAAAAGCAATAGGATTAGCGTTAATTGATTTTAACGTAAATAACAATGAAGTTGAAATTGAAATTCATAATAACAGGAGAAAAGCGGCAGTTGTAAATAAACCGTTTTATAAGAGAGCGAAATGAAAAAATTAATTTTTATCCCTATTTTATTTGTTGCGGCTTTGGCATACGCGCAAAAAGCGGCTGTACCGGAAAAAGCTGAAAAGATGGTAGAAATATCCGTAGAAATAACGGAAATAAATGAAAATAAATCCATAGAGCTCGGAATCAAGTGGCCGAATGAAGTGTCAGTAAGCGAAATGACTATTCCGGCTATTATTGAATCCGGCGAATGGGCAAGAATTACGAATTATACGGCGACTTTAAAAGCTTTGGAAACAGCCGGCGCGGCAAAAGTTCTGTCCAAGCCGAAACTTGTAACAAAGTCCGGCAGTACGGCAAAATTTATGGTAGGCGGAGAGATTCCCATTGTCTCGACTTCGTTAAACGGGAATTCAGTCGAATGGAAAGAATACGGGATAATAATGGATATAACTCCGATAATTATGCAGGACGGCAAGATTGACATGAAACTCCAAACCGAACTTTCAAGAATTGACTACAATGCGCCAATGTCAGGAGGATATTATTCAATTGCAAAAAGACAGGCTTCTTCACACATACAAATAAAAGACGGCGAAACTATGGTTTTGGCCGGTCTCATCGAGACAACCAAAGGGAATACAAGGGAAGGTATTCCGATTCTCAGCGATATTCCGATTTTAGGCGTATTGTTCAGCGTGCAAAAAAAACATGAAGATAAAATCAATGTACTAATTTTTGTAACGACAAAAATAATGGAATGAAAACTGTGATGCACAGATGCGGTAATGTGCAGAGGCATGGTAACGGCATAATATGCAATTTCTTTCTGCGTGACACGCATTTTCACGAGGTTTAATTTGAAAAAGTCAAAAGGACAGACTTTTGTGGAGTTTCTGCTGGTTTTTGTCGTTTTGCTTGTAGCGACAACCGGCGTTTTTGCTATGTATAAAAAGGTTTGGAAAAACAGATATATAAATACATCAGATGTTTCTGCTATATTGATTGTAGGAAGTGCAAAAGGCTTAGCTGCGAAAGCAGATGCCAAAGCTAGCGGATACGGCGGTTATGTAAAATGAAAAAAAATAGTAAAGGGCAAACAATGGTAGAAGCATTATTTGTAGTTTTTTTTACAACTATAATTATGTTTGCTTTTTTACAGATATGTATAATGGTTGTTGATGATATGACTGCGAATGAAGCGGCTTTTGTCGCAGTTCGTTCCGCGGTTGTGACAGAGAATACAAAACGCTTGGAAGAAGCTACAGAAAGAGTCAAACATTATTTTGAGTATTATTATTATGGATTTTCAAAAACAAGCGGTTGGTCTGAGGAAATCACAAGTAGAAGTTTTAATTTTTCAAATAAAAAAACAGTTGAAGAGTATTATCTAAGATGGAGTAATAATAATTCAAATAACCAGAATCGAGACTCTGAAGAAGAAGCTGAGTCAACAGGAGAAGAAAAAGACAAGAGTGTTACAATATGGCCTAAATATTCTTCTCAAGTGCAAAAACATACTTATGACTATTCAGGCAACGCATCAGGCAGCGCCGTATCAAAAAGAACCGTAAAAATCTACTATTACACGCGAGTTATGTTCGGAACATTGGTTGCAAGGAGGACTTCTAATGCTAGAGGAACTTCCGAGAATGATAAAAATACATTATTTATGGATAGAAAAATATGGAAGATAGGTGGCAATAGGAGATATCAGTCAGCCAGAGGCAGAATGATGGTTTCTCCTGATCAGACATATTATGAAAAGGCATATCCGGAAGCAAAAAAATTTAAAAATTACGATGCGAAAAGTCTTATGAATAAATTTTTTGGAAGTTAAAAATGAAAAATAATAAAGGGCAGACATTATATTATTTTCTAATATTTACAACGATTCTTGTTATAAGTTGGGCAATGATGCTGAACATTGCAAAACTTATAAGAGACAGAATGAATATGCAAAGTTTGGCAGATAATACAGCTCTTTCTATTGCGACTCATAAAGCCAGAATAATGAACTTCGTAGGAACATGTAATTATCTTATAGGAGCAACTCTTTCGTTGGGAACCAGAGGCGAGTTTGTGCAAATGCGCACATATGACACGGATATGGTTGCGGCTTATTATTACGGAGATAGCAAAAAAGGCATAAACGGATCTCGTTCAGGTGATGTTGCTACACTAAAAAGTATTGTAAAAAAAATTCAGGAAGTACAAGAAATAGCAATGGTAGAACATCTTGTGTATGTGTATTCAACTTATGCAGATCTTGTAAGTAAAGGGTATACACCCATAATACTTCCGACTCCGGTAAAAAAACCAAGCGTTAAAACTGCGGAAGAGCATTTTGGGCTTAAACGGAATATGAAGGAGATAAGATATAAGAGTACAGAAAATGTTACAGCAGGAGAGGTTCATTATGTTTACACAACGATACCGTTTCTGGAGTTTAAAAGATTCATGTTTGAAGAGATAAAAAAACATCCTTGGCTAGGTTGGATTTTAGGACTATTTGCTGACTCGATAGATTCGGCTTTTGATAAAATTGTGGAGAAACTGGGAATTAATACAGCAGACTATACAGAGTCTTCTACTCACTCAACAGTTCCATATTCATGGTATATAATTGATGAAGAAAAATTTTACAATCAGAAAACGTCTGTTATAATCAGTAAAAGAGAAAATAATAAAAATATTCCTATTTTTTCGAGATGGTTAGGCATATCATATCCATCATTGACATCTTTTTCGGCAGCGGCAATTTATAATACAAAAGGTACAATGTTTCCTAAAAATGAAAGTAACAAGCTTGGAACATTCACTGAAAATGGCGTTTGGCCTACTGGCATAGAATTAATTTTATTTGGTGTGACGGGGGCTCAAATTATATTACTTGATGCGCAAATAGTAGAAGAACTTGGTCATCCGATTGGAACAGTTGCTGCCGCTGCCATGACCGCATATTGCAAAGCTGCATATTGGAGAATGTGGCATGCATGTAAAGAAGGTCGCGAAGATTCCCCTATGAATAATTATTTAAAAGCCAAAAAAGGCGGGTGGGCGGCGCATTTAGTGCCTTATCATACTTCGGAGGGTGAAGAAGAAAATACACCGGATCAGGCTGTCGATGAGAGAGATGGCGGATAAATATATGAATATAAGGAATTTATGAATGAAAAAAACTAAAGGTATTATTTTAGCGGGCGGAAAAGCTACAAGACTTTATCCTATCACAAGCGTTGTAAGCAAGCAGCTTTTACCGGTTTACAATAAACCGATGATTTATTATCCGATGTCGGCATTGATGCTTGCCGGGATTAAAGATATTTTGATAATTTCAAACAATGAAACGCTTCCTTTGTTGGAAAGATTGTTTGGCGATGGCAGTAAATACGGAATCAGTATAAGTTATGCTTTACAGGAGCAGCCGAGAGGTATTGCGGAAGCATTTATAATAGGCGAAAAATTTATCGGTGAGGATAATGCCGCTTTAATTTTGGGTGATAACATTTTTTATGGTCACGGATTTTCAAAAGCGCTAGTTAATGCCGTTTCAAAAGAATCCGGAGCAACGGTATTCGCTTATTATGTAAAAGATCCGAACAGATACGGAATCGTTGAGCTGGACAAAAATAATAATCCCGTTTCTATAGAAGAAAAGCCGGCAAATCCTAAATCAAACTGGGCTGTAACCGGATTATATTTTTATGACAACGAAGTTGTCAAAATTGCCAAAAATATAAAGCCTTCAAAACGCGGAGAGATTGAGATTACGGATATAAACGAGCATTATTTAAAAGCCGGAAAATTAAAGGTGGAACTGCTTGGCAGAGGGTTTGCCTGGCTTGACGCAGGAACATGTGACTCTTTGTTAGATTCGTCTTTTTTTATTAAAACAATAGAAGAGAGACAGAATTCAATGATTTCATGCCTTGAAGAGATTGCGTACAGAAAAAAATATATCGGTAAAGAACAACTGCAAAAATTAGCTGCCGGACTGCCTAAAGATTATGCTGATTATTTAAGTAGGATAGCAAGAGACAGTGAATCTGAATTACTTTGATTGTAAAAGTAAATTTTATAAAACTATAATTATTTTAAAATTTTGACAATGGTATGCGAATATGTTTGATAAAATTTTTTTGAAAAACAAAAATGGGCAGGCTCTTGTAGAAGCGGCATTGATTGCTCCATTGATGGTATTTTTTCTTTTTACTGTAATTTGGTTTGGGCGCATGATGCTTACATGGCAGCAGATTTCCGGAGCAGCAAGATATGGCACGGATATGATTGCATATACGGATTTTAGCAAACAATACATAGAAACTGAAATAAAAAATTATCTTTGCAATAATTTTACAATAGGACGTACCTTAGATAGAGAGAAGTTAACGGTAACAGTTAGCATCAAAGATTTAAAAGAACCGATAGATTTTACTTTAGATAATTTTATAACCATGGAGATAATTAAAAATCCTTTTAAACTAATAGGGGAGTTAACTAGCAAAGTAGAAAACGTATGGGAAGTTTTAAATCCCAAGAAGCTTATAACTATTGAGGATAATAAATCATCTGTTAAGATTACTTATGAATATAAAGCGCCACCTATTATGAGGTTGTTGCGTCAAGAAAATATAAAACTAAAAGCATATTCATCAGTTTTAGCTGATACAGGAAGTCCTGGTTCGCGGTTGACAGAAAACTCTAGAAATGCAAGAAAGTAATCATAATAAACTTTTTTAATAAAAATGACGGTAGTCATAAAATGGATAAATTTTATTTGACTTGAAGCGGATTTTTAGATATAATTTTCAAACATTTTCAGCGGGCCTGTAGCTCAGTTGGTTAGAGCACTCGACTCATAATCGAATGGTCGTAGGTTCAAGTCCTACCAGGCCCAAATAATAGAAATAAAAGTTAAGATACTCTTGAGAAATCAAGAGTTTTTTTATTTGATGAGCGTTGTAAAACTTGCTATAATAAACAATAATAATCGATATTTGTTACGGGTGACCGGCTTGGCGAAAGAGTATCCGGTTTGCCGTTTAAGATGCTTGAAAAATATTTGGTAAGGTATTTAGGGTATGTAGCTCAGCGGAAGAGCATTCGCCTCACACGCGAAGGGTCACAGGTTCAAACCCTGTCATACCCAAATTTAATTAATAAGAGAATATGATGCATAGACGCAAGGAGGCATAGATGCATGGTAACGGCAAAGACAAAACGACCTGCTCTACGCATCCCCGCATCCATGCGTCTGAGCTTCTGATAAAGGGAGTTTAAATGGAAAATTTGAAACAGGATCTGGAGCTTTTGTATGAATTGCAGGATTATGATATAAAAATAGAAAATATTAAAAACCGTATTGAAGGCGCGCCTGCGCTTATTGAGGAAAAGAAAAAAGAGTTAGAGGCAAAAAAGCAGGAAACAGAGGAAAAAAAGAAGAATTTTGTCACGTTGAATTCGCTGAAAAAAGAAAAAGAAGCGATTTTAGATGCAAAAGAGAAAACCATAGGAAAACATTCTTTAGAGCTTAACTCCGTGAAATCGAATGATACTTATAAAGCTTTGCTGCTTGAAATTGAAAAAGCGAAAGCCGATAAAAGCGTTATAGAAGATGAAATATTGGAGTTGATGGATAAAATTGACAATGAAAGTAAAATAGTAAAAGAATCCGAAGCCGAATTAAAAGTTTATGAACAAAAAACTGCAAGTGAAATATCGGAAATAGAAAGTTCAGTCAGGCAGTTTTCGGATGAAATAAAAAAGATTGAAGAAGAAAGAGAACAGCACAAAAATAAAGTAAGTAAAAATATTCTTGATCAATATGAAAGAATACGCGAAGGTCGCAACGGTCAGGGAATATGCATTGTTGACGCCGAGAGCTGCGGAGGATGCGGAATGGTTTTAAGGCCGCAGCTTATAAATCAAGCTCATAAATGCAGTGAATTGGTATTTTGCGATAATTGTTCGAGAATACTGTTAAAAAAAGACAATTAAAAAAGCAATTAACAATTAACAAATAACAATGAACAATGTATGAGTTTCGCGAAAGCGAAACCGATTAATAAGTTTTTGCTATGCGAAAACACAACAATTATTAATTATTATTTGTTAATTGTTAATTGCCGTTAAGCAGGCGGACACGCGATCGCTTCACTTTTTATTCTTGTGGAGAGGAAAGTCCGAACTTTAACAGCATATAGTTTTCTGTATGCTGAAAACGGTAGCAGGTAATCCCTGTCGTGCGCGAGCACAGAGGTGCGAGCAGAGACGCTTCAGTCAGAAATGACGGAGTATCCTTGAAAAAGGATAAGCTTTTGCAGTAATGCAAAAGGTGAAACGGCTAAATCCTTACCGGAAAGCAAGGCTGAAGTATGGCCGCTTGATCGTCGGAAGCAATTCCGGCGGCAGAGAAATGATCGCGCTTTCAAAAAGTTTTCTTTTTGAAAGACAGAATTCGGTGTATAGTCCGTCTGTTTAACGGCAATTAACAACAAAGGCAGAAGTTTTGAAGCTCGGCAGCTCAGAAGCTCGGCAACAGCAAAAAATAAAGACAAAGCGACCAGAGCTTCTCCGAGCTTCTGAGCTACCAAACTTCTATTCTTCTAATTATTATGGATATTTTAACTTGTTTATTTATCGGCGTGGCAGGCGGAATTCTGAGCGGCCTTATGGGAGTGGGCGGCGGTATTATTTTGATACCGCTTATGATAATATTTCTTAAAATGAACCAGCATCAGGCTCAGGGCACTTCTCTTGCTATTATTACTCTCAGTTTATTTTCGATGCTTGTGTATTATAAAAAAGGCCATGTAAATCTCGGTATTGCAGCGCTTATAGGAATTGGCTTTATAGCGGGCGGATTTATAGGCGCTTATTTTGCGACTTCCATGTCTGAAAATATATTAAGGAAATGTTTTGCGGTGTTAATGATAATCATTGCCTGTAAAATGTTATTTTTTAAATAAGATGTATCACATTTCGGTAATGCCTTCAGAGACAGCTGAATATCTTGTAAACAATCCCGGCGGATTATACGTTGACTGTACTTTCGGCGGCGGCGGGCATACCGCTTATTTGCTTGAAAAATTTAAAAATATAAAAATAATCGCCTTTGACTGGGACGGAGACGCTTTTGAAAGATTTAAAGAGCGTTCGGCAGAATTTAATAACCGCGTGACATTTGTCAGAGATAATTTTAAAAATATAAAGCCTGCTTTGGTAAACGTCGGGATAGAAAAAGTTGACGGAATTTTGGCTGATATCGGCGTTTCTTCCAGGCAATTTGACGATTTGGAGCGGGGATTTTCTTTTAATTCCAAAACTTTGGACATGCGTATGGATTTAAGAAATACGCTGACCGCAAAAGACATAATAAATAAATACAGCCAGGAAGAACTTGCGGACATATTTTATAAATACGGGGAAGAACATCTTTCCAGACAGATTGCAAAAGCCGTGACAGAACGCAGAAAAAGAGGAATAATAAATACGTCTGTTGAATTGCAGGGTATAGTGTGTTCCGTCAAAAGGCCGGAAGGCAGGATAAATCCCGCGACAAAAGTTTTTCAGGCTTTAAGAATTTTTATTAACGGAGAACTCGATAATCTTGAAGGGCTTTTGAATTCAGCCCCGGATTTGCTAAATAGTAAAGGACGTATGGTAATAATAAGTTTTCACTCGCTGGAAGACAGAATGGTAAAACAGGATTTCAGGCAAAAAGCTTCGGACGGTATATACAACATACTTACAAAAAAAGTTATAACCGCGTCGGAAGAAGAAATGAGAAATAACCCGCGCAGCAGAAGCGCGAAAATCAGGGCTGCGGAGAGAGTTTATGTATAAGCCTTTACTGGCTGTTATCTGTATAATATTCGGAGTTTTTGCATATCTTTGGCAGCAGACAACCGCCGTGAGGCTTGGCTATAAGGTAAGCGAACTTAAAAATGAATATGAAAGAATAAACGCTGAAAATGACAGTCTGCGCCTTAAAATAAACTCAATATTGGCTTTGGAAAAAATGGACAGAATTTCCCGGGAAAAAAATCTTTACAAACCCGCGGAAAAAGATATCGTATATATTGATTAATATGAAAAATAATAATAAGCCGGCAAACAGAAGAAAAGTATTGGTAATAGCGGTACTTTTCATTTTTTTTGCGTTGTTTGTAAAACTTGCCTACGTCCAGGTTTTTATGTCTGCCAGGATAAACAAAAAAGTTGAAAAGATGGTAAGGCGCGAAAATGTCGAAATGCCGAAGAGAGGGGATATACTTGACGCGAAAGGCAGAGTTCTTGCTACAAGCGTGAGAAGATATAATCTTTTTTTAGATCCGAAAATAATGTCAGATTTAAATGAAGTTAAACAAAAACTTGCTCCGCACGGTATTGTAATTAAGCAAAAATCTCTTCAGGAATTCGGAGATACTTCTTATGTGCCCGCGGCGTTTAATCTTGATGAAAGTGCCGTCAGAAAAATTAAATCGGAAAAAATCTCAGGGATAGGTTTTGAAAATAAATTTATAAGGCAGTATCCAGAAGGAAGGCTTTTAGCCCATATTTTGGGAATAACGGGAAAGGACGGAAGCGGCCTTGAAGGAATAGAAAAAGTATGCAATTCATATTTGTCCGGAGAACAAGTTAAAACAATGCAGTCCAGAGACGGAAGAGGCAGAGTAATATATGACAGGCTTACCGATACGTCTAAAATACGCGGGCTAGATATAACTCTTACGATAGATAAAAATATACAGTTTATAGCGGAACAGGAGCTTAGAAAGGCATTTTCGGAATATAAAGCCAAAAAGGCGATTTGCATAGTGCAAAACCCTAAAAACGGCGAAATTTTGGCGATGGTTTCTCTTCCGGATTTTGATTTTGAAGATAAAATAAAAAATATCAGCGCGTTGAGAAATACGGCCATAAGCGATATTTTTGAACCGGGGTCAACTTTTAAAATTGTTACCGTCGCGGCCGCTATTGACGACGGCAAAATTACAATGTCAGATAATTTTTATCTTGAAAACGGCAGGATGAAAATAGGAAATCATACGATCAGAGACGATCATAAAATTATCGGTTACGCTTCATTGAGCAAAGCTATGGAGCAGTCTTCAAATATCGGAATGGTCAAAATCGCGCAGAAATTAGGCAGTAAAGATTTTTATGATTACATAAGAAGATTCGGTTTTTATTCTGTCAGCGGCATTGATATTCCGGGTGAAGCAAAAGGGCTGCTTCTTGACGAAAAAAATTGGAATTCCATGACTCTTCCGACGGTATCGTTCGGACAGGGAATAGGCGTTACGGCGATTCAGCTTATCAACTCTTTTTCTTCAATCGCGAACGGCGGCGTTCTTATGAAGCCTATAATAATAAAAAATATTGAAAATACTCGTCCCGAAAATATGTCTTTTTTTGAATCTAAGGAGATAAGAAGAGTCGTAAGCGAAGAGACCGCTGACAAAGTAAAAACGCTTTTGAAAAATGTCGTTGATAAAGGCACAGGCAGAACCGCAAAAATTCCAGGATATTCCGTAGGAGGAAAAACCGGCACGGCTCAGAAAATTGATCCAGCGACGGGCAAATACTCCACAAAGCATTATGTCACTTCGTTTTGCGGGATGATTCCCGCCATGAATCCGGAACTTGTCGTTCTTGTTGTTATTGACGAGCCTAAAGGCAGTTATTACGCGTCTTCGGTGACTGCTCCGGTTTTCGCGCTCATAGCCGAAAGGGCTGTTCAATATCTTAATATTCCGAAAGATGAGCCTGAAATTATTAAAAATGATAAAATAAAATAATTGGATGTCTCGAAAAATCCTAGTCGTGTCACCCTGAACTTGTTTCAGGGTCTAGTAGTTTATATTTTTAACGACGAGATCCTGAAACAAGTTCAGGATGACACCATTTGAGTAATGCTATATTTTGAGGTTTTTCAAGAAACCCAATTAGATTGGAAAAGGTAAAAAAATATGAAATTAAAAGATATTCCGGCATTGCAAAACGCGGTGATTTACGGCGACGAAAATACTGAAATTCACGGCGTTTCATATGACAGCAGAAGCGTAAAAAAGGGCGATATTTTTTTTGCTCTTCCCGGACATCAGACTGACGGTAAAAAGTTTATTCAAGACGCGATTTCAAAAGGAGCCGTCGCGGTTGTAACCGAAAAAAAGGATGATAATATTTCCGTTGTTCAGATAGTAACCGGCGATATTTTTAAATTTATGCCGGAATTTTGCGCTGAATTTTACAATCATCCCGACAGAGAGATGACCGTAGTCGCAATAACAGGGACCAACGGAAAAACTACCATTACTTATATGATTGAAAGTATTTTGGAATACTGCGGCATACAATGCGGAGTTATCGGGACTGTTAATTACAGATATGCCGGCAAAGTTTTTGACGCTCCGAATACGACGCCGCAATCCGCGGATGTATACAGAATGATGAGAGAAATGGCTGATTCGGGTATTAAATATCTTGTAATGGAAGTTTCTTCTCACGCGCTGGCTTTGGGAAGAGTTGACGGAATAGATTTTGATATAGCTGTTTTCACAAATTTAACGCAGGATCATCTTGATCTTCATAAAAACATGGAAAGTTACTTCGATACAAAAAGCATGCTGTTTACGGGTCTTGGAAAAGGTACAAAAAACAATACGAAGTATGCTATAATTAACGCTGACGATAAATACGGCAAAAAACTTTCAAAAATAAGCATTAATGCAGAAAAAATAATGTACGGCGCCAAATCAAAAGATGATGCCTCTTTTAAAGCGGAAAATATATCGGTGTCGGGAAGCGGCAGCGGTTTTGATTTGACATACGGCGGCATTACTGAAAAAATCGAAATAAAACACATCGGCCTGCACAACGTTTATAATGCTTTGGCTTCGCTGGCTTCATGTTTATGTTGCGGCATTGATTTTAAAAATGCTGTCATGGGTCTAAATAAATCGGTGCAGGCTCCGGGAAGGCTTGAAAAAATCGACACAAAAAATTCCGGATTTGAAATCGCGGTTGATTACGCGCATACAGACGACGCGCTAAAAAATGTTCTTTCGGCATTGAGAGATTTAAAGCCTAAAAGAGTAATTACCGTTTTCGGATGCGGCGGAGACAGAGACAGGACAAAAAGGCCGGTTATGGGAAAGGTTGCCGCCGAGATGAGCGATTTTGTTTTTGTGACTTCGGATAATCCGCGGTCGGAAAATCCGTCTCAGATTATTTTGGATATAGAGGTGGGCATTAAGCGCGCCGAAAAAAGCAATTATAAAGTTGTCGTCGACCGCGAAGAGGCAATAAAAGAGGCTGTTGTGATGGCGCAAAAGGGCGATATAATTCTTTTGGCGGGAAAAGGGCATGAAACTTACCAGATTATAGGAACGCAGAAAGTACATTTTAACGATATGGAAGTCGCGAAAAAATATTTGGAATTGAGAGAAAAAATATTATCTTCTAAACAGGCAGAACAAAAGGAGTTTGATTTCTGATGGAATCATTTTATCTTAAAGATCTGATTAAAGCCGTTAACGGAAAATTTTTGCTCGGCGACCCGAACCTTCTTGTTAAAAGCATTTCGATTGATTCAAGAACTGTCAAAAAAGGACAGTTCTATTTCGCTTTAAAAGGCCGCAATTTTGACGGGCATGATTTTGTAAAGGAATGCATTGAAAGAGACGCAGGAGGAATCGTATACTCGCGCGACGATATTGATTTGGCAAAGCCTTTTTCTCATTTTCCGTCGATTATAAAAGTTAATGACACGCTTACTGCCCTCGGAGACCTTGCGAAAGCCTACAGAAAGCGCTGTGAAAAAGTTAAAGTTATAGGAATAACAGGCTCAAACGGCAAAACCACGACTAAAGAAATACTGGCTTCAATACTAAGCAAAAAAGGGAAAACAATTTGGAATAAAGGAAATTTTAATAACAGGATAGGGCTCCCTCTTTCCGTTTTAAATCTTCAGATGAACACCGAGTACGCCGTATTTGAATTAGGGACGTCTCTTCACGGCGAAATAAAAATTCTTTCGGATATAATAATTCCGGACGCGGGAATAATTACCAATATAGGATGCTCCCATCTTGAGACCTTCGGCTCTCCTGAAGGCGTTTTTAAAGAAAAACGCGCTTTATTCGACAGCGTTTCTCAGTACGGGTTCATAGTGCTGAACGCCGACGATGAAATTTTAAAAGGCGTTTCGCAGAAAGCGTATTTTAAAACCATAACTTTCGGGCTTTACGGAGGAGCTGACGTTTACGCGCGCAATATTACTTTATGGTCGGACAAACCTAAATTTGAACTTTACGTTCACGGTAAGAGCATAGAAGTTATGATGCCGGTAAAAGGCAAATTTAACGTCGTTAACGCGTTGGCCGCTGCCGCGGCTGCAAGCGGATTCGGATTAAGCCTTGATGATATTAAAAGCGGAATCGAATCGTTTACTCCTCCGGAGATGCGTATGGATACGGTAAAGACGGCTTCCGGAATAGTTTTGATAAATGACGCGTATAACGCGAATCCGTCGTCGGTCAGGGAATCGATACAAGGCGTGTGCGAATCTTATCTTGACAGCGATATAAATTTAGTGCTCGGAGATATGATGGAGCTCGGCGAAAAAGCTCCGCTTTACCATAAAGAGCTCGGGAAATTTATAAATGAACAGCAAAGAATACGAAATGTTTATCTGATAGGGGAGCTAAGCAAAATTACGAAAGATCCGATAAATAAAAAACCCGTGTATGCGGCGGATAATGCCGAAGAGTTATTGGAATTTTTGAAAAAATCGAGCAATACGTCCAAAACGGTTTATTTATTTAAAGGTTCGCGCGGCATGAAACTTGAAGAGATTTACAATTCTTTCCAAAAAATATTAACCAAAAAGGAAAAATAGTGCTATACCATATCTTTTACAATCTCAGCGGTTACTTTAGTCCTTTCAATGTTTTCCAGTATATCACTTTCAGGGCAGGCGGAGCTGTTTTGACAAGTCTGCTTATTTGTTTTTTGGCCGGTCCTTATATAATAAAAAAATTAAAAAGCATGAAAATCGGCCAGACTGTGAGGCCTGACGGTCCCTCAACGCATTATTCCAAAACCGGAACGCCGACTATGGGCGGGATAATAATTTTAATATCAATACTGGTCTCCGCTCTTCTTTGGGCAAGGCTGGATAACAGATTTATAATTTGGCTTCTTACCGGCACTCTGTGGCTAGGATTTATAGGGTTTTTGGATGATTATATCAAGTTAAAGAAAAAAGACCCGAACGGACTGTCTGCCAAAGGGAAACTTTTCGGGCAGACTGTTTTCGCCGCTTCTTTCGCGGCTTATTTAACTTTTTTTCCGGCTAATCCCGAATACGTTACTTTGGTAAATATACCTTTTCTTAAAGGTGTTTTTGTTGATTTTTCGTTTTTTTATTTTGTTTTTGTGATGATAATTGTCGTAGGAAGTTCGAATGCCGTCAATTTGACGGACGGGTTGGACGGGCTTGCCGTCGGATGTATAGTGATTGCCGCTTTTACGCTTGCTTTGTTCGCGTATTTCGCGGGACATTTTCAAATTGCGAATTATTTAAGGATTATACCCGTATCAGGTTCCGGAGAAATAGCCGTTTTTCTTCTTGCCGTTGTCGGAGCCGGTCTTGGCTTTTTATGGTACAATGCGCATCCTGCGGAAGTTTTTATGGGAGATACCGGAAGTTTGTTTTTAGGGGGCGTGCTGGGAATGACTGCGGTTTCCATAAAACAGGAATTGATTTTAGTTCTTATCGGCGGAGTATTTGTGCTTGAGGCTCTTTCAGTGCTTATACAAGTTTCCGTTTATAAAAGAACTAAGAAAAGGGTTTTTAAAATGGCGCCGCTTCATCATCACTTTGAAATGCTCGGGCTGTCGGAAACAAAAGTTACGATAAGATTTTGGATAATTGCGATAATACTTGCGATTCTTTCTTTTGCGTCGCTTAAGTTGAGGTAAGCGGTGAAGAAAATAAGAACTGTCGGCGTTCTTGGCCTCGGAAAAAGCGGAGTTTCCGCCGCGAATCTTGCCGTAAAACTCGGATACGAGACATTCGGCAGCGACAGCGGTAAAAAAAGAGAAATAAAAACGCTGAGCAAAAAAGTCGCAAGAGAATTCGGAAGACATTCGGATAAAATACTCGCTTCGGATATTATTGTAAAGAGTCCGGGAATTCATTCCGATATAGAAATATTGGAAAAAGCGAAAAAAAATAAAATTCAGGTTATAAGCGAGCTGGAATTTTCGCTTAAGAATTCAAAACATAAAAAAATTATAGCTATAACAGGCACAAACGGAAAAACTACTACTACCGATTTAACCGCAAAGATAATAAAAACTTCTCATAAAGACTCAATCGTAACCGGCAATATCGGCTTTCCTCTTGCAGACAAAGCTCTGAAAACAACACGCAATACGATTATAACAATGGAACTGTCGAGTTATCAGCTTGAGGATACTCCGGATTTCAGACCTGATATTTCAGTTCTCCTTAATATCACGCCGGACCATATAGAACATCATAAAACCATGAAAAAATACATTGCCGCAAAAGAAATTATTTTTAAAAATCAGACAAAAAAAGATTTCGCGGTGATTAATTTTGACGACAAAATATGCAGGAGAATATCTTCTAAAACAAAAGCCAAAAGAGTATTTTTCAGCAAACGACGTCTTAAAAACGGAGTTTATTTTGATAACGGCAGAATAGTCATTAATATTTCAGGCAAAAAATCTATTATAAAACCCGCTGTAAAAATTCCTGGCATGCATAATGTTGAAAATATTCTTGCCGCGACTGCCGCGGCTTACTGTTGCGGCGTAAAGCCGGGTATTATAGAAAAAGTAATTTCTTCTTATAAAGGCGTTGAGCACAGGATTGAATTCGTAAAAGAAATCAGCGGAGCGTGTTATTATAATGATTCGAAATCAACTAACGTGGATTCGACAAGGGTAGCTCTTGAAGCTTTTAAGGGCAATATTCTGCTTATAATGGGCGGATTGGATAAAGGCGCTCCGTACACGCCTCTTAAAAAACTTGTAAAAGAAAAGGTGAAAAAAATATTTTTAATCGGCGAAGACGCGAAAATAATAAAGAAAGATTTGCCGGAAGCTTCTTATGCCGATTGTGTGAATATGGAAAATGCCGTCAAACAGGCTTACGCGAACGCAATGCCCGGAGACATAATTTTGCTTTCTCCGGCGTGCGCTTCTTTTGATCAGTTTAATAATTTTGAAGAACGCGGTAAAACGTTTAAAGAGCTTGTAATGAACATCAGAGTGGAGAGTGAAAAGTGAAGAGTGAAGATATAGTGTTTTCGCTTTGCGAAAACTTATTAATTAGATTTCGGCTTCGCCGAAATTCAATATCTCAACTCTTCACTCTTAACTTTTCGCTCTTTTGTATGGAACTAACATGTTCAACATAGATTTCAAAAAATATGATTATTCATTAATTTTTATTGTTGCGCTTGCGGTAGTTTTCGGCGCGATGATGGTTTTTTCTTCAAGCGTTATTATGGCTGACGTAAGATGGTCAAGCCCGTATATGTTCTTTTTGAAGCAGATGATTTGGGTTGCCGTAGGCTTTGTCGCCATGGCAATAACGACTTTTTTTATAGATTATAAATTTTACCGTAAATACGCGAAAATTATCTATATAATCGCACTGATAGCCGTAGTCGCCGTTTTAATATTCGGCGTTACAAGGGGCGGAGCAAAAAGATGGTTTTATTTCGGCTTTTTTACGTTTCAGCCTTCGGAAATCGCGAAAATCGCGATGGTTATAATAATGGCGGATTTTGTTGAAAGAAAAAAAGATTTAATAGGCGAGTGGCAAGGGCTCGTAGCGCCTGTTGTTTTTTTACTTCTAATTATAGTTCCGATAGCGCTTGAACCGGATTTAGGCACTCCTATTTTGATTTCCAGCGTATGTTTCGCGCTGCTGCTTTGCGCAGGCTTAAGGTTAAAGGCTGTTTTGGCAGGTGCAGGTGCAGGCGCTCTTTTAATTATAGCGGAAATTGCGAGAAAACCTTACAGGCTTGCGAGAATGCGGGATTATTTTGATTCGATAATTAATATTGACGCGGCGTCTTATCAGGTAAAACAGTCTCTTTACGCATTGGGTTCCGGAGGATTTTTCGGAAAAGGGCTTGGAAAAAGCGAGATGAAACTTATGTATCTCCCTGAGGCTCACACCGATTTTATATTTCCGATAATCGGCGAAGAACTCGGTTTTATAGGGGCAGCCTTTGTTATCGCGTTTTTTATTTATATTTTTTTCAAAGGGATAAATATAAGCAAGCATGCGCCGGATACATTTGCCGAGTATCTTGCCCTTGGAATAACTTTTTTAATAGTATTTCAGGCATTGATAAATTTATCCGTCGCTACAGGCGTTTTTCCGGCAAAGGGACTGCCTCTTCCTTTTATATCATTCGGAGGCACTTCGCTTGTCATAAATATGGCTGCCATAGGAATACTTATTAATTTATCGCAATATAAAAAGGATAGGAAATGAAAAATACAAATATAATTATTGCGTCGAGCGGCACAGGCGGGCACATTTATCCAGGCATAGCTTTAGCGCATGAAATGAAAGAAAGGGGATTTAATCCCGTTTTTTTTGTCAGCAATAATGAAGCTTCGGGCGAAATAATAAAAAACAGCGGGTTTGAATATATTCCTTTTAATCTTTCCGGAATGCCGAGAAAATTTTCGTTTTCATTTTTAGTATTTTTAATAAAACTGGATTTTGCTTTTTTAAAAGCGTTAAAAAATATAATGAAGTACAAGCCGGCTGCCGTTATCGGAGTCGGAGGGTATATTTCCGTGCCTGCCGTAATAGCGGCTAAAGTATTGGGTAAAAAAACTTTTATCCATGAGCAGAATACTATTCCTGGTATTGCCAATAAACTTTTGAACCGTTTTGCCGATAAAACTTTAGTAAGCTTTAAAGGTTCCGAAAAATATTTTAAAAATAAAAAAGATATTGTTTTTACCGGATATCCCGTAAGAAAGGAAATACTTGCCGTATGCAAAGAAGAAGGATGCGACGCGCTTAAACTTGATAAAAACACATTTACGATTATGATTTTCGGAGGCAGTCTCGGAGCCGTAAAACTCAATGCCACAGCTTTTGAAGCCACAGTAAGATTATCTGAAAAGATGAAGCTTCAGGTAATACATATAACGGGGAAAAAAGGGTTTGACGAAATAAATCAAAAACCAAAAAATGAAAGCAGCTACAAGGTTTTTGATTATATGCATAATATTTCAAGCGCGTATGCCGCTTCGGATGTCGTTATATGCAGAGCCGGAGCCGGAGCAGTGTCCGAGCTTTTGCTTTTAGGCAAATCCGCGGTTTTAGTTCCGTATCCGCATGCTACGGATAATCATCAGTATCATAATGCGAAAGAAGTTTTTCAAGACGCTAAAAGGATCATTATTGAAGAAGAGCATATGACGCCTGAAAATCTTGCGGACGCCGTTGAAAACATAAAGAAAAATATAAAAATTAATGAAAATAATGCCGTATTAACGTTTCCTCAGGAAAAGATGGCGGAAGAAATAATAAGAAGTATAGGATAATGAAAATGAATACTATTTTAATTTCTAATGACGACGGAGTTAAAGGGCCGGGACTCAGGCCGTTAATAAAAGAGCTGTCAAAAATCGGAAAAGTTTATGTAGTTGTGCCAAAAAAGCAGATGTCGGGCACGGGGCACGGAATAACTTTAGCGAAATTCAAAAAAACAGAAAAGATAGAAAAAGATTTCTATGCCATAAAAGGCGGCACTCCGGCAGATTGCGTAAAATACGCTCTTTATTCTTTTTTGAAAAATAAAGTCGATTTGGTTGTTTCAGGTATTAACACATGCCCTAATCTCGGTCAGGATGTCATATACTCAGGAACTGTCGGCGCTGCCAGAGAGGGAGCTCTTAAAGGCATTCCGTCGCTTGCCGTTTCAGCGGCTGAAATGTATGCGCAGGACTATGAACATTCCGCGGCGGCAACAAGGGAAATAGCCGAAAAAGTATTAAAGAGAAAAAAGCATTTTAAAAATGTCTGCCTTAACATAAATATCCCGAGGAATTATAAAGGAATGAAAATCGTCCCGCTCGGCTTAAGAGCTTATGACGAAAATGTTGAAACCGTAGTAGATAAGAAAGGGAATTTTTCATATAAACTTTCAGGGCGTTACGTTTCCGGCGGAAAGAATAAAGGAAGCGATATCGACGCTGTTGAAAACGGATATATATCGGTAACTCCTTTAATGCTAAATCAGACTGATTTCAGCCTGATTAAAAAAGTGAAACTGTAAAAAAGGCGATGCAGGGATGCGGAGAGGCAGTGTAAAGACTCTTATATTTTTTGTCTCATGCCGTTGCTCTGCATCTCCGCATCTCTGCATCGCCTCTTTTAAGGAATATATATGAACAATAAATTCCAGCTTGTATCAAAATTTAAGCCTTCCGGCGACCAGCCGTATGCGATAGATGAATTATGCCGCAACTATAACAACGGCATTGATTCGCAGGTTTTGCTCGGCGTAACCGGATCTGGAAAAACTTTTGTTATGGCGAACGTCATAGAAAAGCTGCAAAAGCCGACGCTTATAATTTCGCCAAACAAAATTCTTGCCGCGCAGACATATGCCGAGTTCAAATCTTTTTTTCCTGACAATGCCGTCGAATATTTTATTTCATATTATGATTATTACCAGCCGGAAGCGTATATTCCTTCCAGCGACACTTACATAGAAAAAGATTCTTCGGTAAACGACCACATAGACAGGCTGCGTCTTAAAGCTACGACTTCTCTTCTTGAAAGAAAAGACGTTATCGTAGTCGCTTCGGTTTCATGCATATACAATTTAGGTTCGCCTTCCGATTACCGCAATATGTGCGTTGAAATTATAGCCGGAGTCGAAAAGCCGCGCCATCAGCTTTTGAACGAGCTTGTCGCGATACATTATGAAAGAAATGAAATTGAGTTTATAAGAGGCAAATTCAGAGTTAAAGGCGATACGGTTGAAATTTTTCCTGCTTATCTTGAGACGGCCGTCAGAATAGAATTCTACGGAGATTTTATTGAAAGCATAAAAGAGTTCAATCCTTTAACAGGCGAAGTTTTGCGCAAAAAAGACAGGACGTACATTTATCCCGCAAAACACTTTGTTACAACAGGGCCAAAGCTTGAAGCCGCTTTAAAAACCATAAAAACAGAACTTGATGAAAGACTTGCCGAGCTAAACTCGAAAAAATTGTTTCTTGAAGCGCAAAGACTTGAACAAAGAACAAGGTACGATATGGAAATGCTCGCGGAGACGGGCTTTACCCACGGGGTTGAAAATTATTCAAGGCATCTTGCAGGAAATCCTTCTGGTGCAAGGCCGTCAACTTTAATCGATTATTTTTATGAAGGAAATGATGATTTTTTAATGATTGCCGACGAATCGCATATATCTTTGCCGCAGATACGCGGAATGTATGAAGGCGACAGAAGCAGAAAGCAGACTCTTGTTGATTTCGGATTCAGGCTTCCTTCGGCGCTGGACAACAGGCCTTTAAAATTTCAGGAGTTTGAAAAACTTATAAAAAAGTTTATGATGGTTTCCGCCACGCCTGGAGTTTACGAACTTGAAAGAAGTAAAAAACATATAGTCGACCTGGTGATACGTCCTACGGGGCTTGTTGACCCTGAAGTAATAATCCGCAGGATTGACGGGCAGATTCAGGATATGATGCTGGAGATACAAAAAACCGTAGAAAAAAAACAGAGAACGCTTGTAACTACACTTACTAAAAAGATGTCGGAAGACCTTGCGGTTTACCTGAAAGAAAAAGGCTTTAAAGTCGAATATCTGCATTCTGAAATTGAAACTTTGGAAAGAATCGAAATATTGAAAAATCTGAGACTCGGGAAATTTGACGTTCTTGTCGGCATAAATCTTTTAAGAGAAGGTTTGGATTTGCCGGAAGTTTCGCTTGTTGTGGTTTTGGACGCCGATAAAGAAGGCTTTTTGCGTTCCGAGCCTACGCTTATCCAGATATGCGGAAGAGCCGCGAGAAATGTAGACGGAAGAGTAATTTTTTACGCGGATAATATGACAGGTTCAATGCAGAGAGCTCTTAAAGAGATGAGCAGAAGAAGAAATAAACAGATTGAATATAATGAAACAAACAGCATAACTCCGAAGTCAATTATAAAAGCCGTGCACGATTTAGACGAGTTTCAAAATCTTTCAAGAGCGGAAGGCGTTACAAGCGTAGTTGCGGAAACACAGGCAGAGTATATAACAGCGGCTAATATTGACGGCATTATAAGCGACATTGAAGAAAGAATGAAAAAAGCTGCTGACAACCTTGACTTTGAAACTGCCGCCATGCTGCGCGATAAAATGCTTGAAATCAAATCTATGAAATCAGGAAAAAAACCATCCAAGAAACGACAACGATTAGAAGCTGGGAAGCTGAGAAGTTGGGAAGCTGAGTAAAGACAAAGACATTCTTCTTGTCGCTATTTAATCTCCCGACTTCTGCAGTTTTTCTTGTTGTTGCCCAGCTTCCCAACTTCCCAGCCTCCCAGCTTCTGCCGTTTTCACATCAAATAAAATTCACAAAAGTTTTACAAAAAAACCCACGCTAATACTATAACAATAAGTATTATTATATTTATATTATAGTATCTAAATTTAAATAGTATAAAAAAAGCCATGTTAAAATTATTACATAAAATCAATTACACAAAAACAACGGCAATTTTTGTAATCAATTGCTTTTTGTTTTCATTTGTATATGGAAATGTAATAGCGGAAGTATCTGCCAATCTTCAGGCAGGAAAACAGCATACTCAGATATTTAATGATTTCATATTGCCGTATTCTTACGGAAAAATAACCGAAACAAATATAGCAAACTCATCAAGAGTAGTCATACAAATACAGGATTTGCACTGCCATCCGCAGGTACAAAAAAACATATCAAATATCATAGAACTTATAGATAAAAAGCTTGACGGCGGTTTAAACGCGATATATCTTGAAGGCGCGTACGGAGATATTGACACAAGCTGGCTCAGTCAATTACGAATTACGAATGACGAATTACGAATTAACGGCAAAGACAATTTTAACGAATTGCTAGACAAAATTCTGAAAACCGGGCGTTTAACGGGAGCTGAATATTATTCAGCATTGAGCGGAAAGAATATAATCAAAGGGCTGGAAAGCAAAGAAGAATATCTGGAGAATTTAAAACGTTTCGGAAATATATTGGAAAGTCAGGATGAAATTCTGCTGACGCTCAAAGGAATAGAAGAGTCCACACAGGGATTAAAAAAAAGATATTACAATAAAAAGCAAATAAAAATAGAAAATCTTTTCGAGAGCTATTCGAAACATGAAATAAACGCCAGGAAATATTACGCGTTATTGTTAAAACACATTGACAGATTAGGCATAGATATAGATAAATACGAAAATACAAGTTTATATATAAACCTGATACAAAAAGAAAAAGAACTCAACTATAAAAATATAAGCAAAGAACTGGAAAGATACGTATATCTGCTGAAAGAAAAACTGCCGTACAACACTTACAAAATGATTTTAGAAGCGACGAATAATTTCAACAATACGGAAAAGCTTTACGGGTATTTAGTAAGTTTGTCAAAAGAACTTAAAATTGATTTAACGGCAGGCTTTCCCGAACTTAACAAATTTTTTGCATATGTAGAAATCAGCCAAATAATTAACCCGATAGAATTGGTAAATGAAGAGCAGAGATTAAGAAACGAAATTAATTCAAGATTTTCGGATACGAAAGCTCAAAGAGAAGCGGTATTTTTAATCGATTTTGAAAAATATTTGAAAGATTATTTGACGTCAAAAATAACTTCAAGAGATCATGAGTATTATAAAGAAAATATAGAAAAGTACAGAAAACTTTGGGTAAAATACGTTGATAACAGAGTGTTAAGTTTACTCGACGAACATATAAAAGAGTCCGACAGATTTTACGATATAAATACGGACAGAAATAAATACTTTGTACGGCAATTGCAAATGAATCCTGTTCCCGACGATATTTGCAATCTGGAAAATCAACAGGGGGGGGGGTACACTAATTCTATTCTCCATACCTCGCACCCCACGCTGTCTTTGAGCGAACTAATCAATAATTTGAACAGTAAACAAGTCGACATAGTAATAACAGGCGGATTCCACACCGAGGGCGTGTCTAAGATATTAAAAGACAACGGTATTTCGTATATAGTAATAACCCCTAATGTGACGGAAGGCGTAAAAGAAGCGGAGGAAGTATATCACAAAATAGCAAAACTGCAATCACGTAAATTAACAAACAGCGGAAATGAAGTCATGTCTGTCATTGCGAACGGAATTGAAAATTCCGCGAAGCAATCAAGTGTTGCCGCCGATAACGCCATACTCCGCTCTTCAAACTCCAAACTGTCTTCGTCTGCTTTAGCCAATATGATAGCATCCCTGTCTATACCGGAGCAAATACAAATCTTTAAATTCATGAATGTTTCCGACGAAAGAATAAAAGAATTATACGGCGATATAAAATTGCCGCCGGAAACCGAACCTTCCGATGCGGCAAAAAAGGCGCAGAAAATAATAAAACTTGTCCGCGGAGCGAAACTGCTTGAATCCGACGATAATGAAGAAATAATAGAAAGAGTTATAGCGGTAATAAATGAAAACCTGCCTGAAAACAGTTCCTATAAAGACAAGATAACGACAGAGCTGATTGAAAATCTTGATTTGGAAAAAGTGCGAAAAGCGCTTGACGGGAACATAAATAGCCTTGAAAGTTTATTGAAAACAGCCGAAATCCGTCAAAATATTTCAAGCCCGATAGTACGGCAGTTAGCTTTATTAGCCGAAAACTTTAAGTCATATATAAAAATTTTAGACCTCAGCTCTGAAGAAGGCAAAGCCGTCACGGTAACATCCAAAGACAAACAATTGAAATTTGATATTGGCTCTAAGGAAAGCGCAACCGTAAGTCCGGCAGTCCCTGCAGCAGACAAAAAAATATTTAATAAAAATTTTTGGGAATCATTGATTCCTTTTTCGTTTGTTTTTAAGGAGGACACAATAGGCGGGAAAGTTCGCGACGGATTTTTCCAGTTTGTAAAATACTCGCCTTTATTGGCGATGACATGGTTCGCATTGTCAAGTCCGATTTCACTTCAACTGACAGCTGTCTTGTTTTCTTATTCAATTTTTATAACGCTGGCAATTGCCGTGCTGTTTGCTTTGGAAATAAGGAAAGGTATTGATCCGATTGTTCCGCAAGAGCTTGCCAAACAATTTAAATTGTCGCGAACTGCTTTTGATCCCGAAAAGATAAATGATGAAATAATAATTTACGAAAGCAAAACTTTCAATGAATATTTAAGAGAGTTTATTGAAGAAAGTCCGGATAATGAATTTTTTAGAATTCCGCTTATAAAGTATTATCTTGCCGTGGCAATACAAAGAACTATTGAAAATAATTTTATGGATTTGACAGATGAAAATATCGGCGCGGCTATACAAGATTGGATAAAATTGTATAAAAAATATAAAGATGTTCCGTTTATTGATAAAAACACGCATATTCTTAAAATCAGCAATAATGCAGTGTGGACGAGCGGGCATTTCGGGTGGGGCAATAAAGACAGATTTTACGGCGATGCTTTAGAAAAAGTCCTGAATACCGCGAATATTGAAATTCCCGAAAAAAATATAACTGACATTAAATTTAACGGCAGCAATAAACAAGAGATGATTGATGCAATGTTAAAAGTAAATCCTGGAGAAAAATGGCTGTTTCTTTTTAAAGGACATGGCCGCGGATACGGCGGAGATTATAATTTTTGGCTCGGCGAAGGCGATAAAGACATTGATGAAAACGAAAATAAAATACATTATACAGAAATAGCTAAAGCGTTAAAAAAGCTTTCGGAAAAAGGAGTGAACCTTGACGATATAACTTTGTATTTTGCCTCATGTTATTCCGTGCATGGAATGAAAGGCGTGGCTTACGAATTGGCGAAAAACGGTTTAACTCCGCCTAAAATGTTCGGAGCTGCCGATGAAATTGCAATTTTTAATCATAGTATCGGAAGCGGAGGATGGGATTTAAGTTTAAAAACTATGTATGACTATTATAAAACAAATTCAAATAACGGCAATGTTATTACTTGGGGCGACTTGATTAAAATTCATAGTAAAATGTATGACACCAGAATTAACGGTTACGGCGAAATGTATTTCGGCAAATTTATGTCGAGATGGCGGCTTTTTGTTCCGAAAGATAATTTTAATTTCGACAAAGAAGAAACGTACAATAACTTATCCAGCTATTATCTTATATCGCAATTTGAACGGCATTCGGTTAATAAAATACCTCCGCGGCTTATAAACTACAATAATTTATGGATAAGCTCAGAAAATTTCATAGAACCGGCGTTTGTTGCCGGAGGGATATCAGGGTTTGTTTTTCTGATGCTGAATTCTTTCGTGTCTCCCGTATTTTTTGCCGGTATAGCCGCGGTGACGGCAGGGGCGGCAATTCCGTTTGTTCCGGTCGTAATTTATCTGACGGCAAAAGCGCTTGCGGTAATTTCAGATAAATTTAAAACGGCATTTAATCTTCGCGCTCCTCCGGCATATGACACGCAAGTAGATTTTGGCAAAGATTTAAAAATAGTTTTTGATGAAACCCTTGGAAAAGGGCAGTATTTTCTTGCCGATGTCCAAAATAATCAAATCAAAGCAAATAAACAAATATTCGATATTTACAATGCCCTGCCTTTACCTGCTGCAGTAAAGAAATTTTTATTGATAATTACAGGCGCACTATCGCACGAATTAATACATCTTTCAGGAAAAGGTGAAGATTACGCTTATTCGGTACAATTCGGATTTCCGGTATCGGGCGGCATTGCGGCATTTTTGATATCAGCCTTATTCGGAATAAGTTTATTGCCGTTGATGATAGGCGTTCCCACAGCGTTTGTTTTAGTCGGTTATTTGATTTCTTTAAAAATTTATTCCGGAGAAAGCGGTGTAAGAAAAGTTATGGAAAAATTTAGAAAGCTGGGTATCGAATACCGCTATGAAAAAGGCATGCTTATTGTTAAAGAAATTACGGCGGACCACAGCCGGCAATTAACTCAAGAAGATATAGACGCTATTACAGCGCCGTGGGAAATTGAAGGCAATGCGGATTTTTATAGTTCCAAAATTACCTCGCTTGGCAGCTTGGAAACTATAGGCGGAAGCGTATTTTTTGAGAATTCCCAAATCACCTCGTTTGGAAATTTGGAAACTATAGGCGGAAAAGTGTATTTTTGGAATTTTCAAATAACTTTTTTAGGCGATAAGATAAAAAAAATCGGAGAATTAAATATAGAAGCGATTAGAAATGAACCGGATAACATTAAGAAATTCAAATTATTAGACATAGACGCAGAACGCGATGAAAACGGTAAACTTATCGTAAAAAAGATTACGAGATACAATCATAAATTAGTATTAGATGTGCTGGATTTAATTACGGAAGATTGGGAAATTGAAGGCGAGGCTGATTTTTACAACTCCCAAGTTACCTCGTTTGGAAATTTGAAAAACATAAAAGGCAATGCATATTTTAACCATTTTATCTTTACCAGGCTTACACTGCTTGATAAGCTGGAAAATATAGGCGGAAATGTCTTTGTTAATGATTCCAAAATTCCTTCACCCGGCAATTTAAAAACGGCTAAGTCTAGAATGCAAAAGACTAAAAATCTTGTTTCCGAATTTTCAAAGGAATTTCAAGTCGGAAAAAATATTAATAGAATAGGTTTTAATAAACCTTATTTAATATCGATAACCCCAAACATATTTGATGCGGACAGTCAAAGTTTTATAACCGATAGCCCAGCAAAAATGCTGCTAGAAATTACAAACGAAATAACGATGATAAGCGCAACGGCGATTTCGGCTGATACATTATATGAAGTTATTAAAAATGCTTTTTCTCACGGGAATAATGCCGACGCCTCAAAACCTATACTTATATACTTTAACGGAAAAAATGATTTTTTTGTTATCAATGAAATTTCGGATGAACCAAGTTTGGCATTGAAAGCATCGATATATAACAAGGGATGGTATGGCCGCAGCGTTGGAGTAGAAAAGGCCGTTAAGAACGGTTATGCGTTTTCAAGAACGGATGTTCAAATCTCAGGTGAAAAAGTAGAGATATTTGCCGCGAGTATTTTAAATAATAAGAATGACATTTCTGACAGAGATGCAATAATACGCAAATTAAACGGTCAAGCAGAATTTGAAACGCCTTACAAACTTGATATTGCCGATAGCGTTTTTGTTATCCCTGTTTTAAATGAAGGGGAGAGAGCGTATTATGAAGATTTTAGCTATACTCCGGTTTTATTTATAACAAAAGAAAACGGCATGTATAAAATCACGAACATATCCGGCGAAAAGTTAGATTTCTCAAAAGAAACATTCGACATAAAAACCGAAAAAGGAATAGACTATTTTATAACAAATCGTCATTTAGTAAAAGCAGATGAAAATACAAACCCTTTAGCTTTCCTATTTCCTGTTTCCGAAGTGAAGATAATAAATCCGAATGCAAAGCCGGAATCAGATTCGGATTCGCAGCCGCCCGAGAGCGTAAGTAAAGTTATGCAAAAATTTGATGAGCTTGGCATAGAATACCGCTATGAAAAAGGCAGGCTTATTGTCACAGAAATCACATCCGAACAAATAAAAAAATTAAGCCAGGAAGATATAGATGCTATTACGCTGCCTTGGGAAATTGAGAGCGGTGCGGATTTTAGGAATTCCACAATTACCTCGCTGGGAAATTTGGAAAGTATCGGAGGGAGTGTGGTTTTTACATATTCTAAAGTCGTCTCGCTTGGCAATTTGAAAACTATAGGCGGGAATGCTGATTTTAGCAAGGCCGCAATCACTTCGCTTGGCAATTTGGAAATTATAGGCAAAAATATGTATTTTGTGGGTTCTAAAATTACTTCCTTAGGTAAGAACTTAAAAAGAATCAACAAATTTAACATAGAAGCAATTAAGAACGAAAAAAATAACATTAACAAATTTAGATTGTTAGGCATAAATGCCCGTCGTAATGAAAACGGAAAACTTGTCGTAGAAAAGATTCCGGTGGATAGAGAAATATTAATATTAGATGTGTTAGATTTAATTACGGAAGATTGGGAAATTGAAGGTGATATGGAGCTTATGGATGATGATATGATTTTCACTCATATTACCGGTGTTGATAGTACAGACCTCAGGCAAACCCTCACTTCGTTTGGAAGATTGAAGAGAATCGGCGGAGATCTGAAAGGCAATATTTTCAGAATCATTGATTTAAATAAATCGCTAAACATCGAAGATATCTGCGGTAAAATAAGTTTTTCTGATAAAGAAATAGATTTCAATCAATTGAAGAAATTATTTTTGCTTAGCAAACGATATGGACTGGATTTAGAAAATGTTTTTACCAATACCCCTGATGAAGTGTTAAATTCAATATATGAAGGAAATGGAAATTTTAAGGAGATCATTGAAAAAAAAGCCAAAGAGCAGGGTAATATATTCAATCCGCAAGAGCATAACTTAAATGATGTGTCGGATTCAAATATAGAAGCATTAAAGAAAGATTTAGCAAATTTAATGAAACTTTTTGGCAATACGAAAGATGAATATTTTGTATTTAAGACAAATTATACGTTGCAGCAACTGTTAGAGAATAACAATATTATTAAACTTTATTGTGACGAAGCGGTGAAAGCAATAGTTGATATTAGAAATGATTTGCCAAGCAAAGAGCAAAATGTAAAAGAAGAAATGACGAAAATGCTTGACAAGTATCGCTATGTCAGAGGTCAGGGTTTTGAGGTTGAACTCAGCGGCCGCAGTATAGATATATATAATATCGGAAAATTAACCGGCGACTGTACTTATGACGGCCAATGCCGCAATTCGTTTAGAAATATATGGCTTATGCATCCTGACTATGAGGTGATGAAATTATATTATAACGGCGATTTTATAGGCTATATAGATTATGTTGTCGGTTCCGCCGGAAATAAAAAAGTAATAATTATAAACGGACATGAAAGTATTCCGTCATTGCAAAACGGAACAAGCAAACATGCGGCAGTTAAAAATTATTTGTATCTTAAATCAATGGAAAGCTTAATGAGTTTTGCCTCAAAGAACGGATATGAGTTAATGTACGGCAGTCCTACTAACTCCGATTGGATTGAATCTATTCAAAAAGAATACAGAGCACAGGACGTAAACGCAACCATTATTTATCCGATGAAAACAATGCAAAAAGACGGCGGTTTATTTGATAACGCGGCAATACTTGAAGAGTTAAAAATTGAGCAGCAACGGCTTGGAGAATCAGATGTTGTAGGAAAAAAGTTGTCTTTAATAAAATCGCTTTTGCTAAAAGGTTATTTTAATACGGCATATCAGTTAGATAACGGCAGAATAATACTGCCTATTTCAAAAGACACGGCAATATCGATAGGTAAAAATGAAGATGAAGAAAATGAAATAGAGTGGAAACTTGTCAAAATCAGTAATGTTGACATTGATAAAATACAACCAATAATATTTTCGCAAATAGATGAAAAAATCTTAAAATCTTTAGACATTGCGGCAATAGACATTGACGCTTCGCGGGAATTGTTAAAAGACATTAGTCAAATAAATTTATATTTCGACTTTAACTTGGAAGATAAGTCAGATACAATGCGAAAGCTCAATGCACTGGCGCAGTTTATAAATTATAACGAGCTTTGGCAAAACAAATACGGAGAATATTTTGCTTTATCGGGAGAAGCATATGCCGGAAAAACGCTTTGCGTTAAAATTGTTGAAACTGTAACTAACAACAAAATATATTTAAGAGAAAAGATAAGCTTTGAAGAAAATGCGGATTTATCAAATAATCTTCATTATGAAGAAATCACCAATGAAATCTTGCGTAAAAAACTTACGGGCATTTTATTGTTTAAGCAAAGCGGCGAAAAAGAGCATCAAGGTATTGAGTCGTTGCCTGTTGACGATGCGGCAAAAAATAAACTTAAAGAGATATTTGCAATAAACAACATTCAAGCCAAATTTTATGCGGAAAGACATGACCACGGCGCGCTTGAGCCTTTTGTACTGGCGCAATACCGCGATGAAAACGGAGATTTGAAAACACTAAGAATGCCTGTAAACTTAAACCCGTTAAAGGAAAAGTCGTATAAAGCATCTTTGGCATTTGTTGATACGCGGGGTTTAACGCCTGTAAGAGATCAGGAATTATCAAACAAATTCGGATTTATCCAAATTCAACCTGACGGTTTAGATGAAATAATAAAATCTATTCCGGATAAACAAATCGAAGTAAGTTTACGGAACTTTGAAGCTGCGAGCGCCCAACCTACAACTCCGGCAGCCGTTAAAAGATCGGAAAGCATTAACGCAATTCTTGATAAAAACCTTCAAACTATTGCAGATATGCTTGAAAACGGCGTAAGCCCGCTAAAAATTGCAGAGTTTATTGCAGACAAAGAATTACATCCGCTTCGTTTCCATACAACGATAGGCGTCAAAATCGCCGTAGGTATTGTTTTGGAGTGGAACCCTTTTTTAGCAGTTTTTTCAGTTCCAATATTTATTACTATGGGCGCGATGTTAAATTTTATAGGTCATACGGCTATTTTTTGGCTTTTCATTAAAAAGAAAGAGAATCTGTTTAAAAAATTGAAAGTTGCGGAAAGCAATGCCCTAACCGCCGCTAATCCTGCAACTCCTGCCGTTGTCTCTCAGAAAATTGCCGTTGAAATAGTTTCTTCAGAGAGCGATATAAAATATCTCGAACATAAAGATTTGGATATAGAAAAAAATATGGTTTTGGTAAATGATTATGAAGAGGCGCAAATACTGCAGAAGCAGGGATTTAACGCGGGCGTGGCAAGCGTTGTAACAAGAAAACCGAAAGGCGAAGGCTGGCGGAAAGTTCAAGCCACGTTTACTCAGGAAACTGCTGACGATAAAGAAATAAAAATAAGTACTTATGTGAGAAAAAACAAATACGGGATAAGAGAAATATCATTTTATTCAAAGCAAGGTATGCAAATAAATTTAGAAGCCGCGAAAGAGCAGCTGGAAAAACTTATTGCCGAAGGTATTATAGACGATGCTTTTAAAAATATAAAACAGGTTATTGTTACAAACGATATAACTGCAGTAAGTGTTATAGATTTGATGAAAAACAACCACACTTATTCCGTTGAAGAAAATACGAATGAAAGGGTTTATGATATGTCCGACAAAGGAACTGTCGGTAATTTTGAGACTGTGTGCAGAAAGGAGTTCAGAAGTAATTATGTGGGAATATTTATATTGAACGAGTCTCAGATAAAACAAAACGAAGCGTCTATAGCGAAATTAAGAGAAGAAGGAATGAGATTTGAGATTAAAACCGGATCGCAGAATTTTGATATGAATTTGCTTACAGGCATTGACGGATGCCAAATAAACGCATCCGAGATAAAAACAGTTTCTGAAGCTGAAAATCTGTTACAGAGAATACAAAAAGCAAGGCTTAGCGCAAAAGACGGAATATATTCAAGAATAACGGTTCGTTTTAACGATGATTTAATTAACGAGCTTGCTAAAGTAAATATAGACATATGGAAAAAATATTCTATGCTTCCGGTTGTAAATCATAATTCAGGATATAAATCGTACGCGCAGATAAGTTTTTTAAAGGATGCGGATTCGGCAAAAAAGGTATCGGAAGCTTTGAGAAAAGAAAACACGGCGGCAGTAAGCGTTGAAGATACTATGATATTTGCCGAGATAAGAGAAGTTATAATAGAAACTAAAAAAGCGAGAAGTTCAAAGCAACTGTACAAGAAAGGATATGCGGCGTCGTTAAACAGTAAGTTTGATTACACGGCGGGCGATATTATATCCCTTAAAGAATTGCTGACTGAAGATTTAACCGATAATGACAAAGCAAAAGCGGCCGTAGAAAATATGACTGAAAAAGGATTGAGCGGAGATTCAATGTCTTATTTGAATTATCTGAAAAGCAAAGGACAATATGTTGAAGCCATAGGTTTTATAAGAGGAATAGCCGCAAACAGCGTAAGAAAAGAAATATTTGAAACATCGGAAAAATACGGCGCTGTCATGGATATGGAAAAATTCCGGAAAGACGATAAGTTCCGTCAGGCATTTTTGACGATTGCTATTCAATTAAAGCTTCAAGGGCAGGATATTAAAGAGTTATTAAAAGAAGACAGCAGTGCTCTTACGGATATGAATGCAGCGGAGTATTTGAATTTGATGACTGCGATGATAAATAGAGCGATAGAAGATATATTGGCGGAAAACGAATATGCCGTAAAGCCGCTAAAAGCGGAAGAAACTGCGGCGGCAATTGATATATTTAAGAATTTTAATGCGCTTTTTCAGGATAGATTTAGGATTATAGAAACAGCAAAACAATTGAAGGTTTCGACATCTCTTGCCGTAAGAAGCATATTGAGCGCCGCGTAAACAAATCAGAAGCCGGGAAGTTGGGCAGCTGAGAAGCTGAATAAAGGCAAAATTTTTTTGTCGTTACTCAGCTTCTCAACTTCTTAGCTTCCGGCTTCTGCAGTTTATGTATCAATTGTTTTTTAATTTGAATTAGTTTATAATATCATAAATAAAAATATGATGCATAGACGCGCGGAGGCAACGGCAAAGACAAAACGACCATAGCTGCTCTACGCCTCTACGCATCCATGCATCTAAGCTTCTGAAAGGAGATTCCATGAAAACATTTGTCCTTGATACCAATGTGATTCTGCACGATCCGGATTCGCTTTTTTCTTTTAAAGACAACAAGGTTGTTATCCCGATGACGGTTATTGAAGAGTTGGACGCATTCAAAAAATTGAATGATGAAAGAGGAAGAAGCGCCAGGCTTGTTATCAGAAGTTTTGACGAATTAAGAATGGTAGGCAAACTTTCCGAAGGAGTTAAACTTAAATCCGGCGGGATTATTAAAATTGAAATGAGCGACAACAGCACCGCGGATCTGCCTAAAGATTTTTCAGGGCAAAAGTCCGATAATCAGATTCTTTCCATTGCTTTAACGCTTAAGAAAAAAGGCGAGAGAGTAATATTTATAACAAAAGACGTAAATTTAAGAATTAAAGCCGAGATTTTAGACATCCCTACTCAGGATTATGAAAAATCAAAAGTAAAAATAGACGAGCTGTATTCCGGATGGAGGGAATTAAAAGTTCCCGCTTCTAAAATTGACCAGTTTTATAAAGAAGGCAAAGTAAGCATAAAGCATGAATTCTACGCAAACGAATGCATAGCTTTGAAAGACGAAGCCGGCTCTTCAAAAAGCGCATTGACTAAATTTTCGAAAAAAGAAAACGCTCTTGCCCCGATTTTTCACCAAAACGCCGTTCCGTGGGGATTAAAACCTCTTAATATTGAACAAAAATTTGCCGTTGAACTTTTGCTTTGCAATGAAATTAAACTGGTAACTCTTATAGGTCTTCCGGGAGCCGGCAAAACAATTCTTGCTTTGGCATGCGGCTTGCAGAAAACCGTTGAAGAAAGATTTTTCAGAAAAGTTTACATAGCAAGGCCTATTATTCCGATGGGAAGAGATATCGGATTTTTGCCGGGCTCAAAAGAAGAGAAGCTCGGCGCCTGGATGGGCGCGATAAACGACAATCTTGAATTTTTGATGGACAAAGGCCATCCTGATTCCAAAACGGAAGAGAAAATTGATTATTTGTTCAGTTCGGGACAGATTGAAGTTGATTCGCTTACATACATAAGAGGACGTTCTTTGCCGCAGCAATATATTATTATCGATGACGCGCAGAATTTGACGCCTCATGAAGTCAAAACAATTATCTCAAGAGCCGGACATAATACGAAAATAGTCCTTACCGGCGACCCGTATCAGATAGATAATCCTTACCTTGACGCTTCTTCAAACGGATTGACATATCTTGTCGAAAGGTTTAAAGGCCAGGAAATTTTCGGGCACATAACTTTTTCAAAGAGCGAAAGAAGCGCTTTGGCTGCATTGTCTTCAGAACTGCTATGAGTTCCAAAAATGATTTTTATGTGGATTTGCATATTCATACTAACTATTCGGACGGAACCTTTTCTCCGTCTGAAGTTGTTGAATACGCGTCTAAAATGAAGCTTACTGCTATCAGCATAACGGATCATGATTCCGTTGACGGTATAGAAGAGGCGCTTGACGCGGCTTCTAAATACGGGCTTGAAGTCATACCGGGAATAGAATTATCTTCGGAAATAGGCGATTGCGCTAAAAACGAGATGCATATTCTCGGCTATCACATTGACTATAAATCAATAGAACTTAAAGAAGTTATTGACGTGTTTAAAAAAGCGAGATTCAAAAGAGCTAAAGAAATTTTGGAAAAACTTAAGAAAAACGGCGTTGATATAAAAGATAAAAGTTTTATTGATGAATCCGTGCATAAAGCCATCGGGCGTTTGCATTTTGCGAAATCTCTTATTGAAGAAGGTTATGTCAACAGCATATCCGAAGCTTTTCAAAGATATTTGGCGGTCGGCAAACCGGCATATGTACCGAAATGCGCAATATCGGCTGCCGACGCTATCAAACTTATCAGAAAATCCGGCGGCGTTCCGGTAATGGCTCACCCTTACTATACGCACTATAATGATAAGGCAATGCTGGGTTCTCTCGTTAAAGCAGGTCTTATGGGGATTGAAGCATGGCATATAAAACATCCCGACAGCGCGGTGAAAAAATTTTTAAGCCTTGCCGATGAATTTGATTTGATTGTGACAGGCGGTTCGGACTGCCACGGTCCCTATAAAGATGAGCCACCGATAATCGGAAGCGTGCGCGTTCCGTATTATGTCGTAGAAAAATTAGAGGCCGCGAAACAACTAGGACGTGTTAACACATAGTATGCCCTAATCTAAAAAAATAATCTTAACTTATTTTTAACAGAATGCTTATAGTATCTTAATACCTTTTTTTTATCATATTGTAAAAAAAGAGGTGTTAAGATGTTTGCAGTAAAGAAAATCATATCTCTTCTGGTTTCTTCGTGCGTTTTAATTTCTTTATTTTCGGATTTCACCCATTCTTCTATAAAGAAAGATTCTTCCGTCGCAGCTCAGGCCGATATCTTTTCTGAATTTAATGTAATTGAATCATCATATAAACCCGATACCCCTCTTATAATATTTATACAGGATCTTCACACAAATCCCGCGGTTCAAAAATCAATATTTAATTTACTTGGAAAACTTCACTCATCCGATACGCTGGACTATATTTTTGCCGAAGGTGCGCCGTTCGGCAAAATAGACAGTTTAGGCATTTCTACGGCCAAAAAGAAAGAAATTATGAATATATTTTTGCTTTCAGGCCTCGTAAGCGGAAGCGAAGTTTTCAGCGTTAAGAATGATTTTCAAAATTTTTACGGGATAGAAGATTGGGATATTTATATCAGAAATCTGAAAATAGCGGCTTTAAAGTATGAATCTGATTACAATATTTTTTCACGTATTAAAAAAGAAATATATGATAATGCCGAAAATGAGATATGCGGCATTATAAAAAATATTGAAAAAATAAAAAATCTTAACGGAGATATGGAAACAGTCATATCCGAAATAGGAATAATAAGCGGCAATTTTTTTATAGATTTAAAAAATTACGATGAAATAAACAAATACTTAAAGATTAATTTCATAAATCGAAATCTGAACAAAAAAAACGCGGAAAAAGATATATATCATGTTATGAATTTTCTTCAGAAAAATATTCCGTACGGAGAATATCTTCAGCTAACCGAGAAATTAACGCAATCCCAAGGCGATATATTTTTATCCGATTTATACGCAATACTGAAAGGCCGTTTTGTAAAAATTCTTGCCGATTATCCCGATTTATCGGAAATGCTGTATTTGCAGGAACTTAAGCATTCTCTTAAGCCTTACGAACTGATAGAACAGACGGAAATGTTTAAAAATAACATACTCGGCAATATTGAACTGTCGTCAGGAAGAAAAGAATACATAAAGTTGTATTTTTTTGCGGATATTTTGGATAAATACCGCAAACTTGAAATTTCGGAAGACGAGTTTAAGTATATCATTGAAAATAAAGAACTTATTTTGAAAACCTGTTTCAAATATCTTATAAAAGAAGATTTTTTAACGGTATCAAAAGTGTTATCCGACGCGGAGATAAAAGAGTATTATGAAAATAATATTCTCAGAAACGGTATTTTTTGTGAAAATATCAGAAAAGTGATTGATTCAAATGATCCTGGCAGAGATATTGCTTTCTGCGGAAACGCTTATAAAAGTGTCAGCGTTGCGGTAATAGGCGGATTTCACGGATCATTGACATCAATGCTGAAAAACGAAAATATATCATATATTTCACTTCTTCCCGCTACGGACAATCATGAAGAAAATATCTATAGAAATTTGATCCGTATGTCAGCCGCCACAAAGGCAGAGGCTTTGGCTCCGCCTTTGCTGAGCGTCGGGAAAGGATATGAGCTCAAAAATATAGTTGATTTTTGGTCTTCGTTTGACGACATTTATTCCGTTCAGGCTGTTAACGCCGTTAATAAACTGCTTTCGGAAAGAAATATACCCCTGACTGTTAAAATAGGTAAAAACAAACGCTTAATAATTGAGCCCGAAAAAATAAATATTTCCGCGAAAATTAAAAATATTTTCAGAAAAATATTTCTGCAAAATAAAAGAGTAAAAGTTATTCATGACGATAAAACAAGGGAATCGGTTATTTTAAACGAGTATCTCAGAACTCTGGACTCTCTGAACGGCGCTATGCCGGATATTGTGCTTATCAGCCTTAAAAATAAAGAAGATATAGAATTTTATGAAAATGCTTTACAAAGAATGCGTTTGTCAACGCCTTTGTCTAAAGTTAACTTTAAATTTATCCATGCTTCAGACGACGGCACGGGTGCATCTTTTATAGGAATAGCAGAGTATCTTGAAACATTAAAAAAAGGCGTAGAGTTTAAGAATATCAAGGATAAAAAATTTTCCGAGCTTAAAATTTGTGCTGTTAATGTAGACGGACTTGATAAATCTGAAGTCTGCAGAGAGTTGCCTTTTCATTTTAACGGAACAAAAATAACGGCGCTTGAACTCGGCATATTAAACGGGATAAGAGCATGCCGGTCATTCGGCGCAAAGGGCGGGCTTGCCATGATGGACCCGTCAAAAATATATATCGGGGAAATGAAACCTAGAAGCGAAATAACGATAATTTCTTCTATGGTAAGCTATAACGATATTACGGGCTACGGGCTGCCGTGGATAATAAACAACGGCGGAGACCCAAAGGTAAATATCGCAAGAAAAATATATTATAACTTCGAATTGGAACAAATAAGCAATAAACTTGAAAAAAAAGGCATATTGGAAAAAACTTACAATCTCGATAACCGTCTTGCGGAACAGTTTGAAACTACCACCGGAAATATTCTGTTCAGTTTTGACGACCCTTCGGTATACTCTTCATTTTGGGAGCAAATTTCACTGCTATATAAAAATATATACCGTAATAAGGACACCGCAAAAACATCTCCCGGGATCGATTTTATACAGCATATACTCATTCCGCTGCTGAGAATGAAAAACGGCGAGGATTCTTTATCTTATTTTACAAAAACAGGAGTAGACAAAGATTTTGGCAATTTTTACGAAGAGTACTCTTCTTTTTTTGACGTTTCGCAAAATGAAAACCTGCATGACGTTATTAAGAAAATAACAATAACGTCTTACAATCAGCCGCATTCGTTTTATTCTTTCGGATATGAAAATGAGCTGTTTGCCGGTTTGATTAAATATTATAATTCCAAAATAAATCAAACTGTTTCCGAAGATGCATCTTTAAATAGCTATGACAACGGGTTTGCTGATTTGATGCAGTCGGAATACAACGGGCTTATAAGAGTAATAGTTAATACGAGATTTCAAAAAAAAGAGTTTGATACCGAAAGAAAAAAATTAGTTTCCCTGTATAAAAATATTGCGGAAAAAAGCGGTGAAAACATAGATTTGATAAATGAATTTTTGCAAAATAATAAAGTTGAAAATATTAATGACAGACGGTATTTTGAAAATTTAAAAAAACTTTTTGCTTTTGTCGAATATTATTCGCTTGAATATCTTAAAACGCTGGACTGCTTTGAAAATATATCCATACTCGGAGGATATATATACCCGAAATCATCGATATTTGAAAGGTTAAAAATCATGCCTGTTAACAGAAGAATATTCGGCATACATTCGAATTTTCAAAAAGAAAAAGCAAAACTCAAAAAACAAGTTTTCAGACTTTATACACTTGGAAACGCGGTAAGCAGGTCAATGTATGACTATGACTCGATTATGAGAGACTTTAACGCCTATATAGACGAAAAGGAAAATCCATCCGAGAAAACTTATCTCGGTATTGAAAAAAGATGGGCTGAAAGAAAAGCGATACAGAGAGTTCTGTCGCTGATTTTGGCTTTTCAGTATATTGTTTCAACTTTAGTAATAGCGTTTACGAGCGTAAACGGGGACTTGTCTCTTATAGGTCAAACCGGAGCGACAGGCGCAATTATTTTTTCTCTCTGCACCGGACTCGGGTTATCTGTTTTTATGCACAGATTTTTGATTTTTTTAGGGAAGCGCAATTCTTTTTACGGCAAGAAAATAAAAAAGCTTTCTTTGTCCGAAAAAAATCACTTTGAAGATATGTATTACATGTCGGATGAAGATACTTTGCTTAGAGAAATAAAAAAAGAATTAGAGAATTTGAAAAAGTCTTTGTCCGGCAATTCCGGTTCGCAAACCCTGCGCGATAAGATACGTTTTGCGGAAGCATCCGTCCGTTTATATGACGGCGGAAATGAAAATACTTTATATGAAATAAAGAAAAATATTGAAAGCGTTTTGGATTTGATAAATTCCGAACCTGAGTTTAAAGATTTTTATCCGGGTCTAAGCGAAAAGTGCGCACGCATTCCTTTTAAAGATGAAATCCGTATTGAATGGTATGATGACGTCAAAAAAAATATTACGGAAGCTTCCCGCGAATATTTAGAAAAATGGGACAGTGTTTTAAAATCCGGAGATTTGACGGTTAACAGGCTTGAAATAATAAGAAAATACGCTTTGCAGCTGATAAGAATTACCGTGTTTTCCGAAAGTGCTTTTATGCCAGGAAATAAAGAGCAAATTATTTCAATAATACAGGATTTCAGTCTTTTATATAATGCGACAATGGACAGGGTAAAAACCATGCCCGATTCCGAAAAAGAGAAAGTCTTGTTTGAAATAAGAAGTTTTGAAGAAACAGGGCGCTACGCAAGAGCATATTATAAGCTTCTCAGTTATGCATTAAACGCCGATATCCTTAACAGTTACAGAATATCAGAAAACGGTCCTTGGTTTTTTCTTGAAAAGTTTAAAATACTTACGGTTGTAAGATATATAATGGGCATAAATTTCGGAATTTACGCTTCGCAAAAAGGTTTTTTAAAATCAATGCGCGACTTGACAATGATAGGTAATTCGCTCGTTCCCGGACTGTATGACCGGGACAGCCTGATGATGTTTTCCGAAAATTATCTTCATTCAAAAAGAAACCCGAAAAGATTTGATATAGGAATGAACGAATTTTGGAAGTTAAGAAAAGTGCTTGCAAGATTATTTCCGCTGCTGTTTTTTGCAACGACTGTTATCGCAAACAATCTTTACCTTATCCCGTATAAACTTTTCATAGTTTTTATAACGGGAATAGGAATAGCGATTTTTATGCATTGGATTCCGATAACTTTCGGATTAATACACACAAAGTTTCACAAAATAACTTCAGCCGGGAATCTAAATGAAGAATATCCTGCTTCTCTGACGGAAGAAATAGTTAAAAACAAGGCGCTGCGGCTGTTTGATGTTCCGGGCGGAAAAGTTCCGGATATTATGTTTGTTTCCGTTAATTATGATAATGACGGTATAAATGATATTAAAGATATGGTCGCCGAGATTATGCTCAACGGAAATTTAAAACACGTGCAAATTGAATTTATCATAAATAAAAATCGCGGAGACGGCAATGCCTTAACCGATGTTTTTGCGTATATTAATTCTGAAGACTTTAAATATAAATATCCAAAACTTGCAAAGAAAGATATCTCGGAAATTGACGCGGTAATTTTAAATATTGACGGTCTGAATCATAAAAATATATTAAATATGATACCTTTTCCCTCAGGAGGAACAAGCGTAACCCCTCTTGAAATATCCGTGCTCAATGCCGTGGGGCTGTTTCAAAACAGCATTAAAAAAGGAAGCATTATTATTGCCGATCCTTCTTATATATATATCGGAGATTTGAAGCAGACCGGAGATATAACTCTTTTAAGCTCTGATTCCGGATATGAGCAGATACGTTCGCAGAATCTTCCGCTGTTTGTATCGGGGAAAATAGGAGAGCGGCAGCCAGGAGAAAGTCTTTTGAGGAAAATATATAAAACTTTTGACATTGAAAAAATTTCGAATTATATACTTAAAACGGCTTTTGAAAATCTTTTAAAACAAAAAAACGGAAGCAGCGAGCAGATATCCGCATTTTCAGGCCTTTCTTCAATAACAATGGAGAGCGGCAAGATGAAAGAGTTTACAAAGTATATGCTGATGTTAAACGATTATATAGAAAGTTATGAAGGCGTTAAATTTAAACTGGATTTCCTTAACCATATCATGATACCTTACACGATGCTGAACAACGGCGACTCAATAGACGTTTATCTTTCAAAAATAATATCCGGAATAAGCGACAGGGAAATAAGAAGACAATATTATGATTTTTTTTCAGGCATATTTGAAATACATAAAAACTTTTACGCAGGTGATAACAGCGCTCTTAAAGTGAATATCGTAAGACCTCCCGAATCTCTGCTGAGCAAAGCGGAACCCGGGAGCAAATATTATGATACTATAACGTCATTTTTGACAAGTCTTCCGGAAAACAATGCCGCAGGACAAAAAATAAAATCCGCGGCGAGGCATTCCGCCAAAGCGTCTTTAAAGGCCGTAAATTACGGAACTAATAATGTTTCTTTTTCCGGCAGGCTTTCAAATATGATAACCGGACATAATCGCGGAAAAGAAAAAACATTTATTTTTTTAATGCCAAGCATGAATCCTGATTATAAGGGGCATGTTTTAGCTGCGTCTAAGGCAGGATTCAACTCTGTCAGCGCTGCTATACAAAACGACATTGAAGACGTTTCGGAAGCGGAAGAAAATATAATCGTCAATATTCCCATAGGCGCAAGCGTCATTTCCGCAAAGGTAATTATAAGCGAAGAGTATAAAAATTCTTATGTTTTGAAATTCGTTCCTCTATACAGCGGAGCAATCGGGGAAAATGAATACAGGATAATTAACGCTATACTTTCCGATGATTATGAAGATACTTCAGACGCTTTAATAAAGAAAATATTTTTAGGAAGGGGAATGCTGGCAGTTTTGAAGGATGCGGCATCCGGAAGAAAAGAACTGAAACAGCTTCAAAAAATACTTGGATATTCCCTTGGAAACGGTTCGATGTCCATGATTTCTATTGATGGTGCCGGTGTTTTTGCCAATCCACAGATATTGAATGATTCTTTTATGAATGATGAAATGCTTAACGGGATAAATTTCGGAAGTCTTTATATAAACAAAGAAATAAGTTCTGATAAAACAGCTCTTTCTCCGCAAGAACATTCTTTTATCACATTGTCCGATGAAGCCTCCGCTTTCAATGTTTTTGAAAATAATTTTCTTGATACGGGCCTTATTTCGGCATTGTTTTCCGACGCGGCTTTCATTTTGAATTTTAACCGCAGCATAACAGGCGATATAGACGCCGAAGATTATAAGCTTAAAAAACTTGATAAAAATATATTTTATTCCGATCCGAAAGCGTATATTAATAATTTATCCGATTTAACAGCATTGGCTTCGCTTAAACAGCGCGACGCTCCGAAAGTTAAACTTCAGGCGGATAATGTCGTTCAGAAAATAATTCCTTCTTTGACGCTGAATACGGTTTCGGATATTTTACAGCTGGAAAGGCTTCTTGATCCGAAAATAATAAACACGGTGATCATTTCAAATCTTTATGCAGAAACGGAAAACGGTTCCGTAATAGGAAATGTTTTCAATCCTATGCTTGCCGACCTGCGGCATGAAATGACAAGAATCGGATATAAAGACAGCAGTTTTCTGGGGCTTATGCTTGAAGAAAAAGCAGACCTTAAAACATGGAAAAAGGTCTCTTCAAGATTTTATGCCGCCGGCATTCTTCTGTCGCATTTAAAGACAAAGCATGATGAAGCCATCAGATTTGAAGAGTTTAAAAAAACGGATTTTGTCTCCGGCGCCGAAAAAACGTTTGAATATTTCGCGGCTATGGTGCTCAGCGGAAAAAAAGAATTAAGCGGAGATGAAATATCCGAAATAAAATCGCTTAACGCCGGAAAATGGGACGAGGCCGTAGAGCAGATTAAATACATGGAATATATTGTTTTTAACAGGTTTAAGGAAGCGTCGGTAATACTGGAATCAAAAGGCATAAAAGTCATCGTTAAGACAAATTTGATGACTTTGGCGGAATCCGTTGATTTTGGCAAAGGTTATTTTGAAAGCCGTAACAACGGGGAAAGCGTCATTTTTCCTGAGTTTGAAATAAACCCCGCGTCTTTTTCTTATGACGGCAGAATGTCTTTTCTTGCCAAAAATATGCGCACAGGAGGCTTTCTTATAACTAATATTGACGCTTATCACGGCAAAGAACGTATTGCCGCTCACCTGCAAACAAAGCTGCAAAACGGGCTTGATAAAAAAATGGTTTTGATATTTGAGGATGACGATAATACTAAATATCCCGTTAAAGAAAACGTATTTGTTCTTGCCGCTAAAAAAGGAGAGAACGTATTGTACAAGTCCGGAATTAATGACTCATACGGAATACGGGAAACGCTTGATCTTTTAAAGAACAGCGGGGCTGAACGTATAAATTTTCCGCTTTCTTTTTTCACCGACGCCGGAATAAAACTTGAAAGCATAAGGCTCGGAAAAAAAGATCTGCTGAAGCAGGCTTATGCCAATCCGTCGGAATATTATATGAAAGGTTATAATGAATTCATAAAAAATTCGAAACTTGCGGCTGAAGCCGAAAAACTTATTATAAATGACGAAGAAAATTCAATACATAAGATTAAAGCCAAAGGAGCGCTTGTTTTTAACGCGCTTTATTCTTATATAAAAACAAACGGCAAAGACGCGGAAGATTTTTTAACGTATATTTCGCAGAATAACACTCTTTTTCCTATCGCTAAGAAATATTTGGAAAATTTCGGAGATGAGTCTGCCGTTATGCGCTATATAAATAATCTTGAACTAAAAAGCAATTCCGTATCCGAGAAAGACAAGAGGCTTTACACAATGCAGCTTATCGGGTTTATGAACGGGATTATAAACGGCAAATATAATATTTCCGGATCTGATTTGACGGCAAAGTCATACGCGTTTGCCGATTCTTTTGCGGTAAAAGATAATTTTCTAAATTATACTCCCGAAAAAAGCGAAATTATGTCTTTATACGGCTTATATTTGGGCGGCAGAGATAAGAAATCATTTGCCTCAAAGCTGTATAAATATTTCAAAAACTGGAATGAAATATCCGGCGCAGAAACCGATGTGACGATGCTTTTGTGGCTTGTTGAGCAGTTTGGCTTGTTTTACGGAGATTTGCATGCGGAAGAGAGATTATCTTATGCTAAAAAAATAATTCCTTATTTGAACGGTATTTTAGAACACTGTAAAAATAACGCAATAGATTCTGCCGAATATGAAGCGCTCTATCTGAATGCTCTGCAAATATGCGCCGCGGTAAATAAATCGGCTGAAAATTCATGGCATTCGTCGTATATAGAATCTGAAATAAAAAGAATGAAGGAGCTTATAAGTAAAAAGTATTTTGAAACCGGCGACGATAAAATTCAGACTCCCGATTTACTGCTGTTTTTTTCTTTGAGCTCAATGCTTAATTCCGACGATTTCGGCAGGTATAAAAAAGAAACGGTTAAGAAATTTAAGGAGCATTCGCTCAGCGGTTTCGGAGGGTTGAAGTCAGGAAAAGCTTATCCGTATTACCTGTATTATTATCTCATGCTTGCTCCTTATTCGGAAAGAAAAACTCTCTTGGAAAATTTGAGTTTGCATCTTGAAGACAATTTAACTCTGCCTGAATATTTCGTAAGAAAAAGCGGGTTTACCTCGGGCGGAAATTACAGAGACTCGGTTTCCGCCGCTTATTTTGCGATGATATTTAATGCAGTCGATGATACTAAAATCAAAATAAAAATAGACGCAAAAAGATTTGAGAAACCGCTGATTGCGGCAAAAAGTATATTGATCGCGGCGTAATTTTTTTCAAATTCTTAATAATTACTTAACATCATGAATAATATCAAATACCAATGGTTATCGTTAAATAAAATAATTTCCAAAACCGCTCGTGAAGAAAACGCCGGCGAGAATGATAATTTTGCCGGAGACAGGTTTTTCAACAGAGATATAAGCTGGCTTTCTTTTAACGACCGCGTGCTTGCGGAATCGGAAAATCAGAATGTCCCTTTGCTTGAAAGGCTTTTCTTTGTAGGCATCGTCAGTTCTAATCTAGATGAATTTTTTACCGTCCGCGTGTCGGAACTGTTGAGATTACTGAGAGTTTCTCCAAAAAAACAATATCCGGACGCGCTTACTCCCGAAGCTCTTGCGCTTCATGTCAGGGAACGCGTATTGCAGCAGAAATCCAGACAGGCAAAATCATTCAATGTATTGTTAAAAGAGCTTGCAAATAACGGAATACAGATATTAACTTCTTTTGAAAATGAAGAGTTTGACAAAGAAATAGAAAAAAAACTTCCGGAAATAGATATATGTTTTTCACAGCTCGGCACGCCGATTCCGGCTTTATACGGTTCGGACATCCATATATTCGTACATTTCCATGACGAATACGCGGTAATACGGTTTAAAAAAATACAAGACAGACTTTTGGAACTTTCATCAGTTGACGGAGTACGCAGATTTGCGCTGCTTGAACGCTGGATTATGTTTAAAGCGCAAAAACTATTTAAAAATAAACAGGTTTTGGGAACTTTCGCGTTCCGTTTGCTGCGAAACGCGGATATACCTATATATAATGTAGAAGAAAATGAAGACGATATGGAAAGAAAAGTTGTAAGCGCGGTGAGCAAACGTTCTTCTTCGCGCGTTGTGCGGCTTGAAATCGATTCGTCAAAATATCCGGACAGCGCTCTGCTTCTTGCGACGAGCTTAAGGCTTGATTCCGCTTCAATATACAGATTTGATTTACCTTTAAATTTGCGCTTTCTGACCTCATTTAAACAATTATTTACCAAAACGCACGAAAAGCTGATCTATCCTCCGGTAAATCCGAAAGTGCCTCTTATACTTAAGAAAAATCCCGATATTTTTTCCGTTATACGCAATCAGGACATAATATTACATCACCCTTACGATTCTTTTGACATAGTCATAGATTTTTTAAATCAGGCTTCAAAAGACCCCGCGGTAACCGAAATTTTCCATACTTTATACCGTACGAATAATATTGAATCGCCGATTATAAAAATACTTAAAAAAGCCGCAAAGAACGGGAAAAAAGTGATGGTTTACATAGAATTAAAAGCGCGGTTTGACGAGATGAATAACGTTATGCACGCCAAAGATTTAAGAAAGGCTGGCGTTGAAGTGATAACTCCGATAGGAAAATATAAAGTTCACAGCAAGCTGACTATGATTACAAGAACGGAAAATGAAAAATCAGTAAGATATGTTCATATGGGAACAGGTAATTATCACGCGGTAACCGCAAAACAATATACCGATTTGGGTCTTTTAACCGCGCATGAAGGCATAGGAGCGGACGCGTTAAAATATTGTGAAATGCTTCAGACTCGCGATGTCAAGCAAAAATTTGATTATCTGCTGGTTTCGCCGGTCAACCTGCATAATAAAATAGTCTCTATGATTGAAAATGAAATCAAGAATAAAGAAAGCGGGAAAAAAGCGCATATTATCGCGAAAATGAACGCGCTGTCCGATATAAAAGTTATAGAAACTTTATATAAAGCTTCGAAAGCCGGAGTAAAAATAGATTTAATTGTAAGGGGAACGTGCTGCCTGAAACCGCATGCCGCGGGACTTAGCGAGAATATAAAAGTTACAAGCATAATAGACCGTTTTCTTGAGCATAGCAGAATATACTATTTTCACGCCGGCGGTGAAAAAAAAGTTTATTTATCAAGCGCGGACTGGCGCCCCAGGAATTTTATAAGACGCTATGAAATAGCTTTTCCGGTATTGGATTCAAATATTAAACATTATATTACGGACACGATTTTATATAATAGTTTAAAAGATAATATTAAAGCTACTATTTTGCAGCCGAACGGATCATACAGGCAGGTTTCAACGCTTAAAAATGCCGTTCCCGTGCGTTCACAGTTTGTTTTTGAAGAGATAGCGCGAAAATGTTATAAAGATACGCATTTATGCGGCAGGTCAAAGATTTTTGAATGAAAACACAAATTATATAAAAAACGAAAGACATCTTTGATACTTATCTTTGGATTCCGCAGGCAAACCGAATTTTGAAATTACCGCTTTATCAAACTTAACAAGATGATCTAAATTGTTAAGTTTTTTTTCCAAAGAATTATTTTCAGCTTTTATTTCATTTTCATATTCGCTAAACGTTGCCATAGGATATATGCATTCGCCGCGTACGTAAAACGAACATATCTTGTCGATTGAAGGCTCAAGCATTATCTTGCTGCGGTTTATTATAAATTTTTCTTTTTGATAAATACAAATAAGATTGCCTACGGATATTTTTGATAATATTTTAGGTCCGAGATGCGTTTTCATAGCTTCGGACATCTCTTGCGGCAAGTGATTAAACATTATTGCGCGGAGATTCTTTTCATTAAAATGTACAAACCGTTTATGGCTTGCTTTAAGCACGACATCAGGCAGCTTGCCGCTGTTAAATTCCGATCTGAACAAAATTCCTTTATGCAAAAATCCCGGGCCTTTATACTGGATATAAACTTTAGCGCCGTCCTGCTTATAACGTATGCGCAAGCTTGCTCCTTTTTTTGCTATGGACATATCTTTTGTGTCTAAATATTGGTCAAAAAAAGACACTTTTTTTTCGTGACTTGAGCTATGTTTTATCAGAAAACCGCGAAGCTCTTTAAAGTCCTCTAATCTTAATTTTCTTTTACGTTCAATTTCAATAAACCTGTCGTCTTTTATCTGAAGGCTGTCGCAAATTTTTTTTATTTGTGTTTGAATATTCATGAATTTCCTTTTTTAACAACAATTTTGTCGTAGCACCGACGTATATATAATATCATTTTTTAAAGAATATACAAAAAACATTGAAAATTGATATAATATCCAAACTTTATGGGATATATAAATAAGACGGTTTTTATCAATTACATTGATTGTCCGACTTTGGGCTGGATGACAAAAAGAAGAATGCTTCCGAGGCTGAAAGAGCTTAACGATAAACTTCTTATGCTTGAAGGAAGAAATATTCATAAATTATCATGGGCTCTCTTTCCTGACGGAGTAAATGCCCAAAAATCAGAAATAATCACATCAGAACAGCATACCGGACAGCTTATCGAAGAAAATAATAAAATTATCCTTGAGGCTTCATTTGTATCCGGCGGTTTTTCCGTGAGAACGGATAGTTTACATAAAAATGACAGCGGTTTGTGGCATTTGTATGAAGTCAAATCAGGAAGCAAATATAAAGTTAAATATGTTGAAGATATGGCTTTCAGCGCGATGGTTCTTGCCAAAGCCGGAATTAAAATTGAAAATGCCACGCTTATGCATTTGTCTCATGATTACCGCTTGGGCATGAATATTGAAAATCTTTTCACTTCATTAGACTGTACGGAAAAAGTTGCCGCGAAAATGCAGGAATACGAAAGCATATCGCAAAAAGCTTTTGAAGACATAGAATCAGACACAATGCCGGAGCCGTATCTTAAAAGAAACTGTAAAAACTGCCCTGTTTTTAATACGTGTATGGGAAAAGACGTAAAAAACCACATATTTGATTTGCCAAGGCTTTCCGGCATTGCTATAGAAGAGCTTATCGCGCTTGCGGCTGACACAATTGACAAAGTTCCCGATGATTTTGAACTTACGGAAATGCAGCAGATAGTTAAAAACTGCGTTTTGTCCGGAACAACTTACATAAGCGATAACTTAAAGACCGAACTTGCCAATATAAAATATCCTGTTTTTTATCTGGATTTTGAATCAGTCACTACAATAATGCCTCTTTATCACGATATTGCTCCGCACACGCAGCTTTTAACTCAATTTTCCATAGATAAAAGCGAAAATGTTCCTGAAATATCGCGGCATTTTGAGTATATTGCCGACCATACAAAAGACTGCCGCAGAGAGATTGCCGAAAAGCTTATAGAATATTTGGGCAAAGAAGGCAGCATAATAACTTATTCTAACTTTGAGAAAATCGCTATAGGCAGATTGTCCGTAATGTTTCCGGATTTGTGCGAAGATTTAAGAAATATTAACGACAGAATTGTTGATTTGGAAGCCATAGTGCGTAAAAATTATTATGACATAAATTTTCACGGTCGTTCTTCGATAAAAAAAGTTTTGCCCGTAATGATTCCGGAAATGAATTACGACGAGCTTGCCATAGGCGAAGGCGGCAATGCGGCAGCGGCTTTCGCGTTTATGGCAATGGGCCTTTACGATGAAGAAAAAATAAAAGAGACTAAGAAAAATCTTTTGGCTTATTGCGCGCAGGATACTATGGCGATGGTTAAAATACATAAATTTCTTCTTGATATCGTAAACGACAAATAAATGGAAATTAAAGACCCTCAGACGGTATATGACAAAAGAAAAAGAAAACTCTTCAAAAACTGGTACTACCTCACTGTTTTACAAATAGCTCAATATGTTCTGCCGTTTATACCAATACCTTATCTTGTGCGCGTTTTATCTCCTGAAAAATTCGGGCTTGTTGCGTTTGCCATTGCCATGTCGCAGTTTTTTGCGGTTTTTGTCGAATACGGCTTTTCATATTCCGCGGTTAAACGCATTGCCATACATAAAAATGATAAAGAAAAAATTACTGAAATTTATTCAAGCGCTCTTATAATAAAAGCGTTAATATCATTGGCGCTGACTGCCGTGTTTATCGCGCTTGTGCATTTTATACCTAGAATAAATGAAGAAAGCACGGTTTTTACTTTCGCGTTTCTTATGGTTTTTGCCGATATATTTTTTACAACGTGGTTTTTTCAGGGCATTGAAAAAATGAAGTACATAGCGTATCTGACCGTGATAATGGAAGTTTTATATGTAGCCGCTATTTTTATTTTTATAAGAAAAGAAGAGGATTATATTTTTGTTCCGCTTATTGAAGCCATTAGTTCTTTTGCCATAGGAATTATAAGCATAATCATTATCCATAAAGTGTTCGGCGTGAAATTCAGACTCCAGCCTTTTGAGAGAATTAAATATCATTTTAAAAACAGCTGGCATTATTTTATATCCGATTTTGCTTCAAACGCCTACACTTCGGCAAGCGTTTTTATTTTAGGCTTTATTGCCGGAAACGCGGTTGTGGGATTTTACAGGGCGGCGCTGAGCATTCTTTTCCCTATGAAAGCTTTATTTGAACCTGTTGTGCAGGCTGCCTACCCATATATGAGCAAAGTTGCAAGCGAGTCAAAAGAAAGGGCGATACATTTTTTAAGGTCTTACAGCTTTGCGGTAGCGGCCGCTTCATTAGCCGTGTCAGTGATGTTATTTTTCGGTTCGGATATTATTGTGCGGTTTTTTCTCGGCGCTCAATATGAACACTCTGCCGTCATTTTGAAAATAATGTCGATAGCGCCGTTTCTATACACTTTGAATATGATTTTTTGCATGCACATAATGTATCCTTTCGGAATGAAAGTAAACTTTGCAAAGATTACTGCATGGTCGGCGATCATAAGTTTTGCGCTCATACCTTTAATATCTTTTAAGTACCAGGACATCGGCATGGCTTCCATAATGGTCATAGGCGAACTTTACATATCGGTTATGGCATATAAATATATACATGCCAAAGGCTTTACATTCTTTACAAATAAATCAAAAAATAGTTAAAATCTATAATAATATTTAAATGATAAATTAAACGGAGCGGATATGAAAAAAATTCTAAGCCTTATTATTGTATTCTCATTATTCTTATCAAGCTGTTCGACTTTAACCGACCTGACATCAGGCGCTATTGACGATGCAGCCAAGGCCACAGGTGTTTCTAAAATCGGCGGAGCTACGGGTACGGTTAAAAAAGCCGCTATTCCAAAAAAGAAGGAATGGGGTGACGGGGATAAAAGCATTAGGGAAGATGTAGTTAATAATGTGCCTAAAACTAATGCATACTTAGACGGTATGTTGGGCAATCTGGCTTCTTATGCGAAAGTGAATAAAGATGAATTCAGAATATTTGTAGTTAGAACAGCGCTTGTTCAGGGTATGGCTTCATGGGGAGGCTATGCAATATATACAGAGATAAAAATTACGCGCGGAATGTTCAACATGATTTATGATGAAGCGGAATTAGCTAGCCTTATCGGACATGAAATAGGACATTACGTACTGCATCGTCAGCGTGAAAAAGAAAAACCGCTGATGTCCAAAAGCGATAAGACTAAAGCAGCGGGAAGCGTCACCGATGTTGTTTTGGACGGCAGCAAATATAAGGGAATAGTCAAAAAGCAGCAAAATGAAATATTGACTACGAATTGGAATCGTGAAGAAGAAAAGGCTGCGGACAAATACGGAGCTGAACTTGCGGCAAAAGCGGGATATGATCCGTACGCGTTTTGTGATTTGTTTGAAAGGCTTGCCGGCAGGGTAGATTTAGGTTTGATGTACAGATTGCAAAAAATAGACGGAAGCCATCCTGCATTGGACGACAGAGCAAAATCTTTAAGAGAATACTTAAAAAAGAAAGGATATAAAGAAGGCGAGGGAAAAAGAAACAGACAGGAATACTTGGACGGAATGAGCGAAATTTTTGCCATACGCACAGGAGAAGGCGGAAAAGAAAATAAAAAAATTCAAAAAGAAATAGATGAAGAAGGTAAAAGAGATTTAAAGCGGTTGGATGAGATAATTGAAGAAATTGACAGGCTTCAAGACGCTAAACAAGTATCAATTGAAAAAATATTTGACATTCTCGATGAAACCATAAAAATTTGTCAAAAGTATGATATTGATGTCCAAGAAATTATTAAAAAAAGAAGCTCTAATCAAAATAGTTTCATGGAAGAAACAATTGTACAGGATGAGCCGTTCACGGATTTATTCGCGTACATAAGAGATAAAATTATTGAAAAAGTCTCAAAAATAGTAGATGCCTTTGACAGGTTTATACATAAAGTTCCATATGTCGCCGATATCATAGGTTTTTATGAAGCTGCCGTAGGAAGAAATGTTATCACAGGAAATGAACTTAGTTTTTATGAAAGAGTGATTAATATTGCTTTTGCTTTTTTGGGAACAGCCGGGCCAATAAAAAACACATCAAAAGAACTTATTAAGATTTTTGAAAAACGCGGCGTAAAAGACGCCGAAAAAATGATCGGCCAGGCAGTATCTAAAGTTGAAACAAATTATGTTAAAAATGCTGGACAGACGCAAGCTGTCACTAAATTACAAGGGAAAGAAAAAGCTGCGGATATGGTTACATATTTAAATGCACATAATGGTTCTACGCCTAAAAATATATCAGGAAAAGGTGTTTATAAGAATAAAGATAATCTATTGCCAAAAGCTGATAAGGATGTATATCTGAAATATGATTTGGCAGTTCCTGGACCTAGCGGCAGAGATACCGAAAGAATAGTAGTAAATACACAAACAGGCGAAGTTTGGTATACAGCTAATCATTACGAATCATTTGAGAAATTAGATATTATATTCAACCCAAAGAAAAAATAAAAGAGGAAAATTATGTGTGGAATTAATAAAGAAATAAAAATAAGCATGAAAATCAAAGATTTTGATAAAGAAAAACAAATAAGCGCTAATGAAGTTTATTATGCGATAAATTTTGACAAAAAAGAATTAAATAAGCTTGGGAAAAATATCAAAGTTATTGAGATAGATTGTAAAAAATGTAGAAATTCTAAAAGTTTATGGAAAGAGTATGATAATAAAGAATTGCTGCCTTCTTATTTCGGAAATAATTGGGATGCTTTTTATGATAGTATATTTTATTTTGAATTTTTTGAGCAGTATGATTTAGTCATATTTATATTAAATGATTTTGAATATTTTTTGGAAGAAGAACAATT
>JGI24705J35276_12238804_pt1 | contig 106703 bp, 90 predicted proteins | sample TergutNt197P4_FD_35276 | JGI IMG/M metagenome (IMG submission 35276) | reverse complement strand
CGGAAGTTCGGCAGCTCAGCAAAGACAAAAAAGACAAAAGATTTGTTGTTGCCGTTACCGAGCTGCCGAACTTCCGAGCTTCTTAGCTTCCAATTTGCGTTTTTGCGCAAATTTATAATTTTTGATATAATTTCAATGTTTTTTAAGATAAACTCTACGGCAACAACTATTTCAATATGATAAAAAAACTTCATCTATACATTATAAAAGAATTCTTCGGCTCATTTATTTTTGGGCTGACGGTTTTTTCAATGATACTGCTTTTGGACCAGGTCTTCCAGCTTGTTGACCTTTTTCTTTCAAAAGGCGTTGCGTTTTGGATTGTGCTTAAGCTGTTTATTTTCATACTTCCGAACATACTTTCGCTTGCGATTCCAATGGCTGTTTTGTTCGGCGTTTTGATAGCTTACGGAAGGCTTTCGGAAGATAATGAAATAACCGCGATGAAAGCAACGGGCGCCGATTATAGAACTTTATCCGTTCCCGTAATAATTTTTGTTGCCTTAATATCGGTTTTCCTGGTATTTTTCAATCATTTTTGGTCTCCTTCCATGCACGGCAACTTCCGGAATTTGTTTGAAGAAATCATTATGAAGCGTCCTCTCGTTAAATTTGACGAGAAAAGCATCATTACGCTTGGAGAGTATCAAATATACGCGAACAAGGTTAACAGCCTTGAGAATACCATGTCAGGCGTAAATATTTATAGGTTTGATCAGGAAAAGAAACGCAGCCAGCCTCAGCAAAAACACGGAATGGACCAGCAGGGCGCTTGGAGAATAGCAGCTTCCTCGGCTTCAGTCAAAGTTTTTACAAACGGCATACAGATGCAGCTTTATAACGGATACTGGCAAAGGGCTAACCCTGCCGATATGGAAAATATGATTCATACGACGTTTAAAACATACACCTTCTTTATTCCTCTTGAAGATGCCAGAAAAGCCAACAATACGACTATGCAGCAGATGTCTTCGGCTGAAATACTCAAAACAATAAAACAATATAAAGGGCAAAATCTGCCTTACGCGGTGTATGCCATTGAGTTTTGGATGAGATGGATTCTTGCGCTTGCCCCGATTGCTTTTGTTTTGGTTGCTTTGCCCATAGGCATAATGGCCGGAAAAGGCGGCAAGGCTATAGGATTCGGCATGAGTCTCGTGGTAATTTTTGTGTATTATTTGCTTTTGGTTATAGCAATGAATGTCAGTGAAAAAGGATATGTTGACCCTAAATTTATAATGTGGCTGCCAAACGCGGTCATTTCCGGCGTCGGGATATTTTTATTTACGAAAATGGTTAAAAAATGACAAAAGCAGGCTTTAATTCCTCTCTTTTGTCATCCCAGAATGTCTTAATCGGGGATCCAAGTTTATAATGGAACTTAAAAAACAATGAAAACACTCTATTTATATGTAAGCAAAAAATTTCTGACTATATTTTTCTATACATCGGTTGCTTTTGGTTTTATCGTATTAATCTCCGAGCTTTTCAGAGAGCTTGGTTTTTATATGGAAAAAAAGACGTCTGTTTTGGTAATTGCGCAGCACCTTCTTTCAAATGTTCCGTGGTGGATAATACAGGTGCTTCCCGTTTCAACTCTTCTTGCGCTGCTTTTTTCTTTGGGAGATTTGGCTAAAAAAAATGAGATAACGGCCATGAAAGCCGCAGGCATAAATATGTGGCGCATAATTTCATTGTTTTTATTTTGGGGAATCATGATAGTGGCCGCTGATCTCGCCGCGAGAGAATTTGTAATTCCGAAAACTACCGTTTTTAATGAAAGAATAAAGAAAGAAAAAATCCAAAAAGAAGAAGTAAAAATTCAGACGCAGTTTAAAAACCTCATAGTTTCCCTTCCGAATAATACAAGGCTGACAGTCGGAAATATGGATACTAAAGCGAAGCTTATGAAAGACGTAATAATTGAAAAATACAGCGAAGAATTTTATATAGAAAGACTGGTGCTGGCAGCGGAAGGCACATGGGAAGATAAAACGTGGATACTCAGAAACGGCGTTATAAGAGAGTTTGATTCGGATTTTTGGAGTGAAGTCTATTTCAAGGAATACGACTCATACATTAATTTAAGCCCTTCTGATTTCGCGTTTAGGAAAATGCGCTATGAAACTATGAATACGCGGGATTTCCAAAAATATATTAACCAACTGCGGATGTTCGGCAAAACAGCTCTAAAAGAAAGAATAGCTCTCCATATGCGTTATGCTTCCGTGTTTTGCCATGTTATAGTTATGATGATAGGGATTCCTTTCGCGCTCGGAATAGGCCCAAGATTCGGAAAGATTTTAAGTTTTACCCTAGCATTGGCAGCGTCTTTTATATATTGGGGCGCGCAGGCGGTTACTCAATCGCTCGGCGAAAACTCCATTCTAACGCCTTTCATGGCAGCCTGGCTGCCGAATTTCATATTTTTCGCAATAGGCATTGTTTTGCTTGCCCGCGTAAAAAAATGATAACGGCAATTAATAATTAACAAATAACAATGAATAATGTCGGAGTTTCGCGAAAGCGAAACCTAATTAATAGATTTTTGCGAAGCAAAAATACAATAATTGTAAATTGTTCATTGTTATTTGTTAATTGCCTTTTATCTGTCTATTGTCATCCCCGAAGGCATCGTAATACTTTCCAGCGTGGCAAATACCGCGTATGAAGCCGGCAGCTGAAGATCACCGTCCAAAGGTATTTGATAAAATTTCTTTCCGTACGGTTCAAGAGGAATATCAAATTTATAGAAAATGCCGTCTATAGTTTCCGAGTCGTCGGACGTTCTTATCGTTATATTAAAAGAAATGGACGATATGTAATACTTTGAGCCGTTATCTATGACAAATCCTATATAGCTGTTGTTATTTTCGATTGTGAATCTCGTATTTTGCAGTCTTATCTGCGATAATTCGCCTGCCTGCTCCTGCGCATCGTCAAAAATATCCTGTTCGTCATTGAGCATTGTATAGTCCGCCGAAAGCCTTTCGCTTGTGAAAATGGAATAGCTATTGTTTATATTATTAATCGTGGTTACGGAAGTATGCGGAACAAAAAACGGAGTGAAAAAATGGAATCTGTAATGACTGCTTGAAGGCCACCACCACCAATATCTGAAATGAGGAGACGTCCAGGGTCTGATTATTACCACCGGCGGCCTTGCAGGAGGACGGCTTACAAAATAATTGTTTACTACGGTAGTATTGTTGTTGTTTGGAGGACGGTTTTCCGTTTTGTTGTCATGTCTGACATTATTATTTGAGTTGTTTGAAGAAACAGAATTATTGTTTCTGCTGTAATAGTTATGGCTTCCTGAACCTGAATTATTTGTATTAGAGGGACGCGATACATTGTTTTGAACAGGCTTTCTGTCATCATTGCCGCGTACTGATGATGAATTGTTTCTTTGAGCGTTGTTGGCAGGTTTGGCAACGACAGTATTATTTTGTTTTCGTGTTCCGGAATTGCTGTTATTACGATTATTTCCTACGGAAGCAGGCTTTGAGGTTTGCGAATTACCTGGTTTTGCGGCAGCGACGCTGCTTTTGTTTGCTTCTTTTGAAGAATTAGAAGATTTCTCCGAATTGGCGCTTCTTGATTGCTTAGATGAAGATTCGGAACGCTCCTGCTCCTGCCTGGCAGCAACAGACCTCTCATTTCTATTGTCGGATGTTTTGTTAGAAGTACTGCTGTTTGAAGAGTTTGACCTTCCGCCTGAACCGGAACCCGGTTTTCTTTCCTGAGCAAAAGAAACCGAAACGGCAAAAATCAGACATATTGCTATAAATAAAGCTTTTTTCATTTTAATTCTCCTGAAAGCATTTAGTTATTAATAATATAATAATAACACTTCCAGCGGCCAAATTATTGCATTTTTGTCTTTGCTGTTGATTTCCCCGATTACGAATTTCGGGGACAGGCTCCATTCGTCATTCGTAATTGCCATTAATCAGTTGTTATGCCAAGCCTGTTTTTGAGACTGTCTGTTCTATCCTGATCTTTTTGCGTAAACTTTTCCTCAGGAAAGACTTTTCCTAATTCGTCGGTTATTGAATTCACGCTGACTGCTATCCGGGCCGAATTTGACGGGTTAAATTTCTTCCATTCGGAATATTTTTTAAGATTTATTACATAATCTTTTTGTTCTCCATGCGAAAGAGTCTGCGGCAAAGAGAAATAGAACGTACTATTAAACGTATTGTTTTGGTCTTTGATTACCGCATTAAAGGTTATATTGGAAATATCGAATTCAGAGCCGTTTTTAACAGTTAACGAAATCACTGGGCCAATGTCTTTCTGGTTTGAAAAGCTTATATTCGTTACTGTTATTACCGAAAGAGCCTCTGCATCGGCATAATAATGAAATCTTTTCTCTTCAAGCCGCATAAGTTCTTTATAATCGCTGCTGTCTAAAAGGCTTTTATCTACTTCATAGCCGTCCGTATATAAAAAATAGGAATCAAAATATACATCGGAATAGAAAGGATAATACGGATATGTATAGAAGAAATACGGATGTTCAAAAATAGGGTGAACAATGGGTCTTGGATAAAAATGTTCAGGCGGCGGTTCAGAACGTACGGGCCTTAAAGGCACATAATGAACAGGCGCCCAGCGCACCTGCCTTGGCTCATCTCTGAAATCTCTGTCACCAAAAGATTCTCTATGTTCAAAAGATTCATGCCCGCCGAAAGACCCGCGGCCGTGAAATCCTCCAAACCCTCCCCCTCCGTGGAATCCCCCGCCGCCGACTCTTTCAGCTATAGCGGCAGAAACATGCATCAGGAGAATACAAATTACTAAAAAAGAAAAAATTTTCAATTTTTTTCCTCCGTAACTACAGAAGTTCAGAAGCTCGGCAGCTCAGAAGCTCAGTAACGGCAAAGACAAAGCCTTTGTCTTTGCTGAGCTGCCGAACTTCTAAGCTTCTGCCGTTCAATGCTTAAAATGCCTCATTCCCGCTGCAATCATCGCGATTCCGTTCTCATTTGCCGCATTTATTGAATCTTGATCTTTAATTGAGCCGCCGGGCTGTACTATTGCCGTAACGCCTGCCTTAGCCGATGTTTCAACAACATCAGGGAAAGGAAAAAACGCGTCCGACGCCAAAACAAGGCTGTGCGCGCTTTCGTCAATCCCTATAACGGCTTCCTTCATTTTTTTAAGAGCTATCTGCAAAGAATCTATTCTGCTCATCTGTCCTGCGCCTATGCCTACGGTTTGCCTTCCTCTTACAAGGATAATAGCGTTTGATTTAACGTGTTTACACACTTTCCAGGCAAAATCCAAAGCTTCGCTTTCGTCTTTTGTGGGTTTGCGGTTTGTCATATCCTTTATTTCCGCCAAGAGCTGATTATCTCTGTCCTGAACAAGCATGCCAAAAGACATCATTCTGTATTCCATTGCGTTCTGTTCTTCTTTATAAGGTATTTCCTGTTTCAAAAGCCTTATATTTTTTTTCTGCATAAGAATGTCCAAAGCGGCTTTTGAATAATCAGGTGCTATTACGCACTCAACAAAAAGTTTCGCAAGTTCATGCGCCGCGTCTTCTTCAACAGGCTTATTAAAAGCTATTATTCCGCCGAAAGCGCTTACAGGGTCGCAGGCAAAAGCTTTAAGATAAGCGTCTTTTACGTTATTTCCTTCAGCGCATCCGCAGGGGTTATTGTGTTTTATTATTGCGCATGCAGGCGCATAAAATTCATGTACAAGTCTCCACGCCGCTTCCAAATCCAAATAATTGTTATAAGAAAGCTCTTTACCGTGAATCTGTTTTGCGGATATTACAACGGGCTTGTTTTGCTGCGTACCATTGCCGTACAAAGCCGCTTCCTGATGAGGATTTTCCCCGTATCTCATTCCGGAAAGTTTCTTCAAAGGTATGGAAGCCTGGGAAGGAAACTTTTCATATGTTAAATAATTCGAAATTAAAGAGTCATAATAAGCAGTGTGCCTGAAAGCTTTTGCCGCCAAGCTAAGCTTTAGTTCATCATTAACGGAATTATTTTTCAAACTTTCAATAACGGCCGAATAATCCGACGAGTCGCAAATTACTAAAACGTCTTTAAAATTCTTTGCCGCAGCTCTCAAAAGCGCCACGCCGCCGATATCTATGTTTTCAATTACGTCCTGATTTATTTTTTTATCTTCCGGCTTAGGAATTTTATTGATTGTTTCTTCAAAAGGATAAAGATTAACGGCAACAATATCTATCGCGCCGATTTTATGTTTTTTTAACTCCTCAACATGCTCTTTTTTACCTCTTACTGCAAGAATGCCGCCGTGTATTTTAGGATTTAAAGTTTTTACCCTTCCGTCAAGAATTTCAGGAAACCCCGTAACTTCCGATATTTCCGTACACTCTATTTTATTATCTTTAAGCGTTTTCGCCGTCCCCCCGCTTGAGATAATGTCCCAACCCAAAGATTTTAATTCTTTTGCAAATTCAACTATCCCGCTTTTGTCCGAAACGCTAAGTAATGCTGTTGGCATAACAAATTCTCCTGTCTATTTAATTGTGAACATATTATCTTTATTTTATGTGCTTATCAACAACGCAATCTATATCCATAGGATGTATGTTTTCTATTACTAAATCTAAAGTTCCGGCGCATTCATGGCATTTATATATTGTTTTTAAATACTTTTTTTCCAATAAAACAGGCAGATAATCAAAAGGTTTTAGTTTATCCTTATGTTTTTCACACCAATATGTATAAAGCCCTTTTTGCAGTTTTCCTAAGTTACAATCCTTGCATGCAAAAATAATATTATGAACAGCCTGTATTGTATCGCATTTGGAACATCTTTCATTAACCGCTAAAGTCTTAGGAACAATATGATCTTTTTGGAGATTATCTTTAGCGCCGCAATATATGCATTCTTTTTCCTTTTCAATAAACTGCAAATCTTCACGCAAAATATCAGACCAAGATTTTTTGCCGCTCTTTAAATTCCTAAAAGTTTCTTTTATAAAACCATAATGCTTCTTTTTAGCGTCAACGCCGTTATGTAAATTAAACGCAGCCTTAGCTATTATTTTGGCATATTGAAAAAATATCTGGTCTTTTATGGTTTTAACGTCTTTGTCAGGCATTTAGTCCTCTTTCATTTCTAAAGTTTTCCAGCACAAATCTATTGCTTAAACTGAAAACTCAATATTCTCAAAAAATATTTTATCTACATCAATATATTCATTTTGTTCCAATCTTTTAACTTGTACATTATGAAGCCTGATCAAATACATTATCTTTTCCAATATTTTATGATCTATTCCATCTTTTTTTGATAAACATAGCTGCAAGTTTTTTTCTATAATATCTTTGAATTCTTGTGTCGTAGTATCAGTACTACTCCTTCTTGCATATAAATTCAAACATTGTTTACAATCAAAATCCTTAAAGAAAAAACTTGCTTTAAACTTTTTTACAAAATCATCTTCAAGCATTTTATTAAAAATAGCATTATCAATAACTACTCTCGGATAAATTACATCTCGTTCTTTTTTTACTGCGTCAATCAGAACACTACTTTGAATGATTTTACCGTGATAGTTTGCTATTGGAGAAAATGAATAATCTTTTCCATAAGCAATAGCTCCTCTAACAAATAAATTTAAATTTTTCATTATCTTATGTGCAATAGCTATGACCATAATTGCCATAAAATATAGTGTTCCAAGCAAAGCACTTGGTTCTTCATTTATGTTTTCATACATCACAGGAACTGAGACAATTATAGAATCCGATAAAAAGACAATGTTTGTTTCTTTTAGTACAACTTCAATATATTTTTGCTGTTCTTCTTCATTTTTATATTTATATGTGTTATCTTTCATATTTACACATAATAGATTAATAAAGTTTTCGCTATCAACTTTAAATTCGTTTAAAACTTCTTGGAATGCAGTATTTAATTTTTCCTTATTATTTTCATTATACCAATCAGAAAAACCTAAGATATCTAAATAACAAACCATATATCTTTTTTGCTGTTCCATTTTTTATTCCATTAATGATGTTTAATTATGAATTTTATTTCATCATTCCAATTATATTCAGTAGTGTTATTGCAATACTTATATAAAATGATTATAGCTATTAAAATTAACCATTTTAAGTTAAAATCAAATCTTCTATTGTTTTTGCGCTTTCTACTGATTTTATCCAGTCGGATTTATAATCGTCAAACTTATCTTTTACAGTGCATATTTTTTCAAACATATACCTTTTTACTTCTTCAAAGGTCATTGTTTTATTCGCCGGCTCAAAAACAAGTTTGTATTTTGCCGTAAATGGCAAAATGCCGGATAAATTATGCAGTTTTTCTATTCCGGTTATTTTAAGAACATTTCCGTCAGAATCAACTATAAGATGCCCTGCCATATATTTATTGAATGATTCTTCATTATGATAAAAATATTCGTCTTTAAGATATATTTCAGGCGCATTTTCTTTTTTATTATCTCTATTCCAGTCTTCAACCGAAATATCAAGAGCAGGAAATCGTAATTTTAAGGATTCCATATAGAATCTCCATTGTTTTTTATTCATCCAACATCAATTTCTTTTTTTGTTTTAACCTTTTTAGTTGTTCTTTTTGAATTTCAATTTCCAAATTATCAGCCATTTTTACTGCTTCGTCAAAATCCGATTCAAATAATTTATCTTGAATTATACGGTATTTTTCAAATTCTGTTTCCGCGTGTTCTTGGGCAATAGCGGCTGTTATTTTACCGGAATTGCTTAAAACATTTCTATCTGCTGCTTGCAAAAACATGTCAAGCCGTTTGCTCCAGTCTTGCATAGTCATCGGAATTTTACGTTTTGCCATATCTTCCGCGACATCAAGATAAGCGTTGACTATACGCCCTAATGATTCCAGTTCGTCTTTTGTTAAATAGTTTTTTGCAACTATAACATCATGTTTCTGGATTTTACCTTTCGGCGATTTTTCCCAAGATGTTAAACCCATATGTTTTTTTTCCGCATCTGCGCGCCCATAAATCAACTCTGCCGCAGTATGTCCGTGTATTGCCCAATGAAGTTTGTTTTGGATTTTGGCAAAAAAAGTTTTTGTTGTGGGTGAATTTTTATCGTAATCCATAGCGGTAGAATAAATATCAGCTATCTTTTGGTAGAATTGCCTTTCACTTAAGCGAATTTCTCTGATTTCAGCAAGCAAGTGCTCAAAATAGTTTTCACTTAAAAAAGTTCCGTTTTCCATTCGCTTTTTATCAATTTTATATCCTTTTATAGCATAATCCTTTAGCACTGAAGTAGCCCATTGCCTAAATTGTGTCGCGCGGACGGAGTTAATGCGATAGCCTACGGCTATAATAGCGTCTAAATTATAATGTTTTGTTTTATAGTTTTTTCCGTCGGCAGCAGTTACCGAGAAAACCTCGGAAACTGAATTCTCTTCAAGTTCCCCTTCTTTAAATATGTTTTTTAGATGCAAAGAAATGTTATCAACTGAAGTGTCGAATAAAACAGCCATTAATTTTTGACTAAGCCATATAGTTTCATTTTGATAACGAACTTCTATGGAGTCTTTCTTTGATTGGTTTGTAAATATTAAGAATTCAGCAGTGCTGTTTATTATTTGAAAATCTTTTTTATTAGACATTTTTTTATTGCCTCTTGTTATTTTCAATATTGCAACTGTGCAAAATATTATTGAATTTTTAATCAATTTTCTTTATACAATCTTAACGCTTTTGATATGTCTTCCGAAGCAAAGCCTCTTCTTAAGAAAAATGACGCTATGCGGCGTTCTTCGTTTTTATCTTTTGTGTTAAAATCCTTAAATTTCCGCTTTATTGTTTCTATAATTTGCTCGTAAGGTTCGGATTCAGTTTTTAAAGAATCTAATGCTTTGTTTATTAAATCTTTTGATATGTCTTTTTCTTCAAGGGCTTGTTTTATGGCATATTCCCCTTTGCCTCTTTCGGATAAGTATTTTGCATAAATTAAAGCGTATTTTTCATCGTTTATATATCCTAATTCGGTAAGCCTTGAAACAGCTGATTTTATATTCTCCGGCTTATAGCCTTTAAGCAGCAGTTTATCAGATAATGATTTTATACTGTAGGAATGCTTGGAAACAAGCGCTAAAGCGTCAAAAACCACTCTGTAGGCTTTATCTGCGGCTAAAACTTTTTTATAAGTATCGTCCGATACTTCAACGCCTTTATTAAGCCCGAATTTAACTACTATATCTGCTGACAGCAGTATATTTTCATCATTATCAAAAAACACTTTGAAATTATTCTTCTTAGCCGGTATTTTTTCGATTTTTGTAATTTTCATATTCTATCTACAGTCAATCTTTCTTTTTCATCTCTTCTTTTGTTTTTCCTTCACTCGCCCAAATCAAAGTGATAAGCCAAACTACTACAGTCCACCCGACAAAAAGATTCACAAAAAAAATGAGGCCTGCGCTGTTATGATTTCGCTGCGATGCGATAATAGTCGGCAGAAAATAAATTATCAAAGCTATAAATATTGCAACTACAAGTACAATAGTTTCCGTGTCCATTTTAACCTATCCTTCGGGAACTAAAAAAGTTAATAATTTACTAATATGTACTTTCTCGTTCCCAGTCCGATTTTTTCGGCATATTCAAGCTGCACTTCCGGATTTACTTCGGGATGCACTTTTTTGAAAAAGTTTTTACCGTAAGCTTTGTTTACAAGGTCATAACTTGCCTGGTCAACCGCTACAGGATCTTCGCCGGCAACTATGCCTACGTCTTCCATAAGCGGCGGATTTTTTATGGAAAAACAATCGCAGTCTTTGCTTATATGGTTCAAAAAATTTATATAAGACGCTTTTTTATTTTTAAGAACGCCTGCCGCATATTCGACTATTTTTTCCTGCACAACTTTAGGATCTTCATCCCAGTTAAGCCCGAAAACGCCGAAAGCGCAGGACACAATGCATTGTCCGCAGCCGACGCATTTATTTTTGTCCATAACTATTTTTTTATTTTCAAGTCTTAATGCCTGCTGGTAACAATTTTTAACGCAAATTCCGCACGCTGTGCACTTTGAAGCTTTTACCGCAGGTTTGGCGGTATTATGCATTGCGTATTTCCCTTCTTTGCTCGCGCAGCCCATACCGATATTTTTTATAGCTCCGCCGAAACCGGAGATTTCGTGTCCTTTAAAATGGTTCATAAAAATAAAACTGTCGCTTTGGACTATGTCTCTTCCGATAGAAACGGTTTTAAAATGTTTTAAATTCACTTCAACATCTTGTTTATTGTTTCCTCTTAAACCGTCGCCGATTATTACGGGACACCCGCAAGCTTCTATTGTAAAGCCATGCTTGTTTGCTAAAAGCACGTGATGATAAGCGTCGGAACGTTTTCCGACATAAATAGTAGAACTGTCAGTTAAAAACGGAAAAGCCGTTTTTTCTCTGGCGATTTTTACTACGGGAGCGACATATTCGGGTTTGATATAACCTTTGTTTCCGTCTTCCCCGAAATGTATTTTAATCGCTAAAAAATTCCGCGCTTTTACATGATTGAAAACTTTTGCGGCTTTTAAAAATTTAGGCAGTTCTTCACGTCTTTCCCAAGGCAAAAAATAAACTTTTGATGACATAAGGATTCTCTCCCTTGTGTATTTTTTTGATATTATACAAAATATTTTTGATGCAGGGACGCGGAGATGCAGTGAGGCAGGGCAAAGACAGTTATGCCGTTAACTCCGCCTCCTTGCATCCCTGCATCTCTGCATCGCCGTTAAATTTGCTATAATTTTTAAACTTAAAAAATGAGAGGCCTCAATGTTTTTCTACGCTGATTTGCATATACATTCAAAGTATTCGCGGGCGACAAGCAAAAGCTGTAATTTGGAAGAGCTTGCCGTGTGGGCTCAAAAGAAAGGGTTAACTCTTATATCAACGGGCGATTTTACCCATCATGCGTGGTTTGCCGAAATAAAAGAAAAGCTTGTTCCCACAGGCCCCGGAGTTTTCAAGCTGAGAGACGATATTGAAAAACAAATTTTAAAAGATAACTATATCGTAAGATTTGTATTGTCTGTTGAAATTTCAACCATATATAAAAAAGGCGAAAAAACAAGAAAAGTCCATCATGTTGTATTTGTTCCCGATTTCAAAAGCGCTGAAAAGTTAAGACAAAAACTTTCCGCAGTAGGAAATATAGCTTCGGACGGCCGCCCTATACTTGGGCTGGATTCGAGGAATCTCCTTGAAATTACTCTTGAATCGGGAGAAGGTTCGTATATAGTTCCCGCGCATATTTGGACTCCGTGGTTTTCCGTATTAGGCTCAAAGTCGGGTTTTGATTCGGTAAGCGATTGTTACGCAGACCTTGCGGACCATATATTTGCCGTAGAAACGGGATTGTCCTCAGATCCGGAAATGAATTGGCGGGTTTCAAGCCTTGATAAATACAGGCTGATATCCAATTCCGACGCTCATTCCCCTTCAAAGCTTGCGCGTGAAGCAACTGTTTTTGATACTGAGCCTGACTATTTTTCTGTCATGAAAGCATTGCAAACCGGCAGCGGATATGTCGGCACAGTAGAATTCTTCCCCGAAGAAGGAAAATACCATGAAGACGGGCACAGGAAATGCAATGTTTGTTTAAGCCCGGAAGAAACCGTAAAACTTAAAGGAATTTGTCCCGTATGTAACAAACCTCTGACTATAGGAGTGCTTAACAGAGTTAATGAATTAGCTGACCGCAAAGGCACGAATTTGATAATTCCAAAAACAGCAGGAAAAACATTTAGCCTTGTGCCTTTACAGGAAATTCTTTCTGAAATTATGCAGGTTGGTTGCTCAAGTAATTCAGTCAATAATGCTTATGAAAGCCTAATACAGAAACTAGGCCCGGAATTATCTATTTTAAGAGAAGTCCCTATAGACGAAATATCAAAAAAACATTCTTCGTTGCTAGGCGAAGCAATATACCGCTTAAGAAAAGGTAAAGTTATAAGACATGCGGGTTTTGACGGCGAATACGGCATAATAAAATTATTTGAGCCGGAAGAGCTTGAAAATACTAATATGATGTTTGATATGGCAGTTTGTACAAAACCGATGGAAAAAGAAGAAAAATCCGTCAAACCGCTAAACAGTAACCCCTCACCCGAGACTTCATCTCGTCCTCTCCCGCAAGCTGCAAGGGAAAAGACTGCGTTTGTCGAGCAGGGAATATTATCCGGACTTGACGAACATCAGTTAAGGGTAGTAAAAAACGATAAAAAGCAGCTTTTAATAATCGCGGGACCGGGCTCCGGAAAAACTACCGTACTGACAAAACGCATAGCTTATATGATTTCAGAAAACAATATTCCCCCTGAAAACTTCCTTGCCATAACTTTTACGCGCAGAGCAGCCAATGAAATGTTCGGCAGACTTAACAGACTGCTTCCTAAAAATTGCCAGGATGTTAATGTCCATACTTTTCATTCCTTATGCTTTTCAATCTTAAAGGAAAATTACGATAAAGCAGGATTAAATGCTGATTTTAAAGTAGCAAGCAAGGAAGAAAAAAGTTTATCAAAATCCGATAATACGCTCAGCTTTGACGATTTGATAATTCTTACGCTAAAACTTCTTAATGATAATCCTGATATTGCCAAATCATATCAAGACAGATTTAAATATATTTCCGTGGACGAATATCAGGACATTGACGCGAATCAGTATGAGTTAATCAGACTATTGGCGCCTTCAGACGCTAACCTATGCGTAATAGGCGATCCTAATCAGGCAATTTACGGATTCCGCGGCGGCGATTCTAAATTTTTCAATAATTTTACCAAAGATTATCCCAATGCCGATATAATTAACTTAAAGAATAACTATCGTTCCACCGGGACTATTGTAAATGCTTCAAACCAAATAGTTAATTCATACAGCATAGCTTCAATATATGATACGCCTCATGAAAAAATTACAATCCACACAGCTCCGACAGATAAATCGGAAGCCGAATTTGTCGTAAGCACTATTGAAAACATGATTGGCGGGCACAGCTTCTTTTCAATTGATACAAACAGGTCTGCCGGAGAAGAGACTAATCTTTCATTTTCTGATTTTGCAATTTTATACCGCACATCTTCGCAGCTTCCTCCTATTATTGAAGCTCTTAAAAGGTCGGGTATGCCTTATGTAAAGTTATCCGATGATTTGCTGTGCAATAAAAAACCTATTATAAAGCTGTTAAGCCGGTTAACGGACGATGAGCCGGTTATTGAGCAACTGAGCAAACTTAATAAAGAGTTTGCCGATAAAATAGACGAAAATATTTTGCAGTACTTTGCGTGGCTAGCGCAATCCTATAAAACAAAAAATGAATTTATCCATGAAGTGTCTATGCTGTCTGAAATAGACACACTTGATAAAAGAGCTGACAGAATTTCATTATTGACGCTTCATTCTTCAAAAGGATTGGAGTTCAAATGCGTTTTTATAACAGGGCTTGAACAAGACATTATCCCTTTTTACCGCGCCAAAACAGATGTTGAAACAGAAGAAGAAAAGCGTCTGTTGTATGTAGGCATGACAAGGGCGGAACAAAGGTTATTCCTGACCCGTTCTGTCAAAAGAAAATGGTTTGGAACTTATAAGAAGTTAGCCCCGTCGCCTTTTTTGGAAAAAATAGAAGATGACCTGCTAAAATTCAGCAAACTTGAAAAAGCCATTAAAGCAAAAGAACAATCAAAACAACTGGATTTGTTTTAATTTATAGAATTACCAATTGCTAAAATCCATGTATATTCGCGATTTCAATATATTCTTATTGTGGTAATAATTCCGCAGCCAGCGATGAACCGATATCTTTCATGGCAGCGTGAAGATCTTTTCTTTCATGCGCAGGTCCATTTCTCATACCGGTAACGACAACTACCTCTTTAACGTCAAATTCCAGCAGCTGAAACATTTTTTTCGTATAATCAAAATACGCTTGAAACATGCCAGCATCAGGGTTGCCCTGAGTAAACGCAAGAAGCAGCTTCTTTTTCGCGGCATTTTCTTTGAAATATGGAGAGAAACGCGGAGAGATTTGCGCAAACAGCCTGTCGGTGAATATCTTCGCCTGAGCGCTCATCTGTCCCATGTAAACCGGCGAGCCAAGAACAATGGCGTCGGCATGCTCAATTTCGTCATAAAGTTTCTGCATATCGTCGTTTATAATACATTCATGGTCATGATCGCCGCTATGGCAGCAAAGACAGCCTTGGCACGGTTTGATATCAAGTTTGCATGAATGCCGGACTTGTGTTTCAGATCCATGTTCTTTCGCGCCTTCGAGTATTTTATTTACTACCCAGGCAGTATTGCCTTCTTTACGCGGGCTTGCGATAAATCCGATGATTTTCATCTTCGATCCTTGTACAACATAGACATTTTATTATTATTTTCCGTACTTTCTTAATTGTTTAAGCGTGATTTCAAAGTCTTTCGGCAGGGGCGCTTCAAAAGTTTTTAATTCGTTTGTACCGGGCAGCGTTAAAGTAAGTTCGGCGGCGTGAAGAGTCAGCCTGTCTATTAAAGGTTTTTCAATGCCTTTTTCTTTATATTTTCTTTTAAATGATGAAAGCAGCAGCGGGTCTGAAACACCGTATTCGCCGTCAATTGCCAAAGGGTGGCCTATGCTCCAAAAATGTATTCTTATCTGATGACGCCTTCCTGTCTGCGGCTCAGCCTGAACAAAAGTATAACCCTTGAATCTTTCCAATACTTTAAAATCAGTTAATGATTTTTTTCCCGTATCGTCAATAGTTACGTCCCTTCCGGAAATAAGAATATGCTTGTCTATTGTTCCTTCATCATCTTCCAAAACGCCTGAAAGCAGCGCAAGATATTTCTTTTTAACCTGCGAACTTTCAAACTGTATGCTTAAATTTCTGTGAGCCTCGGCGTTTTTAGCAAAAACCAAAACGCCCGTAGTGTCGCGATCTATTCTGTGCACAACCCAAATTTTTTGATTTAATTGCTTTTTTAATATCCCGACAAGCGTTTTATTTTCATAAGTATGCTGGTCGGGAATAACAATCATTCCTGCAGGTTTGTTGACTGCTGCTATGTTGTCATCTTGGTAAATAATTTCAATTCCATTGTTCATTTAATTGTGTCCATTATTTTTAATTTCTCTAACAATGCGGTCAAAATCTCTTGCATATTCAATCATTTTCTGTTTGCGGTATTCTTCAAATTCTTTTTCAGCTTTTTTAATTGCTTTTTCTTGTCACATAGGTTGAAAACTGATATTTTTTGACAGCGTTTTTCTGACAGGACAATTCATCGCTTTGGAGATTACGTCTTCTTTGGTATAGGCATTTATATCGCCAATAATCTCGACATGGTATAAAAATATAGTACTGTCTTCTTTCGTTCGGTTTACATCTACCTTTGCGATCACTTTATCATATTTTAAGTTCATTTTTTCCAGCACCATTCTAATCGAAATATTTAGGCATGAGGCGAGGCCGGCGCACAGTAAATCGTGCGGTCTGAAATACTCTCCGCTGCCGCCATTATTCCCTGTCGTATCAGCCGTGATATTAACTGCTCCGTTCGACAATTGCGTCAAATATTTCTCCTGACCGCTTTCTGCAATGATCATTATTTGATTCCTCCTGCATTATTTGCCTTTACATCTATCCTTTGTCACAGAGATATTGTTTTACATAAATGTTCTTGTTATTTTATCAGCTCTTCAAACTCCGTTTCACCAATAACAGCTATACCTAATTTTTTTGCTTTTTCAAGTTTAGAACCTGCGTCAGCACCGGCAAGTACATAATCCGTCTTTTTGCTTACGGAAGAAGTTACTTTTCCTCCGAGCGATTTTATTATTTCAGTTGCCTGTTCTCTTTTGTGATTAACTAACTCGCCGGTCAAGACAAATATCTTGCCTTCAAACTGCGTTCCTGCATTTTGGGATTCAGGCTCTGTCATGTTTACGCCTGCTTTTGTTAGCGTGTCTATAACATGACGCACTTCCGGTTTTTCAAAAAACTCTTTTAATGATAAAGCCAAAACTTCACCGATTTCATTTATTCTTGTAAAATCTTCAAGCGAGGCGCTAAAAATTGCTTCAATATTTTTAAATCTTTTAGCTATTGTTTCTGAAGCTTTTTCGCCAACATGCGGTATTCCCAAAGCAAACAAAAGTCTGCTTAAAGAGCGCTCTTTACTTGTAATAACGGATTTTACAAGATTATTTGCCTTCTTTTCTTTAAAAAGCTCAAGTTCTAAAAAATCGTTAAAAGTTAAATTGTAAATGTCTGCTAAAATGCACAGCTTTTTCTTTTCAAGCAGCTGGTCTATAACAGCTTCGCCCAAACCCTCTATGTCCATTGCATTTCTGCTGACAAAATGTATTAAATGCCTTCTAAACTGCTCCGGACATTCCGGATTTACGCATCTGTACGCGACTTCTTCTTCTTTTTCTTTCACTACTTCGCTGTTGCATGAAGGGCAATGTTTTGGCGGTTTAAAAAAACCTTCGCTTTGAGACAATGTTCCTTTTTTGACTACTTTTATTATTTTCGGTATTACGTCCCCGGCTCTTTCTATTAAAACGGTATCGCCTTCATTAACATCAAGCCTTTCAACTTCTTCAAAATTATGAAGCGTCGCATGAGAAATTGTAACCCCGGCAAGTTCAACAGGCTCTAAAACAGCCGACGGAGTGATTATTCCCGTCCTTCCGACTTGAACTCTTATAGTTTTCAGCTTTGTTGTAGCCTGTTTAGCCGGAAATTTATAAGAGATTGCCCATCTCGGGCTTTTATTTGTATAGCCTAACTCTTTTTGAAGGTCTAATCTGTTGACTTTTATTACAAGGCCGTCTATTTCGTAAGGAACTTTTTCACGTTTTTTAAGCATATCTTCGATAAAATTAATGATATCTTTTAGCGAACCGCATACTTTAAAATCTTTCTGAAGCTTAAAACCGCAGTTTTTACAGTATTTCAGAAATTCCGAATACTTTTCAAAGTTCATGCCTTCAACTTTACCGAACGAATGAACGAAAAACTTGAGCCTTCTGGTTGCCGTAATTCCAGGATCTTTCTGCCTCAAAGATCCCGCGGCGGCATTTCTCGCGTTGGCAAAGCGCTGCCCGTCGTTAAATAAAATATCGTCATTAAGTTTTGCGAAATCGTCTTTATCAATATAAACTTCGCCTCTGAGTTCAAAAAATAACGGAGGTTTTTCCGTTTTAAGTTTTTTCGGAATTTCCGAAATAGTCTTAATGTTTTCCGTTATGTCTTCGCCGGTTTCCCCGTCGCCTCTGGTTGCTCCTATTTTCAACTCGCCGTTTATATAAGTAAGGCTTATGCCTATGCCGTCGACTTTAGGCTCAACCGTGAACGACAGCGAAGAGTTGTGCTGTTTATTCGTAATTCGTAATTCGTAATTCGTAATTGCCTTTATAACTCTTTCATGCCATTTGCCGATTTCTTCTTCGGAATACGTATTATCAAGCGATAACATCGGCACAACATGTTTAATTTGATTGAAAGACGACGATGCGGAACCTGAAACTTTTTGCGTTGGAGAATCTTTTGACGCGAAAAGAGGATATTCCCGTTCAAGCTTTTCAAGTTCTTTAACTAGATTATCGTATTCCGTGTCTGATATTTCGGGGGTTTCTTTGTCGTAATAGAGCTTGTTGTGGCGCTCTATTTCTTTTCTTAGATTATCTATGCGGTTTTTAATTTCCATAATTTTAAGTGGTTTGCCGCGTCAGAAACAAAGTTTCTTTCTCGCAATGACAAAAGAGATGAGTTAAAACTTGCTTTTGTCAATTATCTTTTCTGGCGGCTTTTAGTTTATCTAAAATGCCGTTTACGAATTTACTGGAGTCTTTTGTGGAATATTTTTTTGATATTTCAACGGCTTCGTCTATTATTACGTTTATCGGGGTTTCGGGCATATCGATAATTTCATATGCCGCAAGGCGGATAATATTACGGTCAACGGCTGCCATTCTTTCAAGTTCCCAGTTTTTCGCATATTGAGCTATAAGAGCATCGATTTCAGCCTTTTTATCGCAAACGCCTTTAAATATTTTAACGGCAAAAACCTTGTACGGTTCGCCTTGAGGGTAATGCTCATCAAAACATTCGTAAACCGCTTCAACCGGCATATTGCAATTATCAATTGTGTAAAGCATTTGTAAAGAACATTCTCTCGCCTGCCTTCTCGTACTCATATAATCCCCGTTGTTAAGATAGAACTGAATTGAATTTTATAAAAAATCTAGTGAAAATTCAATTGGAAGCTCGGAAGTTCAGCAGCTCGGCAGCTCGGTAACGGCAACAACAAAGCCTTTGTCTTTGCTGAACTCCCGAGCTTCTGAGCTGCTGAGCTTCTAATTTATTTCCATAATTTTAATATTAAAATGTTCGCTTTGTTTTTCGAACTCTTCAGTAACCGACGTGAAATCATTATATAAGATATTCAGTTCGGATTTTAAATTCTTATCAATCTTCGGGCCTTCGGCTAAAAATTCTATATCCTGCTGCATAGAAGCCTGAATTAATTTTTCGGTATTTTCGGCAAGCTCTTTTTCCTTCAGGGTAATTTCTTTTTCGAGTTTTGTCATTTTTTCTTCAAGAGGCTTCAAAATTTTAGATTTTTCCTGAATAAGCTGCGCTCTCTGCTTTTTAATTTCTTCCCTGTTGAATACTTTATTTTTTTTGCCGCCTTTTGATTTTAAATTATCGCCTTCGTCTTCCCATCCGCGGCTGTCCAAAAAGTCCTGATACGTTCCTTCAAACACGGCTGCTTTTCCTCTGTCAAAAACTATCAGCTTTTCGGCAACATTGTGAAGAAGCTCTTCATTATGAGTAACCATTATAACAGAGCCCTCAAATTCTTCAATGGCGTCAATAAGACTTTCGCATGACTCCATGTCTAAATGGTTTGTCGGTTCGTCCAAAAGCAGCAAATGGCACGGTTTAACAAGAATTTTGCCAAGCAGAACGCGGCTTTTTTCACCGCCGCTTAAAACTTCTATTTTTTTTGTCGCGTCATCTCCGCTAAACATCATTGCGCCGGATATATTTCTTGCTTTTTGAGGGAGACATTCATTATCGGAACTCATAATTTCTTCAAATACTGTTCTTTGAGGAATTAAATTTGCCGAGTCGGACTGTACAAAATAAGATGTTTTCAAATCCGGATGTTTTTTTATGCTTCCTTCAACGGGAGCAAGCCGTTCCGACAGAAGTTTTAAAAGAGTGGATTTGCCTTTGCCGTTTTTGCCTATAACGCAAATTCTGTCTTTTTTAAGCACGTCGAAGCTAAGCTTCTCCATCAATTTATTTTCGGGATTATAACCAAAGCCGAGATTATGCACGCCAAGCATTTTGGCAGCGTGAAACGGAACTCCGGAAAATGAAAAATCAAGACTTTCTATTTCAGTCAGCTCGTCCATTGTATCCTGTTTTTCAAGACATTTAATGCGCGACTGCACCATTCCGGCAAGTCTTGCTTTAGCCCGAAACCGTCTTATAAAAAGTTCGGTTTGCTTTCTTTTCTTTTCAGCGTTAAGCCTTGTCTTTTCGTATATTTCTTCCTCTTTTTCTATCTGTTCATAAAGTTTTTGGGTTGTACCCTCTACTTTTCTGGCTTTGGCGCGGTGAATAGCCGCACAATGCGTTATAACGCTGTCCATAAAGCTCCTGTCATGCGTTATAAGCATAAGTTCGCCTTTCCACGCGCGCAGAAAACCCGAGAGCCACCTTATTGCGACGATATCAAGATAGTTGTTCGGCTCATCAAGCATAAGCATGTCGGCGTCCGACAAAAGCACTTTTGCAAGATTTATGCGTATTTTGTAACCGCCTGAAAATTCAAGAGGATTTTTTAACATATCCTCCTGCGAAAACCCAAGCCCGGAAAGTATTTTTTCAGCTTTCCACTTTGAATCTTTTTCATTTTCGACAAGCGCAAGGCAGGCTTCTTCAACCGCCGTGCTTTTTATGAAGTTTATGTGCTGCTGCAAATATCCGATTTTATAATTTTTCGGTATGCCTATTGAGCCGGAATCGTATTCCATTTCGCCCAAAAGTATTTTAAAAAGAGTTGTTTTGCCGTGTCCGTTTCTGCCGACAAGCCCGACGCGTTCTTTTTCATTAATATTTAAATTGAGATTATCAAATAATACTCTGCTTCCGAATGATTTGTTTAAATCCGTAATTTTTATCATAAAATCCTATAAAGATGCGGGGATGCGGAGAGGCAGGGATGCAGGGTAACGACGCATGAACGCTTTGCCTTTAACCCTGCATCCCCCCGCATCTCTGCCTCTCAGCTTCGGCTGCAAATTAGCTTTACTTTTAATTTTGTTGTATATTATATAATATTTTTTCAATTTTAACGGAGAGAGGTTAAATTTATTTATGAACACACGTTATCTTATTTGGATATTTGTTGCCGTTATTTTAGGAGCAATCATGTTTGCCAATGCCAGAATGCAGTTTAAATCGGCAAAAAATGAGCCTGTAAAACAATATATTGAAGAAGCAGGCATAACCGTTACGGCGCCGCAGCTTGAAAAAAAGACGGTTAATGAAAGCCAGATTAAAGAAAATTACAAAGATTTAATCGAATACGCCGCCGTTTACGGAGTATTTTACAAAAAAACCGAATATTCGGTCATATACATGCTCTATAAAAATGAAATAACTATTAACGATGCCGTGCAAAATATAATCGGTTTGTTTGCCGATAAATCTTTCAAATATGAAATTACCGAAAGTGAAGAAAACGGCGATGAAAAGGCCAGGATTTCCGGCACTTTTGATATAAACGGAAAGAAATTCGGCGCGGAAGTTTTGCTTATAAAAAGAGATTTGAATTTTTGGAAGGTAATTTCTGTTTATCCTTATTCCGAGGAAAACAAAGAACTTGCGCAAAATTACATAAACTCAGTAGTAATCGACGAAGTTATAAGCCGTAAAGCGGAGAAAAAGTAATGAGAAAATCCTTTTGGATACTCTTTGCGTCCATAATCGCAGTATTTATAGCGGTTAATATATTTGCAAAGAAGCAGGAGAATGTAAACGCGCCGATAGAACAATATATAGAATCGGCTAAAATTACAGTCACAGCCCCTCCGTTGGAAAGGCAGGAAGCCCTCGAGCAAAAAACAAAAGATATACTGAAAGACAGACTGAAAACAGCTTATTACTTCTCCTCTTCGTATAAAAAAGCGGATTATATGGTGCATTACTGCGAATATAAAAATGAAGTAAAACTTCAAGCAGGCATAGACTCGATAGTTTTGAGACTTAAAGATAATAATCTTGTATACGAAGTAAAAGAGAACGCGGCAGGTTCGCTTGAAGGGCTGCTGCTTGAAGGCGTTTTCGAGAAAGACGGCAAAAAGTTCGGCATTAAAAGTTTGCTTATTAAAGATAAAACCGCTTTTTGGCAGATTATGTCGATATATCCTTATTCGGATAAAAACAATAAAACTGCGGAAAGCTTTATAAAATCAGTTGAAGTAACAAGTAATACGCAAAAATAACAATGTCTTAAACTTATTACTTGTTACTTATTATTTATTCACTGACTAGAGTACAGTCTTTGACTTCAAGAAGCGGAAGAAGACGCTGAAAATCTTCATCTTTAACAATAATGCCTTTTGGATCGTCAAACAAGTACATTATTTTGTTTTCGCCAAGCAGAATTTCTATGCTTTTTATGCTTTCCGTGCGGACTATAAACTCGCCTTCTCCCGATATCCCGGCTTTTGTTCCTCTTATTTTTACAAACATTGCGTCCTCCTTTAAAAATGAATTATGTTTTTTATTATATATAATTTTTTTTTAAAACGCTTCCACTTTTTAAAATAAAATAATATAATATCCGAAAGATTTTCATTTTACGGATTACAAATATAACTTCTAAGGATTGAAAAATGCGTAAACTTTTTGTCTTGTTTTTGTGTTTATTCTTTTCAACGTCAGCTTTTGCAAAAACGTCAATTGATGCAGTCTTAAAATTAGGCGCTGCCCCTTCTTCACAGATTAACAACAATCACGGAGAACGTCTTGAGGCTGACCCGGGATATTCCATATCTCCGGAAGTTTATTATTATTTTACGGACAATTTAGGCATAGGTTTGGGCTTTAACTATATGTTTTACAGATACATAGAAGCCAGAGGCGACTTGAACATTCCGAATTTTTATTTTGCGTTCAGGCCGAAACTTAAAGTTATACAAAATGAATATGTTTATCTTATAGGCCAGCTTGGTTACGGAATGATGATGCACAACTTTAAAGCTAACGGCGGCGAAGTGCTTGACGACGGCAGCGGGCTTTATTACGGTATCGGTGGCGGAATAGAATTATATAATTTTATTTTCGAACTTCTTTATACATCGAATAAAGCCACGCTCAAAAGCATAGATTCGAACTATAAAGAAGAAGATAAATATACCTTGATGACGATAAATATCGGATACAGATTTTCCATTCCGATAAAATGACATCAGCCTTTATTGTCTCTTACTTATTACTTATTATTTATTACTTGCCTTTTTAGGACTTCTCTTTTTAGAATAACTTACTTTTATTGTTTCCGTAGGCAATCCTATATTATTAAGCAGTTCTATATACGGATCCGGATCAAGTTCTTCGACGTTTACCATTTTTTTGACGTCCCAATCGCCTTTTGCCACCAAAATAGCAGCGGCAACCGCAGGCACTGCCGCCGTGTAGCTTATCGCCTGGGATTCAACTTCTTCATAACATGCTTTGTGGTCGCATACATTGTATATAAACAGTTCTTTTTTGCGGCCGTCTTTTGTGCCTTTTATCAAATCGCCTATACAAGTATTTCCCGTATAATCAGGCGCAAGCGTTTTCGGGTCCGGCAGGCAGGCTTTTACAACTTTTAAAGGCACAACTTCAAGGCCTTCGGCAGTTTTTACGGGGTGTTCCGAAAGTAAGCCTATCTTTTTTAAAACAGTGAAAACATTAATATAGTGATCGCTAAAACCCATCCAAAATCTGACGGAGTTTGCGTCCATATTTTTTGAAAGCGAATGTATTTCATCGTGCCCCGTCAAATAAACCGTCTGCTTACCGACAACAGGAAAATCATAAACCATTTTTTCCGCATGAACGGCTTTTTCAACCCACTGCCTGTCTATGTATGTCCAGACTTTGTGAAATTCCCTGAAATTTATTTCCGGATCAAAATTCGTCGCAAAATATTTACCGTGGCTGCCGGCATTTACGTCCATTATGTCAATGGTATCAATAGTGTCAAAATAATGTTTTTTCGCGTAAGCGGCATAAGCGTTGACTACGCCGGGGTCAAAACCGGCGCCCAAAATAGCGGTTATTTGCTTTTCGGCGCATCTGTTTTTACGTTTCCACTCATAATTTTCATACCATGGAGGGTTTTCGCAAACTTTATTCGGTTCTTCATGAATTGCCGTATCAATATATGCCGATCCTGTTTCTATACATGCCTCAAGTATGGACATATTGCAAAAAGCCGAAGCTAAATTAATTGTAATAGAAATATCGAGCTTTTTTATCAATTTAACAAGTTCGGCAACATCTAAAGCGTCTATCGTCATTGCAATTATTTTATTTGAAATGTCTTTGTAATTATTTTTACGCTCTATGCTTTCCAAAATAGCATTACAAGCCTCTAATGAACGCGAAGCAATATACATATTGCCGAACAAATCATTATTTTGGGCAAGTTTATGAGCAGCAACATGCGCTACCCCTCCCGCCCCGATTAAAAGTACGTTTTTCTTTTCCAAAGTGCTACCCTCCTTTTTAAAGACAATGATGTATCCCTTACGGGACATGATGTACACTTCGTGCATGATGTTTCCTTCGGAAATGATGTATGTGCTTCGCACACATTAACGACAAGGATACATTACATCATGTTGCCGCAAAGCGGCAATACATCATTAGCGCAGCGACATCATGCGCCGAAGGCGTACATCATGCCTTTCACTTTTATTTTTATGACAGATTTTTCACAAAATCAGTATATAAAAACTGCCTTATAATTTCTGTTTTACCGTTGAGCCTTTTGACAACTATTGACGGCATTTTAACGCCGTTAAACCAATTTTTCTTTACCATTGTGTATCCGGCAGCGTCTGCAAATTTCACTTTCGAACCGACTTTAAGTTTGCCTGCAAGCTTATATGTGCCGAAAATATCGCCTGCCAGACACGATTTGCCTGCAATAATATACTCATTTTTGCCGCTTTTAGAATCCATTTTTGCCGGAGTTTGATATATAAGCAAATCAAGCATATGCGCTTCGGTTGAGGCGTCAACAATAGCAATATCTTTACCGTTATGCACAATATCCAAAACAGTTGTCACAAGCTCGCAGCATTTAGTTATCGCGGCTTCGCCGGGCTCCAGATAAACCTGCACATTATATTTTTGGCTGAACTCTTTGAGCTTTTCACAAAACTTATCGATCGGATAACCTTCTTTAGTAAAGTACAACCCGCCGCCCAGACTCACCCAGTTAACTTTATGCAAAACTTTTTCATATTTACTTGAAATAAAATCAAGCATTTTAGAAAAAGAGACGAAGTCTCCGTTTTCGCAATTGTAATGAAACATAACTCCGTTGATTTTGTCTAACGCCTTTAAGACTTCGTTTTTATCAAATACGCCGAGCCTTGAGTTTTTTCTCGCCGGATTGGCTAAATCAAAATGAGAGTAGCTGACTCCCGGATTAACTCTCAAGCCGATATTTAAATGCTTAACATCTTTATAAAACATTTTCAGCTGCGAAACCGAATTAAAAATGACTTTATCGGATATTTTTTTAAGAGACTCTATATCGCTTTTTGAATACGCAACGCTGAAAGCATGCGTCTCTCCGCCGAATTTTTCGTATCCGAGCCTTGCTTCATAAAGCGAGCTGCTCGTAGTTCCGGCCATATACTTGCTCATCAAAGGAAAAACAGACCACGCGGAAAAACATTTTAGCGCCAAAACAGACTTCACCCCTGAGTTCTTGCGGACATACTCTATTTTTTTCATATTCTTAAAAAGCTTGCGCTCGTCAATCAAATAATACGGCGTTTGAATCTGCATATTGTTTTCCTTAAAATAAATTGGCATGTAATTATACAAAAAATGAATAGAAGATTGGAAGTTCACAAAACAACGATGCAGGGATGCGGGGATGCAGAGAGGCAGGGCAACAACCACGGCAAATGCACAGAAACTAACGACCTAGTTTATTTCTCTTTTGCCGTTACTCTGCCTCTCTGCATCCCTGCATCGCCGTTGTTTACGCTTGACATTAAATCGATTTTATGACATTATTATAAATTAAATAAAAAACATCGAGGATCTGCAATGTTAATGTATTATTGGAAAAGAACGTCCGTATTCTTGGCGGCCTACGCAGCGTTAGGCCTTCTTGTAACTGTTGTTTTTACGTTTTTAAGCTTTGGCAATATGGACTTGTCCGTATTTGCCATTTTAAAGACTTTTTCCGTATCCGTCTTTTTTCTTATAATGGAATCCGTTTTTTTTATCCTTCCTTTTATTTTTTATCTTATGGTTTTACCCGCAAAAAAACACAACACAAAATTTGACAAATGGTTTACCGGAATTTTCTTTACTGTAAGTTTATACCTTACGGCGTTTAAAAGCATTGCCGAATATTTTTTCTGGGATGAGTTTCTTTCAAGATTTAACTTTATAGCCGTTGATTATTTGGTATATACCAATGAAGTAATTAAAAATATTCACGAGTCTTATCCCGTAATATCCATATTAACTACGGCTTTTATACTTACCTGCGCCGCAAGTTTCGCGCTTTCAAAATTTTTTACGGCTGCGAAAAACACGGCAATTCCAAAATTTTCAAACAGGCTGGCGGTTTTTGCAGTTAATTTAGCTTTGTGCGCCGTAATAGCTTTCTTCACGACGTTAAGCTGGTCTGAAGTTACAAATAACAGATTTAACAATGAAATTGCCAAAGGCGGAGCTTACAGTTTTGTCTACGCGTTTACGCACAACGAGCTGGAATACGATGTATTTTATCCGACGCTTCCGCAGGAAGAAGTCGATAAAATAATCTCCGGAAAAATTCCTTTAGGGAAATTTATTTCGCGGCAAGGCGAAGAATTAAATCCGAATATAATTATTGTGCTTATGGAAAGCATGAGCGCTAAATACATGGAGCGGACTGCCGGCGAAGATAATTCTCCGGTTACTCCTTATTTGATTAGATACGCTCGGGAAGGAGTGTTTTTCCCCAATACTTATGCCACGGGAACGCGAACTGTCCGCGGCATAGAAGCGCTTACAATAGCCGTGCCGCCTTTACCCGGCATGTCAATAGTGCGCAGAAATAACAATGAAAATCTTTACACTATCGGAACTATTTTCAGAAAAAAGGGTTATAAAACCGAATTCGTTTACGGAGGATACGGCGCTTTTGACAATATGAATTACTATTTTAGAAATAACGGCTTTGCGATAAACGACAGAACGGACTTTCCTAAAAATGAAGTTCGTTTTGCCAATGCGTGGGGCGTAAGCGATGAAGATTTGTTTGTGCAGGCGATAAAACGGGCGGACAGCTATCATGACAATAAAGAAAAATTCTTTTTGTTTGTGCTTACGACTTCAAACCATAGACCTTATACCTTTCCGCAAAATGCCATAGATTTACCGCAGGGAGAAAGAACAAGCGCCATTAAATATGCTGATTATTCCGTAGGACAGCTTGTTGAAACCGCAAAAACCAAGCCGTGGTTTGACAACACCGTATTTGTTTTTGTGGCAGACCACGAAGCAGGCATTGCCGGAAAAGACGAATTACATCCCAGAGAGCACAGAATACCGCTTATAATTTATGCGCCAAAACTTATAAAGCCTAAAACTTATACGCATCACATAAGCCAGATAGACGCTCTGCCTACATTGCTTTCTTTGCTTAATATAGAATATGAAAACAGATTTTTCGGGCAAGACGCTACGGCTGAAGATTATGAAACGAGATATTTTTTAATAAATTACCAAAAGGCGGGTTTTGTTCACAACGATACTCTTACATTGTTAAAACCTATAAAACATACGGATTTTTACAAACTGCCTTCCATGGAAAAATCAGAAGATAAACAAACAAACGAAGAAGATTTTAAAACCGCAGTAAGTTTTTTCCAAAAAGCAAACGACTGGCGAAATTTGTTAAAGGAATGAGTTTAAAGACAAAAGTTCAAAATGCAGAGTTCAGAGTTCAAATTCGGTGTTTTCGCTTTGCGAAAACTTATAATCAGTTTCGGCAAAGCCGAAACACATTATTTGAACTCTGCACTTTGAACTTTGTTGTTACATATATGCAAGCGCTTTTTTTACCGGCATGCCTTCTGTAATTCCTGCCTTTTTTGCGGCGCTTGAAACAGCGACTATTTTTGTTTTAAGCATATCGTCAACAGTTTTAACGCCGGTGGCAATTGCGGCAATATTGCCTTTCTTTTCGGCTGTTTCCATATTTAAATAACCGCACATAATAAAACCTTTTGCGCTCATAATAAAAACCAAAGAACTTCCGGGAACTATCTCCCCTTCAAAAGCTTTATATGTCCTGCCATTAACAGCTATCCCTTTTATTTGCATAAAAAAACTCCAATTAACAGTTTACAATTAATAATTAACAATTATTGTGTTTTCGCTTTGCGAAAACCTTATCAATATGTTTCGGTTATACCGAAACTCCTACATTGTTATTTGTTAATTATTAATTATTACTTGCCGTTCAAATCGTCCAGCTTAAAAAATTAAAACCTTCCGAAGGTTTCGGAATTATTATTGAAGATTGATAAGGCCATCTTTCTATTTCCATGCTATTTTTATCAACGCTTACGGTAAACTCGATATTTTCATAGTCCGCCGGAAGGTCTAAGTCGGCAAAAGGTATGGCTATCTCTATAATTTTATCAAAGGCCGCATTTTCAATATTTAAAACTTTTTCTTCTTTTTCAGTCTTAAGAACCAGCCTCGAAACTTTTCCGTCGGCACTGAATGTAAGCGCGACATTACGCTTAACCGGCGCAAGAAAAATCACATGAAAAGTTAAATCCTCAAGCGATTTAAGAGAAATATCGGCGCTTAAATCAAAACGGACATAAAAATTCCGCATATTGAACCCATAATAAAAAGTGTTAACTGCCGCCGAAACCTGATGCATCGAACCCCCGGCATGCCCGACTTCATAATATCCGGCGTTTTTCCACTCAAAAAAGTTCGTAACTTTGCCGTCAATTCTCGGACTTATAAAAGCCGACGGCTTTGATTCATTATATCTCTTTTGCGTGCTTTTAATAGCCTTGTATAAAATATCCGGAGGCTTCTGCCCCATGCACTCGTAAACTTTAATCAAATGCTGCCTGTAGATAAAATCAAAAACAGAGTCATTCGCGGAAGAATGGTCAGGCCCGTACCACCAGTTCCAGTCCGAACCTTCAGCCGCGTAAAAAATGTCCCATGCTTCTTTTTCCTGTTTAGAACCTTTAAAACCAGGATTTTTTTCGATAAAATCAACAAGAAAATCTCTTGTCATTCCCAGATAGTCCCAAGACGTATTATCTTCATTATGGCCTATCCAAACGCCGAAATTTCCGTTTATCCATGAACCCGCCGTAAGTCCCCGCAAAACATTCTTCGGAGGAAATTTTTCAAGATATTCGCTTATTTTTACGGTTTCAATTACTGTGTCATTACTGAGCATTTCATAAAGAGCTTCCAGAAAATCCCATCCGTCGTTTTTATAATATTCCCAGCAGTTTTCGCCGTCTAAAATAACCGAAACCAAAGGCGCGTCATAATCGTTTCCGACATAATCGGCTATTCCGCGTATTTTGTTTACGAAATCGGCGGCCGCGTCGCGGGCGTTCCATTTGGAGTAAACAAAACCTATGGAGTCCGATAAGCCGTGATCCCTGAAAAGCATGTTGAGCTCTATTGCGTTTACCGACAATTTATGCGGTCTGAATAAAAACCTTCTGTTTCCGTTTATTTCTTTTGAGCTGTTAAAAAGCACTGCTTCATCCGTGGCAATCCATTTTACTCCTGCATTGGCGGCCAATACCGCCATATCGGTTGAAACCGAACCTTCAGACGGCCACATACCCGACGGCTTGCGTCCGAAAAGTTTTTCATAATAATCTATGGCGTTTGTTATATGCCAATTCGCGTCTTCCGGATGAGAAAATCTATTTTTAGGCAGCACCATTGCAGGGGTTGCCTGATGAGCAACATTTGTATCGCATAAAAGCGGCAAAATCGGATGGTAATAAGGCGTTATTGAAACTTCTATCTGCCCCCTGTCCTGCGCTTCTTTGTGCTTTTCAACTATTTTGCCGCAAATTTCAAGCTGTTTGGTTACAAGCTTTTGCTTATCTTCTTCGGTAAAATCTCTTTCTTTATCATAGAGAGAGCCGACCAATTCGTCGGTTTTACGCCAGTATGGGTCCATCCATGTTAAATTAAACCATACCTGCAAATCCCTGAAATCTTCAACTTTAAAATAGTTAAGCGTTTTTCTGATTTCCGCTTCCGTTGTATGCCTTCCGCGCTTTTCAAGAAGCTGTAAATATCTGTTGTACGGAAAAATCATATTATCCCAGTTAGCCATAAAGAAGTTCATCAAAATAAAAACTTTTTCGTCTTCGGTAAGCAAAGAAGCGTCTTTAAGAGTCAGGTCAAGGAATTTATCTTTAGCTTTTCCTGACGCGTACTCTTCAAGCTGGATTAAAAGAGACGGAACGAGATTAAAGTTAGCTTTTATTTTCGGGTAATTGTCCAAAGCCGCGACCATATCATAATAATCTTTAGTCGCGTGAAGCCTTACCCACGGAAGCTCATAACTGCCCGTCGAAGGGTTTTTATACATAGGTTGATGCTGATGCCATAAGAAAGCCAAGTAAATTTTTTTCATGTTAAAGGAAACCTCTAAAAATCTATCGTAGTGTTACCATGAACTCGCTGCTAAAATCTGGCGCTGACTTCTATTTGATATAAATATGATGCTTCCGTATTAGAAAATACTTTGTACGCATCCGACGGAGGCGTATACATCGCAAAACCAAACCCGACGTCAAAATAATCAATATATTTGTATTTTATGAAAAAATCGAACTCATTGCCCAAATCCGCTTTCGCGCCGTAGAGCTTTGCAAGACCCGGGTCACCTGCATCCGCAGGAGCATCCGAAGCGGAAAACATATAAAAAGCGATTCCTGTTTGCAAGAAACTCCACGGAGCAATATCAAACTTCGCGCCGATTGTATTTATTCCTCCGTAACCGGCAGGAAGTATTAAAAACGAATCGCTGTTGTTTGCCGCAAACAAAGTGCCGTACCCTATTCTTTGCAATCCGTCATACCTTCTGGCAAAAGTGGGATTAAATGAATTTTCGTTTTCCGCGTCGGCATAAGAAAACAGAATTTTAGCGTTTGAAGCCCGCTTAAAAAAAGTGCCCTGCCAGCTTCCTTCGGCAAGAAAAGCATAAGCGTCATATTCTACCGTGTCGCTTGACGTTCTCACAAGCTCGCCTGTTTGTTTAGCGGCTTCCAATTTGTAATTATATTTGTTCTTTCCTCCGCTCAAGGCTATGTTATAAAAAGTTTTAACGTCGGACTCTATCGCATAAGCAGCAGAGTCAATTAATATTCCTTTGTGATAAGCAAAACCGGTATTGTTTCTTTCCTGATAAACGCCGATTTCAATTAACGGATAAGTTTTTATTTTTACGCTGCCGCCGTAAATGTTGAAATCCTGATTATCAACTTTTGCCGCAAATGCATCAATTGAAAACATGAGCGGTAAATCTGCTTGAGCTCTTGCTCCCAAAAAACCGTTTTGATTTGAATCTATAATCAATCCGTTTCCTACTGAAAAATACTGTTTTCCGACAGTAAAAACATAAGGAATAAACGCGTATGTCTCGCTTCTGAAGTTCACATAAGCGCTTTCAAGAAAAAATGAAAAATCGTTATCCGAATACGGCATGGCAAATATTTCATTTTGCTTTCCGGATGAACCGTACGACGCAAGCCTTGCCGACATTTCAATTCTGTCGTCAAATTTACCTATAATATTAACGCTCAGGTACTGACGGAAAATATTTTCGCCTTCAGGGGTTGTGGCGTCGCGGTAATTTAAATTTGAATATGAAGCCGCCTGAAACCTCAAATTATAATCCAGCACCAAAGCCGAATAAGGTTCTTTTTCCGCAGCTTTTCTGCGTTTTTCTTCTCTCTCGAACTTCTGTTCTTCTTTTTCCTGTTTTTCCTCTTCTTTCTTTTTGGCTTTTTCCTGCTTCTCTTCCTGCCTCCGGAGTTCTTTATCGGAAACGAAAACGCTCTGCGCAGCATCCTGAGCGCAGACATTTACCGAAATAAGAAGAAACAGTAATATAAAAACATTAAATTTCATAGATAGTTATTTTACTATTTTTTGCCGTGCTTTTTCAACGGAAAAATAAAAAAAGCCCGCCAGGATAAAGCGGCGGGCATTTTTCACTAAAGCTTTATTAATCTAAATAATACCTAAACCCGAATACGGACAGCCAGTCACTGTAAGTGGAGACAAAGTTAAAATCTTTTTGAAAGTTGGCGGCGACGCCCATTTCCGCCGATATTGAAAGATTATACGCCAAAAAATACTCTATTCCTGCTCCTGCAACAGGTCTGACAATAGATGAGGAATCGCCAATTTCCGGATTTACGGAACCTATATTCAAACCGCCGAAAGCATGGACGTTAAAATCGGTATATTTCTTTAAAACATACAAAGCTCTGCATCCAACGATAAACCCGTCGTCGCCGTCTCCCGCCCTAAAGCCGAAACTTCCTTCCAAAGAAAGAAGATCGTTGAGCGCAACTCTGAACGCAAGAGCATCGTGAACATAACCAATCGCAATGTCCCCCCCGTTTTCGCGTTTAACCGTAATAGATTCTGCCTTCTGCGCAAAAATAACCGAAGAAAAAATAACAATACAACCTAAAGCCACAACAATTTTTTTCATATACTCTACTCCCCCTTTTTAACTGCAATTACGAATCAAAGACAAAAAAGCCGTTTGCAGTTTATTCGTAATTCGTAATTGTCTTTTAGTTTAGCCCTCTCAAAACTTTCTCAGCGTACTCCGCTTCCTTTGTGGCGGGAAATTTAACAAGAACTTCGCCGTAAATTCTTTTGGCGTCTTCCGGAGAGTCTGTAAGTTGGTAGTATCTGGCCAAATTTAAATATACATTCCTTATGAGAAAATGATCGGGGTATTTTTCTATAAATTCATTTGACGCAAGTATCGCGCTTTGGTAATCATTCTGCTGGTCATAAGCATATATTATTCTGACCATAGCCAAAGGTCTTATCAGATCAGGCTTTCCTTTTTCCGCTGTTTCTTTTAAAAGCGGCAGAGCCGCTCCGTAATTTTTCTCATCCATAAGCATATCAGCCTTTACAAGCCTTGCCTGATAAGACGCCGGCGTTTTTCCTGAATAAGCAATAGCATAATTTAAATGAGACATGGCTTCCTGTCTATTGGCATTCATGAGGAACATATACGCGGCGGCAAGCCTGTCCGAAGCGCTTTCATTTAAAGTCTGAAGGCGGACAAATATAAAAACGGCAAGTATTATAAAACCTGCCGTAAAACCTAAAACAGTAAAAAATCTAGTTCTGTTTTCTCTGATTTGTTTTGTTAAAAAATTTGTAAATCTTTCGAATTTTGACATTTTTTGTAATGACACGCCTCGCATTTGGAGCTCCCTTTTTAACGGCAGATAATAGAGTAGAGAGAATAGAGAATAAATATTGTGTTTCGGCTTCGCCGAAACTTATTATCGGTTTTCGCAAAGCGAAAACTCACTATCTATACTCTATTCTCTGCCTTTATAATTATTTCCTGCGAATTTTTTTGCATTATCTCATAATAGCCGTCGGAAAGTCCTGCGTCCGAGAGAGTATTTACTATCATCTCCGGAGTAAGGATATTTTCCGGCGCATGCAAATCTGTATTTAATACAAGTTTTGCGCCGGCCGCAATCCCTGCGGCAGCGACTTCTTTATTTGTAACATTATGACCGCGGCGCGTTGTTATTTCAAGCATAACGTTGTTTTTCGCCGCAGTTTCAGCTTCTTTTTTAGTTATATGCCCGGGATGCGCAAGGATATCTATTCCGGCTTCAACGGCATAAATATTTGTTTCCGGCGGAACGGTTTCAGCCGCTGTCTCACCGTGTACAAGCGCTATTTTTGCCCCAAGCTTTCTGCATTCGATTACGGCTTCTTTGATAAGTTTTGGCGGAACATATGTTATTTCCACGCCCGGAAAAACCAGGACACCGTAATTTTCCGTAAGAATTTTCGATACTTTTACAATTCTTGGTATAACAAAGTCCATATTCGAAAAATCAATATGATCGGTAATAGCCATAGCCGTATAACCGTTAAACTTAGCCCTGTATACAAGCTCCGAAGGCAGCAGAACGCCGTCGGAAAACAGTGTGTGCATGTGCAAATCTATCATTGTTTACCTCTTAAAATACTTGTCATGCATTATACAAAGATATTCATAGGCAGTCAATTTTACGGCAATTACAAATTACGAATGACGAATTACGAATCAAAGGCAATTAACAAATGATAATTAAAGATAACGGCAGGCTATAACTGCCTTTACTATGTCTCTTTGTATCCTCGCATCCATGCTTAGTTTATTTCGATTATTTTAGAAGGTTTGCTGATAATTTCTTTAGCGTCTTTTGGTATTGCAGCAGGTTTTATGTCTTCGGAAATTTCGTTATCAGATTTCAAAGATTTTGGAGCGGAAGCGCAAGCGGCAATAAATAAACAAAAAAATATTGTCAGCCATACAATTTTCTTCATTTGTTAATCTCCTCTCAGAAGCATGGATGCGTTGATGCGTAGAACAGCTATGGCCGTTTTGTCTTTGTCGTTACCATGCACCTTATAACGACAAAATTCTTTGCTTCGCAAAAACCGTAAACGACTTTTTTTGCCGTTGATTCGTAATTCGTCATTCGTAATTTGTAATTGCCGTTAAAATCCGCCCGTAGTCATAAAATTTATTACTATCGGCCCGAAAATAACTATAAAAATCGTAGGAAATATGAAAAGTACCAATGGAATTAACATTTTTATCGGCGCTTCCTGAGCTTTTTTTTCAGCTGCCGCCGCTCTTTCCATTCTCATTTGTTCGGCAAGCCTTTTTAAAGTATCGGACATACCGACGCCGGCATCCAAAGCCATATTAATCGTCCTGACAAAAAAACCAAGCTGTTCAACGCCGCTTTTTTGCACCATTTCATTTAAAGCGGTTTTTTTATCATATCCAAGCGAAATTTTTGCCAAGGCATCCCTGAAATCATCGGACAAAGGTCCTTTTAAAATTGTTGTAACTTTATCCGCGGCGCTGAAAAAATCCGAACCCGCGTCCATCATAACCGACAGCAAATCAGACATATCCGGAAGCTGCTTAAAAACTCTCTCTTTTCTGCTTTTAACAGCCTCTTTTAATCTTATAAAAGGAAGAGCAAAAAATATTGCCGCGACAAAAACTATCAGAAGTATATCCATGCTTATAAAAAATATGCAAAACAAAATACCGCCGGCCATTGAAAACAGACCCATTGCAAAATATTGGTAAGAATTAAATTTTTCGTAATCTCCGCCAAGCGAAATCAAATCGTTTTGAAGTTTGGACATCATATCATTGAATTTTTTGTATTTGATTTTAGAAAGAATAAATCCAACGCCGTCAGCCCAGCGTAGCACTACGGGCATTATAAAACTTTTACTTTTCTTTTTTTCAACCGCGTTATGCACTTTTCCCTCGGTTTCCATTGTGCTTACGCTTTTGAGAAAAGTATCCGTAACAAAAAATACCGCAATTAAAAGTGATATGCAAAATAATAATAAAAACATCAGAAATCAATCTCCGTTAATTTTCTTATAACAAATGAACCTATTAAAATCATTATGACGACTATAAGCAGAAGAACATTTCCAGCAAGGGTCGTAAATAAAGACCTCATCATATCCGGCTCAATCGTGTACATCATAGCAATAACAAAAAAAGGTATCACGCTTACGACATTGCCGGACATTCTTCCCTGCGCGGTTAAAGCTGTAACTTTAGCCTGAATTGCTATTCTCTGGGAAGTTGCCGCAATTATTCTGTCAAAAATTCCGGCAAGGCTGGCGCCTGAATCTTTTGATATGCGTATTGTATCTATCATAAGCTTAAACTCTTTGCTCGGAGCATTTTCGGAAACGTCAATCAGCACTTTGTCAAAACTTACGCCCAAGGCAAGATTTTCCGACATTTTATCAAATTCAATTTTTATAGGGTCTTTCAATTCTTCGGCAGCGGTTTTGATTGCCTGTGCCAGAGACTGTCCTGACTGAACCGCGTTTTTTACAATTGTCAAAGCTTCCACAACCTGCTTATCTATCAAAGCTGCTCTTTCCCTGGCTTTTTTATCCTTGATATACCAGTCAAAATACATATAAACGATAGAGGCTATCATTGCAAAAACAATGTTTTGCAGTATTATCGCCGTAAGCATAAGAATTATTGCCGCAATAAAAATCCTCTTTCTTAAAGCTGTCATTTCTTTAAACTTCAGGTTCAAGTTTTTGCTTTGCTTTTTATCTTTCTTTCTGTTTTGTATTCCTAAAACAACGGAAAAAATCAGCAAAAACACCGAAGCGCCCAAAGCCGAAATAAACAATATTTTTATCATTTGAAAATTCCCATATCTATATTTACGCCGCTTTTTGAAGCGTTTACTATAAAGTCGGGAATAAATCCCGAAGCTTTAAATTCACCCTGCTGTTTTCCGTCGACTATGCCTTTCAGCTCGAAATTAAAAACGTTTTTTATTTCAAACGCTCTTTCATCTTCTGTCTTATTAATGACGGATATCGAAGATATCTTTCTTGAACCGTCGGAATATCTTGTAAGCTGAACAATTACATTAACCGCAGACGCTATTTGAGCAACAATAGATTTTTCAGGCAAATCCGCACCGGACATCAAAACCATCGTTACAAGTCTTGAAACCGCATCCTGCGCCGAATTGGCGTGTACCGTTGACATACTGCCTTCATGCCCCGTATTCATCGCCTGTAACATGTCCAAAGACTCACCGGAACGACACTCACCAACAATTATTCTGTCGGGACGCATTCTTAAAGCGTTAACAACCAGCCTTCTTATACTTACTTCGCCTGTTCCTTCTGTAGATTTCGGACGGCTTTCAAGACGCACAACATGCTTTTGCTGGAGTTGGAGTTCAGCAGAATCTTCTATAGTCACCAATCTTTCTTTCGCAGGAATAAAGGATGATACGGCATTTAAAAGCGTTGTTTTGCCTGTACCGGTACCGCCGGAAATTATTATATTTCTTTTTAGCAAAACAGCTGTTTTTAAAAACTCTATCATCTCTTTGCTTATGCTGTTGGATTCTACCAAAGCGTCCGTAGAAAGCTTATTTTTCAAAAATTTTCTTATGGTCAATATGGGACCGTTTAGAGAAATCGGACGTATTACCGCATTAACGCGCGAGCCGTCTTTGAGCCTGGCGTCCACAATAGGTGAAGCTTCGTCAATATGTCTTCCGATTTGTGAAACTATTCTGTCTATTACGGTTTTCAGCCTTTTTTCATCAGGAAAAGAAATCCCGGTTTCAGTAAGCTTGCCTGCTTTTTCCGTATAAATACTGTCGGGGCCGTTCACCATTATTTCCGTAATCGCGGAATCTTTTAAAAAATCTTCAAGCACTCCGAGACCTGCTACATCGTCGCAAAGTTCTTTAAAAAGCCTCTGCGAAATATCATCGGGCAGCGTCAATTCAAGCTTTTTTAATATTCCGTCTATTTTAATTCTTGCGGTTCTTTTAAGTTGTTCGGTGTCGGTTTCATCGGCATAATCTTTCATCCGGTCTACAAGTTCGCCGTGAACTTTGTTTCTCAGCTCTTTATAAACGTCTTCATTTTGAAAATATTTTTTACCGCTTTCTTCAATATTATTGTTTCTTATCTCTCCGGCGGAATATCTTTTTATTATTTCGTTTAATGCCGCCGAAAGAGTGCTGCCTGTGTCTCTGTATGAATATTTAGGAGAAAGAATCTGGTTTTGCGCTTCCGGGCTGAAATCAGCCGATAAACAGTTTTTAAATATCTGAGAAGAGTTCAATATTTTTTCACTGTGAAATTCATATCCTATATCAAGTTTTAAAGGAAGTATTTTTGAAGCGGCAGCGCATTGTTCGGACAGAATCTCGGCGCTTAAAACGGCATTCTTTGCGGATACCGTATCCGAAGTAAAAGGAAGAATAATGCATTTTGATTTTTCGATTAATTTAAAAACATTGGCGCTGTTTTGCTCCGGCAGAACGACAAAAACATATTTATAACTGTTTTCAACGACGTCCGTAAGATATAAAAGGCCTTCCATATTAATATCTTCTATTTTCTTGTTTTTCAGTCCGAGAACAAAATTCATATTATTCGGCGATAAAAAGCTTTTTATCATCTTGGGATTAATGCCGGATAAAACCGGAATTATATCCTCTACATATTTCATTCCGTTTTTATAAACAGACCAAAACGCTTCGGTTCCGGGAACGGAAAAATCCAAAATAATATTCTCGTTCCCGGAATTTTTGCATACCGAAGACAATCCGTTTGCTATCAGCGCCCTGTGAAGAACGCTGCATGTAGATGAAATTAAAATCATTTTTTACCTATAGTAATGACGCATAGATGCATAGACGCATGGATGCGTAGCAACGACTTTTTTGAAAACGCGTAGATGCATGGATGTATATCGCCTTTGTCTTTACTATGCCTCTACTCCTCTATGCATCCACGCATCCATACTGCTTATTTTTGCGAGTTCGCGTACTTATTTATCATTTCAAGCGCTTCTTTTTGGCTTTGGTTCATCGCTTTAATCATAGCCTGCTGCTCTTTTGTCGCCGCTGGCTTTTGCTGCGGCATTGTTTTTGAAATATCTTTTATAATATCGGACAGCTTTAAAGGTTTGATATCATAAATTTCATTATCTCCTGCAGGGCGGATAATGTATTTTAAACTTCCGCTGTCAGCCGCAAGCATTATTGTCTGCGCTTCTTCAACCGTTACGGCTAATGTCAGAGTGCCGCCGGATCTGCCGCCTTCGTCATTCTTTTTAGCAGACATTCCGATATAATTGTTGCCTACTGCCAAAACAAGAATATTTTGAGCTATCATATATATCGATTCCTGAAACTTATTATTTGTATCGGCATAATTAATAATGCTCAAAACGTCTATTCTGCTTCCCGGAGTTATAACGCTGGCGCTTTCAGAGTCAAAATTGACTGCCAAAGCCTTATATCCGTCGGGTATAACATTTGTTAATCCCGTTTCCGCGTTTGTTCTTGAAACCTTAGTGGACATTATCTGCTCGCCGGCTTCAAAAGTGTTCAAAGAAATATATACAGCCGTTCCTTCCTTTGTAAATAAATTATTTACGCCGGCAAAAGCTTTAGGCTGAACATATTCTTTAGGCACTTTCTTTTCCGTAAGCATCTCTCTTTTAATAACTGTTCCCTGAGGTATTCTCTGTGTTGCGACTACAACAGTAACAGGCTCTGCCATTGTTCTGTATGTGGTCTCCAAATCAGATAAATACATATAAGCAAAAAATACTGCCAAAACTGCAAAAATGATTGCTATTAGTATTGTTTTTTTCATGATTAATTCACTCTTTTATTCTTTACTCTTTAATTGTCATACTCCACTCTCTCAGTTGTTGTTACAGTTCCAAATGAATCTCGCTCGCTATCAATTCTATCTGCAGCTTTAGTAAAAGTTCCTCCGATTTTAGTACCGAACAATTTATAAGCTCCAAGAACTACACCAACCACAACCACGACAATCAAGATATACTCAACCATCCCCTGCCCTCTTCTGTTTCTTAAAAACTTAAACATTTCATCCTCCTTTTATTTTACAAGCCTCTAAGACTTTTATTTTCAACAATACGTATTTATATACTTATTTTGTTTTATAAAGTTTATAAAATACTACAATATTTGTTTCTATTAATCAAGAATACAAAAGAACTGCATAAATATGATGCTGCACAACAGCCTCACTTACTATACTGCTTTTTATAATACTCTTTATATTTTTTATCTTTTAATCTGCGCCATATTTTTTCATTTTCCATATACCACTTCACGGTTTCTTCTAAAGCTTTTTCAAGAGTATACAACGGTTTATATCCCAGTTTTTCAAGTTTGGAACAATCTATCGAATATCTTCTGTCATGTCCGGGTCTGTCGGAAACTTTTTTTATCAGAGACAAAGGTTTTCCCATTATATTTAATACTTTCTTAGTAAGTTCGATATTTGTAAGTTCAACGCCGCCGCCGATATTGTAAACTTCTCCGTTTTTTCCTTTGTGCATCGCTATGTCTATGCCTCTGCAATGGTCTAAAACATAAAGCCAATCCCTGACATTTTTTCCGTCGCCGTATAACGGAAGCGGAATATTATCCATGGCGTTTGTAACAAAAAGCGGTATGACCTTTTCGGGAAACTGATACGGCCCGTAATTATTCGAACATCTTGTGATTATCGACGGAAGACCGTAAGTAACAAAATATGAACGCACCAGTAAATCCGACGAAGCTTTTGCGGCGGAATACGGGCTGTTAGGCGATAAAGGAGATGCTTCGGTAAAAGAACCTTTCAAAATGCTGCCGTAAACCTCATCCGTGGAAATATGAATAAACTTTTTTATATTGTTAGCTTTTGCCGATTCCAGCAGAACGAATGTTCCGTTTACCGCGGTTTTAACAAAAGCATCCGCATTAAGAATAGAGCGGTCAACATGCGTTTCAGCGGCAAAATTTATTACGGCGTCAACGCCTTTCATATGTTTATTTACAAGCTTAAAATCGCAGATATCTCCTTTAACAAATTTATACCTTGGATTTTTTTCTATGTCTCTTAAATTATCAAGATTACCGGCATAAGTAAGCTTGTCATAGTTTATAATTTTATATTTCGGATATTTTTTCAGAATGTGCCTTACAAAATTAGACCCTATAAATCCCGCTCCGCCTGTTACCAATAATTTCATTTTATTCCCCTTTTTAACTACAGAGTGAAGAGTTGAGAGTTAAGAGTGAAGATAAAGTGTTTTCGCTTTGCGAAAACTTATTATACATTTCGGCGAAGCCGAAATTCAACATCTTCACTCTTCACTTTTCACTCTGCCTTTATATTATCTCCACGGAAAAAATATCATTTCGGCGTCATTATTATCAGGTATCTGTCCGTCCGCATTAGCTGCTTTTGAGAAAGGCATATTCGTCTTCAAATCAAATTTTATGAAAACATCATGATATACGCCTCTTATTCTCCAAGTAACGCCTAAATTATAACAATGTAAATCCCTGTATATTCTGAATTCGTGTTCATTCATTCTTGAATACATTTTATCCAGGCTTGAAGTTGTTCTTATATTGTAATCCAAACGCCATTTCGGGTTAAGCCAAAGCCCGATTCCTATAACGTTATCTATTTCTTTTGCACGGTAAGCCATCGGATTAGGATACTCATTACCCGCAGAATCTTTCAGAGTATCGGGATAATACTGATAAAAAGCGCCGAAATTAAAATAAATTTTTTCAAGTTCTCCCAATGTCATATCAAGCTGAGCCGAACTAAACCGGAACGGTTCCAGAGACTGCGTCTGCCTTAAATATACCGTCATATAATATTTCGGAGTATAAATTATATCGGTGCTGAGCGGAGACCATTTTACGGAGCTGCCTGTCCTGTAATTTAAAAAATTATATGACGTGTAATTTCGTACCGTTGTCCTGTTTCCTATATAGACAAAATTTGTAAACGCGAGCGCGTTGGTTTCTATGCCGTAATCATTGGCGCTTTCGTCTATGCGGAGAGAATTTTTTTCACTTCTTGCGCGCACGGAATACGCCATGTTCCAGTCCATCCACTTTGTAACCCTTAAACGCGAATTCAAAGTTGAAAAATATCTTGTAAGAAAAGTGTTGTCTTCATTATCATAGTTATCTTTATTATACCAGCTTTCGGTTATTCCGGCAGACGGCTTTAAAGTAAATCTTCTTCCGAATTTGAAATCTCTGCTTACCGTGTATGTAGCGTCAGCCGTGCTTTTATAAAAAAAGTTGCCGGCGCTGTACTGTCTGTAATCATTCGAGTAATTAAGAGTAAAGTTATTTACCAAATTCCATATTATTCTTTTAGGAAATATGTTATACGTTACTCTGGGAAGCGAAATTGAAGTCGCTTCAAATTCCCCTTGGCCGGGATTATAAGTATCTACTCTGTCCAAAGCTATAAGCAAATTAGAGTTTCTTCCCTGCCTTGTAGCGGCAAAGTAAGAGTGCAGAGTGCCCATAACCCTGTTCCAGTCATTGTTATAGAGATTATTAAAGCTTTCATCGCTGATAAGTTCAGCCTGCGATTGTATCATCCACTCCTTATTTATTCTCTGCCAATAGTAAGGCCGTAAAGTCCACCTGCTGCTGTCGGCGAACAAATCTCTTATGTAATAACCGTAAAAGCTGGCTTTCGTATTATTTTTAAAGTAATCAAACTCCGTGCCGTATCCCCATCCTCTTGTTCCGAAATAATCAAGCATTAATCTGCCTCTGAGTTCATCTGTAAACTGATATTGCAGGAAATTTTTAACCGACGCTCCGCCTTCGCTTGTATAGCCCAGTTCAATGCCGTATGTGAGCCTGGAAGAAAAACCTTTTCCGCCTTTTAAAGATTTTGTCACTACAGGAAGATAAAAAACAGGTATTTTACCGATATATAAAACGGCATTATAAATCGTAACTCTTTCATTTAACGTTATTTTGCCTTTTCTTGATTTGAAACATACGTGCGGTTCGTCAAAATCGCAGTTGGATATTTTTATATTATTTACGGCGAAAGTATTTTGATGCCTTTCCATTCTTTCCGAGCGCATAAAAATCATAGACGAATAGATCATGGATTGTATTATCTCTCCTGTTTCATCGTCATATCTATACGTTATGCTTTCGGCAAAAAAAGAGTTGCCTGCCTCTTCTACGCGCACATTTCCCATCGCGTTCATAAGTTTTTCTTCAATGAAAAACTCTACGAAATCAGCTCTTACCGTCTTTCCCTGCCAAACCAAAACGACATTGCCTTGCGCTATAATCTTACCGCAGTTTTGATCATATTCAAGATTATCGGCGGAAATGTCCACCTGATAAGCATAAGCGCAAGCAGCTGAAAGTAAAATAACCGTTATTAAAAAAATGATTTTTTTAATGGCAGTCTTCATGAAGCTATTGATTGGCAAGCATAGCCGCTCCTACTACGCCAAGTTTACTTGTATAGCGGGAAATCTTTATTTTGCACGCCTTAACAGCGGATTTAAACGCTCTTTCCTTTATTTCTTTTTTCGCGGGACCGGTCAAAAATTTTCCGGCATGGCTTATTCCGCCGCATAATATAATCATGTCTGGATTGGCAAAATTCAGCACGCCCGCAAGAATTATGCCGAGCTTCTCTCCGACGTATCTCCATATTTCAATCGCGGAGTTATCTCCTTTTACAGCGGCATCGTGAAGTATTTCCGGCGTAATCAAAGAGTAATTTTTGCCGGTCATACGGTCTATTATTGCTGACCTGTGTTTATTTAAATAATTTTTGGCATATTCCGAAACATATTTCGCGCCTATATAAGTTTCGGAGCAGCCCGAATTTCCGCATTTGCACTTACGTCCGTTATAATCAATCGTTATATGCCCTATTTCGCCGGCAGTACACGAAGCTCCTCTGTAAAGCTTTTTATTGAATATAAGACCGCCGCCTACTCCCGTTCCTAAAGTTACGCATATTAAGTTATCCGGTTTTCCTTTGGCATCAAGCCAAAAAGCTCCTATTGCCGCGGTATTGGCGTCATTATCCACAATTACTTTCTTCCCGGTAAGCTTTTCCATAATCTCTTTAAGTTTAACGTTTTTCCATTTAGGAAGATTAGGAGAAAAACGGACCACACCGTTATCACAATTTATGTCGCCGGCAACGCCGATTCCTGTATTTTTTGTTTTTGCATAATTTTTTAAAGCCGAAGCCCGCTTTATTACGGATTGTATTACGTTCATCGGAGATTGTTTGATCTCGGTTTTTATGGAAGTTTCTTCAATAATTTCGCCTTTGTGGTTTACAACGGCGATTTTGATGTTCGTTCCGCCCATATCTATGCCCAGATAGAGTTGTGTTGACATTTTACTAGACCTCATTATAAATATTTTTTAAAATTTCGCCCGCTAAATAAAGAGAGCCGACCACAGCGGCAGTTTCGCCGTTCGAAAGCATATCAAGAGCCGCAGCCGTTGAACCGGCTTTTAAAATTTTTTTATCGAATTTATATTTAAGAAACTCTTTTTCAAGTTTATCAGCGTCAACAGCTCTGTCATTTTGAATTTTAACCAAAATCACCTTAGAAGCGTAAGGGATAATTTTTTTGATAATTTTTTTATAATCTTTTTCTTTCATCACTGCAAACAAAAAGCAAAGTTTTTTATTGTAAAACGCGCCAAGCGCGTCCGTAAAAGCGTTTATTCCCTGCTCATTGTGCGAGCCGTCTATTATAAGATTAATCCGCTTATCTTTTAACGCCGCCTTTCTTAAATCAAATCTTGCAGGCCACCTGGTTTTAAAAAAACTTTGTTTTAAAATTTTATCAGGCACAACAAAGTTTTTATTATTTAAAAGTTCGATACAGCAGGCAGCGACTGCCGCGTTTTGAAACTGATACTCTCCCAAGAGAGAAAGATTAATATTTTTTATTTTCTTTTCAATGCCGCAATAATCAAAACTTTGCGATTTTTTTAAACGGTTAATCTTTGTATTTTCCGCTTTAAAATCTTTTCCCAAAACAAACGGTTTTGATTTTTTCTTTACTGTCTCAAGAGCCGCTCCGGGAAGATTTCCGCAAACCGTATCCGCTCCGCTTTTAATAATTCCTGCTTTTTCAAAAGCTATTTTCGCGACGGTATTTCCAAGCACTTCTTTATGATCCGACGAGATTGACGTTATAACGCATACAAGCGGATTCTTAATTACGTTAGTGGCGTCAAATCTTCCGCCGAGGCCGGTCTCAATTACGGCAATTTTAACTTTTTTTTGAGCAAAATATATAAAAGCGACCGCCGTTAAATATTCAAAATAACTCAGCTTATGCTTTTGCGCCAAAGCCAAATATTTTTCGCAAATGCCGTTAAACCTTTTTTTTGATATATTTTTGCCGTCAACATTTATTCTTTCGGTAATATCAATCAAATGCGGCGAAGTATATAAAGCCGTCTTATAACCGCTTTCTTTAAGCGCGTTCGCGATTAAAACGGCAACAGACCCTTTTCCGTTTGTTCCGGCAATGTGAACGCATTTAAATTTATCCTGAGGATTTCCGGCGGCATCCAAAAACTTTTTAATTCTGGAAAGCCCGGGCTTCATTCCCTCATATTCTTTTAAAGAGCCAAAAAACATAAAAACCTCTATAAGAAGCTTAGAGAGCTGGGAAGCTGAGAAGATGAGAGGAGCTGTAGTCGTTAAAGTCTTTGCTGTTGCTCAACTTCTCAGCTTCCTAACTTCCAAACTTCAGCCGTTAAATCATTTTTGCACAAAAAACTTTAAAGTTTTTATTAAAGTGCCTTTGAGATCTTTTCTTTCAGCAACAATATCAACCATTCCGTGTTTTACCAAAAATTCCGACAATTGGAAACCTTCGGGAAGCTGCTGCCTTATCGTCTGCTCGATAACTCTCGGGCCGGCAAAGCCGATTAAGGCTTTGGGTTCCGCTATATTTATGTCGCCGAGCATGGCAAAACTTGCCGCGACTCCGCCGGTTGTAGGGTCGGTTAAAACGGATATAAACGGAAGTCCCGCGTCAGCCAGCCTTGCCAAAGCAGCGCTTGTTTTTCCCATCTGCATAAGCGATAAAATCCCTTCCTGCATTCTCGCTCCGCCGGAAGCTGAAAAAATAATTACGGGATATTTTTTCTTAATGGCGGTTTCAACCGCTCTCACTATTTTTTCGCCTACGACGGAACCCATGCTCCCGCCCATGAACTCAAAATCCATAACGGCAATCATAACGGGGTATCCGCCTATTTTCGCTTGGCCGGTTACAACGGCATCGTTAATTTCCGATTTGCTTATTTTGTCGCAGTATCCGGGAAAACCCAGAAAATCGACAGGCTTTATATCCTTGTCAATTTCAACAAAGCTTCCTTTATCAACCGTAAACTCTATTCTCTTACGCGCGTTCAGCCTTGCGTAATATCCGCATTTCGGACAAACCATCATGTTTTCTTCATAATCTTTATGCAAAAATATCTGTTCGCATTTTTTACAATTTGTCCAAATACCCGCCGGAAGACCTTTTTTCGTAGATGTTTCCTCTGTTGTTGTACCCATTTTTCCTCCACAAGCTGTTTTACCGTTGATCGTAATCCGTATCTAATGTCTTTAAGGACTTTAAAGTCCTTAAGGTCCTTATTAGTAATTCGTAATTGCCGTTAAGATATTCCTTCCGCCAGCAAATCTCCCAGATCCAAAATGCCTACCGGTTTGCCGCTTTCATCTACAACCGGAATATTGTCTATGCTGTGCTGCTGCAAAATTTTCGCCGCTTCCAATGCCATCATATCGGAAGTAACAGTCCTGGGCGATTTTGTCATAACTTCAGTAATTTTTTTATTAAGGATTTTCCGGTCTTTTTGAAGATGCCTTCTCAAATCCCCGTCGGTAAAAAAACCCGAAAGCAGCCCTTTTGAATCAACTATGCTGGTAGCGCCCATTCTTGTTCCGGTCATTACAAAAAGTGCTTCTTCAACAGTCGCGTTTTGCTTAATTACAGGATTTTGCCTGCCTTTTCTCATAATATCGCTGACTTTCATCGTAAGCCTTTTTCCTATTGCGCCCAAAGGATGAAGCATGGCAAGATTTTCTCTGTTAAAACCTTTCAAATTTGAAACCGTAAGCGCCAGAGCATCGCCCATTGCCAGCATTGCCGTAGTCGATGAAGTAGGAGCCAGATTATAAGGGCACGCCTCTTTATTTACGCTGCAGTCAATTACGCAGTCGCAGTTGCGCCAAACCAAAGCGTTAATTTTTCCGGTCATAATAACCACTTTTATTTTCATAGCCTGAAGAACCGGAAGAACTTTCTTTATTTCTTCTGTTTCGCCGGAGTAAGAAAGCATTATAACGACATCGTTTTTCATTACCATGCCGATATCGCCGTGCAAACCTTCGGAAGGATGTAAAAACGCCGAAGGAATGCCTACGGAAGACATCGTAGCCGATATTTTTCTTCCTATAAGCCCGGATTTCCCGAGCCCCATGACAACAACTCTGCCTTTACAGTTCTCTATAAGGCTTACCGCGTTATCAAAGTTCAAATCCAAATGATTAATTTGTTCCTGAACCGCTTTTGCCTCTATTTCCAAAGTTTCCTGCGCTATTTTGCGTTTCTGCATTTTATCCCTCTTAAATAATTAACAATTAACAAATAACAGTTAACAATTATGGAGTTTCGCCGCAGGCGAAACCTATTTATAAGTTTTTGCTTTGCAAAAACACAAAAATTGTTACTTGTTAATTATTACTTATTAATTGCCTTTATTTAAGTCCGTGAGTATATCTTATAAATGCATTCATTTTGTCATAATCTTTTCTTTTTGGAAGGCGCTCTATTCCCGTATCGGCGTCTAAACCGAAAGGAGCAGCGATTTCCAACGCATTTTCAACATCTTCAGGAGTAAGACTTCCCGATATAAAAACAGGAACTTTAAGCTCCGCCGCTTTTGAAGCAAGCGCAAAATTATACTTTACCGTTTCACCGTCAATATAAGAAACATCAATAATAAAATAATCGACATGTCCGATATACGGCTGCATTTTTAACAAAGAAGACTCATCGCCTTCAAGCTTAAAGTATTTGAACACTTTGACCCTGAGCCCTTCCTGAGCGGCTTTACAAAATTCAGGAGCTTCATCTCCGTTAAACTGGACATTTTTTAATCCGCATTTTTTTACGATTTTAGCAATTGCTTTTTGATCTTCATTTGCGAAAACCCCAACCGGAGTCACGAACGGAGGAAGCTTTGAAACTATGTCTATAACAAGTTTTTCAGACACCTTTTTCGGAGACTCTTTTATAAAATGAAATCCCAAAAAATCAGCTCCCAAATTTGTCGCGTCAAGAGCATCATTATAATTCGCAAGCCCGCATATTTTAACTTTTGCCATATCAAACTCCAGTTAGTAGTGAATAGTGAGTAGTGAGTAATTATTGAACGCGCTTTGCGCGCCTATCAACAAGCGGGACAAAGTCCCGCACGACAACTACTAACTACTCACTGCTAACTACTAACTATTTTTTATAAACTTTTTCCGGATCAAACAGCTTCTTTCCTACGGTTTTCGTATTTCCCGAGGATGTCACCTTTGTAAAAAAACAGCTTCTGTGCCCGGTATGGCATGCTGCTCCGCCAATCTGCTGTACTTTTATAACAATGCAGTCGCCGTCGCAGTCATAATAAAATTCTTTAACTTTTTGTATATTTCCCGAGCTTTCGCCTTTAACCCAAAAAGACTGCCTTGAACGGCTCCAGAACGTAGCTTTTTTTGTCTTTAAAGTTCTTTTGACCGCTTCTTTATTCATATAAGCAACCATTAAAACAGCATTATCTTTCCAGTCCTGTACCACAACGGGAATCAACCCTTTGTCGTCAAATTTCAAAGCTTTAATCACTTTTTCCACTATAAACCCCTTTTTAACGGCAGAGAATAGATAATAGAGAATAGTTATTGTGTTTCGGCTTTGCCGAAACCTGTTTATAAGTTTTCGCTTCGCGAAAACACTTTATTTAAACTCTATTCTCTATACTCTATTATCTGCCTTTTTACTTTACCGGTATATTTTTAGATTTTAAATGTTTTTTTACGTCTTTTATTGTCAATTCTTTGTAATGAAACAATGACGCGGCTAAAACAGCCGAAGCGCCACATGTGCAGGCATCGGCAAAATGCTCTACTTTTCCTGCTCCGCCGGAAGCTATTACAGGCACGCTTACGGCGTCTGACACGGCCTTAATAAGTTCCAGATCATACCCGTCTTTTGTACCGTCCTTATCCAAGCTTGTAAGAAGAATTTCCCCTGCGCCGAGCTCCGTCACTTTTTTTGCCCATTCCACAACATCAAGCCCGGCATCAACTTGCCCGCCGTTAATCAAAACATTCCATTTATTTTCGCCCGTCTTTTTTGCGTCAATCGCGCTTATTATGCGCTCCTTACCGAATTTTTCAGAGGCTTCTTTTATAATTTCGGGATTTTTAACAGCCGATGTATTCAGCGACACTTTGTCCGCACCGGCATTTAAAAGATTTCTTATGTCTTCCACGGTTCTTATCCCGCCGCCGACAGTCAGCGGTATGAAAACTTTTTCAGCCGTTCTTTTAACTAAATCCACAGTCGTATTTCTTTCTTCGGTTGTAGCTGTTATATCTAAAAACACAAGCTCGTCGGCGCCTTCCGCATTATATCTTTCTGCAATTTCAACCGGATCGCCGGCGTCTTTGAGATTAACAAAATTCGTGCCTTTTACCACTCTTCCTTTATTTACGTCCAAACAAGGTATAACTCTTATTATCGGCATATTATTTTCCTTTATTTTCCATGGATTCAAGCGTTCTTATTGCATCTTCAAGCTTGAAATTGTCAGTATATAAAGCGCTTCCTACGATTGCGCCGAAAACCCCGTCTTTTTCATACTCTTTAAGCTTTATAATATCTTCAACTGTAGTAATTCCGCCTGAAACTATTATTCTCATTCCGCTTTTTGATATTTTTTTTAATCCTTCAAAATCAGGGCCTGAAAGCATGCCGTCTCTAGCTATATCGGTATAAATTATCTCTTCCACGCCGAAAGTCTTAAGTTTTTCTATTAAATCCAAAGCGGAAACCGGCGTTACGTCTTTCCATCCGCCTATCGCCACTTTTCCGTCTTTCGCGTCAACAGCGACTATTATTTTCTTTGAGCCGTATTTTTCAACCGCCTGCCTGACAATTTCCGGATTATATACTGCCACCGTGCCCAAAATCACGTATGAAGCGCCCATTTTAAAAATCTCGTCAACTCTTTTCATGTCTCTTATCCCGCCGCCGACCTGCACGGGAATATCAACCGATTCGCATATTTTTTTAATTATTTCTTGGTTTTGGGTCGTCCCGTTAAACGAACCGTCCAAATCTATAACGTGAATTCTTTCGGCTCCTTTGGCTTTCCAAAGTTTAGCCATAAATACCGGGTCTGTTGAGTGCACGGTTTCGTCCTCAAGTTTCCCCTGTTTAAGCATGACAGAATTGCCCTGCCTGATGTCAACCGCCGGAATTACAATCATTTTTTACCCCTATATAAATACAATTACGAATTACGAATTACGAATTACGAATCAACGGCAGAACTGCTTTTGTCTTTGATTCGTAATTCGTAATTCGTAATTTGTAATTGCCGTCTAATTGCCGTTTTAAAGAACGCCTTTCGTAGAAGGAATCCGTTTGCTTTTTGAATATGAAACTGCCTGCCCCAAAGCTCTTCCTAAACCTTTAAACATCGATTCCGCTATATGATGATTATTTCTGCCTTTTATCATTTTAATATGCAGCGTTATGCCCGCGTTGTAAGCCAGAGCGTAAAAAAACTCCTGTATTAAATCATAATTGAAACCGGTTTTTTGAAACTGAATTTCAGCTTCATAGCTGAGAAGAAACCTTCCGGACAAATCCAAAGCAACATAAGCTAAAGCTTCATCCATAGGCAAAAGAAAATGTCCGTAACGCGTAATTCCCTTTTTGTCGCCCAATGCTTCTTTCAAAGCTTTTCCCGTAGTAATCCCTATATCTTCAACCAAATGATGATCGTCAATATGAGTGTCTCCCGAAGCTTTGATTTTAAGAAAAATCCCGGCATGCGCCGCGAACAAATCAAGCATATGGTCCATAAAACCTATAGAAGTTGAAATTTGAGGTTTTGAGGATTTATCAAGATTTATCTCAACCTCAACATTCGTTTCATTTGTTTTTCTGATGATTTTTGATTTTCTATGCTTCATTTTTCAATTTATCCTGTTTTTAATTAAGCTGCTTATTTTTTACGGCTGCTCCAAGCCCGAGCTCTTTTATTTCCAAAAGCCTTAACGCGTTTTCGAGTTTGTCCATCAGCGCAAGCTCGTCAATAGTATACTCGTCGGATTCTCTGCCGCCGTCAGAATCGCCGGACGGCTCGCTTATTAAAAAAAGTATATATTCCATTTCTTTCTGCGTTAAATCAACTTTCATTTTTTTCACCCCTTTCTAACGACAAAGTTCAGAGTTCAGAGTTCAAATATGGTGTTTCGCCACCGGCGAAACTTATTATAGGTTTTCGCTTTGCGAAAACTCCTGATTTGAACTCTGAACTTTGCACTTTGAACTCTGTCTTATCTCTGCCGACTTTTTATGAAACTCTAATCCCTCTGCCGCGGCAAAATCCATTATCTCTTTATAAGCTTTTTTATTATTTTTATTCATTTCAATATAACTTGTTCTTTTCAAAAACGACATCACGGACAAACCGCTTGCAAATTTTGCCGAACCTGCCGTAGGTAAAACATGCGACGGACCCGCCCAATAATCCCCTGACGCCGTAGGCGTCTGGTATCCTGCGAAAACAGCGCCGGCATTTTTTACTTTTTTTACCAAAGCTCCAGGATTTTTAACAAGGAGCTCCAAATGCTCCGGGGCTATGCCGTTTACCTTTTCCATAGCCTTTTCCAAAGTACAAACTTCTATTTTAAGCTGTTTAAAAGCTTCTTTCGGCAAAGCTTTTTTTATTTTTTCGGTTTTTTCTCTGCTTTCGCAAAACAAATATGCCTTGGCCATAGGATCATGCTCAACCTGAGCCATTATATCATTTACGGCATAATCAACGGGAACATCTTTATCCGCCACTATTGCGACTTCGCTTGGCCCTGCAAGAGAATCTATCCCTACCTGCCCGAAAACCTGTCTTTTTGCTTCATTAACATATGCGTTTCCTGGTCCTACAATTATATCGACTTTTTTTAATTTTTCCGTACCGTACGCCATTGCCGCTATTGCCGATGCTCCGCCTATGCAATATATTTCCTTTACTCCGCACAACTGCGCCGCGAAAAGAACTTCATTGCTCATTTTTTTTGGCGGAGTCGTTATAATTATTCTCTTCACCCCGGCCGCAATCGCAGGCAAAACAGACATCAGCACGCTAGAAGGGTAAGAAAAACGCCCGCCAGGGACATATACTCCTGCGGATTCAACAGGATTGTAAAACTGTCCCGTTATAAATCCTTTTCTGCCGATTTTCCAGATTTTTTTTATTTGGAGATTTTCCCTCTTATGAAAGGCAAGAATATTCTTATATGAAGCCTTTACCGCCCTTTTCAGCTCAGGAGAAACATTTTTTGCCGCATCGCCGATTGTTTTTTGCGCTGTCTTATACCCTTCTTTTGACAAATCAATACCGTCAAACATTTTAAGGTATTTAAAAACAGCTTTATCCCCGTTTTTCCTTATGTCTTGGATTATATTAAAAACAGATGAAGAAATTTCATTGCCGTTCATTCGTAAAATTATACAAAAACCAAAGAGTTTTCACAATATGACAATCTCTAAATGTCATTTCAAAATTAAAAGCGGACTGTTCTCTCGCCCCTTGCGGGAGAGGGTGCCCGAAGGACGGGTGAGGGGTTGCCGTTGTCGTAGAAGATATTTTCATTTGCCGTTAATTCATACTAACGGCAAACACTCACCCTGCCCTCTCCCGCAAGGGGCGAGGGTAACTGCCACGACGACAAACTAAAACTGCAATGGCTTTCATGCGTTTGCCGTGGACACGACCGTAATATGGTTTTTAGAGAAACCCCATTTATTATACGCTATAATTTTTTGCTAATTTTCAAGCGTTACAGTGATATATGAATATGAGTGGCGGCCCAAGTCGTCTGACACTTGGATCTTGTGGTTTCCCTGCTGCATTTGAACAAATAAACTCTCGCCGTTTTTCGAGCTGCCGACAAAAATACCGTCTATAAACCAATAGAGGCTGCGCGCATCCGCATCGGCGCTTGCTTTAAGCGCTATTTTGCGCGAAGGGTTGACGGCGTCCGCGTAATAAATTACGTCTTTTACTGGTAAAACTATCTCCGGCGCAAAACCGCTGAGAGCCGTTTCTTCAATGTCGCAGCCGGGCATGTAACGCGGAATGGATTGTTTTTTAATGCCGGCCTGTTCAAATAACAGCAAAATTTCTTTAGGCCAGAACTCATATACTTTATAATATGTTTCGCCCTCTTTATACCTGCTTGCGCGAAGACCTGTTTTTTTATCTATAATCACCTGCCTGTACACGTCAGACGTTTTTATCGGAGACACGCCCGGAATAAAAAAATCCTTAACCGTTTTAGGGCTGAACCTGGACGGCAAATCGCCCGAGGTTGCGCATACCTCCACCTCTTTTACGTTAAGCCCTTCCGAAGACATCTCCAAAAAAATCTCTTCAGGCTTATTTCTGACCGTAAGGGCGGCAAGCTCAAAAAACAATTCTCCCGCGGCTGTCCTTCCCCAGAAATACGGATTGCCCTGGCCTGAAAAATTTCCCACCCACACCACAAGCGCGTAATCGCCGAAAATTCCGGCAGCCCACGCATCTTTGAAAGAATATGAAGTGCCGGTCTTCCATGCTACCTTTACTAAGGTTTTGTAACTGTCATATATTTTGAGAGAAGGTTTTGGCGGCGGATTTGAAGAAAGCATATCAAAAAGTATAAAAGACGCTTCAGGCGTAAGAAGCCGGATGCCGGAAGACTCGGAAGAATCTCTTGTAAAACTTATTTCTCTGAGAGTTCCATAGTTTGCAACGGCAGCATATAAACGCGCGCATTCAAGCGGAGTTATATCAAGGCTGCCGACGGCAGCGCTTATGCCGTAGTAGTCGGCTGTTTTTAGCCTGCTTACGCCGCCGCGGCGCAAAAATTCCAAAAACTCATCAATGCCTATTTTAAGCGCAAGTTCCATAGCCGGAATATTGCGGCTATGTATAAGAGCATCTTTTGCAAAAACAGGACCTGAGAACTGCCTGTCGGAATTTTCGGGCGCAAAAATTCCGAAATATTGCGGCGTATCTTTCATAAGCGTCCTCGGGTGTATAATCCCTTTATCAAGAGCTATGGCATATATAAAGCTTTTAAGCACGGAACCTGCCATTCTTTTAGACGTAACGCCGTTGATCTGCCCTGAAATATCATCATTATTAAAATCGGCAGAGCCCACTAAAACGCGCGCCTGCATAGTTTTTATATCAAGCAGCACGACGGAAGCGTTATTTAAGCCTTTTGAGGCGTTGCGGTTTAAATATTCGGCTATTTTTTCTTCATAAAGTTTTTGCAGCGGCAGGTCTATGGAAGAAAACACTTCGCTTGTGTTGCTTCTGAAATCAAGATAATTTACAAGGTGCGGCGCGTAAAATGGCCTGTGCCCAGGGCCGTACACTTCAAGCGGCATAGTTATAAAATGTTCCTTATCTTTATCTTCGGGATGTTTTTTTATCCATTCTTTATAAAGCGCGTCGCGCGGATCTTTCATATTTTCGTAACCGTCTTGCGTGTCAGGGCGCCTTTGATTAGGATTTTGCGGTATCACAGCCAGCGTTAAAGCCTGTATAAGATTTATATCGGCTATGCGTTTTTTAAAATAAGTAAGCGCGGCCGCAGGCGCGCCTTCTATATTGTAGCCGTAAGGCGCGAGGTTTAGATAGGCTTCTAAAATATCTTTTTTAGAGTAGCGCATTTCAAGCCACAGGCTTAAAAAAATCTGTTTAAGTTTGCCGGCTAAAGTTTTGGTGTTTAAATTATAAATGATACGCGCCGTCTGCATTGTGATTGTGGACGCACCCTGCCGCCGGCCTTTTTTTATGAATGTTTCGTTAAAGCCTTTAATAAGCGAGACGGGATTTATGCCCGGGTGGTAATAAAAATATCTGTCTTCGTAAAGCAGAACCGCTTCTTGAAGATTCTGCGGTATTTCTTTAAGCGCGATAAATGTTCTGTACTTATCGTCGTGCGAAACGTTAAAGCGCAACAGCTCTCCGCCGCTTGAAAAGAAAGATCTTGAAAAAGAATATTTATGAAGCAGGCTCTCTCTCGGCCAAAAACGAACCGCAGCAAAAATAAGGCACACCGCCAAAAGTATGGCGGCGAGCCTTAAATATTTTTTGTCCGAAGGTTTCATTTTTAATTTCTACTTTCTATCACGAAGGTAGATTCTGCGCCGGCTGCGCTTATCGACGTGTCATATAACGGCGCGGCAGTTATGGCAGGCACTTTGAATGTCCCCTCAGAGGTGAATTTAACTTTATAGTTAATCTTTCCGTCATAAGAATTCACGGTGCCGTATAACAGAAGCCTGTCTTCCCTTATGTCAAAATAATCGAGCGTAAATCCGCCGGAGGAATTTATTGAACCGGGCACTACGGTAAAACCGCCGGGCAGAATATCCGTAATAGCAACGTTGGTTATTGTTCCGCCTAAAGAACGCGTTTCTATGGTAACGTCCATCTCATCGCCCAATATGCCTTTGTTTTTATCTTTATCTTTTCTTTTGTTATCTTTGTTGTTTGGCAAAGAAGTACGCCCTAGGGCTACCGCCAGGTCGTCTCCCATGCTCCCGTCGTACTCTATGCTCCCTATATTTGAATAACTGCGCTCTATACGCATACCGTTTGCAGCTGGTTTTACTTCGCCTTTGTCAAAGCCCTGCTGCGTAATGACATAATAGATGTTTGCGGAATCATCTTTTACTTTAACGTCAAACTCTTTAACGCCATGTCCGAACGAAGCCTCAAGCATTCCGAGGCTGTTTTTGGCAAAGGTTAACTTTTGTCCGTTAGCTCTTACTTCAATATCACTGTCTTTAACGGTGTTGATTTTTGAATAAGAGTAAAGAGCCAGCATCCCTGTCGCCGATGTCATCGTATTATAACGCTTGGCATTAATGTCATCCAGAAGGCTCTTTATTATTTCAGATGCTTTTTTTTCTTTCATAAGTTCCGGAAAGTAGAGACCCACAATATAAATGTACTTGGCGTTTCTTGAGAAACTGGAGTCATAATCATAATAATATCTGTAAGCGGAAGTTTCGGCTTTGTATTCTTTTATTATGCTTAAAGCCTTTGCGTCATTTTTAAGAAGTTTGTAAGCCGCAGCAACGTAAACTCCGGTAACAGTTTCTTTCCAGTTGGGATTATTTTTGTTTAGCCACTCTTCAAAGTTCATAAGAGCATTAGTCATAACAACGCCGTTTTTGGCTATAAGGTAATGCGCGTAAGCCGTGTTGCTTATGTCGCCCCCATTGAAAGAATTACGTTCCGCATATTCTTTAACCCATGACAAAGCTTTATCCTTTATGTCTTTGGGAACATTGTAGCCCATTTCGCTTGCTTCGGTAAGCATATGGAAAGCGTATAAAGAAGGATATTCGCTGACATAACTTCCGCCGTCCCATAATGAAAACCCGCCGTTTGACAATTGTCTGACTTTAAGCATTTCGATCACGCGCGCAAGAGATTCTTTCGCGCCGCCTTCATTACCCGAGGCTTTATAGAAAACTATAGTCGGAAATATCTGGCTTGTGATCTGTTCCGTGCAGCCGTGCGGGAATTTTTCAAGGAACGCTCCCAGCCCTCCGGCCACCACAAGCGGGTTGACGGAGAGAGCTATTGTGTTTTTTGAAAACTGGTCATAGAGTTCTCTTGAGTCAAAATCTTTTATTTTTGTGCTGCCCCTTATTATACCGTTATTTATCGTCACGCGCATCGCGCTTGCGGGACGCACGCTTAGAGTGATCTTACGGGAAGCGGTTTCTTTAGGGTTTGCAAGTTCGGCGTCAAAAGATATTGTCGCGTTGCCAAGAGTGTTTCCGGCCTGCACTTTAAAATAAACGGTTTTTTCCTGACCATAAGGCACGTTCACGCTTTGATTTTTTGCGCCTATTACCGAAAGATTGTCGGATACGTTTATATTAACTATGACTTTGCCGTCTTTAGTGCCTTCTTTATTATTTGATACCCTTACACCGATGTTAAACGTGTCTCCGGGCGCGGCTGCCACAGGCCCTCCCGCAGACAGCATTAAAGGCGCACGCACCAATACTTCTTTGTCTGCGCTTGAAACCGTATTTTGCGACGCGGCGACCGCCATAATACGGATTTGCCCGTTAAAATAATCAGGCACGTCATAAGAGTAAACGTTTGCGTTGGGCGAAGCCTCCAAAATGCCTGACCAAAAGACCACGGGTTTTTCCGTTTTTCTTGCAAATGGATTTAAGCCGGCTTCCAGAAGAGCGCTGGCGGCTTCGTAGTCGCCGCCTATTCCGTAAACTTCTTTTATAAGTTTGTTATCGGGCATAATGAGGTCCCACATCTGGTATGTTATTACGCCTAAGGCGCTTTTTCTGAAAAAATAGGCTATGGGGTCGGGAACTTTATATTTTGCCACCTGTAAAATGCCTTCGTTAACGCCGTAGATTATAATTTTTGACGGCGCTGACGTTTTGTAAGAAATATCAATCCTGTCGCCGGGCTTGACAAGTTCCGGGGTTCCAAGCGTGATTTCTGACATATGTTTCACGGGCTTTATATTAAAGTGAGTCACTGCATAACTGTAAGGGCTTGCGAAAAGTTCTTTGGAATCCATGCTTCTTAAGAACGAAACATTGACATACGCGCCGCTGGTAAGTTCTTCCGGAATTTTTATACTTTGCTCGGAGCTGTTAGTTGTTGTTTTAAACCATTTGTGCGCATATACTTTATCTTTTTCTATAGTTATAAGCCCGGTGCCGGTAAAAGGCGCGGTTATGTTAAGGTTCAATACGCCGCCCTGCTCAATGGTGTCTTTTTCAAGATTAAGCCTAAGCTCAATATTGCGCTCAAGGTCGTAGGCTACATTCGCACTGCCCGAAACGAAAAATTCAAGACGCATAACAATTTCGCCTTCTTTATTTACCATTTCAAGCGCGTAGTTCCCGGGATTTTTAGTGGGCATGGTAAAAGCCGAGCCGTCTTTTTTGATATTAAAATCTTCAATGCTAAAAAGAGACTCGTTCAATACGGACTGGTAACGGAAAGAGTTTCTGTTCCTGACAGGCACCGACACATACTGTTGGTTAAGAATTCTTATTTTGAAAGGACCGGGTTCTATTTGATTAAGGTCAGGGTCTATGGCTATGAAGTTTATAGTTTTTTTGGAATTATGCTGCATATAGCTTAAGTCGGCATCCGTTTGATATCCCACGATATATTTGTTGGGTGAAACAAGCCTTGTGGACATCGCCGTAACGCTGTGCCCGCTTTCCTGTTCAAAAGCTTCCGCCCAGAAAGTAAGGCTATATGTTCCCTTTTCAAAACTGCTCAAGTCTAATTCCGTTGTGACCAAACCCTCTTTGGATGTAGTGTTATCGCCAAATGTAAGCTCTTCAAAACGCAGGTTCGCTTTACTGCTTATAACATCAGAAAACGAATAATCTTTGTATTGCGCGAACTTAAACTTTTCCGGACGCAGCTGCATTTTCATACTTACCGTATTCCCGACGGCAGGCGTACCGAACATGTTTTTAACCGTTACTTTACCGGTAAGACCAGTAACCGGCTGCCAGCCTTTTCTTGAAGCGCCTTCTATGCTTGTGTTTATTTTAAGTTTATCCTCTTTAAACTCTGCCACATTAAACGTCCCGCCTGAAATATACTTACCGCTTTCGTCGTAAACGCTGATTTTGTATTCGCCTGTAGGCGAAGAAGCCGTTGTCTGTAAGCTGAAATCTTTAAATCCTTCCGCGGTTAAAGAAACCGTTTTTTCGAATATGTTCTTGTCGCGCGCGTCCGTTACACTGACTTTTACAGGCAGGCCGGCCGTGGACGTCCAATTCATGTTCTTTGAGATAATTGCGAAATTAACCGTATCGCCGGGGCGGTATATGCCGCGATCGGTAAAAATAAAAGCGTCAAGGCTGCTATTTTGGAGGTAGCCCGCGCCGGCTGTGTCAAAACGCGAGAAACTTACCTCTCTCTCTCTTTTATCAAAAGGCATGAACGCATAGTCAGAGCCTTTACTTACCACAAACGCTACAGGTTTTCTTTCAGCGCCTAAAGACGAAGGCACTTCAAAGGCCGCAATACCGTCGCTGCCCGTATATTCGGTTTTAAGCACTGTGCCGTTGCGCGATAAAAGTTCGACTTTTGCGCCGGAAAGAGGCAGCTGGTCAACTATGGAAAGCGCAAACAGTTTAAGTTTTCCGTCCGCTTCTTTTTTATATATCAGCCCGATGTCTGTGATTGTAATTAATCTTTTTTGGCTTACGCCATAAGAAGTTGCGTCTACCAAAAATATACCTAATTCGCCGCGTTTAAAATATCCTTTCAGATCAAGCGTAAAAAAGTTAGGCTTAATACCCGTATCGGCAAGATGGATCATTCTATTGAAAATAGTCACGGTCTCACTTTCATTAAGCTGGTCTGAGGTGACATACTTATAAATATCTTCATCTTCGCCATCATCATAACTTCTCGGTCTGCTTTTTGAGCCGAAATACGGATCGCTGATCTGCGACACAAGATGATTAACTCTTTCGGGCAAAATCCTTGATACTTTTATTTCAACAGAATGCAAACCCTGCGAAGCAAAATTAAGTATATGTTCGGAACTTAAAGGTATTATAGAGCCTGAACCGAGTATCTGCAGCCTTTTAGGCAGTTTTTCCATATGTACTACAAATTCTTTTTTCTCATTTGTTGAAAAACCGCCTTCAGACTCCGCACCTTGATCGAATAAAACATATATATCATACTCATAGTCAGTACTATCTATATCGTTAGTTATTTCAAAGAAAGGGTTGATACTATTGCCGGGTATTGCTGCAAGGTTAAGCGCCTTAGCGTCTTTAAGCGCAACGCGCACATCTTTCATGCTTACATTTTGCCAGTTCTTGCCGCCTTCATATGGTAAAGCCCATGCTTTAATTTTACTGTTACTTAAAAGATTTTCCGGATTAATAATGTCAGTGGATTCAACGCTTAAGCAGTAGTTTGCGCCTATTTTAGACGGAGGTATGATCTCAACTCTTTTTATATTAAAAAATTTCTCGGAAGAATCTATCTGCATGGATTTTTGAGCGCTCATGGAATCAAACTTTATGCCAAGATTCACATTCTGTGGCTTCGACTTAGGTGTAACAGGCTCAAAATTTAGGAACATTATTCTGTTGTATTGGTCAAAACTGATCTTCGGGGAAATACTTTTTTTGTCTATGGTAAGTTTAACGCCTTTTTTTGCTGCCTCGCGGTCAACGGGATAGTTAAATTGCGCGAGCGTATTAAGTGTTAACTGACCTTTTTGTTTTGACGGGGCAACCGTAAGGTTTTCTATAAAAACGTCATTAGGCGCGGTTGTAAATTCAAGCTCATCTTTATCTACTTTTATATTTGAATTAAATAGCGCTTTATCCAATTTTACTTTATATTTTTGAGCAGCCGTCCATTCTTTCTCAGGAGTAAAATATAAAGCAAACTCGCTAACGCTCCATTTACCTCTCAGTTCAGGCGTAATGGTGATAAGGGTGTTCAGTTTATCCTGGTCGGCAACATATTCTTTATTTAGCGGAGAGGGAGCTCCATAACTCGAACTGTTAAACTGAATCGTCACATTACCCGGCTTTTCAACGGATGTATTGCCGTCTTTATCCACAGACACGTTTGAAATAGGCGGCGCGGTAACACCAGCGTTAAAGGAATAAGTGTCCTGCGCAGCGTCCGGGGATAACGGCACTTTTTTAGAATTATAAAAAATCAAACCCACAAAAAGCATGACTGCTATAAAAATTAAAGATATGCTAAAACGTAGATGTACCTTAAAAAATTTCGACGCAACAGATGATTTTTTCGTTTCTTTTTCCGGCGTTTCCATAAAAGCTCCTTATTTTATATAAGAATTTAATAAATAGTTGTTTAGCTTACCATCAATACCTATTGCCTTTTTTATTACTGTGAGAAGGGCTCACATAATTCAAGGCGTTCTAAAATGCGTTGAACTTCTTTTTTGCCTTCGGTAACAATTTTAGGCAGGGCTTCAACCATCTAGATGTGTTTTTATTACATTTCCCCCTCCCCCTCGTTTTGAAATTTGTATTTTCAGGTGTTGATAGACAAAAAAAGGCGACCTCTAATTTAGTAGCATCACCAACCAAATTAAAAGGCCGCCACGAGCGTCTATGCCCAAAAGGGCATAGAGCTCTAAATAAAGCGACACTTTTTTTGGGTGATGCTATATTTGTATTTCTACAAATAAGGTCAAGGTTAATACCCCAACACCAAAAAAGTATCAATAAGTTTTTAAACTACTCGTTTATTTTATAAAATATTTTAATAGTTATCAATACAATATAAGCCGTGAATTACGAATTGGGTCTCTTGAAAAACCTAATTAATACGGTATCACCCACAGTGTGTCATGCTGAACTTGTTTCAGCATCTTGTCGTTAAAGACCAAAGACTAGACCCTGAAACAAGTTCAGGGTTGATGACACAAAGAGAGGGTTTTTCAAGACCCAATTCGTAATTGCTGTTTTGCTGATTTTTAATTATAATTATTAAATGGTTAAAAAAATAGCTGCCGTATTACTTGTTTTATCAATAATTTGCTGCGGCGCGGCTTTTGCCGGGCTGCAAAAACGGACGCTTTATGCGCCGCCTTCCGAAAAGCAATTCAGGGAGCTTAAAGAAATATTTCCGAATTTTTCCGATAAAGATATGGAAAAATCAATTAAGCTTGCAAGAGAACAGGAAAATATTGACATCATTAATAATATACTTGCGTTTTTGCAGTATAAAAATCTTATAAAACAGACAAAAAAACTTCCTCCCATATTCATGATTTACTCGGATAATAACGGCATTCTTGCTTACAACGGCGGAATGTATTCCGATAATAAAAACATAATACTTTTGAATGCCAACATGCTTATGGCTAACAGCGCAGAACAAAATAAAATGCCTAAGCATATGCAGGACGCCATAGATTTTGTAGCATTTGCGTCAATATTGAGCCATGAACTTATGCATTATGAAGATTTTGCATCGGCTACCGAAATACGCGACGCGGATTCTTTTGTTTTAAGCGAATTGAAAGCTTATAAAAGGTCTGAAAAAACTCTGGAATACTTTTTAAATATGAGCGAAGCCGAAGCGGATGAAATAATTCCTATCCGGGATTTTTATAAATCAATACGGATGTTTGAAGAGTATTTTACGGATATGCGCAAAAATTATATAAAAATGGCCGACGCGGCAAAGATTTTTTTAAACAATGAAAATAAAATACGCAAAACTTTCGGCATAGATGAAAACATGTTCAAAATGCTCCCTTTTTATCCCCAGCTTCAGTTTAACGTAAAAAACGGCGGACACATAGTGCGTACAGAATCAAATCTGCTTAATATTGCGCAGCCGCTGAAATTTAACATAAATATATTGACGGGAAATCTGGATATTCTTAATACGCCGCAAGAAATAGAAGCAATCAAAAAACAGGCAAAAAACATAAAAGTTATAGATAAAAACTCATATATTATAATAAGGTAAGACTTCAAAAAAAGTTCAGAGTTCAAATAATGTGTTTCGCCTTTGGCGAAACTTACTAATAGGTTTTCGTTTTACGAAAACACCTAATTTGAACTCTGAACTTTGCCGTTTATTATCTATTCTCTGCCTTTTTTTCGTGTTCTCTCAGATATCTTCGTATTCTTGAACGGGCGCTGGCGGTTATCGCGAATTCAAGCCAGTTTTTGCTCGGTTTAATATTTTTTCTTACCAAAATCTCGCATATATCGCCTGTTTTGAGTTTTGTGTCTATCGGCACCATCTTATCGTTAACTTTTGCTCCCATACACGTATCGCCTATATCCGAATGCACCGCGTAAGCAAAATCAAGAGCCGTTGCTCCGTAAGGAAGTTTTATAACTTTCTTTTTCGGCGTAAAAACGAATATCTGTTCAAAATCGCATTCTGTTTTTAAAGAAGTCAGAAACTCGCCGGAATCGGTCATTTCCCTCTGCCACTCAAGAAACTTTTTAAGCCAGTCAAGACGGTCTTCAGCCAAAGTATTTTTATTATCTTCTTTTTCGTTTTTTGCGCCGCCTTCCACTCTTTTCTTGTACCGCCAGTGCGCTGCCACGCCGTATTCGGCGCGCTGATGCATATCTTCGGTTCTTACCTGCGTTTCAACTATAACGCCTTTATCGGAAACTATCGTCATGTGCAAAGACTGGTACATATTTGATTTCGGCACGTTAATATAATCTGTAAAAGAACCTTCGACAAGTTTAAAGCTTGAATTTATTATGCTCAAAATGGAATAACAGTTCTCCACGGTATCGGTAATAATGCGAAGCCCGAATAAATCTTCAATCGCGGAGAAAGGTTTATTCTGCCTTTCCATCTTTTTATATATCCCGTAAAGATTTTTAGGTCTTGCGGCAATTCTGAAATTCATAATATCAGCGGCGGCGAGCTTTTCTCTAAGCTGCTCTTCAACGTCCTGAAGATTCTGAGTATTGCTTTCAGCGCGCTTCTGCCACTGCGTTTTAATCGTATTATACTCCGACGGATGCATAACTTCAAAAGCCCAGTCTTCAAGTTCGCTTTTCCATTTGTAAATGCCGAGGCGGTGGGCAAAAGGAGCGTAAAGCGTCAGCGATTCCTGCGATATGCTTTTTTGTTTATCGGGAGGCAAAAATTTTATAGTGCGCATATTGTGCAGCCTGTCGGCAAGTTTTATAATAATAACGCGGATGTCTTTAACGACGGCCAAAAGCATTTTACGCCAGTTTTCGGCCTGTTCTGTAATATTATCCTGGAACTGGTATTTATTGAGCTTTGTTACGCCTTTGACAAGCGATACGACTTCCTCGCCGAACTCTTTTATAAGTTCCTGTTCGGTAACAAGGGTATCTTCCAAAATATCATGCAAAAGCGCCGCGGCTACCGTAGCCGTATCAATTTTCAATTCCGCAAGGTTTTTTGCAACGGAAACGCAATGTACAAGGTAAGGTTCGCCAGACGCTCTTATCTGGTAAGAATGAGCGTAGGAAGCATACTCATAAGCTTTTTCAATCAAAGAGTAATCTTCTCGGCTAAGATAAGCCAATGACTGTTTTAAATCTTTTCGCAATGATTCAATTAAATCTTCCATTTTGTTATTAACCGTCATCTTAAACGGCAACCCCTCACCCTCTTGCTTCGCAAGTCCCAAGTAGTCAAGCTACTTCCGGGGCGCTCACATCTCGCGCCCGCTCGTGGCACGTGCTCCTTATTCGTCGCACACTCGCCCCGCAAGGGGCGAGGGAAAAGATGCCATTTCTGTTGCCAAACTTCTAAGCTTCCGAGCTTCTGAACTTCTGCTATTGCACCAGCGCGCTCAGCGAAATCATATATTTATTAAAATCTTTACCGTCTATTTTATACTGATGCGCCGCTGCGGCAAGCTCATAGCCTCTTATTTTAAAACCGAATCCGTAAGTGTATTGAAAAGTATCATTATTAAAATTCTCATTGCTGATAAGGCCTAAACGCACGCAGGCGACGGCGTTTATATATTGTTCCATGCCGAATCTCAAATAGTTATCCTGCAAATCGCCGAATCTGTAAAATCTTCTTTCCCAGTCTGTCGCGAACAGGAAACCTTTGAAATGATAGCCCGTTCCCGCCCTTACGGTAAAAGGAAGCTGTTCCGTATTATAATCATCCCAAAACATAAATCCCGCTATATTTTTAAGATCAAGCCCGAAAAATACATTCCTTCCGGCGGGAATTGCGAAAGATAACCCTAAAGCAACGCCGTTGCCTGAAGCTACATTTGCGTACGGCTCTCCTCCGATAAGAGAGGATTCTCCTATTTTGCCGTAAAGATAGGCCAAATTTAATCCTACGGAATATCCTTTTTCATTTTTCTGTCCGGCGGCTATGATAATGGAGTTAATATTTGTTTGCGTATTTATCCAGTCGCTGCCGTTACTTTGTTTAATGGAGTTATCCGACAAAGCCTGCCATATCAAACCGCCCGTATCTTTTATCATTATAAAAGAAGTCAACCCCTGCCCCGAAGGGTCCGCTATCGCAACCAGACTCGGCGAAGCGTCGCTTTGGCGTAAAACAACGCCGCTTACCGCAGCCATTGTAGCGCCGCTTGAAAATCCGTACATCGCAGAATTGTAATAATACGCGTCAATAAGACCTAAAAGGCCGGTTCCGGCTTCGCCCATGGCCATAGTTCTTGCCGTCGGAGCAGCGCCGTCATAGCTGTTAGGCTGAGTGGGAGCTCTTCTGGCAAAAACATTTTGGGACGATAATAAAAGCAACATGATAAAAACTGCGGTAATTTTTTTTAATTTCATAAAAAACCCTTTGAAAGATTGATGTTTAAAGTTTGGAGCGAGGAGTGTGAAGTGTGAAATTATTGCGTTTCGGATTTTTCGAAACCTATTTATAAGTTTTCGCTTTGTGAAAACACATTAACTCCGCCCTCCAAACTTCGAACTCTGCGCTTTTTTAGCGTATTATATTTTGTTTCGCTTCATAATATTCGCCGATACTTAAAGTATAAACCTTTCCGCCTAAACCGCTTACCTCGGCTTTTCCTTTCAGCACTTTAAAATTTATACTGGGAAATCTTTCAAAAAAAGAAACTTTCGTATCGCTGCCAAAAGAAGCCGGCACGGAATCGGCAAGCCAGACTTGAATCTTCGTATTTTGCGTAACCTTGCTTTTCGGATCTGCTTTTACAGCCACAATTTCTCTTGTTGCGGGATCTTTAGTAATGAAAACTCCCTGATTTTTCTCAAGCGTGATGTAAGCCGTATTGAATATTTTTATTTCCGCTGTTCCGCCGGAAGCAAATATCTGCGAGCCGTAAATAAACGCCGGTATGTCGCTTATATTTTTATACGTATTAATTTCTCCGTCAGGCGTCTTTATCTGTACGGAATTTGTGATTCTCGTAATATTCACAAACTTTGACGCGAAAACATTGCATGACGCGAAAATTAAGACTAACAAAATAAAAAGAATCTTTTTCACTAATACCCCTTTAACGGCAGTTAATAGTTAGTAGTTAGTAGTGAGTAGTTATTGGTGTTTTCGCGCAGCGAAAACCTATTAATCGATTTCGGCTTCGCCGAAATTCAACAACTATTAACTACTCACTACTAACTATTAACTGTCTTTTACTTATCTAAATACACTTCCACATTATGTACGCCCTTTCCGAAAGCCTGTATAAGCGTACCTTTTATCTCTTTTCCGTCAACAATAATCTTTTTTGCTTTAGTGTTTTTCTTAAGGGCTTTGTTAAAAAACTTTATATTGTAATGCGCTCCCCTGAAATTAATACTTAGCGAAGATTCGGCAAAATCTTTGTGAGCTGGAAGCCTAGGGTCAACTCTTAATCCGTCAAGTTCGCCTTTTACTCCGAAGAAAAAATTCTGGAATAAATATCTTGTCCACGCGGCCGAGCCGGTAAGAATCGGATATTCTCCCCTTCCGGCTATGTTAGGATTGTCCGAAGAAACATAATATTCCGGTATCCACGGGCCGCTTCTAAACGTTTCATGTTCGTGATTTAGCGGATTGACGCCGGAGAAAATTTTATACGCGTCATCGGCTCTGTCTCTCTTAAGCATAGCCCATACGAAAAACAGATTCGCATGGCAGAACAAAGCGTTATTTTCTTTTGTTCCGGCCGCAAAGCCTGTGATTCTGCCGATGGTTTTATCAAATTTAAGATAAGGCGGATAGTTAAGCTTCAAAGCTTTTACTTTCTTATCATAAAGATATTTGAAAACCGAATCTATTACTTTGTCGACCGTTTTTGCTTTGTCGGCTCCTCCGGAAACCAAAGACCATGTCTGAGGCATAAGCATCATTTCAAAATCGTCCGAAGTAGGGTTCTTTTTTGAAAGTGCGTTATTTTTAAATATTGTATCAACCGGTTTGCCGTTGTCAAATATATAGCTGCTGTAATAGCTGCCGTTCCATGCTTTTTTATTAGCGTTTGCGATAGAAACTCTCGCTTTATTTCTTAAATCATTTAATATATCGGCAACTTTTACTTTTACTTTTTTACCGCTGAGCTTATTATTTACTTTATTTAAATAAGCGTTAAGCCTTTTCTGACGCTCTTTCGCCGGAATGTCCGCGGGAGTTTTCCACTTATCCATAAGTATTGTAAGCTCTTCAAACACTTCTATTTCCGTAATATTTTTATGTTTCGCGGTTTTTTCTAGGATATCGGCAACTTCGTTGCAGTCAAAAGCAGTTCCAAACGTGAAAGTTACATTTTCACCCTTTACCTGATCAACGGCGTCATTCCAGTCCGCTCTTTTTTGTTTAAGAAGATTATTATCGCCGACATCATAGAACATCGTTAAAATTTGCACCAGAAGATGCTCTATAACGGTTCCCTTGTATACGTTTCCGTTTACGGTTTTATGATTTCCTATGGTTCCCGCTTTCCAGTCCAAATCTTTTATTTCGCCTCTGTTTCTGTAAGCGTCTTTAAAATAGGCGACTCCCTGCCTGAATAAGAAATCATAATCGCCGAGAAAGTTTACAAGAATCATTACAGTCTGCGCTGTCCAGTAAGGATGATCGCACCATAAGCCGTGTATTTCATCGCTTCCGAACTCTTTTGTTCTGGCGAAAAATCTTGTGGCGTTTGTTCCGTCAACGCGTATTCCTTCAAGCGTTTTCATCGTTCTTTCTTCGAGACCTTTAGGGTCTATAACTGTTGCCGCCATCATATCCTGCCAAAAATCTCTCCAGCCGGAAAAGTCAGTGCCGTAATCCGTCTGCGGATGCCCCGTATTTCCGAACCAATATCTCATAGACAGTTGGTAGCACCACCAGGTATTCCATGAAACATTAAAATCTTTGTTGCCGGTGGTGATAACTACTCTTGAAGTTCTTTCTTTCCAAAAATCTCCGAGTTTTTTAAATGCTTTTTCAGCGTTCGCATAAGAATATTTTTTAACCGCTTTTTCAGCGCCAATGCTTCCGCCAAACGTTATTCCGTTAACGATAACAAACTTTTCCGATTTTCCTGCGGGAATTGTTATATTTTTGAATTCGATTGCACCTACGGCTTCTTTTCCGCAGCACTGTGCTTTCGGCGCTTCATTATTCATTATCGCCTGAGGTTTAAGCCACATATTGTTTGCGCCTAGAAATGTTTCTCTGTCGGAATAAAATCTGTTTCCTTTTCTGCCTTTCTGCGTTTGGGCTCCCATGAAATAACAGATATTGCTTGAATCGGTCGAACCTTCTATCCACTCAAGACCCGGAAGTATTTCTATATGATTCGTAATTCTGCTTTTATTATAAAGCCTTACAACGTCTCTGTGATACTCGACATATGCCCTGTTTCCGCCGAAAATCGGAACTGCCGGTATAAAATCAAGAGTCTGCGCTTTATTTGAATCGTTTTTAATTTCTACCATCCATATTTCAGCCATATCATCATTGGGCACAAACACGGCAGCAGATACGGAAAGCTGATGCTTTTTAGACTTACCGCTAAACCGCACATAGCCCAAACCCATTTCATATTTAGGTTCCGATGTTTCATTAACCGTTAAATCGTAATTGTTGACAAGCCACGGTTTTTTGCCTTCCGGCCTCACCCACAAAAATCTTGCCTGCCCTTTAGGAAAATTCGGGCTGTCAAATTCGCCGAACATCCTTGTATAGTCAAAGCCGCTGAAGCCTCTTAAAAAATTATCGCTGATTGAAAAATACTGCGGACTGTTTGCAAGCATGTGAATAAGCGGCTGAGGCAGCTTTCTTGAATCTGCTGCGGCTAACTCCCCGGAATCGTTAAAACTCCAAATTTTTGACATTTTAAAAGCTCCTGGATATATTTTTAAAACTCTTATATTGCTTAGGGCGGCACTTCGCGCCGTTTTTACCAAAGTTCAGCTTCTATTACTGCTCTTCGGTTTTTTCTTTTTTCTTTTTCAGTTACGCCTTCCGCGGCAGGGCGTGACGCTCCTACCCCGATGCTTTCTATTCTGTCTTTATCAAGCCCGCTTTTTATTAATGCTTTTTTAACCGCATCAGCTCTCTTTTCAGACAATTCGTCGGGATTAATCTCTGAAATGTCGGCATGTCCTTCAATAATTATTGAATAATCTTCATATATAAGAGTGTCTGCCGCAAAATCCGATATTTTTTTTCTGGCCTCTTTGGAAAGATAACTCTTTTCTTTATCAAACCCGCCGATATAAATTTTAACTCCTTCTGGAACATGGCTGGTCGCGACAAACAAAGAAGTCAGCAGAATTTCCCTGCTTTCTATAATATTTTGCTCACTGATGTCATAAGAATAAATTCCGGCATTGTGGCGTTTTGAATAGCATGCCGAAAAAAAAACCAGCAGCATTATTAACGGTAAAATTTTATACATTATTTTCCTCAATACGAAAGGTTAACGAATTATATAACTTTTGCATTGTATTTTCAAGATAAAATGCCATACGATTCCGACTATTTGCTGGATGACTGCAGAATACGATAGTTCCTGAAATAAAGAGCCGTATCAATAAGCACCAAAGTGAGGTTGAATATATAAAAAGTAATTACAAAATCAAAATTAAATAATATTTTATGCAGTACTCCGCTCGTATAACCGATTAAAACAATAATTAAAAACCATAAGCTTTTCCCCTTATTACTGCGCGATGTATATGATTTATATATGGAAAAAGGCCACGCGCTGCCGAAACATAACATCATGACTGCTTCAAATACGCTCATTTTAATCCCCTTTTAACGGCAGAGAAGAGATAATAGAGAATAGAGAAAAACTTGACTTTAACTGTCTTTGCCGTATCTGTTATCTATTCTCTATTATCTCTTCTCTGCCGTTATAGAATTTCCCGCCAAATATCCGGTTGAAAAAGCCGCCTGCAGGTTAAATCCGCCTGTAGGCGCGTCAATATCTATGATTTCTCCGCAAAAATAAAGTCCGGGAACGATTTTAGACTGCATTGTTTTTTGGTCAATTTCATTTGTTAAAACGCCGCCTCTGGTTATAACGGCTTCTCTCGCGTCTCTTATCCCGGATATTTCAAACCTGAAATCTGAAAAAGCGTCAGACATTTTAGTTCTTTCAACTTTATTAATTTGCGAACATTTCTTAGTCATGGTAAGCCTGCAATAATTGATAAATGGTCTTATCAGCTGAACCGGAAGCAATTCTTTAAGCATATCTTTAAGCTGGTATTGTCCGAATTTATCAAGCTCTCTGAGAAGCCTTTGATTCAACTGCTCTTTGCTTAGCGCGGGTTTCAAATTTAATGATAAAAACAATTTTGAGTTATTTACCTTTTCGCTTATAAGGCCGCTTAAAGTAAGTATCACAGGTCCGTCGGCGCCATAAACCGTAAACTCCATTTCTCCAAACTCTTTTGCTTCAATATTGTTTTCGTTAAAAAGAGAAACTTCAACATTTTTCAATTTCAGACCTTTGAGTTCTTTTAAATCGCCGCATTTTAAATTCACGGGAACCAAAGCCGGCAGAGGTTCTGCAATTTCATGTCCGAAATACCGCGCTATTTTATATCCGTCTCCGGTTGAACCGGTTGAAGGATAAGTAATTCCTCCGCAGGCAATAATAATATTCTTTGCCGCAATATTGTCATTAATAATGAAAAGATTTTCTTGGTTTTTGCGGATATCCCGTACGTCAAACGATGTGATTATTGACGAGCTTTTCTTTGCGTATTTTGTCAAAGCATTAACAACGTCGGAAGCTTTATCGCTTTGCGGAAAGTATCTTCCGCCTCTTTCCAGCTTGCACGGAACGCCGAGATTCTCAAAAAAAGCGATTGTATCCGAATTTGAAAAAGCATTGAACGCTGAATAAAGGAATTCCCCATTTCTGAAAAGCTTAACAAACTCTTTGATATCCGCGCTGTTTGTTAAGTTGCATCTTCCTTTGCCTGTAATTGAAAGTTTTATTCCGGGACGGGATTTTTTTTCTAAAAGGATTGTTTTAAATCCGTTTTCGCCGGCTTTTCCTGCGGCAATCATGCCGGAAGCGCCGGCTCCTATGATGGCGACATCGTATATTTCAGACATTGATATCTCACAATTAATGGTTAATGGTTAATGATAAATGGTAAATTGTTGTGTGCGGCTTCGCCGCACCTATAAAATAGGCGCGCTGCGCGCGCTCCTCAATTAATCATTTATCATTAACCATTGTCTTTAAGCTGTTCAAAAGGCTTTCTATTTTTATGTTTAATGCTTCCAAATTATTTACGTCATTTATAAAGACAATGTCAGCCATTTCCGCGCTCTTTGCAAGCTGCTGCCCGGGGCCTTCGCTTTGAGATTCTCTTTTTTCAAATTCTATAAACTTTTCCAAAGTTTCCGGATCTCCCGCTCTTTTTCTTTTCTGCATTCTTTCAAAACGTATGCTTTGCGGAGCGTCAACGTTAATTAAAATAAAATCTTTTCTTTTTCTCAGCTCGTTTATCTCATCAGGATGCCTTATTGAAGTTATACAGTAATTTTTACCGTCCTGTATTTTAGACATTACTTTTTTTGCAAGAATCCCGTTGCCGTTTTGAACGCGCAGATTCGTGCCGAAAACTATTAAATTTTCTCTTGTAGGCTCAACGCCTTCATCTTTCATGCATTCCCTTATTACGTCAGACAGCGAATAGTGCGAAAAACCGTGCTTTGCAGTTATATAATCCGCTACCGTGTCTTTCCCGGAACAATATGAACCTGTTAAGCCTATTATCATTATTTTATGTCCTCCGCGGTTTTTTCCGCAAATTGTCTTAAAGCTTCGTTTGCCGCCCTGAAAGAATCTTCGCTTGTCACATTATATTTTTTAGCGTTAAGCTTTCCGTCATAAACGGTTAAATCAAAATTTAAATTGCCTGCTTTTCTAGAAACGTTTCCGACAATAACATTTTTTACCGCCGCAGATTTGAAGATATTTTGAATGCCGTCGGCTTCAGGCATTTCTTTTGGAGCGGCTATGGAAGAAAACGCGCCGGTAGAATAAAGATTTTTTCTCAGCATTTCGGAATAAACGGCAAGCTCGTTTTTCGGAACGTTTTCAGAAACAAAATTAACAACGGCGATGGATTTAACGCTGTTTCTTACAGACATTGATGACGGATTTTCATACTCTTCCGCATAATCCGTTCTGTTGTAGTTTTCATCTAAACCTTCAGGTCTGTTGTCTGCCTGTTCATATTTTTGCTTTTCAAGTTCTGCGGCTTTTTGCGCCTTTTTCGCGTCTTCTCTTTCCTGTTTTTTTACGATTTTCTCTTTCAAGGCGTCTTCTCTGTCGAATTCTTTACCGAATAATATGCCCAAAGAAACGCGGTGCACATTGCCAAGTTCGCCGTGAGGAGAAAACGCATAGTCAAACATATAATCCGTATATTTAAAGCCAAACCCGGCATTCATCCTTGAAAATCCGTCAATATCTTTTTGCCTGCCGTCATACCCGGCTCTTATCGCGATATCCGCGTCCGGCATAACGTTCAGAGAATATTCCGCCCCGAAAGAAGGAAATACGTCATTGTCATTAGGGAAATTTACGTCAAACGCGACAAGCAGTTTTTCAAAAAATACTCTTGAAACTCCGGTTCTTACCACAAACGGCAAAACTTCGCTTTCTTCATTATATTTAATGCTTGTTCCCGCATTTTGCATCATGGCGCCAAAGGATGTCACATTATCGCTTAACGTGAATATCACTCCTGCGTCAACGGCAAAAGCGCTTGCGGATGCGTCTATTTTGGAATAAATATATTTTAAGTTCGCGCCGTAATCCAGCACTCCGGCTTTTCCGAAGTCATAATATCTCGCATAAGACAAAGCAAGCGCAAAATCATACGTTGAAAAATCCGACAATGATTCTCCGTTAATTCCGGTGCCGGGAATATCTCCGGAAGACATATATTGTATTGCCGCTCCGAAATTCCCGTACAAAGTAGGCATTATATATGAAGCCCAGCCGTAAGATATGCCCTCAAGTCCAGATAAGTACATTAATGAGGCTTCCTTTCTTGTACTCGACGCGATACCTGCGGGATTCCAGTAAACCATATCGGCTCCGCCGCCTGCAACTGCGGAAAAGGCATTTCCCATACCTGCAGCTCTGGCGCCGGCTCCGTATTTTAGAAACGGCACAGGCGTAGTGCCTGCTGATGACGACGCATAAGAAGACGCAGGAAGCGTGACAAAAATAAATAGAACAATAAATTTTTTTATCGTCATTAAAAAAACAGCTCCGTTTTAATTTTTATAATGCATTTTAAAACACTTTCGCTTCCGCTTAAAGGCGAATGCGCGTCATCCGGAAAAAATAAGGCAAAACTTCCCGCGGTAAGAACGATGTTAAAATCAGGAGCTTCATTAAAAAAAGCAATATCTTTTGAATCTTCATACTTCTTAAATATGTCGGCACATTCCGACAAACTTTTCCAGCCGATAATATCGGAACCTTCAATTATATACTGCAAATCAACATATTTTTTATGCACTTCAAGTTTTTGTTCTTCTCTAGGTTTTGGAAAAGATTTTTCCACGACGGCATACATGTCATCGTTTATAATATGCTTTCCTTCCCGGAATTTACCTTCATTGCTGCTGATAAATCCGAAAGCTTCGGATAATGACGGAAAATGTTTTATATAAAACTCTGAATTATTTATTTTATCGGTTATCATTTTTGTTCTGCCATTATACAAAATTTATAACAATTAGACTAAATAAAAAAACGACCTTTAAAAGGTCGTCGATTTTATTTAATTGCGGGGGCAGGATTTGAACCTGCGGCCTTCAGGTTATGAGCCTGACGAGCTACCGGGCTGCTCCACCCCGCGATTTGTTTTATTAGTTTAATGATTATATAAACAATTATTTTATTTGTCAAATTGGAAGCTGAGAAGTTTGGAAGTTGAGAAGCTGAGAGAAGCTGTGGTCGTTAAAGTTCTTGCCGTTGCTCAGCTTCCCAACTTCCCAGCTTCTATTCATCTATCTTTTACAATCTTTCCAAAATTTGCTATTTTTATTGCACTATGGGTAATAAAGAAAAATTTTCAGTATATACGGACTGCGCGCATTTTCCTCTTGACAGGCCGTGTGTCTATCAAAAAAATAATAATATGCATTGCCCCGAATGCGAGGAATATTCCAAATTATCGCAAAATAAAATATTTAAAATTCTTATTATTAAACTCGGCGCTATGGGTGATGTTTTAAGAACCACTTTCATTTTGGAAGGGCTCAAAGAGCTTCATCCTGTAAGCGAAATTTCATGGATTGTGAGTAAAAACAATGCGCAGGTGCTGGGAAACAATAAATTTATCGATAATATAATAATAAACGATGAAAAAATATTTGATTTTCTTGCAAAAAATTATTTTAACCTCGTAATAAATTTAGATTTAGCCCCTGAAAGTCTTGCTCTGGCAAAGCTGTCATGCCGCGAAAAACTCGCCGGATATACGCTGGATGATAACAGAAACATAATGTCTTCAAACGATGCCGCAAAACAGTGGCTTTCAATGAGCGCTTATGACGAACTTAAAAAAGCGAACGTTCATACATACCAACATTGGATGGCAGAAATTACGGAAATCCGCAGAGATAATTATGAAATTGTTGTTCCCCTCAAAGATGAGTCTGTAAAAAAAGCGGATTTATTTCTTCAAGAAAATAATATTTCCGCCGATAAAAAAATTATAGGCATAAATCCCGGCGCCGGCAAAAGATGGAAAATGAAAAAATGGCGCACTGACGGTTTTATCGCGCTTGCCAAACATTTTTCATCAAATGGGCATGCTGTTTTGCTGCTTGGCGGAAATGATGATATTGAAGAAATAAATTCGATAATGGGTGAAAAAATTAAAAACGTTTATTCTACCGGCACAAACAACAGTATACCTGACTTTTTTGCGATGATAAACTTATGCGATATTGTGGTTTGCGGCGATACAATGGCTTTGCATGCGGCTGCCGGGCTTAAAAAGAATATAGTCGCTTTATTCGGCCCGACATCGCTTGCCGAAATAGAAGTGTACGGCAGAGGGATTAAACTTCAATCAAACAAAGAATGCATATGCTGTTACAAACAGGAATGCGCGGTAAATGAAAATTGCATGGATTCGATTTCAAACGAAGAAGTCATTAAAGCCGTTGAAGAATACATATAGAGGATGAAACGATGGAAATAATGGCAATGATTCCTACATATAATGAAGCTTCAAATATAAAACAGATGATTGACGATGTTTTAAATTGCGGCGTTTCGGATATTGAAGTTCTGATAGTCGATGACATGTCGCCTGACGGCACATATAAAATAGTTGAAGAAATATCAAAAACAAACCCTAAAGTGCATCTGCTCCTGAGAAAAGAAAAAAAAGGCAGAGGTTTTGCCGGAAAAGACGGCTTTAAAAAAGCGATCGAAATGGGCGCGAAATATGTTGTTGAAATGGACGGTGACGGTTCGCACGCGCCAAAATATATTCCGGGATTTCGGGAAATGATAAATGACTGCGATGTTGTTATAGGTTCGCGCTATGTTAACGGCGGGAAAGATGAAAACAGAACTTTTCTCAGGCAGGTTGTCAGCAATCTTTCAAAATTATATCTTTCAACGGTGCTTGGCGTCAAAATAAAAGATCCTACTTCGGGTTACAGAATGTTTAAAAGCGAAGTTTTGGCAAAGTTCGCGGACAGTTTGAAAGCCGATGACCCTTTCATTGTTACGGAAGTAATTTACTATTTAAAAAAATATAACTTTAAAATTAAAGAATATCCTATAGAATTTCTTTCAAGAATGTCCGGCGAGTCAAAACTGCGTCCGTGGACGCTTATAAAGTATTTATTTAAAGTGCTTAAATTAAAACTTACAGGCAGAGTTTAATGAATTATAAGTTATGGTTTTGGATAGTTAATGCCGGCACAGCGGTTTTAAGGCTTCTTTTTATAGGAAAAGTCGGTCTTACGGTCGACGAATCGCATTACTGGGTTTATACAAAATTTTTATCCCTTTCTTATTACGATCATCCCCCTCTTATAGCGTATATAATCAAACTCTCTGCTCTGATTTTCGGAAATACCGCATTCGGAGTGCGCTTTCCGGCAGTAATGATATTTTTTATTGCTTCATGGATATTTTTCATATGCGCAAAAAAACTTTATAATGAAAGAACGGCTTTTACCGGCGTGCTGCTGCTGAACGTTCTGCCCGTCTTTTCATTTTTAGGTTCCGTTGTATCAATACCCGATTCGCCTTTAGCTTTATTTTGGATTTTATCTCTCCTGGTATTCCTGCTGATAATAGAAACCGGCAATAAAAAATACTGGTATCTTCTCGGCGTAGTAGGCGGTTTTGCGCTGCTTTCAAAATATAACGCGGTGATGATACCAATAGGAATTACTTTATTTTTAATACTTTCCCCAAAACACAGGTTTTGGTTTAAAGAAAAAGAACCTTATCTCGGATTCTTCATAATGATCGCTATGTTTGTGCCGGTTATATTGTGGAACATAGAAAACAACTGGGCGTCGTTCGGATTTCAGCTAAGGCACGGCTTCGGCAGATCTTTCCCGAGATTTTCTTTATCGCTTTTCGGGCAGTCTTTAGGCGCTCAGGCGGGATATTTGTCTCCGCCGATATTTTTAATCTTTTTGGCGGCTGCATATATGTGCTTCAAAGAAGCATGGATAAAAAAAGACAGGACGGCTTTAATAATCGCCTGCTTTTCATTCCCGACGCTGATTTTCTTTAACGCAGTTGCCGCTTTTAATGAAATTCTGCCGCATTGGCCGGCCATGGGCTATTTGGTTTTGGCAATATATGTCGCGCATATAACCTTAAAATACGCGGAAGTCAGATGGTTTAGAAATTACACGATTTTCGCCTGGGCATTTACAATTGTGATTCTTATACTTGCCCCTATACATTTAATGTATAAAGTTATACCCGTGGAAAAGTTCCTTCCTAAGGAACAGGCTGAAAAAGTAAGACACGGTATTCCCGAAGCCGAAAGAGTAGACATTTCAAATGATTTGTTCGGATGGAAAGAGCTTGGCGAAGAGATAAGAAAAATCATTGCCGAATATCCGCCTAAAAGAAAGCCGTTTATCTTTACTCATAAAAGCTATCTCGCAAGCCAGATTGCTTTTGCCGTTCCGGAAATAAGGGTTTTCTGCTTCAGCGATAAAATTGACGCTTATGATTTATGGCAAAGAAATTTAAGGCCGTTAAGAAATAAAGACGCGATTTTTATATGTAATGATTTTTTCTATTTTAACCCTGAAGAATACGGCGACGCGTTTGCGTCTTATTCCGAACCGCAGGAGTTTTCCATATACAGAAACGGCAAAAAAGTTAAAAACTTTTTTTTCACAAAGTGTGAAAAGTTCAATCCGTCAAATCTGGATAAAAAATACACTGCGGATCTCATCGGGCCAAAGAAAAATATTCCGGAAGAGCTCATAAAAGCCGACCATGCGGCTTTTAGGTTTATCAATTCAACAATGCATTGCAAAGTTTTGAATTTCTATATGTGTTTAATATCTTTCTGCGATTCTATACACTTTAATCTTGCGCTTATTATTATTTTGGCTGTTTCCATAACAATTTTATGGAACTCGGACAATAAGCGTTTTTGGACTGATATTGCTTTACTTGCAAGCATTATTGTAGTGTCGGCTTTAATAGTACAGTTTATGAAAGAATACTTTGAAAGACCCCGGCCTTTAACTGTATTCGGGGATGAAAACGTCAATATATTCTATGAAAAACTCCACAGGAACTCTTTCCCTTCAGGACATACTAACGCGGCATTCGCTATATGCACGTTTATGTTTCTTTCAGTAAGAAAATACTGGTACTGGTATGTGATTATGGCTTTCGGAGTGGGTTTTGAAAGAATATACGTAGGCAGCCACTTTCCGTCCGACGTCATTGCCGGAGCTTTTATAGGTATGATGACTGCTTATATAATGGTGACCCTGTTTAAAAAATACTCGAAAATCTAGAACGGCAGAGAATAGAGAAAAGAGAATAGATACGGCAACAGCTGTTAGCTCTATTCTCTTTTCTCTGTTATCTGCAGTTCCTGTTATTTCCAAAATTTAAACTCAATACCGCCGTATACTGCCGCTCCAGACATTGGATAGCCCGCACTTAATTCATATTTCGCATTACCTACGTTTACGCCTCTAACCCAAAAACTTATATTTTTAGTCGCTTCATAGTTGACATTTACGTCAAGCGTCACAAAACCGTCTAACTCATCCGTATTTGCCGCATTGGTAAAAACTTTGTCCTGGTAGGAAAGAATACCCGAAACAGACAGATTCTCTATGGGTTTTACGGTTAAAGAATAATTTATCGTACTTTGAGGTTTGTATGGCAGCTCTTTGTCTGTTTGCTTATTTTCGGTTTTTAAGTAAGTATAATTTATTGTATGAGTAAGCCACGAATACATTATATACCCTGCGCTAAATTCAAATCCGTACTGCTGGGCTTTGCCAATATTTTTAACATGATATTCAAATGTGACAGGATCAAAATCCCAAGCTATTAAATCTTCGCTGTCGATATAAAATACATTTCCTGAAAGTTTTATTTTATTTTTAACGTACTCAGCGCCGATATCGCTTGATATTCCGCTTTCGGGTTTTAAATCAGGATCGCCGAACATTCCATAGCTTGGCTGATACCAATAAAGTTCCGTAAACACCGGAGCGCGCCAAACTTTCCCGCTGTTTGCCGAAAATTTAACGCTGTCGTTTAAATTAAAAACCGCCGAAATTGCCGGCGTAACAACATCTCCGAACTGGGAGTTATTGTCATATCTTACCGTAGGAATAACGCTTAAATTTCCTAAAGCTAAATTAAGCTGCGTGTAAGCGGCCAAATTTGTCCTGCTTTTATCCGATGAAAATCCGGACAATGCTTCGTTTTCTTTGTAAAAATCTTCCCAAAACTCGCCTCCTACAAGCAACAATTCTTTATAATGAAAGTCTGTCTGAGCTCCGTAAGTTTCGGAAGTGTATTTATAAAAACCGTCATTTAAAGTCCAGGTAGGATCGTAAGGGTTTCCTCCGTTATAATCGTAAAAATTTCTTATATTTTTGACGGCATACGCGCTTGCGTTTATTGTCATTGATTCGTCAATATTTAAATCGTAGTCAAGTTTTAAATATTTATTATCGTCTTTTTGTTCATTCTCGGGTGTAAGGTAGTATGTTGAACCCGGCACTCCGTATCTGCTCTCCCATATATTTCCCGTCATGAAAATTTTTGAATTTTTAAAAGGATTCGCCTGAAGGCTCAAAAACTTATTGCCGCCCTCAAAACGGGAATTCTCTCTGTCTCCGGAGCTTGAAATATAATAACCCGAAGCAAGGATTCCGGCTTTTTCAGATCCATAAGCGCCCGTAAGATAAGGATTCCACGTATTAAAACTGCCGTAAGAATAACCCGCGTCAGCCAAAGGAGAATCGTCTTTAGCTTTCTTTGTTATTACGTTTACTACTCCGCCGAAAGCGCTTGTCCCGTAAACGGCGGCGCCCGCTCCTCTTATGATTTCAACTCTTTCTATAATAGTTACCGGGAGAGCAGTAAAATCCGCGCTGCCAAGCCCGATATCGTTTGCTCTTCTTCCGTCTATCAAAAGCAAAGTTTGCAAAGAGGACGCGCCTCTTATGGAAACGCTGGTTACCGCTCCTATAGAACCGTTTATTCTAACGTTTATCCCTGCCTGATTCTGAAGAAGTTCCCCTAAATTTTGAACGCGCTTATTTTCAATTTCCTCACGAGTAATAACGGTAACGTTTGCAGGAAGTTTTTCTATTTTTTCCTCATATTTTGTAAGAGTTAAAAATACTGTATCATCATTATCATACTCTTGCGCAAAAACATTGAGCGCAAAAGTAAATACTGCTGCTATTATAACTAAAATCTTTTTCATTTATTTTTTATCCTTTTTTGATTTTTTAAACTTGGATGCGGCAAGATTGGTCTATTCTGTCTGATAAAATTTAATCATAAATGTCCTCCTTGGGGACTATAGAATTATTTTGCAGGTATTCTGACTTATAGACGCTCATTCAGCGAGCATCTAATCACAGTAGCCGGACTGTTCCGGATTTACACCGGATTCCCCTGCTAAACGGCAGATAATAGAGTATAGATAATAGATAATAAATGTGGTGTTTCGGCTTAGCCGAAACCAAGTTAACAGGTTTTCGCTTCGCGAAAACACAATACGCCGTATCTATTCTCTATTATCTATACTCTATTCTCTTTCGTCACTGCTATTACATAAGGTTTACTTGACATCGGGTTTGTTTTTACAACAACCGTAGTCTTATAAACTTGTTCTATATCTTTGTAATTTAAAACTTTTTCCGGATGGCCAGTGTTCCGTATGCTTCCTTCTTCCATAAGTATAAGAAAATCGCAAAACTCTCCTGCCGCATTTAAATCATGAAGCGTGACTACTATTGTTTTACCGTACTTTTTATTTAAAACGCGTAAAATATTGAGAATATCCGCCTGGCTTCCGATATCCAAATGGGATGTAGGCTCGTCGAAAATAATGATGTCTGTTTCCTGCGCTATTGTCTGCGCTATCAAAACTCTCTGTTTTTCCCCTCCTGAAAGCTCGTTTATATATCTCTTCGCAAAGACATCCGCTCCGGCAAATTTTAAAACTTCATTAACGGCAGCATAATCTTTTTGCGAAGGAATTTTAAAAATATTCATATACGGATATCTGCCCAGCATTACAAACTCTTCAACCGTAAACGGAAAATTCGTCTCTATATTTTGCGGCATAAAAGAAACTGTCTTCGACAGTATTTTTTTTGACGACGCATAAACATCATGCCCGTTAATAAAAATCTGTCCTGAAAAAGGCTTTAAAAGCCCGCATAAAACTTTAAGCAAAGTGCTTTTGCCTGCCCCGTTTCTGCCTATAATACCGGCAAAAGAACCTTTCGCAATACTGCAGTCTATATTTTTCAGTATTTCTTTTTTTGAATATCCGGCATGTATATTTTTTATTTCTATCATATGCTATTCCTGTTTTGCCGCATCATCAAAACTATAAAAAATACGCCGCCGATTATGCTTGTAATCACGCCGACGGGAATTTCAATCGGGGCAAACAATGTCCTGCTTAAAGTATCGCACAGCGGAAGAAAAATACATCCTGCCAAAGCGGAAGCGGGAATGAGAACAGAATTGTTCCCGCCGACTATTTTACGCATTATGTGCGGCATCATTAATCCCACAAAACCGATCACTCCGCAGCAGGAAACGCATGCGGCCGTAATCAAAGACGTCAAAAGAAAAATAATTTTTACGGTTTTTTCCATGTTTATGCCAAGCGTATTTGCTTTTTGCCCGCCAAGAGTAACGGCGTTTATTATGTTTCCGCTAAGGCACAGGATTAATGTGCCGATTATGACAATAGTAACAACCGCAGGAAGCAGTCTTTCGTCAAAAACAGACATATTTCCCATCAGCCATACAAAAGCCGAATAAATATGATTTGTTTTTGAAACGGAAAAAAGAAGCATTACCATGGAAGAAAAAATATAACTTATTATAACGCCTGAAAGTATCATCGAGTTTGAGTTAAATCCTCTTTGCATGCTCAAAGCGTAAACCGCTAAAACAGCAATCAAAGCGCCCGCAAAAGCGCTAAAAGGTATGAAAATCCAGCTTAAAGCCGCCAGCCCGAAAACAAAACCCGCGGAAGCGCCGAATGCGGCGCCTCCGGAAATCCCGAGCGTAAAAGGATCTGCCAGAGGATTTTTAAGTATTCCTTGAAAAACGCATCCGCTGGCCGCCAGACCGGCTCCTGCAGTCACCGCCATTATTACGCGGGGTAATCTTATCTGCCTTATAATCGTCAAAACGCTTTCTTCTCCGATGCCGAACAAAGCGCGTATGGCATCAAAAAGAGTTATGTGCTTGGCGCCAGCTTTTAAAGAAAAAATAAAAACTAAAACAGCCAAAACAGGCATTATAAAAAATACGATAAATTTTATTTTTTTATTCAAAATTATTCCTTTCTTTTTCTGTTGGTGCCATACTTTTGACGTTAATTCCCCTTTTTGAAGGGGTGGCAGAAAACAACGTTTTCTGACGGGGTAGTCGCCGTTGAAAGCACCACCCCGTCCGCTTCGCGTCCACCCCTCCATAGAGGGGAATCAAGGGCATGTATATATACTTTTTACCTATTATTTATTCTTGCCGTTAAAAATCTCCGGATGTATGATTTTTGCAAGAAGTTTAACGGCTTTGGCAAAAGTCGAAGGCGTCGGCGTAAATATATCATTAACGTCTATCATATAAACTCTTTTGTTGCGAACCGCGGTGACAGTGTTATATTTTTCCCAGTTTTTAATTTCGTCTTTACTTATGTCTCCCATATTCACAAGGATTATTATGTCGGGATTTCTCTCTATAACGTCTTCCCTGCTTATCGAAGGATATCGCATATTTATGTCTTCATAAATATTCATGGTTGCGGTATAAAAATTGTAATCATTAACAAAACTCTGTTTTCCGGCCGTATATAAAGGCTTTGCGCCGACTTCCCAAAAAACGCTTTCTCTCGGCAAAAAAAGCGTATTTGAATAAATCTCACGCACCTCGGCTTCGGCTTTTTCAATAAGCTCTTCGGCTTTTTGCTTTCTGCCGACTTTTACGGCCAAGGCTTTAAAGTTTTCGCATATATCTTTAAAACTGCCTGCTGATTCCATTGTATAAACGTCAAACCCAAGCCTTTGTATTTTTTCAACGGCAGCTTTGTTGTTGCCTTCTTTAGTCGAAATTATCAAATCCGGTTTTAGCATCACTATTTTTTCTAAATCAGGCTCCAGTAATGTGCCGATTATTTCTTTTTTGCTTTTTCCAGGAGAACAATACATAGTTATGCCTATAACTTTTTCATCAATCCCAAGCTCGTAAAGACTTTCGGTAATTGACGGAGCAAGAGAAACAATACGCTTATAGTCCGCGGCAAAAGCAATACTTGTAATAACGACCAAAAATAATAATACCGTGTAAATTTTTTTCATAATATTAAAAAACTGCAGAAGATAAGAAGGTAGGAGGATAAGAGGATAAGAGAAGCAAGGTTCGTTTAGTCTTTGCTGTTGCCTGTCTTCCTAACTTCCTATCATCTTACCTTCTGCCGTTCTAAAATTCTATTCCTTTCTTTGCAGGTATTCCCTTTTGATAAGGATGCTTAATTTCGCGCATTTCAGTCACTAAATCAGCCATTTCAATAAGCTCATCAGGTGCTGACCTTCCCGTTATTACAATATCGGCTTTTTCGGACAGTTTTTTTACCAAGCCTATAAATTCTTCTTTATCTATAAAACCGTCCCTTACGGCAATATTAAACTCTTCCAAAACGATTAAATCGTATTGTTTTGCAGAGTTCGCAAGCTCGGCAAGCTTCTTTATGGCAGTTTTGCATTCTTCTTTAGCTTCTTCCAATGTAACACTTTTTATACAATACGGATGCTCTTTTGCAAAAGAAAAAAAATCCAGCCCGTCAAGCTTTGTAAGAATATTTTGCTCGCCATAAAATATTTCACCCTTAAAAAGCTGTATAAGGCATACCTTAAACCCTTGTCCCAAAGAGCGTATAATCTGCCCTATGGAAGCTGTTGTTTTGCCTTTTCCGTTGCCTGTGTTGACTATTATCATAAAACCACCTTTTTAACGGCAATTACAAATTACGAATGACGAATTACGAATCAAAGACAATAAACGACAAAAACAATTTAATGACAATTACGAATAAAAAGACAAAAAACAATTTCTTAAATTTTGTAATTGTCTTTTCGCTGTTTGCCGTTGATTCGTAATTCGTCATTGAAAAAGCCTGCTTTCTATATAGAAAGCAGGCTTTTGTTATATTTTCCTCTTTCCCTCGAAAGTTAAATTAAGCGGTTAATAGACCGGGCTGCGGAAACTTCGTTTCTAATTTTATTTCCGATTACCGTTGCGGGGCAGCGTCCGAATTGAAAAGCTTGGCTTAAGCCTTTTCTTACGGAACTTCCTTTTAACCGTTATATTAAAAAAGAACAGATTATAAAACTGTTTTTATTATATATCAAATTTTACAAAAAATCAAAAACAAATGTTTAAAAAACTTTGCTCGGCAGGCTTATATTTTGATTTGTAGGCATCTATTATTTCATTCATTCTATATATGATTTTTAATTTATCGCATTCATTCTTAAATAAATTCCAAAGCTCTTTCATATATGGAGAATTGCATGAATATTTGCCTCCGAAAGTATTAATATACTTGCTTTTTATTTCCGGAAAAATAGCATCGATTTTTTCGTAAAAATATTCCCTTTGATTAGCTCTTAAAGTCAGGCCAAAAGACGGAAATACAAATTTTGCTCCGCTTTCTTTAGCTTTTCTGACAATTGATGTTATATTTTCAGGCGTATCGTTTATAAAAGGAAGGAGCGGCATCATAAGTATTCCCACAAAAATTCCTTTATCGGATAATTCTCTTATCGCTTTAAATCGTTCGGAAGAAACAGCGGCAAAAGGCTCAATTTTCCTTGAAAGAGTATCATCAGCGCATGTTACGGTCATTTTAACTATAACCGGCGAATGCTTTTGAATCTTATCAAAAATATCGGCATCCCTTGCAACAAGCTGACTTTTAGTTGTAATTGATGCGCCGAATTTGAATTCATTAATTATTTCCAGCGATTTTCTTGTGAGTTGTAATTTTTCTTCGAACGGATTGTACGGGTCGCTCATGGCTCCGGAAGCTATGACGCTGTGCTTTTTGCGTTTACGGCTTAACTCGTCTCTTATTATTTCCAATGCGTTTTCTTTAATTCTGACTTTGTCAAAATCTTCTATACGGTAACATTCGCTTCTGCTGTCGCAGTATATGCACCCGTGGCAGCATCCGCGGTAAATATTCATGTTATAGTCAGTGCCAAACCATCTATCCCCGAAGCTGACTTTAGAAATTATACTCTTGGCTTTAATTGCTTCCATTATGAACCTCTGTACGGCAAGCTGTACGGTTTCAGCTGTCATTCTGCGCGAAGTCGCAGAATCAATAAAATATAAAAAATGGATCCCCTCCCGACAAAGACATTCAAGTACAGGCTGCTGAATATACTAGGACAACATGCCCTGTTACTAAAAAGTAAAAGATTTTTTTATTTGGGAAATGAATGTGTTTTTGCTTGTCATAAAAAGTTCGAACTGATAAATTGCAAAATTCGAACTTTTTTCCGGTAGTTAGAACTTTAACTACTACTTATCTCTCAGGTTTAATTGACTTTTATTGCTTTTACCAATATTGCAAACATGGCATAATGTTTGATAGTTAGTTATTTCGTCTTTACCACCTTTTGAACGCGGAAGAATATGGTCTACGTGCAATATTGCTCCATCATCTGCTGACTTTCCACAAGCTACACACTTGAAATCATCTCTTTCAAAAGTTTGCCACCTGATACCAGCTCTTACAATTTTTACCTTATCAACTTTTTTTGATAACAATTCTGAATTTTCTTCTTCTGTTAATTTATCTTTAATTTCGTTATCAACTCTGGGCAAATCTTTAAGATTTGAATTTAATAAAGATACCAACTCATCAAACCGTTCTTTTTTGCCTTGAGCTATGTTAATTAATGAATCAAACATTGGGTAAAGAATAACAAATGAATTGATAAGCTTGTTTATTTTATCGTGTGTAGATGGCAAATAATAAAATTTAGTAAAAATAAACCAATACTTCTTGAATTTTACTGCTTCATCAATCATTTCATCAAAAGGGATAATTTTTTGGTCGATATCAAACCAACAATAAAATCCTGTATTGTACATCATGGATTGTATTACAGCCATTTTACTTTTAATAAAATTGAGGAATTTAACATAAGATGAGTCAATAATATTTGGACTAGGTCTACAATTAAACTCCAAATACATATGTTTAGAATCTATTTCAAAGGTAAAGGTATACGGAATAATTTTTACAGGGTCGTCGTCTTTTCTTTTAAATGCTTTCCAAATATCAGCCCTTGTCCCTGTTATTCCTGTGTTAGCCCATTTATAATTTACTTTCATATCTCCTTTTCGTTCTTCTCTGAAATTAGGAGATGATTGCACACGTATAGACTTATCTGAAAAAACTTCTATGCCATATATTTTTCTTACTCTTGATAACGCTTCCTCTAAAACAACATTTAACTTAGGAATTATTGAATAACGTATGCTTTTTGCTTTTAGTAATAAATCGCCCGTTAATGCAAATAGCTTTGCATCTTCTTCATCAAAAATAATATTTTCAATTTTTTCTTTTTGCATATTAACTCCGCAATAGCTTATTAATGACAAAAGAGTTGAGTTAAAACCTGCTGGATTGCCACGTCAGGACTTTGTCCTTCCTCGCAATGACAAAAGAGAGGCATAGAAACCTGCTTTTGTCAATTTCTATACTCTCTCAAAAGATATATCAGTTTCCCAAGCACTTTATAATTTTTCGGATAAATAGGCGGGTACGCCATATTCGTAGACATAAGACATACTTTACCGTTGTTTTTGCTGTAAATTTTTATCGCGGCTTCACCGTCAACCAAAGCAACGACTATATCTCCGTTAGCTATCTGGCTGTTTTTCGATATAACAACGGTATCGCCCTCAACTATTCCGGAAGGCTCCATACTGTCTCCGCGAACTTTAAGCGCAAAACATTCCCTGCTTCTTGTTACGTCGGTATTTATGTAAACATAATCCTGGGCGTCTTCAACCGGCTCAAGAAATGTCCCTGCATGAACATTACCCAAAACAGGAACCGGGGTAAACTTCTGGCGGTCAGTCATTTCAATACCGCGCGCCCTGGATTCTTTTTTATTCAAATATCCTTTCTTCTCTAAAATTTTTAAATACTTTTGCACCGGAGCTATAGTAATATTAAACTTTGCGGCTATTTCTCTTATTGTAGGCATTGTGCCGTTTTCAAGATAAAACTCTTCAATAAAATCCAGTACTGCCTTCTGTTTTTCGGTAAGTTTTTCCATACTACCCCCTTTTTAACGGCAGTTAATAGTTAATAGATAATAGTGAATAGTTTCGGTGTTTTCGCGAAGCGAAAACCTGTTAATAGATTTCGGCTTCGCCGAAATTCAATAACTATTACCTATTATCTATTAACTATTAACTGCCTTACTTATAGCATACATTTGTATCCCGTGTCAACATGTATTCTCTTTTTGCTATAATACGTTTATGAAAAAAAATTCCTTAATTAAAATTGATTTTTTAGAAACTCCGACAGATAATTCCAAAGACCTCGCCGGATTAAAGCGCTTTTGGAAAAACACGGAACATCTTACAAGAAAAAGAGAAAAGCATTTTGACGATGTTTGGACAAACGGCAGTGAAGAAGAAATTTTTGCCGAGCTTGTCTTCTGCCTTTTTACCCCTCAAAGCAAAGCCGTTTCGTGTTGGGTTGCGGTAAATGAACTGGCTGAAGAAAATATGATTTTTAGCGCAACGCCAGAGCAGATTGCAAAAAAAATAGCCAAGGTGCGTTTCAGAAACAATAAAGCAAGATATGTTGTCGAAGCAAGAAAAATTTTCACGGTTAACGGAAAAATTAAGATTAAGGAAAAGCTTGCGTCATTTACTGATATTTATGAACTTAGAGAATGGATTATAAAAAACATTAAAGGCATAGGCTACAAAGAAGCCGGCCATTTCCTGAGGAACATCGGAATAGGAAAAGAACTGGCAATTTTAGACAGACACATACTGAAAAATCTTAAACTGCTTGGCGCCATTGGCGACATTCCAAAAACCCTCACAAAAAAAACTTATATTGAAATTGAAAAAAATATGCAGGATTTCTGCGAGAAATCAGGCATTCCCATGGCGCATATGGATATGCTTTTATGGTGTAAGGAAAGCGGCGGAATTTTTAAATGATTTTGCCAACCTTAAAAGCAGTTATTCGGCAAAATCATCCTGAGGCAGTATAAAACTGCCGAAGGATCTATTTACAACGGATAAGAAATGGATATTAACGCATTGAAAAAAATACAATACGGAATGTATATAATTTCATCAGCTGCCGAAGGAAAGATGAGCGCGCAGATTGCAAATACGGTTTTTCAGATGACTGCAGATCCGGTGCAGTTCGCAGTAAGCATATCCAAACAAAATTTCACTTATGAGCTTATGGAAAAATCAGGAAAGTTTGCTGTAACGGCGATCTCTGAAGACGCTACTTTTGAGTTTATCGGCAAGCTCGGTTTTAAAAGCGGAAGAAACATAAACAAATTCGAAAAAGTTAAATATGAAATTTCAGCTGCGGGAATTCCCGTGGTTTCAGATTTTGCGACAGCAGTTTATGAAGCGGAAATCACAAACAAACTTGATATGGATACGCACGTATTATTTATAGGTAAAGTTACCGACATGAAAATTATTGACGATTCAAAAAACACAATGACATATGATTACTACCATAAAGTTAAAGGCGGACTGACCGCTAAAAACGCCCCCACCTACGTAAAAAGATAAAAGTTTATACGCATCTATTTAAAAAATTGCTTGCTTCCGTCTTTCAGCATTTTTATGCCGGCGGAATCTTTTTTAAGATGTTTTGCATGCTCGTCGGAGCTTAGTCCCATTTCTTTTTTGAAATTATCCATTGAATACGGCGACGCTAGCCAGTGCCTTATGACGGGAAGAGTAACAAACCATCTTTTAAATTTTTCCCATAAGCTTTTAATTGTATTCCACACTCTCACTACCCGGGGATCTTTTATAAATTTAAGATATGCGGCATGAAGCTTATTTTTCGGAGGAGTTTCTTTTTTCACTTCTTTCTTTGTTTCTGTGCCTGATTTCATCTTTTCCGACAATCGCGACGCTTCTCTTTCAAGTCTTTTAATTTCAGCTGACTCCGCTTCTTTTTGCGCCTGATAAGTATCATTCTTATTCATGTTTTCCATATTTATATCTAAAGTCGTTTCGCCTGCGTCTCCGACGACGTCAAAATCGTTTGCAAAACACGCTCCGCAGATAAGCAATCCGGATAAAATAACAGATAAAAAAGATTTAATTTTCATATTATTCTCCTTTTTTCGGTTCGTTTGTTATTAAATATTTTAATACAAACGGAGTCACAAACGTCGTAAGCATTATAACAGCAACCAGAGCGCTGTAATCATGCGATCCGAAAACATTATTTTTCAGACCTATTCCGGCAAAAATAAGGCCGACCTCTCCTCGCGGAACCATTGAAACGCCAATAAGCAGCTTATTTATTCCTTTTTTAAACACGACAAAACCTGCCGCCACTTTGCCGAAAAATGCCCCTATAAACAAAATACCGGCAAGCAGAAGAATTTGACCGTTGCCCGGTATAAAAGGATTAAATGTTGAAATATCAACGTTTGCGCCCATTAAAACAAAAAATACCGGAACGAAAAAAGCGTACAGCGGCTTAATGCCTTTTTTTATCTCATCTCTTTGCGGCGTGCTTGAAAGCACAAGCCCTGCCGCAAACGCTCCGACAATAGTTGCAAGACCGACTTTAGACGAAAGCGCTGAAATAACCATACAGAAAGCAAAAGCCATAACCAAAACAGCATTTTCCTGCTTCATTTTTGATATAAATCTGAAAATTGACGGCGCTATCAAAAGACCGGCGCCAACGGCAAGAATTAAAAACAATACAGCCATACCGCTGACATGAACTATACTTGCGAATGTAACAGTTCCGCCGGTAACAAGCTTTAAAACAACCGCTAATATTGTCAGACCTATTACATCGTCTATAACCGCCGCGCCCAGAACGATTTTTGCTTCACGGCTTTCAATCTTTTTTAAATCCATAAAAACTCTTGCGGTAATTCCGACTGAAGTGGCGGTTAACACTGCACCTGCGAAAATTGCCTGCGTGCTTGAAAGTCCGAAATGTAAAAATGTAAAGTATCCTAAAAAATAAGGAAGTATAACGCCTGTAAACGCAACTGCGGCCGCCCATCCGCCGGCTTTGGCAAGCTCTTTTATATCGGAAGAAACGCCGACTTCAAAAAGAAGAATAATCGCGCCAAGCTCGGATATGTTTGTCAGAACAGGCGTTTCCGTAACCAGCGCCAAAACGCTTGGCCCTATAATTACTCCGGCAAGAATCTCGCCGATTATGGCGCTTTGGCCAAACCTTACGGCAATCTCCCCAAAAATCTTTGCCGAAACAAGAATAACCGCCAGCGAAATTAAAAAACCGAATATTTCGTGCATTTAAAAACCCCATAAAAACAACAATTACAAATTACTAATTACCAATTACAAATCAACGGCAACTGATTAACGGCAATAAATAAACTGCAATGTTTTATTCTTATTACTTGTTTTTTGTTAATTGTCTTTTGTCTTTGCTTTTGATTCGTAATTAGTAATTTGTAATTGTCTTTTTGTTATTTTATAAAATTATTCCGCTTTTTTCTCTTATTTCGTTTTTAAAATCTTCCGGAATTATGCCTCCGAGCTTTTTCACCATTATTGCATCCTGTTCGGCTTTCAAATAATTTTCCGTTATAAGATGAATTGCGGCTCTGTGGAAATATGACGGAACATAATCTTTATTGGTTAAAATTGAAAGAGTAAAATAGTAAGACGCTTTTTTATACTCTTCCTTCATGGCATAAATCCTGCCGAGATAATTGTAAGCTTCATAATTATTCGGGTCCAGTTTGGCGGCATATGCGAATATTTTTTCGGCAGCATCGTAAGAACCTGATTTAAAATGCAATCCGCCGAGTTTATTATAAATAAAACCGTCTTCGCCGTATTTACTGATATACTCCGCATACTCTTTTGCCGCAAGATCATCCCTTCCGGTCTTATTATACACGTCCGCAAGATTTAAGTATGGTTCTCTGTTGTCTGGATATATCTTTTTCGCTTTTTTAAAACTTTCTTCCGCTTTGTCAAACCTTTCCTCAAAATTATAAAAATTGCCGAGCGTCATATAAAGAAAAAAGTCGTTTGGAAACTGCTTTAACGCATTCTCAACTATTTCATGTGCGGTTTTCGCGTCGCGTCTGTGTTTGTAGTATATATTTGCGAAATGCGTATAAGCTTTTGCAATATTTATATCGTCTTCCGGCAGAGACGCGTATAAATCCAAAGCTTCATCATATCTGCCTTTTTCCTGCATTATTGCCGCAAGAGAAAATTTAGCAAGATCCGCGTCTTCGTCAAAAAATAAAGCCAGATTTAAATCTTTTTCCGCCTCTTTGTTCATTTCGTTTTCTCTAAACCAGTCGCCTCTGACGGAGTATGCGTGCGCGTAGGCAATATCTGCCGGATAATTTTTTATAATATCGTCAAATAAAGTTTTTGTATTAAGCCACTTTTCAGCTTTTGTATGGGCAGTGAAACTCATTAAAATAAAAACCGCCGAAATAACCGCAGTTAAAATTGCTCTCATATACTCTTTTTTCACTATTCCGTACAGATACGCAAAACCTGCGGCAATAATATACGCGAAACCGATAAGCGGAATATACGTATATCTGTCGGCGACGGATGATATTCCGGTAGGCAGTATGTTGATTACCGGAAGAACAGTAACGATAAAAAACGAAAAGCCGAAAAAGATAACTTTTGTTTTTTTCAAACTGTATAATATCAGCACAATAATGCCGTACAAAAGCGCCGGCGAATATAAAATATAATCGGGAGGGTTAGCGTTCACGTCATAAAAATACGGATATATAGCCGACAGTTTTACTGGTATTAAAAATTTCGCGATATAGAACAGCATGTTAAAATGAGACGCGGCAAAGTTTACAAAAAGAGTATATAAAGTTAAATCGGATTTTTGGTCTGCCGTATAATACAGCGCGTATGTGCCAAATGAAAAAATTACCGCGATAACAAAATACGGCAAATATTTAAAAAATGCTTTTTTATCAAACTTTCTTTCGGAAAACCAATCGCATAAAATCAAAACAGCCGGCAATGTAACCGCCATGCTTTTGGACAAACAGGCGCATAAAAACAACAACAGAGAAGCCGCTATCGTCAAAACGTATTTCCGGCCTTGTTTTGAATATGATTTCAAATACATAAGCCACGAAGCGAGAAAGAAAAAAGCATAAAGAGTATCTTTTCTTCCCGAAACCCATGCGACAGGCTCCACATGCAGAGGATGGCAGGCGAATATAAAAGCCGTCAGATACGCGATAATAAAATTTTTACCGGTAAGCCTGAAAAATATAAAAAACACCAAGAGGGTGTTTAAAAGATGAATGATTAAATTGTTTGCGTGATAAAAATACGGGTCAGCGCCGAAAAAATTATATTCGATTGCGTAAGAAAGATTTACTAACGGATGATACAGCTTAAAGTGCGGTTCAAAAAGCAGAATCTTCAGGTTTGCCGGAGATAAAGACTGTATTTTCCAGTTGCCGGTTATCATTACCCTGTCGTCAAGATTAACAAAACTGGCGCTAAGTACCGGATAAAAAGTCAGTACCGTAATAAACATCAAAGCAATAATAAGTAAAATTTGCCGTTTTTTCATCTGCGCTATAATGCGAGACCGCTTTTGTCTTTTAATTCTTTAATATAATCTTCGGGTATATTATAACCCAAATCCACGGCTTTGCGAGCGTCTTTATATGAGAGCGCATAATCGCCCATATTCATATGCGCGGACGCTCGGTTAAAATACGACGGCGCATAAGCATTATTAATTAAAATTGCCATTGTGTAATAGTAGAGCGTTTTTTTGTAATTTCCGTACAAGCTTTCAATCCTTCCGAGATAATCAAACGATTCGAAGTCTTCGGGATATTTTTGCACTATTTGAGTAAATATTTCTCTTGCTTTATAGTATTCCTTAAAATCAAAATAAAAATCACCCAGCACGTACATCACGTCTCTGTTTTCTCCGGAGTTTTTTATTCCGTCACTATACTCTTTTTCCGCAAGAGTATAGTCAGCTAAAATTTCATATATTTGAGCGAGATAAATATATGTATATTTGTTTCCGGGATGCAATCGTTTTGACTTCTGAAATGCCTCTATGGCTTTATCATAATTTTTGTCATGCGCATAAAGCAAGCCAAGTATATCATACAAATAAAATACTTTGGGAAAACGCGCTATGCCTTCATTAATAATCCGAAATGCTTCTTCTTTTTGATTTGTTTCGGAATAAATTCTCGCGGTATGCATATACGCTTTGTCGAGATTATAATCTTGGGCGGAAAGCGCCGCAAAAATTTTCAAGGCGGCGTTGTATTTTTTTTGCGCTGCTTTAACCGTACCCAAAGTATACAAGGCTACACTGTCGGCAGGGTCCAAATGCAAAGCCATTTCTAAATCTTTTTCAGCGGCTTTAACTCTGTTCTCGTTCATGAATTCAATAGCTCTTGTCGCGTATGCTCTTGAGACTTGTCCGGGATAATTGTTGATCATATCGTCAAATAAAGCTTTTGTATTCAGCCATTTTTCCGCTCTTGAATACGAGGCAAAACACATTATTGCCAAAACGGCCGATACAGCCGATACAAATATAACCTTAAATGATTTTTTCTTTATTATGCCGTATAAATAGCATATGAAAGCCGCGGCAATATATCCGAAACCTATAAGAGGTACATATGCATATCTGTCGGCAACCGAAAAAAATCCGGTCGGAAGAATGTTTATAACGGGCAGAATCGTAATAATAAAAAACGCAAATCCGAAAAAGATAACTTTTGTTTTTTTCAAACTGTATATTATTAATACAAAAATACCATACAACAATGCCGGCGAATAAAGAATATAAATCGGAGGATTTGAATATAAGTCATAAAAATAAGGATATATAGCCGATAATTTCACAGGAAGTATAAATTTCGCCATGTAAAACAATACATTAAAATGCGCCGATACAAAATTTACGAATAAAGCGTACATCGTCAAATATGATTTTTCAGTCGGCGTGTAATAAAGCATATATGTGCTTAAAGAAAAAATTACGGCAACTAATAAAAAAGGCAAGTATCTTAAAAGCGCGTCTTTATCAAATCTTCTTCCGTAGAACCAGTCGCATAATATTAAAACCGCAGGCAGCGTAACCGCCATACTTTTGGACAAGCAGGCGCATAAAAATAAAAACAGCGAAACAGCCATCGTCAAAACATATTTACGGCCTTGTTCTGAATATGTTTTCAAATACATAAGCCACGAACCGAGAAAGAAAAAGGCATAAAGAGTATCTTTTCTTCCGGAAATCCACGCCACAGGTTCAACATGCAGAGGATGACACGCGAAAATAAAAGCCGTTATAAATGAAACATAAAAATTCTTTTTAGTCAGTCTGAAAAATATAAAAAATACAAAGAGAGTATTTAAAAGATGAATAATCAGATTGTCTGCATGATAAAAATACGGATCAACGCCAAAAAAACGATATTCAATTGCGTAAGAAAGATTCACTAACGGATGATACATCTTCAAATGGGGTTCTAAAAGAAGCGGTTTTAAATTCGATATGGACAGGGAGCGGATTTTCCAATTGTCGACGACAAGCCCTTTATCGTCTAAATTGACAAAATCAGCGCTCAAAACAGGGTAAAAAACGAATACCGTGACAAACATTAAAGCTATAAGGATAAAAATCTGGTGTTTTTTCATAAAACTGTTTTATTTGCTAATTATAGCCGTTGATTTATAATTTGTCATTAGTAATTTGTAATTGCCTTCATTTCCACGGAGTTCCGCAAGGGAAGCTTTCCCGGCAGCCATTCCTCAGGCAGTCCGGGCCTGCGTCCGAAAAAAGTATTGAAGCTTCTTGTTTTACGAGATTAAGCATTCTGCAGGCCATTTCTCTTATTTCCCATTGGGCTCTGTTGCAGCATCTCAAAGCAAAAAAATGTCTTAATTCTCTGGCATTCATGGTTATTATTATTTTTGTGGAAGAAGCGTTCGGCAGAATGTATCTGGCGTCTTCGGCGGGAATTCCGGCGTCAAGATATTCTTTATAAAGTTTTTCGGTATTTTTAAGAAATTCTTCATATTTTTTAAGAAGATTTTTATCTTTTTTTATAGTTCCGGGCGTAACAAATTCAACGCCGTTTTTAAATTTTACGTATCTTTGGCTTTGAACGGAAAAAGAAGCTATTCTGTGTCTGGTAAGCTGGGCAAGCAAAGCTCTTGAAACGCCTTCAACGCCGAAAGTAAAAGACGCGTGCTCCAAAACAGAATGATGTCCGGAAGCAATAATTTTATCAAGAAGTTCTTTTATTTTTTCTTTAGTAAACTTTTCCGATATTTCATCAATGCCGGAAAAGCTATAGCATAATCTTCCGGCTATAGCGCATACTTTTTCCGGATCCTGGGTAAATTTTAAGAGTTTAACTTTCAAATGCCCGCCTTTTCAACGGCAATTACGAATAAAAGACAAAAAAGCCGTTTGCAGTTGATTCGTAATTCGTAATTCGTAATTTGTAATTGCCGTTAAGAGTTCTTTTTATAGTATTCCTGCAAAGGCGCGACAGACCAATCGCTTTTTCTTTTCGCTTTGATGCCCTGCACGCTGGCTTTTGCCGCGGCAAGAGTCGTAACGATAGGAATGCCATACATTATAGCATTTCTTCTTATCTGATAGCCGTCTTTACGGCTTTTTGCTCCCGAAGGAGTATTTATAATAAAACTTACCTGTTTATTTGTGATAACGTCAACGATATTCGGCCTGCCTTCGGCAATTTTTGCGACTTCTTTAGCCGGAATGCCACTGGCATTAAAGAATTCTGCGGTATGTTTTGTCGCCAGAATTTCAAAGCCCAGCGCGACAAAGTCCTTTATGATAGAAAGAGCCTCTTCTTTTCCTCTCGGGCCTATACTTACCAAAACAGCTCCACTGTCAGGAAGCAGCGAGCCGGCGGCAAGTTCGGCTTTAGCAAAAGCTCTGCCGAAATCAGCGTCAATTCCCATAACCTCGCCCGTACTCTTCATTTCAGGTCCTAAAACCGTATCAACATTCGCAAACCTCGACCACGGAAGCACAACTTCTTTGACGGTAGAATATTTAACTTCCTTAGACGGGCCGTTAAGCAGATTTTTAGGCAAAAGCTCGGAGAGCTTTTTGCCTGTCATTATTTTTGCCGCGAGTTTCGCCAGGGCTATTCCCGTAGCTTTTGAAACATAAGGCGTTGTCCTGGAAGCGCGCGGGTTTGCCTCAAGAATATATACAATGCCGTCTTTAACGGCAAACTGTATATTCATAAGGCCTTTCACGCCTATTTCTTTGGCAAGATTTATCGTATGCTTTCTTATATCGTTTAAAACTTTTTCGCTTAAACTGTTTGCCGGAAGCACGCAGGCCGAATCTCCGGAATGAATTCCGGCCTCTTCGATATGCTCCATTATGCCGGCAATATAAACGTCTTTTCCATCGCAGAGCGCGTCAACGTCAACTTCAACCGCATGGTTGAGAAATTTATCTATAAGAATCGGTTTTCCGGGGCTGACGTTCGCGGCCTTAGAAATATAATTTTCAAGAGCTTTTTCGTCGTAAACTATTTCCATAGCCCTTCCGCCTAAAACATAAGAAGGCCTTACCATTACGGGATAACCTATTTCTTCCGCAATTTTTCTGGCCTCTTTAAAACTTGTCGCCGTTCCGGACTGCGCCTGAGGAATATTTAATTTTTCAAGCACTTTGCTGAAAAGTTTTCTGTCTTCGGCTAAATCTATGGATTCTATCGGGGTTCCTAAAATTTTCAATCCGGCTTTGTGAAGTTCAGTCGCAAGATTTAAAGGCGTTTGTCCGCCGAACTGTACGACAACGCCCATTACTTTTTCTTTCTCGGCAATATTTAAAACGTCTTCCACCGTCAAAGGTTCAAAATAAAGCCTGTCGGAAGTATCGTAATCCGTAGAAACGGTTTCAGGGTTTGAGTTAACCATTATTGTTTCGTAACCTTCTTCTTTTAAAGCCAAAACACCGTGAACGCAGCAATAATCAAATTCTATGCCCTGCCCTATTCTATTCGGGCCGGCGCCTAAAATCATAATCTTTTTAGAATTTTTGCTTACGGCAACTTCATCTTCGCTTTCATAAGTAGAATAATAATAAGCGGTCTTTGCGTCAAACTCTCCGCCGCAGGTATCAACGAGTTTATATGAAGGCTGAATGCCTAACTTTTTCCTCAGTTCCCTTATTTCTTCAGGCGATTTTCTTGTAAGGTAAGCAAGCTGCTTATCCGAAAAACCGTACTGCTTTGCCTTATAAATAAGCTCTTTCTGCTTGTCTTCTTTATGTTTTAAAACTCCCGAGAGTTCGTTTTCAACTTCCAAAATTTCTTTAAGCTGGTTTAAAAACCATTTGTCTATTTTTGAAATATCATAAATCTCATCGATACTCATACCGAACTTCATCGCAAGCCTTACATTATAAAGTCTGTCGCAGTTTGGCGTTCCGAGCTTATATTTTACTTCCTCAACGGCTTTCTGCTGCAGCGCTCCGCCGTCGTCATAATAAGCTTCAAGCTCGGCATCGCCCGAATGTCCGTCCGCTCCGTAACCGCTCCTGCCGACTTCCAAACCCCTTACCGCTTTTTGAAGAGCTTCTTTAAAAGTTCTTCCCAAAGCCATTGTTTCACCAACGGATTTCATCGCCGTTCCCAGCGTTTGACTGGCGCCGCTGAATTTTTCAAAAGCAAATCTCGGAACTTTCACTACGTGATAATCAACGGTCGGCTCAAAAGACGCCGGTCTTGGAGCAGTCATATCATTTTGAATTTCGTCAAGAGTATATCCGACAGCAAGCAAACTGGAAACTTTGGCAATAGGAAATCCCGTCGCTTTTGAGGCAAGGGCGGAAGAACGGCTCACGCGGGGATTCATTTCTATGACAACCTGCCTGCCGGTTTTCGGGTCAATGGCAAACTGAATATTCGCGCCGCCGGATTTCATTCCGATGGCTCTTAAAATTTTAAACGAATCGTCTCTCATCTTCGCATATTCTTTGGACGTCATCGTCATTGCCGGCGCAACGGTTATCGAATCTCCCGTATGAATGCCCATCGGGTCGAAATTTTCAATAGAACATATAGTTATACAGTTATCCGCCAAATCGCGCATAACTTCCATCTCAAGTTCTTTCCAGCCCAATACGGACTCCTCTATCAATATTTCGTTTATAGGGCTTGCCTGTATTCCGTTTGAAGCGATTTCTATGAACTCTTCTTTCGTAAAAACCATGCCCGAACCTACGCCGCCGAGAGTAAACGAAGGTCTCACTATGCACGGGAAACCGATATCTTCGGAAATTTTAATGGCTTCGGCTATATTGTAAGCATACCCGCTTTTCGGCAAATCCATGCCTATATCCTGCATAACTTTACGGAATACTTTTCTGTCTTCGGCGGCTTCTATTGTTTTAAAATCCGCGCCGATAAGTTCTACTTTATGTTTTTCAAGAATGCCTCTCTCATGCAAAGAGACGGCAAGATTTAATGCCGTCTGCCCTCCGAGCGTCGGAAGAATTGCGTCCGGTTTTTCTTTTTCAATAATTTTTTCGACTATCTCCGGAACAATCGGCTCAATATAAGTCGCGTCGGCAAATTCGGGGTCTGTCATAATAGTCGCGGGATTAGAGTTTACAAGAATGATTTTGTACCCTTCTTTTTTCAGCGATTTTATCGCCTGAACTCCGGAATAATCAAACTCGCAGGCCTGACCTATCACTATAGGACCGGAACCTATAATAAGTATTTTTTTAATATCTGTTCTTTTAGGCATTTTTTTTCACCATCCCGAAGAAATTTTCAAACAAATACGAAGTTTCCGACATAGCTGTTGCCGGGTAATACTGTACTGCGAACAACGGAAGTTTTTTATGTTTAATTCCCTGTACGGAATTGTCAAAAAGATTTATATGAGTTACGACAAAATCTTTACTTTTTTCAATTGAAGCTGCATCTAACGTATATCTGTTATTCTGCGCGGTTATTTCAACTCTTCCAGTTTCAAGATTTTTCACCGGGTGATTTGCGCCGTGTCTTCCTATTTTGTGTTTTTTAAATTTTGCGCCATACGCGTCTGCAATGACCTGAAAACCCGCGCATACTCCGAAAACAGGCAGACATGGACATTTTTCAATTATTTCTTTTACGGACGCGGACATTTCTTTTAAAACTCTGCCAGGACCGTTTGAAAGAAACAATCCGTTTATTTCCGATTCCATAATTTCGCTTGCCTTAACATTATACGGAAATACTATAATTTTAAAACCTTTTGAAGCAATGCCTTTAAGAAAACTGCTTTTGCAGCCGTAATCAATAACGCCTATAGTTCCTTCGTCGCCCTGACAGTAAATATATTTTTCTTTGCATGAAACTTCGGGTATATACTTGCTGTCATCGATTTTCAACTCTTTAGCTTTTTCGACAAGCTTGGAAGGATAATCCCCCAAAAAAGAAATAACGGCTTTTAAAGAGCCGTTATCCCTAAGATGTTTTGTTAATGCCCGGGTATCAACCCCTTCGATACCCGGAGCATTATTTTTTAAGATTAGCTCCTGGAGAGAAAACTCCGACAGCTGATTTGCGGTAATCGCGCTGCATTCCTTTACGACAATTCCTCCGGAACAAACTCCGGGCGATTCATTACTGTCTTTATTGCATCCGTAATTTCCGACATGCGGATGATTAAAACACGTAATGTGCCCGAAAGACGAAGGATCGGTAATAATTTCCTGATAACCGAACACGGAAGTATTAAAAACCGCTTCTCCGCAGGCTTCGTTTTCAGCTCCGAAAGACGTACCTTCAAACACTTTTCCAGACTCTAAAGCCAAATACCCTTTTTTCAGAACCATTTTACACCCTTCCTTACCTCTATAGTTTCTTCCCTTTTTCTTCCGAGAGATATTAAATCGATTTGAGCGCCGACAAGCTCTTCAAGGCGTTTAACATACTTCTGCGCATTTTTAGGCAGCTTTTTAAAATCCGTTACGCCTTTTACTTTACCTTTAAATCCCGGCATTTCTTCATAAACCGGTTTGCAGCCCGCCTGAATTGTTCTTGAAGCCGGCATTTCTTTGTATATTTTGCCTTTATATTTGTACGCCACGCATATTTTAATAGTGTCAATTTCTTCCATGCAGTCGAGTTTTGTGAGAATTAAATGTTTTATTCCGCTCACTCTTACGCTGTGCCTTACAACAACCGCGTCAAACCACCCGCAGCGTCTTGGTCTTCCTGTAGTTGCTCCGTATTCCCCGCCTTTTTCTCTGAGATATTCGCCCATACTGTCGAAAAGTTCCGCGGTAAAAGGCCCTTCCCCGACTCTTGTAGTATAAGCTTTTACTACTCCGAGCACTTTATCTATATTGCTGGGTCCGACTCCAGCGCCCGTGCCCACGCCGCCGGCAATAGGGTTTGACGAAGTGACATAAGGATATGTCCCGAAATCTATATCAAGAAGCGTTCCCTGAGCGCTCTCAAAAAGTATTTTTTTATTTTTCTTAATGGCTCCGTCAAGCATCAAACTTGTATCTGCGGCAAAAGGCTTCAAAAACTTTGAAAGCTCTTTATGGTCTTTTAATATTTCATTTTTAAGATTTTTTATATTTACGCCGCTTTTTTCAAGCATAGGCGCTTTTTCGGCAAGATTTTTGTTAAGAAGATCCTCAAAAACGTCTTTTTCAAGATAATCGGCTATTCTTATGCCTATTCTTTTAACTTTGTCGGCATAAGCAGGCCCTATCCCTCTTTTTGTGGTTCCTATCTTTATTTGTCCCTCTTCGAGAATGCCGTCAATAAGTTTATGATACGGTAAAATAACATGCGCAAGTTCGCTTATGAAAAATCTTCCGTTTACCGGAATCTTTTTCTTTTTTAACATAGTAATTTCTTCTTTTAGAGCTTTAGGATCAACAACGACTCCGTTGGCTATCAAACATATTTTGCTCGGAAATAATATTCCTGAAGGTATTAAGTGAAGTACAAACGGTTTGTTTTCGTAAATTAAGGTGTGCCCTGCATTGTTGCCGCCTTGATAGCGGACAACGTAATCTGCCTGTTTCGCGAGATAATGAACAACTTTTCCTTTTCCTTCATCTCCCCACTGCGTTCCCAAAACAACTAGAGTAGACATGTTTACCTTCCATAAAATAACCGTTTGAGAATATCGGGCAAACGCCCTCGTCTAAACGGTTTTATATTATAACAGCATTATAAGTTTTGGATTAAGAATTCTCTATATTAAAAAACAACGCAACGGCATGATAAGTTCCAGACCATGATATACGCCTTCGGCGCATGATGTCGCTTCGCTAATGATGTATTGCCGCTTTGCGGCAACATGATGTAATGTGTCTTGTCTTTAATGTGTACGAAGTACATACAGCATTTCCGAAGGAAACAGCATGCGCACAGCGCACACCATGTCACGTAGTGACACATCATTGCCTTTATGGCGCCCCCACGGGGATTTGAACCCCGGTCGCATGATTGAAAATCATGTGTCCTAGACCCCTAGACGATGGGGGCATCAACTACGGAAGTTTAGAAGCTCGGAAGCTAAGAAGCTTGGCAACGTCAAACATCCGAAAAATCCGCAAAAATGAGCCCGGTGTGGCTCGAACACACGACAACCTCATTAAAAGTGAGGTGCTCTACCGGCTGAGCTACGGGCCCATTGCATTAAAATGATTTTATTATAAAAACAGAGAACCGGAAGATTTCCAATTTTTACAACTTGGTAAGTATATCAAAAAAATAGTTTTTTTGTCAAACTTATAACGACAATTACGAATTACGAATGACGAATTACGAATAAAAAACGAAAAATGCCGTTTGCAGTTGATTCGTAATTCGTCATTCGTAATTCGTAATTAGCTGTTCATAAAGCTCTTCCTGCTGTATAACCATATAATTTATGTCAAACTCTTTTCCTATGGATTCTTTGGCGGCTTTGCCCATTGAGATTCTTGCGTTGTCGTCTTCTAGAAGAAGGGTTATTTTTTCCGCGGTATTTTTATAGTCGTACGGAGCTGTTTTATATCCGTTTTTGCCGTCGACAACAAGCTCTTTCACCCCGTCAACTGCGTTTGCTATAACCGGCTTTGCGCAGCACATTGCTTCAACGCCGGAACGCGGCAGCCCTTCCCACAGAGAAGTCAAAACAAAAATATCGCTTGCGTAAAGAAGTTCCGCTATGTCTTTGCGCCATCCTAAAAGTACGGTTTTTTTTTGAAGTCCTAGACCGGCAATCAAATCTTCGAGTTCTTTCCTCATACCGCCGTCTCCGGCAATAAAAAATAAAACATCATCTCTTTCTTTACAAACTATTTCGGCGGCCATAATAAAATCTTTAAAATTTTTCTGCGGTTTGAAAGGCCCTATTGAAAGAACGGCTTTCATAGACTGAGTCAGACCCAAAGTTTTCCTAAATTCAGGATCAGGTTTATAATTTTTATAATATTGTGTATCTATTCCGCTGCGTATCACCGTATACTGCACGGATTTGCCTATTGCGTTATTAAGCCCTTTAACAACATCTTCTTTTGCCACGGCTATAAGTTTATCGGTAAACCACGCGCAAATTTTTTCAAGATAAATATATAAATATTTCACGGGCATAGATTGCGTATTGTTAAAACCAAAGCCGTGTATTGTATGTATTATTACTTTAACCCCGGCAAGCTTTGCTGCAATCCTGCCTAAAATCCCGGCTTTTGAAGAATGAGTATGCACTATATCGGGCTTTTCAAGTTTAATGATTCTGTAAATTGAAATAAACGCTTTAAAATCATTTAAAGGAGAAATACGCCTTATAAGAGATTTCACGCTGTAGAGTTTTAAATCTTTTTCGGCTTCGCCGTCAAGAATTCCGCCGGAACCGGAAATCAAAAAAGCATTGTATTTATCGTGATTTAAATTAGCGACGGTAAATAAAGTATTTCTCTGCGCGCCGCCGAGTTCAAGTTTCGTAATTATATGGCACACTTTTATCATTTTCCGGCTCCGCTCAATTGTTTTGCCAGACGTTTCGCGTCAATAATATTTTTTTCTATAAAAGAATATTCCCACGCTCCGTAGCGTCCTATTGTAAAAATACTGTTTTTGTTAAGCCACTCATTTATAATCTTTAACGATTTTTCCCTTTCATTGTCAAAAATAACGTAGGCATACGGCATATCGACTATATTTGCTGCAATAATATCATCGGCTTTACCGATAAATCCGGCATGTTTTAAATCTTTTATCACATTATCGCAATTTTTATATTCATTGCCGGCGCTTGAAAATTCCACGTAAAAACCGTAACACTTATCAGGGGCGGCAAAAGAATTCACATTTGAGTATATGCCTATTCTGTAAAAAGGAATTTTTTTGTCCGGAAGATAAATCCAGTGCCTGTTTTTGAGGATTTTCGGAATTCCTTTTGATGACTTTACGCCTAAATTAACGCACCTTAACGACGAACATTTAAGCCTGCGCGCCGCTTCCTTTACCGAAGCCGGCGCATGTTTAATCTGCTTTATCAGCTCGGTTAACGGCTGCGTAGATATCAAATTATCGTACTTATATTTTTTGCCTTCCCGCGTAACAACCGTTTTATTTTTTATATTTATTGCGGAAGATTTCGAGTTAAATTCAATGTTTTTGCAATTTTTAACAAAGCCGTTTATCAAAGCCTGGCAGCCGTTCTTTTTAGGATAATAGAAAGTGCTGTTATAACCGTACTTTTGCCTGCTTTTGGAGTAAGCTGATTTAATTATGCTTTGCGCGTCAGGCCTTGGCACAAAAGGACCTGTCCATTCCGCGGTCATCTTCATCAAATCATGACTCCAAAGCTTTTCATTATAAGGCTTCATGAAATATTTCGTTATGCCTTTGCCGAACATTGCTTCAGACCATCTCAAAAAAGGCATTTTTACCGATATATCGACATCTTTTCTTTTCAAAACTCCGTCAACGCACTCTTTTTTTGTTTTTTCATCTAAGTAAGCAAGACTGGCCTGAAAAGGATATGGAACAAACAAATCGTTTATGTAAATGGAAGCGTTTCTTACAATTTCATCAGTCCCGCCGCTCAATTTATTTACCAGAGATTTAATTTCTTCATCTTTAATATGTATAAAATGCCCTGAGCAGTCGAAAGTGAAACCGTTTTCGTAAAACGAACAGCAAAGCCCTCCGGCATACGGCTTTTCTTCTAAAATCGTACAAGGATTTTTCAAAAAATACGCAGCAGACAAACCGCTTATGCCAGCGCCTATTATTACGGTCTTTTTCATTACTTTCGCCTTTTGTATCGTTGATCTTAATTCGTATTGAAGGTCTTTAAGGACTTTAAAGTCATTAAGGTCTTTATTGGCAATTCGTAAATTGCCGTTATTCAATCTTTACGGAAGCTAATTTTACTGTTATTGCCCATAAACAAGCAAGAACAACAAGCAAAAGCATCATTGCGTATGAAAGAGTAAGTTTAGTAAAAAGAAACGCACAAAAAGCAAGAATTGTGCACGCGATATATGTCATTATTAAAATCCGTTTCCTTGAAAAGCCCATCTTTTCAAGTCTTAAAGCGTAATGATCTTTACTGCCTAAAAACGGAGATTTTCCCTTTTGCATTCTGAACATACTGACTAATCCCGTCTCATAAATAGGAACGGCAAGGATTAACAATGGAGCAAAAAGGCCTATATTATTCATTTTTGTATAAGACGTTCCCATAGCGATGCTTGCCAGCACAAATCCGATAAACAAACTGCCCGTATCGCCCATGAAAATCTTTTTCGATTTTGAAAAATTATAAGGCATGAACCCCAAAATACCGCCTGCAAGAGCCACGGCGCAGAAGTTAACGTAAATCATTTCCGTAGGCAGAGATATGAATAAAAAGGCAAAAGCGGCTATTACGGCAATACCGCTTGAAAGCCCGTCCATTATGTCTATAATATTAAATGCATTTGTTATTCCGACTATCCATAATATGCTCACTATGCATGAAAAAGGATACATCGCAAGAAAATTAATTCTTATATCAAAACCGAAAACAACTATCGCGGCGGCAAGAAACTGTATCAAAAGTTTGGATTTAAAACCCAATCCCTTATACTTAACATCATCTATAAATCCCAAAAGCATGATTATAATGCTTCCGTATATAATACCTCTGAGGCTTCTTAGAGTGCCGTCCGGAAAGTGAGTAATAAATCTTATTAAAAATAAACTGGCTATGAATCCCAGGGCAATGGCTATGCCGCCCAAATACGGAGTGCTGACTTTATGAGTTTTAACAGCCGTAATCGGACTGTCCATAACATTAAACTTAATTGCAAAAAACCTGCAAAGAGGCGTTGCAATCAAAGATATTAAAAGCGCTGCCGCAAACGAAATTAAATATAAAAGTTCATTGCTCATTTTATCCACCATATAAAATATAAAAAATAAAATGTAAAAGAGAGACGTTTTTTATATTTTACATTTTATTTTTTACTTGTTTTAGGTCTGAACATTTCAGACTTAACTATTCCCCACTTGTGCATAATATATCTGAAAAGTATCCATAAAGTTTCAAGGCCGTACTTAACGCTTCTTCTGAAATTTATTGACGAAGCTTCTTCAAAGTATTTTGCCGGAACCGGAATTTCGCCGATTCTGAGTTTGCAGGCTGCCGCCTGGACAAGAATATGCTGGTCAAAAACAAAATCATCGGAACACATTTCAAAATTTACCGTTTCCAAAGCTTTTGCGGAAAACGCCCTGTATCCCGTATGATACTCGCCTAAATTCAGGCCGAGCACAATATTTTCCGTTATCGTAAGACATCTGTTAAAAAAATATTTATAAAAAGGCATTCCGCCTTTAAGAGCTTCTTTGCGGGTTCTGATGCGGTTTGCCATCATAATGTCGCATATATCCTGCTCGATTAATCCCGTAAGAAACGGCACAAGTTTAGGGTCGTACTGATAATCCGGGTGAAGCATAACCACAATATCGGCTCCGTCTTCCAAGGCGGCCGTATAACACGTTTTTTGATTTCCGCCGTAGCCTTTATTTTTTTCATGTATAATTACTTTAAGCCCCAGGCCCTTTGCGACCTGCGCGGTATTGTCTTTTGATACATCATCAACCAGAATAATTTCGTCATAACTCCCTTTCGGAATATCATCCAAAGTTTGTTTTACGGTTTGAGCGGCATTGTAAGCCGGCATAACTATTATGACTTTCGGTTTGTTCATTTAAACCCCTTTTAACGGCAGTTAATAGTTAATAGATAATAACTAATAGTTATTGAATTTCGGCGAAGCCGAAATCTATTAATAGGTTTTCG
>JGI24705J35276_12238806_pt1 | contig 109319 bp, 102 predicted proteins | sample TergutNt197P4_FD_35276 | JGI IMG/M metagenome (IMG submission 35276) | reverse complement strand
AGTTAATAGTTAATAGATAATAACTAATAGTTATTGAATTTCGGCGAAGCCGAAATCTATTAATAGGTTTTCGCTTCGCGAAAACACCGCAACTATTATCTATTACTTATTAACTATTAACTGTCGTTAAGGGAGGTTTTAATATGGCGGACAAATTTTCTTTTGACATTGTTTCGGAAGTTGACATGATGGAAGTTGAAAACGCGGTAAACCAGGCGCAGAAAGAGCTTGCGACGAGATTTGATTTTAAGGGCAGCAAATCTTCGATAGATTTAAACAAAAACGATAAGAAGATCACATTGGTTGCCGATGATGATTTTAAAATGAAAGCGCTGAAAGATATTTTGGAAGGACGTTTTGCAAAACGCGGCGTTTCCATAAAATCATTAAATTACAAAGCCGAAGAAAAAGCTTTTGAAGGACATATCAGGCAGGTTGCCGAAATTATTTCCGGGCTTCCTTCCGATAAAGCGAAAGAACTGTCTAAAATAATTAAAGATTCAAAATTGAAAGTTCAAACGCAGATTGACGGCGCGAAAGTAAAAGTTATTTCGCCGAAAAAAGACGATCTTCAGCAGGTAATAGCGTATTTAAAACAAGTTCCTTTTTCGCTTCCTTTACAGTTTACGAATTACAGATAAAGTCGAGAAGCTCGGAAGTTCGGAAGCTCAGCAGCTCGGCAAAGGCAAAGGCTTTGCTGTTGTCGTTACCGAAATTCCTAGCTTCTGAACTTCTGCCGTTAAATTGTTTGCAAAAAAAATATTAATTTTGTTATAATCTTTACTGTGTCTAAATAAATATTCAAATGGTGGAACGATGACAGTGCAAAAAGGAAGAATACTTATTGTTGACGATGAGCAGGGGATAAGAGAACTCCTTATAAACGAATTTGTAAAGCTCGGGTATGAGGTCTTCTCCGTGGTAAACGGAGAAGAAGCGATTAATAAATTGCAAACCGAAAAAGTTGACATAGTAATCACAGACATGAATATGCCCAAAGTTGACGGGCTTGAACTTTTAAAATTCATAAAAGAAAAAACTTCCGAAACCGAAGTCATAATAATAACCGGTTACGCGACCGTTGAAAATGCTTTGGAAGCAATGAGAAACGGGGCTTATGATTTTGTGCAAAAACCGTTCAATATAGACGAGCTCACCGCTCTTGTTGAAAAAGCTTTGGAAAAAACCGAACTTAAAATGCTTGTTGCTTTGTATGAAAGCAGCAATGCCGTTTTTTCAAGCCTTAAGCTTGAAGATCTGTTTCCGATAATGACATCCCTCGTAAAAAAAGTGACGTTTTCGCAGGACGCGTCTATTTTCCTCATTGATAACAACAATCATATTTATCTTGCTTCTTCAACATATTCAAGATATGCGCCGCAGAAAAAAGAGATAGAAGCTTTGGCTTTGAAGCTTTTTGGTGAAAATAAAAATGAGCCTCTTTTTTTTGATATAAACAATACGCCCTCTTCCTTGTCCGGAATATTCGAGCCGGACAGCGAAATAAAATCGGCAATGGCTTTTCCGATAATGCTTAACGGTAAAATGATGGGGTATCTGTTTTTGACAAAAACAAATCCATCGTCGCCTTTTGTAAGAGCGGATTTGAAAAATGTCGGCGTTTTTGTGTCGCAGATAGCGCAGTCCATAGCAAACACGAAACTTTATGAAAAACTTGAAGTTAAAATAGCGGAGCTTGAGCAGACTTCGAAAGATTTGGATCATATGAGAGGTATTGTTCAGCTGCCTTCTTCAAAAATGAATGATACCGCGCTTTTTATATCCGAAAAAGCGGATTATATAGTATCGCTGAAAGATGTTCCTCAGACAGTCGTAAATGTCATTGCCGAGATAAAAGACAAAGCCCTTCAATGCCTCAAAGATATAAAAGACCTCAAAGAGTGCCAAGAAAGAAAATAATGTCATTAAAAAATAAAACTATCAGCGTTAAAGCGGAGAAAATCGTTTTTCCGGGACGTTCTCTCTGCCGCTGCGAAGACGGTATTGCTTTATTTACCGAAGGACTTTTGCCGGGAGAAATCGCCGACGTTTTGGTAATAAAAGACAAAAAATCTTTCCGCGAAGGCCTTATAAAACAAATCACGCTTCTTTCCCCGGAAAGAGTTGAGCCGGTATGCCCTTCTTTCGGCAGATGCGGCGGATGCACATTTCAAAATACGGATTATGCCAACCAGTCGAAATATAAAAAAGAATATATAAACGAATTATTAAGCGTTTTCGGCGTGAAGATAGACGGAATTCTTCAAAGCCCTGAAATCTGGAACTACAGAAATAAAATGGAGTTCAGTTTTTTTAATAATGAAACTGCCGCTGATTTGGGCCTTCACTGCAGAGGAAGTTTTAACAGATATGTTTCGGTTCCGCCGTGTTTTATCGCCGACGAAGATTTTTTAAAAGCCGCTCTGATTGTTAAAAATTTTGCCGACAAAAACGGGCTTCCGGCTTACAATACCAGAACGCATGAAGGATTTTTCAGGCATTTGGTTTTGAGAAAAGCAAAAAATAATAATCAAATGCTTATTAATATCGTCACTAATATTTTGGAAGGAAGCCTTGCTTTTTTTGAGCCTTTGGTAAAAGAGCTCGGGGAGTTTGCGCAAAGCATTTATTGGACGCAGAACGGCAGGCAGTCCGACGCGGTTGTCTCAGACAAGCTTACTCTGCTTTTTGGAAAAGAACATATCACCGAAAAGCTTAATGTCGGCGGAAGAGATTTTTATTTCAATATATCTCCTTTTTCATTTTTTCAGACAAATTCAAAAGGAACAGAAATTCTTTATAATGAAGTTTTAAGGCAGCTCAATCCTTCAAAAAACGATGTTTTGCTTGATTTATACTGCGGTACCGGCACAATAGGAATATGTATGGCGGACAAAGTTAAAAAAGTTATAGGGATTGAGCAGGTTGAATCCGCGATAGAAAATGCCAAAACCAATGCCGGAATAAATAATGTCGATAATGCCGAATTTTTTGCTTCCACTGCTGAAAAATGGATAAAAGAAAACGGAAGCGTATTTGACGCTATCGTTGTTGATCCACCCAGAAGCGGGCTTACAAACGATGTGATAAAATTTTTGCTTGATTCGCAGTCAAAAAAAATAGTATATGTTTCGTGTAATCCGTCAACGCTTGCCAGAGATTTGACATCCATAACCGACAGCGGCAAATATAAAATAAAAGAGATAGCGCCTGTTGATATGTTTCCTCAGACTTATCATATAGAGTCTGTCGTTTCTTTAGAACTTAAGTAATTCATCCAGATTATCGCGTTTACCTGCAAAAACTTCAACTTTGCTTTGCTTTTTACTGTTTTAAACTGTATAATCAAGTCATAGATAGCGTAAACATCCGATAAGTCAGTAATAAAAACGGAGGAATTTATGGCAGAAAAAGCAAAGACGGAAATTAAATTTGAAATTGTGCAGACATTAGGAACGGTTTCCGAAGGAAGCAAAGGCTGGAAAAGAGAGTTAAATCTTGTAAAGTGGAACGATAGAGACGCAAAGTATGATTTGCGCGACTGGTCGCCTGACCGCACAAAGATGGGAAAAGGCATCACTTTGACTAAAGAAGAAGCCCTGAAACTTAAAGAGATATTGTCCGCAATTTAATTGTTTTATGAAAATAAGGGACGCATATACATGCCCTTTGGAATTAACGCATGATATTACCAAAGGGAAATGGAAACCTATTATTTTATGGCAGCTTGGGAAGGGAACAAAATCTCTTTCCCGGCTTGAAAATGAGATAAAAGGCATAAGCCAGAAAATGCTTCTTGAACATTTGAAAGAGATGCAGGGTTTTGGTATTGTTTCAAAAAATTCTTTTGAAGGTTATCCGCTTAAAGTAGAATATTTTTTGACGGAACGCGGAAAGAAGCTTTTGGAAGCAGTGTCAATTATGCAGAGTATAGGCGTTGATTTAATGAAAGAAAACGGTATGAGCGGTTTCTTGAAAGAAAAAGGTTTCATAGATTGAGGTGCTTACACACAAAAAAGTAAGTAATTTACCGTTTGCGCGGTAAATGTTACTATTTCCTTATAAAATTTTATAAGGAGCGTTTTATGAAAAATTTTACAAAAGCCGTATCTGGCATGATAGACGGCTGTACGGTTTCTTTTATAGGTTCTATCGGCAAAGACGGTTTTCCGAACATGAAAGCCATGCTTCCTCCAAGAAAACACACAGGCATAAAAACTTTTTACTTTACGACAAACACATCATCTTTAAGAGTATCGCAATTCAGAAAAAATCCGAAAGCATGCATATATTTTTTTGACGGGCGTTTTTATAAAGGCGCGATGCTGACAGGCATTGTTGAAATTTTGGAAGACTTAAAAAGTAAAAAGATGATTTGGAAAGAAGGCGATACTATGTATTATCCTCTAGGCGTTACTGATCCGGATTACTGCGTGATAAAATTTACGGCGCAGAAGGGAAGATTCTATCAAAATTTCGCCTCTGAAGATTTTGAAATAAAGTAAAAGGCATATAAAATATAAAAAGTAAAAGGTAAAAAAGTAATAGATGTATTTACACAGAGTATTTTCTGTTACTTTTTATTTTTTACTTTTTACATTTTACCTGCCTTTTTATTAATATACACATTTATAAGAATAATCTAAAAAATATTTTTTATAATGTTTTATAAGAAAAAAATTATAAAAAAATACAAATCAAAAAAATATTGAAAAATCAATTATTTTACAGTTTTTATAAAACATTATAAAAATTACCTCTTGACAAATTTATTATAAATGTGTATAAATATCAATTATAAAAAAAACAAAGGAAAAAGTATGTCAAGACCATCGCAAAATTTAGACCAAAAACTTATAGAGTTAGGTAAAGAGAAAATAGTTATCAGCGGCGTATCTAATTTAAGCGTAAGACAGATTTGTCTTGCTGCCGGAATAAACCTCGGTATGTTTTATTATTATTTCAAAACCAAAGAAAATTATATTAAAGAGCTTTTTAAAAGTTTAAATCACGATTTAACTGCAGGATGGCTTATTGAAGCCGCAAAGTTGTCAACTTCGGAGCAAAAATTAAAAAAGATGCTTATGCTGCATGCCAAAATGATGAGAGAACAGCGCGGAATGATAGAAACAATAATTAAGGATATTAATATATTCGATAAAATGTATGTGGAGATAGGCAAAGAACTCCATGATGCAAGGATGAAAATTTATTCTGATCTTATAAATGAGTGTAAAAATGACGGATATTTGGATAAAAATATTGAAACCGAAGAATTCATCGCTATTTTTACCGGCTCGGTTCACACTTATGCAAGAATATGCGAAGCTTATGAATACGATAATGAAAGATATTATTTAAGCATTGAAAAAATGGTAGATTTTTTAATGCAAAAATTCAGGGTGCATTAACACATATTACGCGCATGCGTTTGGTCAAAACAAGCCCAAATGCTAGGCGCGGCGACGAAGCAATAGCGGTGCCTATTGATAGGAGCCGCAACAACACAGTTGGGCTTGTTTTGGCCAAACCCGAAGGGCTGCGGCAGCTTTTTGGTAAATTTTGCTTTTTTTGCTTCGCAGATACGTCTGTGTATCTTTGGCGCAAAAAAAGCAAAATTTCCTCAAAAATCCTAGCAGCGCATGCGCGTAATATGTGTTAATACACCCTAAATAAAATAAAACGGAGAAAATTGTATGAAAAAGTTGAAGCTGTTGTTTTTGTTGGGTTTTGCGGTAATTGCGGCGCCGGCATCAGGTGAAATGCTGACCATGCAGCAGTATTTGGAGCTTGTTGCCGAAAACAACAGCGAGCTCAAATCCGTACAAGCAAATATAGACGCGGTCAAAGGAAAGCTTGCCGAAATAGAAAGAGTTTATTCATATTTTTTAAACGCCGGCATGTCTTACAGCGATGACTGGAGCGGAAGGCCTTTTGCCGTTAACAGCGCTACCATGGACAGGCTGTCGATGTTGAATACCGATGTAAATGTCGGCAGACAGTTTGAAACAGGCACGCAGGTTTCTCTCGGCGTTCAGGGTTTTTACGGAAACTATGATTATAAAGTGACCCCAGATTACCAGGTAACAGACATAGCTCCTTTTATAAGGCTTGAGCAGTCGCTGCTGAAAAACTGGAAAGGCGGTAACACAAAAGCCAGTATGTCGCAGGCAAGAGCCAACGCGAATTCTTTGCTTTATCTGCTTGAATATAAAAAGCAGGGAATTATTTTCAACGCGAAAATGGCGTACTGGAATTTATCGTATTCCAGAACGGTTATTAATTTCAGAAGATCTTCTTTGGACAGAACAAAGAGAATTTTTGATTGGAATCAGAGAAGATTCAATCTTGATTTGGCCGAACAGACCGACTTGCTTCAGTCGCAGGCGGCGTTTAAAATGAGAGAGCTTAATTTAAAGATTGCATATGAATCCGAAGTTAAGGCATCCAGAGATTTTAACAGGTTTATCAATATTTCGGATCCGAAAGTAAAATATGACGTCGAATCATTTATTACCGCAGGAAATAATTTCGAACAGGATAAGCAGCTGGAGAGAACCGGAATAAGGGCGGATGTCGCATCCGCAATGGAAGACGTTGCAAGCTCTATGTATGCGCAGTCTCTTTCAGAAAAAGGTATGGGATCCGATTTGATTTTTACCGGACAGTTTGCCATGAACGGCGTGAATAAAGACTTCTCATCGGCAAGTTCCGACTTATCGGAGTTTAACAGGCCTTCGTATTCCGTAGGATTGAAATACTCTCTTCCTTTGGATTTTTCTCTAAGAAAAACAATCATCAAAGGGTATGAGTCTGCAAAAATATCGGCTGAAAAAGCCCTGGAAAACGCAAAACTTCAGGAAAACAGCGACTGGCTTCAGCTTGTTGACGATTGGAACAACGCCAAATCAAGATATGCCCTTTCAATAGAGATAAGAAATATACAGCAGAAAAGAAATGAAGAGGAGCAAGGCCTTCTCACAAAGGGAAGAAGCACCACGTATCTTGTTTTGCAGAGCGAACAGGATTTGGACGACGCCTACCTAAGCATGCTCCAAAATATATTCGAACTCATAGGTATATACGAGCAGGTAGAAGCTTTTTACAGCAACTAATAACGACAGAGGCAAAGAGGCGGGATGCGGAGAGGCAGAGTAAAAACACAGGACGTTGCCCCGCATCTCTGCATCCTTGCATCTCCGCATCTTACGTTAAAGAGGTAATTATGAATTTAGCAAAATTAGCAATTAAGCGTCCGACGTTTGTCATGGCTATTTTGATGTCGCTGTTGATTCTCGGTTTGGTTTCAATGACTAAACTGAGCGTCAGAATGTATCCTGACGTTGAGTTCCCTTACGTACTTGTAATGACTTCTTATCCCGGAGCCGGAGTATCGGAAATCGAACAGCTTGTGTCAAAGCCCATAGAAGACGCCATGAGCGGCATTTCCGGTTTAAAACACGTTATTTCGATGAATCAGGATAATATGTCGATTGTTTTCGGCGAATTTGAGCTGTCAAAAAATCCGGACATAGCCGCGCAGGAAGTAAGAGATAAAGTCGGTCAGATAAGATTATTGCTGCCTGACGATATAAAAGAACCTATAATAATGAAAGCCGACATGGACAGCATGCCTCTGATAACGCTGAGCCTGAAATCCGATACTTTGGATCCGAAAAGGCTTTATGATTTTGCCGACGATATCGTATCAAAAGACCTTGCCCAGGTTTCCGGAGTTTCGCAGATATCCATTCTCGGAGGTTCAAGAAGAGAAATTCAGGTTAACGCAAATAAAGAAAAACTCAAAGAACACGAACTTACCCTTACGGCTATTGCGTCAAGAATACAAGCTAACAGCTTAAATATCCCTGCCGGAAGAGTTGACAGAGGCACAAGGGAAATAACTTTCAGGACAATGGGCGAATTTCAAAGCATAGGACAGATAAAAGGCGTTGTCGTAAGTTTTATGGGAAACGATGTTCCTGTTACCGTTAAAGACGTTGCCGTTGTTGAGGACGGCGTTGAACAGGAAGTTTCAAGAGCAAGGCTTCTTATTAAAGAAGACGGCGAAGTTATATCCGAACCGTCGCTGCTTGTGTATGTCTATAGGCAGGCAAAAGGAAACGATGTCGCTATTTCCGATGCTATAAAGTCAAGAGTCGCGGAAGTAAACAAAAGATACAAGAACTTTGAAGGCTCGCCGAAGCTTACGCTCATCTCCGATATGGCCAGAGGCGTAAGAATGAATATTACGGACGTTCAAAGAACGATAATGGAAGGCGTTTTTCTGGCGATAGTCGTAGTTTATTTTTTCTTGGGAAGCTGGAGATCCACGTTTATTACCGCGCTTGCCCTGCCGAACAGTTTAATAGGCGCGTTCGTATTTATGTATTTGGCGGGATTTAGCTTAAACGTTATTTCTCTTATGTCTTTGTCCCTCGCGGTCGGTTTGCTTATCGACGACGCCATCATTGTCCGTGAAAACATATTCAGGCATTATGAGGAGGGCTCCGACCCGATAACAGCGGCGGTTGAAGGCACTAATGAAGTTACGCTTGCCGTAATCGCCACCACAAGCACCGTTATAGCCGTGTTTCTTCCGGTCGCTTTTTTAAGCGGCATTATGGGGCAGTTTTTCAGAGAGTTCGGACTGACCGTCGTTTTTGCGATGGGTATATCGCTTTTAGACGCTCTTACGATAGCGCCGATGCTTTCGGCTTATATGATACCCGATCATAATAAAAAAGAGAAAAATAAACCTTTTATACTTACAAAACTGTCGGCCGTATGGAGCGGCGTAGTATATGTTTTCAGGCTTTTAACGGTCGGGTGGTTTAATAAGGTGTTCGGCGCGATACAATACATATACAGAAAGGCAATTTATTTTATCGTTACGGCAAATCTTGTAAAAATCCCTATAGGCTCTAAAAATAATCGCGAAAAGAAACGTTATTTTAAAATCAGCTGGAGATTTATAACGATAGTTATTGCAATTTGTATATTCGTAAGTTCGCTTGTAATTGCCAAAACATATTTGAAAACTACCTTTATGCCGTCTTCGGAATGGGGAGAATTTAATATTCAAATTGAAGCAAAGCCGGGAACTTCGCTTGATAAAATGGACGTGTACGCAAAAGAAATAGAAGCCGTTATAATGAGCGAGCCCGATATTGAAATGCTTTCTTCAACGATCGGTTCTGCAAATATGTTTACGAACCTTGCGAATCAGGCGGTTATGTTTGTGAAAATGATACCCGCTAAAGAAAGAAGCTTTACGACTTCCGGAATGCAGACTCATCTGCGCGAAGTTTTAAATGAAAAATACGGCCATGAATTGGACTTTTCATTTACAAGGGCCGGCGGGATGGGAAGCGGGAGGAGCGAATTTGTCGTTGAACTTGTCGGAGATGAGGTGGACGTGCTTTACGGAGCAGCGCAGGTATTAATGGAAAAATTCGGTTCTATCCCAGATTTTGTTGACATAAAATCAAATTACAGAGTCGGAAAACCCGAGATGCAGATACTGATGGACATGAAAAAAATGGAAAACCTGGGCGTAAGCTCCGTTATGGCGGGAAACGAAATAAGAGCGATGATTGACGGCGCCAATGCCGGAAAATTCAGGGAAGGCGGCACCGAGTACGATATAAAAGTCAGGCTTCAGGAAAATCAAAGAGACTTAATGAAAAATTTTGACTCGGTATTTATCAGCAACGTCAATAATAAGCTTGTAAGGCTGAAAAATGTCGCGACGATAAGAGAAACTTCCGGACCCGTGCAGATTTTCAGAAAAGACAGGGCTCGTTATGTTACCGTTGAAGGAAACATAGCAGCCGGCGGAACCATAGGTCCGGTGCAGAAGGAAGCCGTAAGAATTTTTAATGAAACAAAAAAATCTCCCGAGTTCGCTGAAAAATGGGCGAATATTGAATTCAGGCTTGCCGGCAATGCCGAAGAAATGAAAACAATGTTCCAAAGCATGTTAGTAGCCGGAACGCTTTCGCTTATATTCATTTTTATGGTTCTCGCAAGTTTGTACGAATCCGTAATAACTCCTTTTACGATTATGACGGCGCTTCCGCTTGCTATTGTCGGGGGCATTTTGGCTTTGCTGTTTGCGAACCAACCTATAGATATGTTTACTATGATAGGCATGATAATGCTGCTTGGCATTGTTGCCAAAAATTCAATATTGATGGTTGACTATATACAGCAGCTGATGAGAAGAGGGTTTGGAATCAGTAAAGCTATTACCAAAGCCGGTACGATAAGGCTGCGCCCCATACTTATGACGTCTTTTGCTTTGATTGCAGGCATGTTGCCTACCGCGCTGGGACTGAGCGAAGTGGGGAGTTTTAGAAAAGGCATGGGAATAGTAGTTATCGGAGGCATAATAAGCTCAACTGTTCTTACGCTGCTTGTCGTGCCTGCGATTTTTGAGTATATGGATACGCTAAGGCATTTCCTCAGGAGGCTTTTCGGAAGGCCGGACAAAAGAATGATTGACTATACTGACGAGGAACTTGCAAAGAAAAAACTTTAATATGGAAGTTCGGCAGCTCGGAAGCTCAGCAGCTTAGCAAAGACAAAGTCTTTGTTGTTGCTGTTACTGAGCTGCTGAACTTCCGAACTTCTGAGCTTCTAATTTGCGCTTTACGCAAATTAGCTTGTAATTTTTTTTATAATCTTGTACAATTTTCAATATGTTTATTGAAAAGGACACCGCATGGCTGATAATTGTCTTTTTTGTAAAATAGCAAAAGGCGAAATACCTTCCCGGAAAGTTTACGAAGATGAGACGGTATTTGCTTTCAGGGATATAAACCCCCAGGCTCCGGTGCATATAGTAATAATACCGAAGAAACACATAAAAGATTTAAACTCATTATCGGAAGGCGATGAGCTGATTGTCGGTTTAGTTCAGGCTGCCGCCGCAAAAATCGCTTTGCAGTTTCCTGAAATGAAAAACGGTTACAGAGTCGTAAATAATTGCGGCGCTGACGCCGGACAAACGGTATTTCATATTCATTATCATTTACTCGGCGGAAGAAGCTTTTGCTGGCCCCCTGGATGAAAAACAATTACGAATTAAAGACAAAACAAAAAAATAATTCTTATTCGTAATCGCCGTTAAAGCCGTTGATTCGTAATTCGTCATTCGTAATTGTCGTTAAAAAAACTTCTTTTTTAAGAAAGGGTGGTGTTTAGTAATATGGTCAACGTTAAAGTTCGCGACGGTGAATCTATCGAAGAAGCGATAAGACGCTTCAAGAGAGAATGCGAAAGAAACGGCATTATGCAGGAGATTAAAAAAAGAGAATACTATAAAGCTCCGAGCGTAGTAAGAAAAGAAAAGCTTGCAGAAGCCAAAAGAAAAATCCGCCGCAAAATGCTTAAAGACAACAGATGGTCGCGTTAATAAAGTAAAAATAAGACAATAAAAAGGGAGTTGTATTTGAGGCAGATTAATCTACTTTTAAATACAGCTCCTTTTTGCATTTGAGGTTTTATGAAACTAAAACAAATTTACGAATTATTTGTAAGAGAAGGAATTGAAACCGATCCCAGAGGAATAGCCGTAGCCGAGCTTGACCTTTTGAAACGCAAAGAAGAATATGACGCGCTTTCAGCTGAAAAGAAAGCGCTTTATGATATTGAAAGCCTTACGAATCCTTATTATGATTCAAGGATTTTAAACGGCGACCCTGAAACCGAAGTTAATACGGTTATGGTCGGAATAGATATAGAAACTCCTGAAATACTTTTGGCGGGACAGCTTAATAATTCCGGGAAAAAAATTGATTTGCTCATCGGGCATCACCCCGAAGGCTATGCTTATTCGACGTTTTATAACGTTATCGGCATGCAGTCCGATATACTTAACAAGCAGGGAATACCAGTTAATATTGCCGAGAAGATGGTTGCTTCGCGCATGAAAGACGTGAAAAGAAGCATTCTTCCTCAGAATAACGACAGAGTCGCGGATGCGGCAAAACTTTTGGGAATTCCTTTGATGACGGCGCATACTGTTTCGGATAATCACGTGGCGTCATTTTTACAGAAGCAGATTGATATCTCAAATCCGAGATATTTAAAAGATATTTTATCTTTTTTAAACACCCAGCCGGAATATCAATATTCCGCAAAAGCCGGAATACCTCCTTTCATACTTTTGGGCAATGACGACTCGCGCTGCGGGAAAATTTTTGTAGATATGACAGGCGGAACCGAAGGACCGGTTGAATCGCTTGAAAAGCTTGCCGATGCCGGAGTCGGAACTATCGTAGGCATGCATATGAGCGAAAAGTGTTACAAGGAAGCTGAAAAACAAAAGTTAAATGTTGTTTTGGCCGGGCATATATCTTCCGATAACCTTGGGCTCAATCTTCTTTTCGATAAACTTGAAAATAAGTTCGGATCTTTGGAGTTTATCGAGTGCTCGGGGTTTAGAAGATTCAAAAGGACAGTTAATAATTAATAACTAATAGTTAATAGTTTCGGTGTTTTCGCGAAGCGAAAACCTATAAATAGATTTCGGCTTCGCCGAAATTCAATAACTATTACCTATTATCTATTAACTATTAACTGCAGTTAAAACTATGGCAATACCGGAAGATATAATCGAAAGAGTAAGGCTTTCAAGCGACATAGTTTCCGTTGTAAGAGAGTATCTGCCTGATTTGAAGAGAGCAGGACGCAACTGGAAAGCATGTTGCCCTTTTCACAATGAAAAGACGCCTTCTTTTGTGGTAAGCCCTGAAAAAGGAATTTTCAGGTGCTTTGGGTGCAATGCAGCGGGCGATGTTTTTAAATTTGTTATTCTTATGGATAATATCTCTTGGTTAGAGTCTGTAAGAAAGCTTGCAAAAAAAGCCGGAATTGAAATACAAGAGACAAAAGATGAAGCGGTAAAAGTATCCGAAAAAACAAAACTATTTGAAATTTTGGAAAGTTCGGCTAGATTTTACAATAGGTGTTTCTTAGAAAGCTCGCAAGCCGCAAAAGCAAGGCAGTATCTTGAAAAGCGCGGTATAAACGCAGATACTGTCAAGAAATTTATGATAGGCTATGCCCCGAAAGGACAGCTTATCGCGCAGGCGGCAAAAAAAGGGTACACGCCCGAAGTTCTTTTAAAAGCCGGAATAATAACAAAGACCGAAAGGGGAAGTTATTTTGAGTATATGTCGGAAAGGGTAGTGTTTCCGATTTTTGACGTACAGGGCAGGGTTGTCGCGTTCGGAGGGAGATCTCTGAGTGATGACCAGCAGCCTAAATATTTAAATACTCCCGAAACGGCTGTTTATTCAAAGTCTTCGAATCTTTACGGCTTGTTTCAAACTTTGCCGGAACTGAGAAAAGAGCGGAAAATAATAGTTCTTGAAGGTTACATGGATGTTGTTATTCCATGGCAGTTCGGCATTACTGGGGCGGTTGCTTCCCTTGGAACGGCTTTTACGCAGAATCACGCGAAGCTTATCGCAAGATATGCAGACAGCGTGACTTTACTTTTTGACGCTGACAATGCAGGAAGGACTGCGGCGCAGAGAGCTTTGGAAATTTTGGTTGAAAACGGAACACAGTGTTCGGTTTCTTCTCTTCCGGAAGGCGTTGACGCGGATGAATATCTCAACGAAAACGGGAAAGAAAAATTTTTGGAGCTTGTTGAAAAAAGTTCTAAGAGCGCGATTGAGTTTATGATAGACAGGGTTTCTTCGGATATAAAGAAAAATATCCCCGAAACAAAAGCCAAAGCTGTTTCGGTTCTTTTAGATTTTGTTTCCAGAAGCGCAGACAATGTAATCCAGAGGGAATGGATAAAAACTTTTTCGCAGCGTATAAATATTGATGAAGAGGCTGTCTGGAGAGAGTTTAAAAAGAAGCAAAAGAATAAGCTGCTGAAGAATGCTTCTGCATACGCATACGTCGAAAATAAAATCTTCGCTGCAGACGAGAAAAAGATAGGTCTGTCTCTTGAAGAAAATCTTCTTAATCTTATAATGAGAGACAGAAAACTTATTGAAAATATTACCGGAGATATTTTTACCGATATAAGGTGTTCAAAAATATTCTCAATGCTGGCGTCGGGGCATGATGAAGCCGGAATTTTAAATTCTTTGTCTGAAAACGATTCAAAATGGTTCACGGCTGTGACTCTTTCGCCGATAGAATATAATAATATTGAAGAAGTTTTTAATACTATTTTGAAAGATATAAATGTTGATAAACTTAAAAAAAGACGTAAAGAGCTTGAAAAAGAAATTATTTTAATGAGTACGGGGCAGGCCGCGGTTGACAGCGGCAAACAGGAAGAATATAAAAAATTAACAGCCCTTTTAAAGGGGTCGGGGAAATGAAAATGGCAAAAAAAGACTTGTTTCAGGGCTTGATTGACATCGGGAAAGAGCAGGGGTATTTAACTTATGAAGAAATAAATAAAAGTATTCCGCAGAAATCCATGGTTGCCGAAAAGATCGACAGTTTTTTTGTTACTTTGGACGATTTGGGCATTAAAGTCGTAGATAATAAAGAGTATCTGTCCGATAAAGCGCAAAAAAATCAGGGCGAAGCGGTTGAGCAGACGGTTAAAGCCGCGGCCGATGATGAAGATATAAATCCCGTAAGAATGTATTTAAGCGAAATGGCGAAAGTTCCTCTTTTGGAAAGAGCGGTTGAAGTTGAGCTTGCGAAAAACATAAGAGAAAACGAGAAAAAATTAAAATTTATAGTTTTGGAGTCGCCTCTTATAATAAAAGAAATCCGCAATTGGGAAACGCTGATAAGCCAGCAGGAAATGACGCCGAAAGAGCTTATGCCAAGAGGAAGAAAATCCCAGGCGCAGCTGAGGGGAATGGGCGTAAAGATAAAAAAAGCCGTACAGAAAATTAACAAAATCGAGAAAAATATACAGTCGTATGAAGCCAGATTAAAGCTGAAATCTATATCGCAGAAAGAAAGAGAAAAAATCGGAGTAAAGGTTAAACAGCTTCGCACCGAAGTGATAAATCTTATCATCGGCCTCAATCTTAATCAGGATAAGATTAAGAGGCTTATTAACAAAATTAAAACTACGGCGCAAAAACTTAATGAAATTAAAGACGAGCTGAGAAGGTTTGAAAGAAAATTCAAGAATTCTCCGTCTAAAGTTCAAAACATGCACAGACAGTATAAATCCGGAAAAATCAAAGCCGCGGAATTTAAAAAGCATACCGGATGCCCTGTTTCTTCCGTTGAAGAAGCTTTGAGAAATATAGAAACCGCCCTTGTGAAGCAGGCGAATCTTAAAGAAGGTTTTGTGATTTCTCCGGAAGATATGATAGAGACGGATAAAAAAATAAGAGATTTAGAAGAAATAATACACAGGGACAAAATGAAATTGATTGAAGCCAACTTCAGGCTTGTTGTTTCCATAGCCAAAAAGCATGTCGGAATAAGCAATCTTGAATTGTCGGATTTGATTCAGGAAGGAAATCTCGGCCTTTCAAAAGCCGTTGAAAAATTTGAATGGAAACGCGGTTTTAAATTTTCGACGTACGCGACGTGGTGGATAAGGCAGTCAATAAACCGCGCGATTGCGGACCAGGCAAGAACTATAAGAATTCCCGTGCATATGAAAGAACTGATTTCAAAGCTTACAAAAGTTAAAAAGAAATACCAGCAGGATATAGGAAGAGAGCCGACTATCGAAGAGTATTCGAAAGTTTTAAGGCTTTCGACCGACAGAATAAGAAAGATACTGAAAATGATGCAGGAGCCCGTATCTCTTGCCACTCCCGTAGGGGAAGAAGAAGATTCAAGGCTTGAGGATTTTATAGAAGATCAGTACAGCCCCAGCCCCGTCGCGAAAACGCAGCAGTACAGGCTTCAGCTTGAGCTTCAGAAGGTATTGAACTCTTTAACTCCTAGAGAAGCTGAAATTATAAGTTTGAGATACGGCATAGGCGTCGGCTATCCAAGCACGCTGGAAGAAGTCGGCAGAAAATTCGGAGTTACAAGAGAAAGAGTCAGACAGATTGAAGCCAAAGCTATAAGAAAGCTGAGGCATCCTACCAGAAGTAAAACATTAAGAGAATATATAGACTAATGCCGTATATTAAAAAAAAGCCGCCGATAATTATTATCGGCGGCTTTTTTTTAATGGAATATTCTCTTGGCCGTTAATCTTTTATAATCTTCAGCCAGATTTTTCTGTTCCTCGGGCCGTCAAATTCACAGAAATATATTCCCTGCCAAGTGCCAAGTTTTAGCCTGCCTTCTTCAATAATTATCATTTGCGACATTCCGAACAGGCTTGCCTTAATATGCGCGTCCGAATTGCCTTCGCCGTGAAGATAAGAGCTTTTGACAGGTGAAATATCTTTTAATCCTTTTAAAATATCCGTGCATACGTCAGGATCGGCATTTTCGTTTATTGTTATGGCAGATGTTGTGTGCGGCGTATAAACAAGGGATATTCCCGATGAGATTTTACTTTTCTTAATCTCGTCATTTATAAGATTCGTGATATCTATTAATATTTCTCTTTTTGAAGTTTTTAAGCCTATTTCTATAAGCATGAAACACACCCTATTAATTGCCTTTGTCGTCGCTCTGCATCCCTGCGTCCCTGCATCTGCCTTTTTTATAAAGGTTTTTTTTCCGGGGTTCCGGGTTTTCTCGGAAATTGGGCAGGGGTATCTTTAAATTTTTTGAATATCAGAATACAGTAATCCAACTCCTGTTCGGGAAGTTTGTACGGTATTGTTTTTTCAAGTCTTGCGCCTAAATGTCTCAGAGCATTTTCTACGGAAGGAAGCCCTTCTTCTTTGCTTTCGGCGGAATTTTTCGTTTTGTGTACGATAAAATGCCCGCCGACTCTAAGCAATGGTATGGAAATTTCAAGATTAGGCGAAAATTTGCTTACCGCGCGGGAGAGAACAATATCATATTGCTGCCTGTAAAGCGGATTTTGTCCTACTTCTTCGGCTCTTTTGTTTAGTATTTCTATATCAAAACCAAGTTTTTTATTTGCGTTTTCAAGAAAATAACACTTTTTAGTTATGGATTCAACCAAAGCGAGTTTTATCTCCGGTATTGCTATTTTGACGGGAATTCCAGGCATCCCTGAGCCTGTTCCGAGGTCTGCAACTTTAAGATGTGTGTCATGAGTTATGCTTTTTATCGCTTTTGCGCTATATAACGAGTCGCAAAAATGTCTGTAAATCAAATCGGTTTCACTTTTAAAAGATATCAAATTAAATTTTTGATTCCATTCAATAAGCTCGTCGAAATATTTTTCAAATAATGCGCATTGCCGCAAAGTAAAATCGGGGATGATATTGTCTGTCACATAATTTTGAAAAAGTACAAACAATTTTTGTTTTTCCATGGGTCAAATAATATCAAATATTAACGAAAAAATAAAACCCCGTTTTAGAATAATTTTACAGGGTTTTATTTTTTTATCTTATCGTTTATTCGTAATCGTCGTTATCTCTATTTCGGTACGCTTTGCAAAAGAATGCCTGACTGTTTCTGCGCTTCTTTTTCGTTTTGTATCGCGACATTTACCAAATCGTCGGCTCTTTGATATGCCGCCTGCCTTGTTTCTTTTGCTTTTTGCGCCATTGCGTTTGCTTCATTCAAAGTTTCTTTCTGGTTACTTTTCGCTCTTTCTCTGATTGCTTTTGCTTGGTCTTCAAGCGCTTTTGCTTCATTGTCGGAGTGTTTTTTTTCAGCCGCGGCCTTTTCTTTCATTGTAGATACTTTGGCGGTTACGGTTTTCTCGTCATTTCTTGCCTGATTTCTTATGATTTTTGCGTCAGCTTCGGCTTTTTTTCTGGCAGTTCTTGCGTTATCAGTCAAGTCTCTTGCCTGTCTTCTTATCATGTCCGCGTTTTGTTTTGATTCTTTTCTTTGCGCGGCTGTCATTGCGTCGGCTTGCACTTCATTGGCCTCTATTTTGTCTTCAACATTCTTTGCCGCGGTTAATGTTACGGGAGCCGCAACTGCCGGTTCGCTTGTTTCATGAGAAGCTTCCGATGACATTTCAATACCTGTTGCCGCTTCCGCGTTTTCATTCTGAGCGAATACGCTTACCGTTGAAAACATAAAAACTGCCGTCAAAATAAAACTAAACTTTTTCATAACCACTCTCCTTTTTTTATTTTTTGTTTTTCTTATCATACTTAATTTTTAAGAAAATTTGAAGAGCCGCGAGTATAAATATTATTATATTTGAAACCAAAACAGCCGGCACCCCTTTTACGGCGCCGTAAACTATCCATAAGATTACGCCTGTTATGAATAATAAAAACATATGTATCGAAACGTCTTTTGCGGATTTTGTTTTCCACGTTTTGTACACCTGAGGCACGAAAGCAATCGTCGCGAAAGCTCCTGCCGTAAATCCTACTATTTCGATTGGAAACATTCTTTCATCTCCTTGTCGTCTAAAGCTCTGTATGTTTTTAAAACAAAAAACTTTTTTATTGCTTTTGTCGGACAGTAAGATATGCATCTTAAACAGAACTGGCATTTATTGCCGTCAAAAGCAGGATACTCGGAAAAAGAAATATTTTTTACCGGGCATATTTCGGCGCACAGTTTGCACTCGATGCATTTTTTCTTGTCGAGATTTAATCTCATCATTTTTTGGCTTAACTTCCAATTCCACATGTTTGTTATGAACTTTGAAATTGCGTAACAAAATCTTAAAAAAATATTTGATTTTTCGGCTTTTGACGCGCCGTTTAAAATATCAAGCGCGAAACTTTCAATTTTCATATAAGCTCTGTTAATCTTTTTTTTGTTATTATCATCGGAATTCACGGCTAGAAAATTATTCGGCATGCAAAATCCTTTTGTTCCGATAACGGAATATCCTTTTTTGGAAAGAACGTGTCCCGTGTTTGCCGCCATCTTTAAAGAAGAATCTCCCATGGTGGTGAATACAAAAAGCTCCGTGCCTTCGGCTTTCGGCAGGTTTTCAAAAAACTTTCTTACAAAAGGATATGTATTCCAACAGGCTATTGTAAATCCTAATCCTATTGTTTTTGATAAATCGATTTTTGACGGATCTGATTTTTCTATAGGCAGCAGATTTACCGAACATCCGTTGTTTGTAAATATTTCGGCTATTTTTTTTGCCGCCAAATAAGTGTTGCCGGTACCGCTGAAAAAATAAATATCAATATTTTTATTGTTCATCTGTTTTAGCTCCTTTTTAAAGGCAGAGTGGAGAGTGAAGAGTGAAGATACTGCAAAGATTTTTTTGTCGTCATTGCGAGGTACGAAGCAATCTAGCGTAGTTGCCGTATCTCCACTCTTCACTCTCAACTCCTCACTCTTCTTTTTTGTTTTTCAAGATATACGGTTATTATGGCAATGTCAGACGGCTTTATCCCCGGTATTCTGGAAGCCTGCCCCAAAGTCTGCGGTTTTACGGTTGAAAGTCTTTCTTTGGTTTCAGATGAGAGAGAGCTCATGCCGTTATAGTCAAAGTCTTCCGGAATTTTTCTGTCTTCGTTTTTTTTAATTTTGTTTGCCATGTTTTGCTGTATTTTTATATATCCTTCATACTTTTTATATATATCAACCTCTTCTTTTGCCTGCTCCAAAGTCCATGGAAGCAAATCTTTATCTTCCGGCATATTTCCCGTTTCGTTATTATATATATTTGTAAGAGCGTCCACATAAAGTTCAAATTTTTTGTATATGGCGTCCGACAAAAGTCCGACGGAATGCCCTATTCTCATCAGCCTTATATCAGCATTATCGCTTCGTATCATCAGTCTATATTCCGCGCGGGATGTAAACATTCTGTAAGGTTCGTCTACGCCTTTTGAAGTGAGATCGTCAAGCATGACTCCTATATAAGATTCCTGCCTTCCGAGAATCAAAGGTTCTCTCCCGAAAAGTTTAAGACCGGCGTTTATGCCTGCCATAAGCCCTTGCGCAGCGGCTTCTTCGTAGCCGGTAGTTCCGTTTATTTGTCCGGCAAAATATAAATTTTCTACATTTTTTGTTTCCAGCGTGTTTTTTATTTGCAGCGGGTTTGAATAATCGTATTCAATGGCATATCCATATCTTATGACTTTTGCGTTTTCAAGACCTTCAATAGAGTTAATCATTTTTTGCTGTATATCAAATGGAAGTCCCGTATACAGACCGTTCAAATATACTTCGTTTGTGCTTAAGCCTTCAGGTTCAAGAAAAATTTGATGTCTTTGCCTGTCGGGAAATCTGACGATTTTATCTTCAATTGACGGGCAGTAGCGCGGCCCCTGCGAATTTGTATCTCCTATATTTAATGATGATTTGTCCAGATTATCCGATACTAATTTGTGCGATATAGGATTCGTATATGTAAGCCAGCATGAAACCGACCTTAAATTTTTGCGCCAGCTGTCGCGCACGGTGAAATGTGAAAAAGGCCGGGGATTTTCATCACCCGGATGTTCCGCCATTTTCGAATAATCAACGGTTTTAGAATTAATGCGCGCAGGGGTGGATGTTTTAAATCTGCTTAATTTTATTCCGCAGTCTTCAATAAGAGAACGCGAAAGGTAAGAAGCGGCTTTTTCGTTGAATCTGCCGCCTTCAAAATTTGTATCGCCGACATAAATTCTGCCTTTCAAAAAAGTGCCTGTTGTAATTATCACGGCATCTGCTTCTATTGCGTCTCCGGTAACGGTTTTAACTCCCGCGGCTTTTCCGTTTTTTATTATCAAAGATGATGCTTCGCTTTGCAAAATATCCAAATTTTGCTGGTTTTGAATAGAGCGCGACATTAAAATAGAATAAGCTTCTTTGTCGCATTGCGCTCTTGGCGACCATACGGCCGGACCTCTTGAAATATTCAGCATTTTAAACTGTATTCCGGTATTATCGGTTATCCAGGCCATCTCTCCGCCCAAAGCGTCAATTTCCCGGACTATCTGCCCTTTGCCGATTCCTCCGATTGCAGGATTACACGGCATTCTTGCCACGGAGTCCATGTTCAAAGTTATAATAAGCGTTTTCAAACCCATCCGCGCCGCTGCCAAAGCAGCTTCACATCCGGCATGTCCTGCCCCGACAACAACGACATTGTATTTTTTGTCCATTAAACAGTTCCTTTCTGAAAATATTCATTGAATTTTACATCTTTAAGATGATAATTACAAATGGAGGCAGGGATGCAGAGTAACGGCAAATGATAAAAACAACAAACGGCAGTTACCCAGCCTCCCCGCATCTCTGCCTCTCTGCTTCTCTGCTTCTTTTTTTTGCTTTTATTTTACGGATTTAATAAAATACTAAAACCATGTCAAAAACAGCAAAAAAAGTAAAAAAGGGCAGCATTATAGTTGTTTCGGCGCCTTCCGGCGCCGGAAAAACCAGTATTTGCGATGCAATTATAGAAAAAGATAAAAATATCGTATATTCAACTTCAGCTACAACAAGACAGCCGAGAGACGGAGAGACAAACGCGATAGAATACTTTTTTGTCAGCGTTCCGAAGTTTAAAACCATGATAAAAGGTAAACAGTTTGCCGAATGGGCGCAAGTACACGGAAATTTTTACGGGACGCCTAAGTCATTTTTGGATAAAACTTTAAAAAGCGGTAAAAATGTGCTGTTGGACATTGACGTGCAGGGCGGTATAAATATAAAAAAGCACTATCATGACGCATGCATGATTTTTATTATGGCGCCTGATATAAAAACATTAGAAAAACGGCTGAGAGAAAGAAATAAGGACAGCGATAAAGTTATAAAAGTTCGTCTTGCAAACGCTAAGAGAGAAATAAAATCTCTTTCGAAGTACGAATATCTTGTAATAAATGAAAATCTCGGCGAAGCCGTAGAATCCGTATCAACAATAATAAAATCTTTGAAATACAAAATAGAAAAAGGAAAAAAATACTTTTAGGGAGATAAAAATGGCACAGGCAACAAAACCTTTGGAACAGGCGGTATTTGAATCAAAAATGGGCAGATATGAAATTGTAAAACTCGCTTTGGACTGGATCGAAGTGAAAAAGCATGAAGAGGATTACAGAAGATTGAGCCAGGCTGAACTTATAACAAAAGCTTTGAACGAAGTCATGGACGGAACCGCGACTGCCGAAAAAATAGAAGAGCTAAAAAAGAAAATGAAAGCGAAAGAAGCAAAATCGGAAACAGGCGAAGCTGAAAAGGCAAAATAATGGATTTGAAAGGTAAAAATATTATTTTGGGCGTTTGCGGCGGTATAGCTGCTTACAAAGTTTGCGACATAATACGCGGGCTTGTAAAGCTCGGTGCTAATGCCGAATGTATTTTGACAAACAACGGCTCGAAGTTTATAACCCCGCTGACTCTTCAGACTTTGTCAAAAAATAAAGTTTATCAGAATATGTTTGAAGAGCCTGCCGCATGGGAAATAGAACATATATCTCTGGCAAAAAAAGCTGATCTTATTATTGTTGTTCCTGCCACTGCTGATATGATGTCCAGACTGGCGTGCGGAAGAGCCGACGATTTGCTTTCCGTTACGGTATTGGCGTCAAAAGCTAAAATATTAATTTGTCCTGCCATGAATACAAATATGCTTCAGCATAGAGCCACGCAGATAAACATTTCAACTTTAAAAAGTTATGAATATAAATTTGTCATGCCGGAAAACGGCGAGCTCGCTTGCGGAGATATCGGGGACGGAAGGCTTGCTTCCGTGGAAAATATTATTTCGGCAATTGTTAAGGAACTTTCCTGAAAATGTCCAAAAATTCTTTGACATTTCTAATAACATCAGGCTCAACAAAAGAGTATATGGATCCGGTAAGATTCATAAGCAATGATTCTTCCGGAAAGATGGGCGCCGCTCTTGCCAAAGCAGCTCTGCGTAAAAAAAATAAAGTAATTTTTATAAGCGGCAAAAGCGAGGTTTTGCCTCCTTGCGGCGCTAAAGTAATAAAAATTGTCAGCGCGGCGGATATGTTTAAAGCCGTGAAAGAAAATTTTGATAAAGCCGACATTGTTATCGGCGCAGCCGCGGTTGCTGATTTTACTCCGGCATCATATCAAAACCAAAAAATAAAAAAAGGGTCGAAGATCCCCACGGTAATAAGGCTTAAGAAAAATCCAGACATTATTGCATACTGCGGAAAAAATAAAAAACATCAAACGGTTGCGGGTTTTGCTTTGGAAACCGAAAACCTTATTGAAAACGCCGTAAAAAAATTGAAATCGAAAAAACTTGATTTGATAACAGCCAACGGAAAAGAGTCGCTCGGATCAGACAAAACTTCCGTACACATCATAAAAAACGACGGCAGTGTATTAACGATAAAAAATTCCGATAAAAATAAAATAGCGGGTAAAATAATAGATGAAACGCTCAGAATATTCACAAATAATAAAGCTTGCAAAAAGGTCTCTTGAAGAGTATCAAAATTGGGGCGAAGATGAAATATATAAGGAGCCTGTCGTGAAAACGCCTTCTGAAAAAAACTCGGCGAAAGCGGTTAAGGAAAACAGTTTTAACGTGAAAAAAACAGGACCCGCGCAGGCACTTGAAGCGTTGAGAAAGGAAACCGATAAGTGCAGAAAATGTCCGCTGGGCGCGAGCCGGTTAAACTGCGTTTTCGGAGAAGGCGCGGCAAATGCCGAGCTGATATTTGTCGGAGAAGGACCCGGCTTTGACGAAGACCATAAAGGCGAACCTTTTATCGGCAGAGCAGGACAGCTTTTAACAAAAATTATTGAAGCAATGGGGTATACGCGCGAAACGGTGTATATCGCGAATATAGTTAAATGCCATCCCATGAAAGATCCGTCTGATCCCGAGCTTCGCGGAAATGACAGGCCTCCTTCTCTTGAAGAAATGGAAGCATGCCGTCCTTATTTGGACAGGCAGCTTGAAATAATACAGCCGAAAATAATCGTAACTTTGGGCTCGTCATCAACAAAGGGGCTGCTTAACAGTGAAGAGTCAATAAGCACGATACGCGGAACGGTAAAAGAGTATAAAGGAATAAAATTGATGCCGACATACCATCCTGCGGCATTGCTGAGAAACTCCAGCCTCAAAAAGTTTGTTTGGGATGATATGAAAAAAGTGATAAAGTTTCTCAAAACAGGCGAAATATAATATGAAAGTGATAGAAGTTGCCGTTCCCGTACCTTTAAATAAAACATTTCACTATCTTCCTCATGAAAATACGGACGCAGAAAATGCGGCAGGAAAAAGAGTAAAAATCCAATTCGGAAAAAGAGTTATGACCGGATATGCTTTGTCGGTATGCGAATCCGGCGACAATACTTTTAAACTGAAACCGGTCAATGAAATTATTGATAATGAAAAAGTCATTACCCGGGAATCCGTTGAACTTGCGAAATATATAAGCGAAAATTATGTGTGTTCTTTGGGCGAGGCAATGGCTTCAATAATTCCGCCCGCAATGAAAGCTCCTAAAAGAAAACCCAAAGATAACTTTGTCAGCGAAGAAAACTCCTATGACGCAAAGCATATTCTCAACAACGAACAAAGAAATGCCGTTGAAGCAATAAATAAAAGCATATCCGCCAAAAACTCAGGAAAGTTTTTAATGTTCGGAGTAACCGCGTCCGGAAAAACCGAAGTATATTTAAACAGCATTGAGCATGCGTTAAACCTCGGAAGAAGCGCCATAATGCTGATTCCTGAAATTTCGCTTACAACGCAGTTTGTTGATATTGTAACAAAACGTTTCGGAGATAAAGTCGGCGTCTGGCACAGCGCGATAAGCAATACCGAAAAATATAAACTTTATATGAAGGCCAAAAATGGCGAAATAAAAATTATGCTTGGCGCGCGTTCCGCTGTTTTTGCACCTTTTGAAAATATCGGGCTGATAATAATAGATGAGGAACATGAACATACGTATAAACAGGAACAAAAACCTTCTTATGACGCCAGAGAAGTCGCTTTCTGGAGGGGAAATTACCACGGAGCAACCATAGTTCTGGGTTCGGCAACGCCTTCGCTTGAGAGTTACAAAGACGCTTTGGAAAATAAACTTACCTTGATAGAACTTCCTGAAAGAATAGATAAAAAACAGCTTCCTGATGTAAAAGTTCTTTCTTTAAAGGACAGGATTTATGGAAGAAGCCTTTTGCTTCCCGAAACGATCGGCGCTATTTCAAAAACTTTGGCAAAAAAAGAACAGATAATAGTTTTTTTGAACAGAAGAGGATATTCGCCGTCAATAATGTGCCGTAAGTGCGGAAGCGTTTATCAATGTCCGAACTGTTCGATATCTATGGTCTATCACAGAAATCCGGATTCTTTGAAATGCCATTATTGCGGCGAAAACAAAAAACTGCCGGTTGTTTGTTCGGTGTGTCAAAGCAAAGAAATATCCGTTTTCGGCACAGGCACGCAAAAAGTTGAAGATGAGCTTAAGAAAATGTTTCCCGGCGCGAAAATATTCAGGCTTGACGGCGACACCGCTTCTTCAAAAGAAACATATTCAAACGCTTATAAAGGCATTAAAAGCGAAGAATACGACATTTTGCTGGGCACGCAGATGATTGCAAAAGGATTCGATTTTCCGAGGGTCAGCCTTGTTTGCGTAATAGACGCCGACACGTCTTTATATCTTCCGGATTTTAAATCCGCCGAAAAAACTTTTCAGCTTATAACCCAGGTTGCGGGCAGATGCGGAAGAGGCGATATGCCGGGAAATGTTATCGTGCAGACTGGTTATCCGGAACATTACGCAATCCGACACGCGAAAAAACACGATTTCACGGCTTTTTACAAAGCTGAAACCGAACACAGAAAAAAACTTTTTTATCCGCCTTACTGCGCCGTAGCAAAAGTCGCAGTAAGAAATAAAGATGAGGGAAAAGCCGAAGGAGATTCAGAGAAGCTTTTTGTATTGATTGAAGGATTTGTAAAAAGCAGCGAGCTTCCGATTAAGCTTCTTGGCCCTGCACCCGCGTATATAGCAAGACTTCATAATACGTACAGAAGGCACATAATTATTAAAGGAAATAAAGAAGATATCCTAAAAATTGCGCCGTTAATAAACGGCTATAAGCAGTCTGCCGGCACGCAAATAAGCATTGAAATTATGCCGTCTGATTTGATTTAGGTTTGCAAAAATATTTAAATAAGCTAATATATAAAACATATCTGCAGTTAAAAAGGAGCGTTTTATGAAGAAAATTTTATTGACTGTTGTTGCGTTGGTTTTTTTCGCTTTCGGGGCAGCTCGCGCGCAGGATGATTATGTTTATTCGGACGCGGCTAATGACGATAGTTTTAATGCTTTTGAAACGACGGTAAGCTCTTATGAAAACGCATTGCTGCTTGTAGTGCAAACTTATGATAATCTGAGCAGACAGCAGACAATTGAAGATATAAAAGTCACTATAACCGATAAAAACAACAAAAAAAAGAAAGCCGTAAAAATATCGGATAAAACGCCTTTTTTATATGTTATTGCGGATTATGACGCGTTTAAACAAAAATATGATTTTGTTGACGCTAATGTGCGGAAAGATATAATGAAAGCAAATCCGGACACTGTATATGCCGTGAAAGTTGACGCTAATTTAGAGGACGGAAGAGAGATAGTTGTTTTGGTTACCGACCAGAAACGGATTTTATCAAGGGAGATAGGAACTAAATTCCCGTTTTCATTTTCAGCTGACGCCGGCACGCGGTATTCCGATGTAATAAACGAAGTAGACGAGTCAGTCGATCCGGTATTTTGATATTTGATAATTTAAAAATTATTACTTTTGAGCCGGAGTCGTAAATCAGTAAAAGTTTGACAATAAAAATTCTTTCTGATATAATTTCGAAGTTGTTTTTTGGGACATCCGGCTGCTAAGCGGCGAGCGCAATGAGTCTCCAAAGTGCGACACTAAATATCATATGTATGTAATTTTGGGGATGTGGTGTAGCCTGGTTTAACACACTGCCCTGTCAAGGCAGAGACCGCGGGTTCAAATCCCGTCGTCCCCGCCAAGTTTTTAAAACTTGGCAATGATAAAAGAAATTACAAAAGCCGTTTGTCCATAAATTTGGACAGGCGGCTTTTTTGTGCATTAAATATTTCAAAACTTGTTATTTAGAGCGCTGTACCTTTTTTCGGAATAAAAAGGTTTGACATATCTACGCACTCTAATTCAAGCAATTTCACTTTCATTTGAACGCCGCCGGAAAAACCTGTCAAACTGCCATTTGAACCGACAACCCGATGACAAGGGATAATAACAGATATGGGATTATGCCCGACAGCCCCGCCAACCGCTTGACTTGACATATTTTCCCGACCCATTTTCACAGCCATTTTTTTTGCAATGTCGCCGTATGTAGTAACTTTACCGTAAGGTATTTCACAAAGAATCTTCCAAACCGATTGACGAAACTCTCCGCCGATAGGAGCTAACGGCAACTCGGTAATATCGGGTTTTTCACCCGCAAAATATCTGTTCAGCCATTTTTTTGCAGTGCCAAATATAGGTATATCATTGTTTTCTATCATCACTTCGGGTATGGTGTCCCCGTGATACTTTTTCCCCTCTGTCCACAAACCGACAAGGTTATCATCATAACACGCAAGAGTAATCGTTCCTATGGGCGATAAATAAGCGGTTGAATAATACATTTCTTCCTCTTGATATTAGTTGTTATCATAAAATTTAAAAAATTATAAAAAAGTTAAATGTTAGCTAAATAAAATTGAAAATATGGCTTTCAAAAGACAGCGTTGATTCTATTTTTGAAAGCAATTAAGTGCTTTTGTATTGTATATTTGAAATGATAATGCCGTTCAATTACAAAACAATGCTGTTGCCGTCTTTGGGAGCTATTACGTTTTTAAAAATTTTTTGCGCGCTAATCAACGCTTCGTTGCGGTCTTGGAAAGTCAAATACTCATCGGCCTTGAAGTGTATCAATGCAAGTTTTTTTGCGCCTGAGTCTAAGGCTGCGCGGGCGCCTTCTTCGGGCATTAAAAGATTATTGTCAGGTTTATGCCCGGGAAAAAAACCTGCGCCTGTTATAAGCAGATCCGCGTTTTTTGCAATTTTTACCAGATTTTCGCTTACGCCGGTATCCAACGCGTATACAACGATTTTGCCTTCGAGCGAAAACCTGAAAGCCGTTGCCGGAACAGCATGAGCCAACGGCAAAGTTTCAACATTAAACGGCAAATCGTATGGCGGTTCAAAAATTTCTATTTTAGTTTTAAGAGAACTCAACGGAGGGGCAAACGGCGGACGCAAAAAACTTTCCAACTCTTTTTTCATATCAGGCCCCAGCAGTATTTTAATGCCGCTCGCAATATCAAATTTACGTAAAATCTGTAAACCTTCAATGTGGTCAATGTGCAGATGGCTGAGGAAAATATAAACCGGTTTTGAATAATCAAGCAATTTTTCAACCCTGTAAAAACCCGAACCAGCGTCCAAAACTATATTTTCATTTACCGTCTTAACAAGCGAGCATGTGGTTGAGCCCATAGACGTTTCATACCAGCCGTTTGTTCCTAAAAAAAATATTTCCATTTTAACCGCCTTTTTTCAATACATTGTCAATGATTTAAATAATCTCAACAGCAGATTGGTTTGAAAACTCTACATCAATAATTCTTTAAGCGTCGGCATATCTTTTACTTCATAACGTTTTTTGAACTCTTCAATGCTTTCTTTAAAAATGTTTTTTATACTATAAAATATACCATAGCATTTGTCAAACATATGTATCTAACTAATACAGTAAATTGCCTGTTTTTCAGGGAATTTGCTATAATAATTTCGCTAAATGAATAGAAGATTGGTGTCTGTACTGCAATCTCTATATTTAAGTTCGCATTTCGCAAAATTTATAATAAAAAACCAAAAGCCGTATTTTCGGTTGTAAAATCGGAATTTGGCAGCTTTTTTTGCGTGAAATCCGCAGCAGAGGCATATTTATGGTGAGACCATATTTAAAAATGATAGATAGAAATAAAAGAATATTGGAAATCGGACCTTTACATTCTCCGATGGTGCAAAAGAACAAAAACAGCGCTAATATTTTCTATGCGGATATACGGTCAACTGATGAAGTAAAGAAATTTTACGCTGATGATGAAATTGTCAATAAAGATAAAATTGTAGATATAGATTATGTCATAAAAAATTCTTATTCGGAAGATTTAACAAACATTGAGCCGTTTGATTATATTTTAATGAGTCATGTGATAGAACATATTCCGGAACTGATAAGTTTTTTCAATGACATATCCAATGTCTTAACCGCAAACGGTAAATTATGTTTAACAATCCCGGACAAAAGATATTGTTTTGATCATTATAGATATCCTACGTCGTTTGCGGAATGTTATGATATTTATTACCGCGGAATAAAAAATAATCCGTTTAGAGTTTTAGATTTTTTTCTGTCTTCTGCTTCAAACGACCCTGTATTCTGGTGGAACAATCCAGCAAATTATGAAGAATTTCCGAAATCGCGTGAAAATGCCGCATTGGAGTGTTATGAACGTTCTTTAAAAGGCGAGTCTTTAGACGTGCATTTCAATGTTTTTACGCCTGAAAGTTTTTTGCGGATACTTTATCATATGACAAAAATGCGTTTGCTGCCTTTTAAAGTTGCGTTTTTTGAAACGACTTATAAATACGACCTTGAATTTAATGTGATTTTAGAGAAAGATATGCGTTTGGTTGAAGATGGTTCGCCGGCGGAATTAGAAGCTGAAAACTTGCGGAATCTGTTTGAAAAATATAGCGATAATCAAAATTCAGACGACTCGGATAACCGGGATATAGCATGCTTAATAAAAAGCTGCCGGTATTATTTGAAGCGGATCATAGCCCGGTTAATCAAAAAGCCGTCAAAGAAATAATTTAAAGTCTGACTGTATTATATGCGTCAACAGACTCAAAACTTTACAATAAAAATTCTTGAACTTAAATAAGTTAAGGATTATTTTTTTGCCGAAATCTTTTAAAGAATTTTTTAAAATTATATAATCTTTACAGCTTAATTCGGAGGTTGTAACATGCGTAAGTTAATAATATTTTTAATTCCTTTTATTATTGCGGGCTGTGTTCCGCGCAGAACGGAGGTTGTCCGGCCTTCGGTTCCAAAGTCGACGGTAAAGCAGGTAGAAGCAAAGGCTGCCGATATGAGCCAGGCTGTAATGCTTAATTTTAAAGAGCTTGAAGGGTATTTTTTAAGGAATGATGTAAGACTTAACAATGAAGTAAATTTCTTTGTTATCGATAATGACAAGAATTTTGACGGCATTCTCGGACAGTCAAGAACAATGGCAAATGTTGTAAGATTCGTAGATTTAAATAAGAATATTGTCGCCGTAATTGCAATGAAACCTTCTCTTGCAGTGTATGAAATCAAAATCATACAAACGTATGTTATAGAAAATAATATTTATATTGAATACGAAGTAAGTCAGAAATATATGCCCGAAGTCGGTTTTTTTATATCAAATATGAAAACTTTTGAAATTCAAAGGCCCGGTAAGATTTTGAATGTAAGTTTTGTTAATGCGGACAGAACTATGACCGTGCTTCCGTTCGGCAGAAGAACTGTCGGTTCTCCGGTAAACGTTGATGCTATGCTTAGGCAATATACCGGAAGATACAGAGGAACGATTCCTGCCGCTGACGGCCCCGGCATTTCAATGACTCTTTATCTTGCCGGCGATTATACATATCGCCTTGAGCAGACATATATTAACAATCCCGCAAGAACTTTCGAAACCTACGGAAAGTGGATGCCGAGCGAAGATTTATCATTCTTTACTTTAGATTATGACAAAAATGCGCAGGAGCAAATATCTTTTTATTTTATAGACAGAAATACTATAGAAAAACTTGATATTAACAACGAAAGAATAGCCTCAAGCCCCGAATTTTACAGGCTTAAAAAATAAGGATTGCCGATGAGATTTTCAAAATATACAAAAACAGCTTTGGCTGCCGCGCAAGCCGGAGCAAAAGTACTGCTGCGTTACCGTAATAAAAATTTAAATATTGAATATAAAAGTGAAACCGATCCTGTTTCGCAAGCTGACAGAAATGCCCAGAAAGCGATTATAAAAGTTATTAAAAGCGTTTTTCCGGAGCATGGAATACTTGCCGAAGAAGACGGCGTAAACGAAACAAAAAATGATTTCTGCTGGATTATAGATCCGCTTGACGGCACCGTTAACTTTGTTCACGGCGTTCCGATATTTTGCGTTTCCATAGGTTTAAAATATAAAAATGAAATAATCTCGGGAGTGATTCATTCTCCGGAGATAAAAGAAGTTTTTGCCGCGGAGAAAGGAAAAGGCGCGTATTTAAACGGGAAAAAAATAAGAGTGTCGCGGATAAAAGATTTAATACGCTCTCTCGCGGTTACGGGTTTTCCGTATTATGTGAGAGAAAAGAACGGCAGAGTGATAAAAAATTTTACGAATATCATGAAACAGACCCAGGGCATGAGGCGTTTAGGCTCGGCTGCTCTCGATTTGGCTTATGTCGCATGCGGAAGATTTGAGTTTTTCTGGGAAGAAGGTTTAAAATCGTGGGATATAGCTGCAGGCGTCTTGATTGTTAAAGAAGCGGGGGGAACGGTATCCGATTATAAAGGTTCAAAAGATTTTATTTCCAAAGATACTTTGCTTGCTTCAAATAATAATATAATTCACAAAAAAGTTTTGAGGGTTCTTGAATGAAAATAGAAGATAAAAAAAAGTACGTTTCTAACATTATAAAAATACTTGAAAAAGAGTACGGCGACGTGGAAGTGGCTCTTGAGTTTAAAAAACCTTACGAACTTTTATTCGCGACCATATTATCCGCCCAATGCACGGATGAAAGAGTCAATAAAGTAACTTCGGAATTGTTTAAAAAATACAGAACTCTCGACGATTATGCGAACGCCGATATATCGGAATTTGAAAAAGATATACGTTCGACGGGCTTTTTCAGAAATAAGGCAAAAAACATTATCGGTTCGGCGAAGATAATTTTGGAAAAACACGGCGGCAAAGTTCCGCGGACAATGGAAGAGCTTCTTGAGCTTCCCGGAGTCGCGAGAAAAACCGCTAATATCGTTTTAAGCGCCGCTTTCGGCAAATATGAAGGGATGGCCGTTGATACGCACGTCATAAGAATTTCAAATTTGCTGAAAATAACAAAATATGAAGACCCTGTAAAAATAGAACGGGATTTAATGAAAGTAGTACCGCGTGAAAACTGGAAAAACTTTTCTTTGTTAATACAAACTTTGGGAAGGCGCGTGTGCAAAGCCAGACGGCCCGAACACGCTATTTGTCCTTTGAATAAAATTTGCCCATCGGCGTGAAAAATGATGCAGAGAGGCAGAGATGCGGGGAGGCAGGGCAACTGCCGTTTGTTGTTTTTATAATTTGCCGTTACTCTGCGTCTCTGCATCCTCGCATCCCTGCATCGCCGTTGTTTGTTGTTTGACATGAATAAAAGTTTTTGTTACAATACGTCACTATGAACATTAGCATATGGCTGATTATATGTTTAATTTTAGCAACGGCCTCGATAGTTGCAGTGGCCGTTTATTTGATTATTGTTCTTATACAGCTTAAAAAAACTACGAAGGAAATGGAAGTAACTTTGTCCAAAGTTAACAGCGAGCTGGATATGATAAATAAAGTTTCCGGAAAAGTTGTTAACATAACCGAGAAATTATCAAATCCTTTTATTTCGGCAGGGGCGGTTCTGTATTATATTTTTTCGTCTTTTAAGAAAAAAAAAGACGGATGTAAGTAAGGAGGAAAATATGTGCGGTAAAAAAGACACTTTGGCGGCTTTTATCCTTGGCGGAATTATAGGCGCGGCGATCGGCATTTTGTACGCTCCCAGGTCCGGAAGAGAAACAAGATATAACATAAGAAGAATGGGTGAGGATATCGTTGATACGGTCAGCGATTTGAGCGATGATATGAAGGAAACCGGACGTAAACTTTACGAAGAAGGCCGTGAAAAAGTTATGACCGGAAGAGACAAAATAAGCGAAGCTTTTGAAGCCGGCAAAAAGGCTTTTGAAAAATATAAAAAAGAAGACTGAAAAGACAAAGTTCAAATATTCTGTTTCGCCTTTGGCGAAACCTGCTGATAAGTTCGCTTCGCGCACACCGTATTTGTACTTTGAACTCTGAACTTTGAACTTTTCCGTTAGTAGTGCCGAGGTAGCTCAGTCGGTAGAGCAACGGTCTGAAAAACCGTGTGTCGGCAGTTCGATTCTGCCCCTCGGCATATCCTGAAAAATAAAAAGTATGTTTTAAGTCTTGTTTAGTTTCCTAGACAAGGCTTTTTTATTGACAGTAAAAAATTAAGAATACACAGAACTAATATAAAAAATATTACAATTTTTGTGCTCTCTCTGCTCTATATAGCTAAAATTTGACTAAAATCTATATAAAAAGTATAATCATAATATTATTATTTTGTCGCCGATGTAGCTCAGCTGGTAGAGCAATTGCTTCGTAAGCAATGGGTCGGAGGTTCAAGTCCTCTCATCGGCTATTCTTTCATAGGGGCTATCCAAGATGCAACTTACCATATACTCGCAGGTTCTCCAAAAAATTTTTAAAAAGATAATTATTTACGGTCTGCCTATCTTATATTTTCTCATTGCAGTAAGCTTTTATCTCAGAACTTATGATTCGGCTCAAATAAAAATAACGCTTCTCCATCTCGGCGGACTTTTTCTAATTTCATCATGGTTTGTTTTGAAAATTGAGGAAGGAAAAATTGATTTTTTTAAGAAGAATTTCATTTTCCTGCTTCCGATAATAGCTTTTCTGATTTCAGGGCTTATATCTTTTACCGTATCTCCGTTTCCATATGCAAGTTTAAATGAATTTGTAAAAAGATTTATATATTGCTTTTTGGCAATAATAATAATAACCGAGTTCAATGACGAGATGAAAATATCAAGAATATTGAATTGGCTTATAGCCGCTGCATACGTGGTAACAATATACGGCATAATACAACTGCTTGATTATTATTTGTTTCCGCCTCCGCCCGACACGGGGCTCGACCCTTTTGTATGGAGGCAAGCCTTCGGAAGCAGAATATTTTCGACTTTCGGAAATCCTAATTTTTTCGGTGATTTTCTGATTGTAATGAGCCCTATAGTTTTAGGACTGTATTTATATAAAAGAAATTTTTATTTGATGTTTCTTTGGATTCTGATTGTTTTGTGCACTATTTTTACCGTGTCAAAAGGAACCTGGCTCGGGTTTGCGGCAGGCACTTTCGTTTTCGTTATTGTTTATATAGTTACTTTTTTTAAAGAAAAACTGACGAAAAAAATGGTAATCTCGGGCGCAATAGCAATATCCGTTGTATTGTTTGTAGTATTTTTTGGGATACTTTCGCAGACTAAAAAGAGAACTGACAGCGCTTCTTTCAGATTGTTCACATGGCTTTCAACGTGGGAAATGATAAACACAAATCCCGTGCTCGGCACCGGAATAGGCACTTTTTATGTAACGTATCCTTCGTGGAGAAGGCCGCAGATATTTTTTATTGAGGCAAAACATAATACTCAAAGCGATCATCCTGAAAATGAATATTTGGAAGTATGGTTTGACGAAGGTATAATAGGTTTTACGGTTTTTCTTTTTCTCATTTGTTTTGTTGTTATAGCAGGTTATAGAAATATTGAGTTTTTTCATTCCGGGAAAGGTAGCAGGGACAGCCCCATGCCGTACATACAGCTTGGCGTTTTGGCCGCTTTTGCCGCGCAGCTGGCGCATGACACGGTTTGCGTTTCCTTAAGATTTGTTTCTTCCGGAGTAATGTTCTGGCTTCTCGTCGGTATAACTATTTCAATATGCGTTAATTCTTATAAAGATAAAAGCAATAACGGTTCTGCCGGCATATTGCCGTTTCCGGCTAAGCTTGCGGCGCAGATTTTTGTTATTGTTTCGGCTGTTTTCGCAATGAATTATTTTGCCGGATATTTTAAAGCCGACCTTATGCATTCGCGCGCTATACAGGCTTCCAAACAGCTTGACTGGGACAAGGCGCTTAAAGCGTATGATGAGGTTAACAGGCTAAATCCGTCTTTTCAGATGTCAAGATATTTTAAGGCTAATGTTCATTTGGACAGGTGGAAAGCAGGCGATCCTCTGCTGGCTGAAAAAACGTTTAAAGAGCTGTGGCAGCTTGCGCCTAATTACGTGCAGTCTAAATATTTGGCAGGCTTAATGTACCAGAAAAATTTTACTGACGCGCTGGTTTTGAGAGGGCGTTATTTGGAGCAAAATAATTATGACAAAGCCAAAGAAATGGAAGCTGAGGCAAAAGAAAATTATGATTTGGCGTTGAAATATTTTAGCGAATATATAATGATAGACCCTATTTTTCCTCTTACGTATTATCAGCTTGCCGGACTTTATGCGCAAACAGGCAATTTGCTTATGGCGGAGAAGACTCTGAAAGCTCATTTGGAATATTCTGAAAATTTGAACCATCCTCCGCACAACTTCTGGGTTGAAGACTGGACAAAAAGAAGGCAGTTTGATTATGCCGAAACATATTTACAGTTAGGGCATTTGTATTTAACGCATAATAAACTTGAAGAAGCCAAAGCCGCTTATGAAAAAGTTTTGGAATTTGTGCCTAATCATTTGAGCGCTCTTAAAAATCTTACTCTTGTATATGCCAGAATGGGAAATTCTGAAAAGGAAACGCAGCTCTGGCTTGAGATATTTAAAAAATATCCGAATGACGAAGATGCGATTAGGTTCTTGGAACCAAAAGGTTTAATCAGAAGGATGCAATGAGCATAGCTCCTGACGTATTATTTACAATAGCGGGCTTTCCTGTTACAAGCACCGTAATAGCGACTCTTATTACGGATGCGGTTATTATATCGTTGGTCTTGGCTATAAGAAAGTTCATGTCCGTTAATCCGGGAAAGATACAAAACGCTTTTGAAGCCGTATATGACTATTTTTATGATATGACCGCCGGCAATGCCGGAGAAAGAGCCTCTTATATCCATCCGTGGGTGCTGTCGATATTTCTATTTATTGCTATTTCAAATTTACTCGCGTTGTTTCCCGGTTTTGAAACTATAAGGTTTTTAGGTTCATCAGGCGATCATCACGGCGTCCCTTTGCTAAGAGGCGCAACGAGCGACTTAAATCTTACCTTAGCCTTAGCCGTTATTTCCGTAACGGTAACGCATTATTTCAGCATAAAATATACCGGAATAAAATCATACCTCGGCAGATTTATATCTTTTGCAATGTTTCCGATAATGCTTTTCGTGGGCGCTCTTGAGCTTATGAATGAAATAACAAAACTTATTTCTTTCTCTTTCCGTCTTTTCGGGAACATTTATTCCGGAGAAATTGTTGTAGGTGAAATGTATTCGATGTTTTCGATAGGTCTTCCCGTGCCGTTTATTATGCTGGAAGTTTTGATTGCAGTTATACAAGCCATGGTTTTTGCCATGCTTACTATGGCATTTATGAGTATGTTTACTGAAAAAATATCGCATTAAAAAGGAGAAGTAAAATGACTTTTACACTTGCAGGCGGACTTATTGTTGCCATAGGCGGTTTAGGGCCGGCCTTGGGTATTGGTTTTATCGGAGCAAAAGCTGTCGAAGCAATCGGGCGCAATCCCGAAGCGTCAGGAAAAATAATGGTAAATATGCTTCTTGGCATGGCTTTTGCCGAAGCTATTGCTATTTATGCGCTTGTTACCGCTTTTATTATGAAATAAAAGAGAAAAATAATGGAAATTTTCAGCATATTCGGTTTGGAAGGAAAAGTATTCATAGCGCAGCTTATAAATTTTCTTATAGTCGTATTTATTCTTAAGATAATTTTATATAAGCCGATGCAAAAGATGCTCAATGAAAGAAAAAATAAAATAGAGCAGGGGCTTCGCGACGCTGAAAACGCAAAAATTGCTTTAGAGAATGCCGGCGAAGAAAGAAAGAAAATTCTTACCGCGGCAAAAGATGACGCCGACGTATTAACCGCTTCCGCGAAAGCTTCTTTGGAAGAAACAAAAAATAAAATGACGCAGGACGCAAAAAACCGTTCGGAGCAGATTTTGGAAGACGCTAAACAGAAAGCCGCCATGGAGTTTGAAAATATGAACAGGCAGGTCGGCAAAATGTCCGTCGATATTTCGGGGAAGGTAATATCCCATGTTTTTTCGACTCTGTTTACCGACGAAGAAAAAAATAAAGTTTTGGCGCGCGCGCTTGAAAAAATAGAAAAGGGCGGATATGAAAAGAGCGCAAATTAAAGAACTTGCCCAATCCATAGCCGTTTACGGCGAAGTATCCGATAAAGATATGAAATGGATTTTGGATAACTTTTCAAGAAATGATTTGAAAATGCTGATAAAGCTTCTTTCATATGAGATAAAGGAAAGAAAAGTTATTGCAAGCTATGCCGGCAATATAAATGAAGCCGATGAAAAAAGGATAAATTCGCTTTTTCCGCAAAAGAATGTCGAATTTAAGCGCGATGACGAAAATCTCGGTGCAGGATTAAAGCTTGAGTACGGCGATTTTGTTCTGGATTACAGCGTTTCAGGAATAATAAAAAGAATATTGAGCAGCATAAGAGAGAGTTTATGAGACCGGAAGAAATAATACAAAAAATTGAAAAGCAGCTGTATTCTGCGGATGTAAAGCCTGAATTGGTTAACTTCGGCATTGTCGAGACAATAGGCGATGAGATAGTTAAGGCGTCCGGCCTTTCAAATGTCGGATATTATGAAGAAGTTTCATTTGAAGACGGATCCTTGGGGTTTGTTTTAAATATTGATGAAGATTATGTTTCTATAGTTATGCTTACCGATTCCGGACATATTGTGCGCGGAATGAAAGTTAAAACTACCGGAAACATTTTGAGTATTAATGTTTCGGACAAATTGATGGGCAGAGTTGTTAATGCCGCAGGGCAGCCTATTGACGGCATAGATCTTAAACATGATAATCCTGCCAGATATCCTATGGAAAAGATAGCTCCGGGCATTATTGAAAGAGCTTCCGTCGACAGGCCTTTAAAAACCGGTATTATGGCAATAGACTCGATGACGCCTATAGGAAGAGGGCAGAGAGAGCTTATTATCGGCGACAGAGGAACCGGCAAAACCGCAATAGCGGTTGACACGATTATTAACCAGAAAAAACTTGATATGGGTCTTAAGAGAGTTATATGTATTTATTGCTCTATAGGGCAGAAAAAAGCAAATGTCGCTTCATTGACCGCAAGGCTTAAAGAAGAAGGCGCGATGGATTACAGTATTGTCGTGGCCGCGACGGCGTCAGATCCGGCTTCAATGCAGTACATTGCTCCGCTGGCGGCTTGCGCGATTGGCGAATATTTTATGGATAAAGGCGAAGATGTTTTGGTTGTGTATGATGATTTGACAAAACATGCGTGGGCGTACAGGCAGATATCTTTGCTGATAAAAAGACCTGCGGGACGCGAAGCTTATCCGGGAGATATTTTTTATCTTCATTCAAGGCTTTTGGAAAGAGCCGCAAGAATGTCGGACAAAAGAGGCGGAGGCACGCTTACCGCTCTTCCTATAATTGAAACGCAGGGCAATGATATGTCGGCGTACATTCCTACGAACGTAATTTCAATTACGGACGGGCAGATATATCTTGAGTCCGATTTGTTTAACTCGGGAATACGCCCCGCGATTAACGTAGGTTTGTCGGTTTCGCGCGTGGGCGGAGCCGCGCAGACAAAATCCATGAAGCAGCTTGCAGGCCCTGTAAGGCTTGAACTTTCACAGTTCAGAGAGCTTCAGTCTTTCGCGCAGTTTGGAAGCGATCTTGACGAAGATACGCTCAAAAGACTTGAAAGAGGAAAGAGAATAACTGAAATTTTAAAGCAGCCGCAGTATAATCCTCATGATGAAATTACGGAAATTCTTTCTATTTTTGCGGTAACATCCGGTCTTTTTGATAATATAGAAGTCGGCAATATAAGAGAAGCCGGCGAAAGCATGGTCGGGTATATAAAGAAAAACTATCCTGATACGGTTAAAAAGCTTTCAACCGGAGCAAAAATCGAAGATGCTCTTAAAGAAGAGCTGAAAAATAATATAGAAGATTTCAAGAAGAAAAATAATTATGGCACAGAATCTGCAACAGCTTAAAAAAAGGATAAAAACTTCTCAAAATATAGCCCAGATTACAAAAGCTATGGAGATGATAGCCGCGTCTAAAATACGAAAAGCGCAGGCAACAGTGGAAAAACATAATCCGTACGCGAAAAAAATAATGTATATGGTTCAGAAAGTTCTTACCGATAAAGATTTGTATGAAGGTATTGAGCTTTTGGCAAAAGAAAGAAAAAATAAAAAAAAGCTTATTTATGTTATTTCGCCCGATAAAGGCTTAGCAGGCGGGCTTATCGTAAACCTGTTCAAAGAACTTGCTTCTTATGCCGCTAAAGACGATTATATTGTTGCAATCGGTAAAAAAGCGATAAACAATGTTGTTAAGTATAATTATAATGTATTGGCGTCTTTTAATATGGGGACATCTTTTCCGAAGTATGAAAATATTTATCCAATGATAGACATTGCGGGAAAATTTTATCGTTCAGGAGAAGTCGGTACGGTCAGCATAGTGTATACCGGTTTTAAAAATATGCTTGTGCAGGAACCGCTTGTTGAAGAAATCCTTCCTGTAAAACCCGAAAAAGATTTTGTTGATACCGGGATTGATTATATTTTTGAGCCGAGTGCCGAGCAGGTTCTTCAGGATTTAATTCCTTACTATGTCGAAGTCGAGTTTTACAGCGCGCTTGTTAACGCTTACGCTTCGGAACAGGCCGCAAGGATGACGGCGATGAAAAACGCGAATGAAAACGCGAATGATATAGCCGCGTCATTGACCAATATATATAATAAGTCCAGACAGGAAAAGATTACCAATGAAATATTGGATCTTGCTAACGGACAGAGCGTCATATAAAATATAAAAAGTAAAGAATAAAGACGTAAAATTAACAAATAACTCCGATTAGAAGGTGTAAAATGGCAACGGAACAAAAAAACGAGTATGGTACGGTTATAAGAGTTCAGGGCGCGGTAGTTGATTTTAAATTTGACGAAAAAGTGCCTGAAGTTTTTGAAGCTTTGACTATGAAAATGCCGGACGGCAGCGATTTGGTTTTTGAAACAATGTTTGAAATGGATAACTCCGAAGTGAGAACGATCGCGATGGGTTCTACCGACGGTATGAAAAGAGGAATGAAAGCTCTGAGGAGTTTCGCTCCGATACGGGTTCCTGTCGGGGAAAAAACGCTTGGAAGAATTTTTAACGTTTTGGGACAGCCTATAGACGCTCTCGGCGCAATAGACGATTCGGTCGAAAGGCTTCCAATACACAGAGAAGCTCCTGATTTCATAGACCAGAAAACTACTCCCGAAATGCTTGAAACGGGAATAAAGGTAATAGATTTGATATCTCCGTTTACGAAAGGCGGAAAAGTAGGTATTTTCGGCGGCGCGGGCGTAGGGAAAACGGTTATCGTTAAAGAACTTATAAGAAATATAGCCACGGTTCACAAAGGGCATTCTGTTTTTGCCGGCGTAGGAGAGAGAACCAGGGAAGGCACTGATTTGTGGATGGAAATGGTCGAGTCAAAAGTTATGGATAAAACCGTTTTGGTCTTCGGGCAGATGAACGAACCGCCCGGAAACAGAATGAGAGTAGCGCTGACGGCTTTAACGATGTCGGAGTATTTTAGAGATGAAAAAGGGGAAGACGTTCTTCTCTTTATAGATAATATTTTCAGATTCGCGCAGGCAGGCAGCGAAGTGTCGGCATTGCTCGGAAGAATGCCTTCCGCCGTAGGATATCAGCCGAACCTTGCGAAAGACATGGGAGATCTGCAGGAGAGAATCGCTTCAACGAACAAAGGTTCCGTTACGTCCGTACAGGCGGTTTATGTTCCGGCAGACGATTATACCGACCCTGCTCCGGTCGCTATTTTCGCGCATTTGGACGCTACGATTACTTTGGACAGAGCAATCATGGAGCAGGGGCTGTACCCTGCCGTAAATCCTCTCACGTCCGCCTCAAGGCTTCTTGATCCTAATGTCGTAGGGGAAGAGCATTATAATGTTGCGATGTCGATAAAAAAGATTTTGCAGAAATATAAAGATTTGCAGGATATTATCGCGATTTTGGGTATGGATGAACTTTCAGACGAAGATAAGTTGACTGTTTCCAGAGCAAGAAAAGTGCAGAGGTTTCTGACGCAGCCTATGTTTGTCGCCGAAACGTTTACCGGTATTGAAGGCAGATATGTTAAAATTGAAGAAACGGTAAGAGGCTTTAAGGAAATTATCGAAGGAAAATATGACGCGCTTCCTGAACAGGCATTTTATATGGTCGGCACTATTGAAGAAGCAGTTGCGAAAGCCGGAAAAACAAATAATTAAAAAAGGAAAATGATTAATGGTTAATGATAAATGATTAATTATGGAGTGCGCAAAGCGCACCTGTTAATAAGCGTAGCGCTGCCCAGTACGACAATTAATCATTAACCATTTATAATTAATCATTGCTGTTAAAATGAACAAATTTGAGCTTGAAATATTATCGCCGCAGGGGAGCGCTTTTAAAGGTGAAATTTTGTCGGTTTCGCTTCCGACCGCTTCAGGTATTATAACGGTTTTATCAGGTCATACGAATCTTGTGACAAAACTTAGCGCCGGCGAAATTGTAATTTCATACAAAAACGGCGAAAAAAGAGTTACGGTGACCGACGGCTTTGTTGAAATTTTTGACAATACCGTCAATATAGTTACTAATTTTGCCGTTCAGTCGGATGATGAGAACAGACAAAAAATAGAGCAGGCAATGAAGCTTGCCAATGATATGAAGAACAGGAAGCGGGATATTGTTGATTCCGCGGCTATGGAATCGCAGTTGCAAAAGGCAGTTCATGAACTGAGAACCAATGTCGGAAGAAAAAGGAAGAAGGTATGAAAAAACAAAGTTTATTTACGGCTTTAGTTATGTGTTTGCTTTCCGCTTTTCTTTTTTCATGTGCGTCAACAACAGATAAGAATGCTTTGCATAAACTTGGTCCTGATGACCAGATAGCTTCTGATGAACCTGTCCTAAGCGCTAAAAAAGTAGAATTAGGGCAATATCCCGACGGAACTGCCAGAGGATATAAGTATGTTTCAACCGACGGTTTGGTCATTTTTGCCACTGAACTTATTGATATGCGCGGAAATCGTTTAATGGAAGGCAAAATACCAGACGGACTTGTGGTTCAATATTATGACGAAGGAAGCGTAGCCGCAGAATTAAATTATAATGCCGGCAAGCTCGAAGGCGTTGTGAAAGAGTACTATCCTGGCGGAAGCGTAGCTACGGTGAAAAATTATAAGTCGGGAGAGCTTGACGGGCCCGTAAAAGAATACTATCCGAACGGAAACATAAAAGAAGAGGCTGTTTATTCCGGAGGGCGTTTGAGCGGAGCTTTAAAAAAATATTCCGATACGGGAACGCTTTTATCAAGAGCCGAGTATCAAGACGGAGATTTAAGCGGAGTTTATAAAGAGTTTTATGTTACGGGCAAAGTTAAAAAAGAAACTGAATATATGAACGGTAAAAAAGACGGATATGAAAAAGAGTATGACTCTTCCGGAATTCTTCTTTCCGATTATAATTATACTATGGATAAACTCGAAGGAGAGACAAGGAAATATTATGAAGACGGCAGCATTCAGATGATTGCCAATTATTACGATAACAAACAGGAAGGCGAAACGAAAATATTCAGCAATAACAATTCCGATAATCCCATATATATTGATATTTACAAAAACGGCAAGAAAATTAAAAGAAAAGCTTACAGTTCTAACGGAAAGCTGATTTTTACATTGAATTATTAAAGGCGGAAGCTCAGAAGTTCGGCAGCTCAGCAGCTCGGCAACGGCAAAAAAACAAAGACAAAGCGACCAGAGCTCCTCTGAGCTGCTGAACTGCCGAACCTCTGAGCTTCTAAATAAAGGAGTATTCAACATGTCAGGTCATAATAAATGGGCAAGTATTAAGCACAAAAAGGCTATTACGGATGCGAAAAAAGGGAAAGCGTTTACAAAAATAATCAGGGAAATAGTAGTTGCCACTAAAGAAGGCGGAGCTCTTGTGGAGAATAATGCCCGTTTAAGAAAAGCTATTGATGACGCTAAAGAAGCGAACATGCCGCAGGACAATATAAAGAAGGCGATACAGAGAGGAACAGGAGAAATTCCCGGAGCAATTTATGAAGAAATTGTTTATGAGGGTTACGGCCCTGCCGGCGTTGCTTTAACGGTTGAAGTTACAACGGACAATAAAAACAGGACGGCATCTGAAATAAGAAAAATGTTTTCAAGCCATTCGGGAAATCTCGGCGAAACCGGCTGCGTAGGATGGATGTTTCACAGAAAAGGATTTATAACAGTCGATAAAAACGTAAGCGATGAAGACACTCTTATGACGATAGTCTTAGACGCCGGGGCTGAAGATTTTGAAAACGACGCTGACAGCGACGTTTATGAAATCACGACAGCAGCTGAAGATTTGGATAAGGTTAAGGCAGCGCTTTCGGAGAAAAACATAGCTTTTATTTCCGCGGAAATAACAATGATGCCTCAAACATATATAAAACTTACGGGAGATGCAGCAAAAAGCATGCTTAAACTGATGGATGCTTTGGAAGAACATGACGACGTAAAAAATGTTTACGCGAATTTTGATATATCGAAAGAAGAAATGGAAAATAACAACTAATAAGTAATAATGAATAATTAATAAATAACTACAAAGACAAAAGGCAATTAACAAATAAAGTTCAAAGTCATTTCCCTCGCCCCTTGCGGGAGAGGGCAGGGTGAGGGGTTGTCGTTATTTATTAATTATTCATTATTACTTATTACTTGTTTTAAGGTGGCTTCATTATGATAGTGCTTGGAATCGACCCGGGGCTTTCACTTACGGGATGGGGAGTAATCTCTGCCCAAACCCGCGATAAAATTATACCTTTGCAGTACGGATGCATACGTACAAAATCGGCCGAAACGCTGTCTGAAAGATTACAAAATATAAATATTGAACTTCAAAAACTTATAGATACGTATAATCCGGAAGTTGTCGCCATAGAAGAGCTGTTTTTTTTGAAAGAAGCAAAATCTGTGGCAGCCGTAGGGCAGGCGCGAGGAGCGATTGTTTTAACGGTTTCTTTAAATAAGATAAAGCTTTTTGAGTATAATCCGAGACATGTTAAAATGGCGTTAACAGGCTACGGATCTGCGGATAAACATCAAATGCAGCATATGGTCAAGACTTTGTTAAGGCTTAAAGAAATTCCAAAGCCTGATGACGCGGCGGACGCTCTCGCAATAGCCATGTGCCACGTAAATACCGCAAGGACATTAAAATGATAGATTATATAAACGGAATATTAGATTCGAAAAATACGGATAGCATAGTTGTCGATGTAAACGGCGTCGGATATAAAATGGCCGTTTCGGTATCGGCTTTTGAAAAACTTCCCGCGGCGGGAAGCAGCGTGAAAATTTATGTCGTTGAAGCCGTTTCCGGAATGTACGGAGGCGTTATTTATCTTTACGGATTTTTATCGCATGAAGAAAGAGACATGTATGTGCTTATAAAAGACGAAGTTCCCGGGACAGGCGCGAAGAAAGCTATGGAATATATGGATAAAATTTCAAAATCGCATGCTGATTTTAAGTCGGCAGTATCCGCTAAAAACGCAGCCATGCTCAATGATATTTTCGGTTTTACGAAAAAGACTGCGGATAAGCTCATTGCCTCTTTAAAAGATAAAATTGCTTCGGTTAATGTTTCAGGAGAAGAAAAATGGGCGGGCGTCGCGCAAAGCTCTTCCGACACGGTTGTGTCTGAAGCTGTCGCCGGGCTTGTAGCTTTGGGGTATAAAGAATCTCAGTCAAGAAACGCGGTAAGCAAAGCTTACGCGGAAAATGAAAATTTAAAAGTTGAAGATTTGATAAAAAAATCATTGCAGCACTTATAAATACAGTGTGGAGTTAGGAGTGTGGAGTGTGAAGTTGTTGTGTTTCGGCTTTTTGCCGAAACCTATTTTTTAGGTTTTCGCAACGCGAAAACACATTAACTCCACTCTCCACACTTCAAACTCAACACTATAAATGGAACTATAAATGGAAGAAACGGAAAGAATTTTAGAAGCGTCCCAGATTGCGGAAGAAGACAGGATAGAAAATACTTTAAGGCCCCAGTCTCTTGACGATTTTGTCGGGCAGGACAAACTTAAAGAAAATCTTAAAGTTTTTATAGAAGCGGCGAAAAAAAGAGGAGAAGCTCTTGACCACTGTCTTTTTTATGCTCCTCCGGGACTCGGAAAAACAACGCTGTCGCATATAATAGCAAAAGAGATGGGCGGAAACTTGAGAATAACTTCCGGACCTGTTTTGGAAAGGGTCGGGGATTTGGCCGCGATTTTGACGAATCTCTCCGAAGGCGATGTTTTTTTTATAGATGAAATTCACAGAATGAACCATCTTGTTGAAGAATCTCTTTATCCGGTAATGGAAGATTTTGAACTTGATATAATAATCGGGCAAGGCCCGTCGGCAAAGACGATTAAACTGCCTGTTCCGAGATTTACTTTAGTAGGGGCCACGACAAGAGCCGGACTTCTTTCAAGCCCGCTGAGAGACAGATTCGGAATTATCGGACATTTGGAGTTTTATGGCATTAAAGAGCTTATACATATTGTTAAACGTTCAGGCGCGATAATGAATATTGAAATTGACGATGACGCGGCGGAAGAAATCGCAAGGCGCTCAAGGGGAACGCCGAGAATTGTTAACAGACTTTTAAAAAGGGTAAGGGATTTTGCCGAACTAAGAACAGACGGAAAAGTTACAAGGCAGGTAGCGCAGGAAGCTTTAAACGCTTTGGAAGTTGACGAGGCAGGCCTTGATAAAATGGACAGACTTCTTCTTACGACAATGATAAATAAATTCAGCGGCGGGCCCGTAGGCGTTGATACTTTGGCTGTGGCTATTTCCGAAGAAAGCGACACTATTACCGACGTTTATGAGCCGTATCTTATACAATCGGGATTCATCGCAAGAACTTCGCGCGGAAGAGTCGTAACCGAAGCGGGTTACAGGCATATAGGCGTTGAGCCTCCTAAAAACTTTCAGCGTGAGCTGATATGAAAAAAAAGGTTTTGCTGCACATATGCTGCGCGCCGTGTTCGGCCTCAGCCGTAAAAATGCTGAGAGAAGAGTATGAAATATCTTTTTATTGGCATAATCCCAATATTTACGACAAAGAAGAGCATGATAAAAGAAGAGATGCCGCAAAAGAGTACGCTGAAAGTCTTAATGTAAATTTTTTTGAAGAAGATTCTTTTGTTTACGATTACGATAAATGGCGCGCCGGCGCAGGAGAAAACTGCGGATTTTGTTACGATATCAGGCTTTCAAAAGCGGCCGAGTTCGCGAAAAACAACGGTTTTGATTTTTTTTCCACTTCGCTTTTATCAAGCCCATACCAAAAACATGAATTAATCAAGCAGACCGGCAGAGAACACGCGAAAAATAATGCGGTTGAATTTTTGTATATGGATTTTCGTCCCGCTTTTTATGAAGGGAAAAATTCTCTGAGAAGAGAAGGTTATTACATTCAAAAATACTGCGGCTGCGCAAGGTCATACAAAGAGAGGTTTGCATGCGATGAGAAAAAATAAGCTTGTTTTGGCCGCGGTAATTGCGGTTTTCTTTGCGATTCATGCCGGGGCTGATATTATTGATACTCTTATTTCTCCTCAGCCTATGGCATTAAGTTCAATGCCGATGCATGAATTTAATGTTAAAATCGGCTTTGATTTTGAAGGAAGATTCGGAGCTGACGGATATACCGGCAGCGCCGGTACGGAAAAGCTGAGCGCTGCAAATAATGTTTCTTTTGCAGTTGAATATATAAAATACTTTAACCAGTATGTAGGAGCGGGAACAGGAGTTTCAGCGCAAATACCGAGAGGCCTTGACGAACTGCCGGGACAGTTTGGTTTTGCTCCGTTCTATGTGTCGGTGAAAGTCAGGTCATGGCCTCAGGAGCCGGGTCTGTACGGATATGTTTTAGGGCAAATCGGATATAATTTGTTTTACGCAGATTCGGGATTTGAAAAGAATTTTGTACCGGAAAAAGGCGGTTTTTATTACGGAATAGGCTTGGGATTTGTCTATGACGTATTTTTGTTTGAAGGCATGTTTAGCGTTAACAGCGGCAAAGCGAAAGACAGCGCAAACAACAGAATCAATATAGATTACGATAAGTTCACTGTTTCCGTAGGATATAAATTTTAAGAGGCTTTTTTGAAAAAAATTTTGCTCGTATGGTTATTCTTGTTTTGTTTTGCCGGAGTAAGTTCAGCTTACACGGCAAATAAAAATATAAGGATCGGCATTATTACAAAAGCCGATTCTTTTACCGTTGCGGCAACCGATGACTATTTTGTAACGGATGCTAACGGAAAGAAGTTTAAACTTACAAAAGGAATGATGACTCTTACATATTCTAAGGAAGGTTTTAAGATGGGCCAATATATATTAAAACCTCCTCTTAAAATTGAGAGCTCAAACGGAATAATATTTGCCAACAAAAAAGCGTATAGAGGATACCTTACGGTAAATTCATTTAATTCAAAAGCGGTTGTGGTAAATGTTTTGACGGTTGAAGATTATTTAAAAGGAGTTCTGCCGAAAGAGGCAAGCCCGGGATGGGGAATTGAAGCTTTAAAAGCTCAGGCTGTAATAAGCAGAACTTATACTCTTGCAAACATGGGCAGACACGGCGGCCTCGGTTTTGATTTGTGCGACACTACCCATTGCCAGGTTTATGGCGGAGCAGCTGTGGAAGCGTTAAGCTGTAATAAAGCGATAGCCGCAACAAAGAACGAAGTTCTTACATATGACGGTAAATTTGCCCAGACCGTGTTTCACGCAAACTGCGGCGGACACACTGAAGACCCTAAATTTGTATGGAATTGGAGCGCGGCTACTCCGGCATATTTAAAGGGAGTTAAATGCGGATATTGCGCCGAGACGCCTCATGCGAAATGGGAAAAAGCATTAGATGAAAGTTTTATAAGAGAAAAACTTTCCAAATACGGCGTCGGCAAAATAAAATCAATAAAAGTGAAAGGCGTTACTCCGGCCGGCTCTGCCCGTGAAATTGTAATTAAGCACGGCAAAGGAACGCTTGAGCTGAATGCTTATAAGTTTCGTCTTGATGTTGACGCCTGGCAGGTAAAAAGTACGACTTTTGACAGCATAAAAAAAGAAGGCGACAAATTTATATTTAAAGGCAGGGGATGGGGACATAAAGTAGGGTTATGCCAGTGGGGCGCCAAAGTTATGGCTGACAAAGGAAAGAAGTATAAACATATACTTGAACATTATTATCCGAAGACGAAAATAGAAAAAGTAAATTACAAATAAAGGCAATTACTAACTACGAATTACAAATTACAAATCAACGGAAAACGGCAAAAAGGCAGTTACAAACGCGGGTTTTTAGAGAAGTTCAATTTCGGAACGGAGCTTGGAAAAGTGGAGTTAATGTCGGACAATCTTTTATCGAATTATGATTATGAAATTCCGCATGAATTGATAGCGCAAAAACCGACGGATAAACGTGCGGATTCACGCCTGTTTGTCATCAATAAAAACTCAGGGAGTTTTGAGCACAGAAAATTCGCGGATATAATTGAATATTTTAATGATGGCGACTGCCTTGTCATAAACACCACTAAAGTTGTACCATCAAGGCTTTTCGGGAAAAAAATAAGCGGCGGTAAAGTAGAACTGCTTTTTTTAGATCCGTGTCAGGCAAACAGTGAATACAGAGTTCTTATGAAACCTTTTCTTGCAACGGGAACAAAGGTGTTTTTTGACGATTGTTTTGAGTGTGTTGTTAAATCCAAAACAGAAGAAGGGGAAGTTGTTGTAGAATTTAATAAGCCGGACGTTTTAGAGTTTTTAGAAAAGCGTGGAATTATGCCGCTCCCTCCTTATATAAACAGAAAAAGCGGTTTAGCCGAAGAACTGTCGGATTTTGATAAGGAAAGGTATCAGACTGTTTATGCCGTCGTACCGGGAGCAATCGCAGCGCCGACGGCAGGACTTCATTTTACCGATGATATTTTTAACAGTTTGCAAAGCAAGGGCATAAAAATTGCAAAACTAACGCTGCACGTAGGCTGGGGTACTTTTAAACCGATTGTCAGTTCAGATTTAAATGAACACAAAATGATGTCTGAAAAATATTATATTGACTCTGAAAATGCCGCAATCATAAATGAAGCGATTAAAAATAATAAAAAGATCGTTTCCGTAGGCACTACTTCCACACGAGCTTTGGAATCTTTGGCAAAAACTGCCGGATTTGTTGAAAACGGCAAAACGTATATTAAAGAATTTTCAGGAGAAACTGCAATATTTATACATCCGGGATACAAATTTAAAATAGTAAACGCTCTTATTACAAACCTTCATTTGCCAAAATCAACTCCTTTGATGATGGCGAGCGCCTTTTGCGCAAGAGAAATAATGCTGAAAGCTTATAACGAAGCCGTAAAAGAGAAATACAGATTTTTTTCTTACGGCGATTCTATGATAATAATTTAACGGCAATTACGAATGACGAATTACGAATCAACGGCGATGAAATACAAAGAAGTAAAAATGAAAAAGTTTTTGCCGTTAATGTCGTTGTCGTAGCCGTTGATTCGTAATTCGTCATTCGTAATTCGTAATTGCCGTTAAAAGGGGTTTTATGAAAAAAGTTTTATTTACTTTGTTGTTTGTGATATTTTTTACGCAGGGTTATGTTGTTGCACAAGAACAAGTTGAAATAAAAGATGAAACGCAGGCTGTGCCGGTTCAAAAGGAAGGGCTTGCTAATTTTTATAAAGTGTCCGATATTTTGTACAGGGCAGAACAGCCTACATCCGAAGGTTTTAAATCTTTACAGAATATGGGAATAAAAACGGTTGTAAATCTCAGGGCGCATCATTCCGATGAAAAGAAAATGAAAGGATTGAAAATGAAATATGTGCAGATTCCTATAAATACATGGAGTCTTAGCGACAAACATGTCGAACAGTTTTTGAAAGTGATGGCTGATCCGGATAATTACCCTGTTCTTGTTCACTGCCAGCACGGAGCTGACAGAACAGGCGCAATGGTCTCGGTTTACAGGATGGTTTTTGAAAACTGGAGCAAAGAAGACGCGATAGCAGAGATGACGGGTAAAAATTTCGGTTATCACAGAATTTGGAAGAATCTTCCCGAATATATTGAGAATTTTGACATAGAAAAATGGAAAACGTATAAAAACAATTACGAATTACGAATGACGAATTACGAATAAAAAGACAAAACAAAAAAATAATTGCAGACTACTTAGTAATTGGTAATTGCCGTTTTTAAATTTGATATAATAACAAAACTATGAAAAAAGAATTGACATACGAATTCATTAAAAACAATAAAGAAATTAAGACTTATTTGGAATTTACCGATCATGCTTTTGCCCAAATGGGTTATAAAGAGCACGGTTTGAGGCATTCGGTTTTTGCCGCGGAAATTGCCGGGCAGATTTTGAAATATCTGAGTTACAGCGAAAAAGAACAGGAGCTTGCTAAAATTGCCGCTTATCTTCATGATATCGGAAATATGGTTTCAAAACACGGGCATGACCAAAGCGGCGCCGTGATGTTTTTAAATATTTTGGACGCGGATTATTATAATGAAGACGCGCTGGAAATCGCCAGCGCCATAGGCGGACATGAAGATAAAAATATGGACCCGCTGTCTCCTGTCGCAGCTGCGCTTGTTTTAGGCGATAAAACCGACGTTCACCATGAAAGGCTTAGAACGGAAGATATTTATCATCTTGACAAGCATTCAAAAGTTATTGCGGCGTGCCATAAGGTGGATGTTGTCGTAAATAAAGAAGATAAGACAATAGCTTTATGGCTTACGATTGATACATCCGTATGCTCTGTGATGGATTACTTTGAAATATTTTTAGCAAGGACAAATTACTGCAGAAGAGCAAGCCGCGTTTTAAACTGCACCTTTGAACTCTACATCAATAAGGATAAATTTTTATAATGGAATGCGGCTCATACCAACTAATAAAAAAATCAAGCCAATGTAAAGCGCGCCTCGGCAAAGTTTATACCGCAAGGGGCGTAATAGACACTCCGGTTTTCATGCCTGTAGGCACTCAGGCCACTGTTAAAGGCGTTGCAACCGAATATCTACGTGAATCCGGAGCACAGATAATTTTGGCCAATTCATATCATTTATATCTGCGTCCCGGAACCGATATTATTGAGAAAGCCGGCGGCGTACAAAAGTTTAATTCATGGAACGGGCCGATGCTTACAGATTCCGGCGGTTTTCAGATTTTCAGTTTGAACGATATCAGAAAACTCTCGGAAGAAGGAGCGGAGTTTCAGTCTCATATCGACGGTTCTACGCATTTCTTTTCTCCAGAAAAATCCATTCAGGTGCAAAAGAAAATAGGCGCCGATATTATAATGTGTTTTGACGAATGCACTCCTTATCCGGCCGCGTATGAATACGCGAAAGAATCTATGGAATTAAGCTTAAGGTGGGCAAAAAGATGCAAGGACGAATTTTATAAAGACGATGCTTTTAAAAAACAGGCGCTTTTCGGAATAATTCAGGGTTCTGTTTACAACGATTTAAGAAAACAGAGCGCGCAAGAGATGGTAAAAATCGGGTTTAACGGTTATGCCATAGGCGGCTTGTCCGTTGGCGAGCCTAAAGACGACATGCATTCGGTTTTGGAAAATACTGTTCCGATTCTCCCCGAAGAAAAAGCAAGATATTTAATGGGCGTGGGAATGCCTGAAGATTTGTGGGAGTGCGTTGAACGCGGAATAGATATGTTTGACTGTGTAATTCCTACAAGAAACGGCCGTAACGGGCAGGTTTTTACAAGTTTGGGGAAACTTAATATAAGAAACGCGGAATTCCGTGAGGATTTTACGGCTTTAGACCCTGAGTGCAGCTGTCCTGCGTGTAAAGGATATACAAAAGCTTATCTTAATCACTTAGTAAGAGCTCAGGAGAGCTTATATCTCAGCCTCTTATCTTTACATAATATTTATTTTATGATAGACTTAATGATAAAAATAAGAAAATCATTGGAAAGTGATACATTTCTTGAAGCAAAGAAAGAGTTTTTTGAAAAATACTATCAACGGCAATTAACAATTAATAGTTAATAAATAATAATTTCGGTGTTTTCGCGAAGCGAAAACCTATAAATAGGTTTCGGCTTTGCCGAAACATAACAACTATTAATTATTAATTGCCGTTATCAGGGGAAAAAATGAAAAGTTTATTTAGTTTGGTCGCGTTTCTTTTAGTTTCAATTTCGTTAATGCCTTCAAATGTTTATGCTCAGGAAGCTGCCGGCGGAGGTTCGTTCGGCGCTTTTATGCCTTTGATCCTGATTTTTGTATTTTTCTACCTGTTTCTTTTAAGACCACAGCAGAAAAAAGCAAAAGAACACCAGCAGCTTTTAAATTCATTGAAAAAAGACGATGAAATAATAACAGCCGGCGGAATATACGGTACGGTCGTAAGCGTTAAAGAAAGTATTGTTGAAGTTAAAATTGCAAACGGAGTAAACATTAAACTTTCTAAGCCTTCAATATCTACCGTAATAACGAAACAGGATGACGAAGCGGTCAAAGTTCCTGAAATTATTAAATAAATGAATGAAAAAAACTATAAATATTCAAATATAACCGTTGAAGACGTAAAAAATAATCCGATGGTGATTAAATTTATACAATCATCGAACGATTATCTGGGCACTATCGGTTATACGGATCACGGAATGAGGCACGTCAGCCTGGTTGCGTCCGTGGCGGAAAATGTTTTGGCCAGCCTTGACTATCCTAAAAGATTTCAGGAACTCGCCGGAATTGCCGCGTATCTTCATGACATAGGAAATGTAATTAACAGGAAAGACCACGGACAGTCCGCGGCTCTTATCGCTATGAGAATATTAAAAGATATGGGCGCTACTCCCGATGAAATAGCTTTGGTTGTTTCCGCTATAGGAAATCACGAAGAGGAAATAGGCGAACCTGTAAATCCAATTGCGGCCGCTCTTATTTTGGCCGATAAATCCGATGTGCATAAGACGAGGGTCAGAAATCCCGAGTTTGCGGCTTCGGACATACATGACAGGGTAAATTTTGCCGCAGAAAGATCTTTTTTGAAAGTTTTAAAAAATAAAAAAATAATTTCATTGCAGCTTACGATTGATACGCAAAAATCGCAGGTAATGGAATATTTTGAAATTTTCATGTCCAGAATGCTTATGTGCAGAAGAGCCGCAAATTTTTTAGACTGTAATTTTGAGTTAATTATAAATGAAAGGAAGTTACTCTAATGGGCAAGATTAATTGGAAGTTTTGGATTACCGCAGCAATGCTTGTTTTTTCGGTTTGGGCTTTATGGCCTACTATCCAGTGGTCGATGATGTCGGACGAAGCAAGAGCGCAGGCTGAGAGGGACAGGAGTCCCATGCTGGGCAGAGTTATTAAGCTCGGTTTGGATTTGAAGGGAGGCACTCATCTTCTTTTGGAAGTCGACGCTTCTAAACTTGACGAAAATGCCAAGATGAGAGACGCCGTAGAAAGAGCTACGGAAATTATAAGAAACAGAATCGATCAGTTCGGAGTCGCGGAACCTATGATTGCCAAGCAGGGAGACAGATGGATAGTTATCCAGCTTCCCGGCATAAAAGATCCGAGAGCGGCAAAAGAGCTTATCGGAAAAACGGCTTTGCTTGAATTCAGAATAGTTAATAAGAGCAAGGAAGCAAATCAGGTTCTTGATTTGTTAAGAGAAAAAGGAATTACGCCGGAAGAGTTCAGGGCAAATCCTTCGGCTTTTCCCGAGATAGAAGCAATAATGCCTGAGGGCGCTTCGGTTTTTGCAAGCAAAGAAGATACGGGATATTATGTTCTTGACAAAGCCGTATTGACCGGCGCTTCTCTTACAAACGCAAAAGTAGAGTTCGGCGGACAATTCGGACAACCCATTGTTTCAATAGAATTCAGCAAAGAAGGCGGAAGAATTTTTGCCGATATTACGGAAAGGAATATTGAAAGAAATCTGGCGATTGTTCTTGATGATATAGTTCAGTCGGCTCCCGTTATACGCTCCAGAATACCTGACGGAAAAGCAATTATCGAAGGTAATTTTAATCCCGAGGACGCAAGGCTTTTAGCTACTGTTCTCAGAGCAGGTGCGCTTCCGGCTCCTGTAAACGTTATTGAAGAAAGAACGGTCGGACCTTCGCTCGGAGACGACTCAATCAGAAAGGGATTCGGTTCTGCTTTGATAGGAGTGATTTTGGTTTTCTTATTTATGTCTGTGTACTATCGCCTTTCCGGACTAATCGCGAACTTTGCTTTACTTTTAAATTTTATAGCCCTTATGGCTTTTATGGCTTATTTCCAATTTACTTTAACGCTTCCCGGCGTTGCCGGCATCGCGCTGATGCTTGCTATGGCGGTTGACGCGAACGTTCTTATATTGGAGAGGATAAGGGAAGAGCTTATGGCGGGAAAGACTGCAAGAGTTGCCGTTGACGCGGGATATCAGAAAGTTTTCTGGACTATTTTTGACGCGAACGTAACGACCCTGATTGCGGCTGTTTTCCTGTTTCAGTTCGGGACAGGCCCTATAAAAGGTTTTGCCGTTACTCTTTCGATAGGTCTTTGCATAAGTATGTTTACGGCGATAGCGGTTACAAAGCTCATATATGAGTTTTTATTTAAAGAAAATTTATTGTTGAAGTTTAAAATATAGGCTGGGGGCATAAAGTGAAACTTATTAATTCAACCAACATAGACTTTATAGGAAAAAGACGCATATTTTACGCAATTTCATTGTTTTTACTTGCCGTTACCGCTGCGGCATTTATTTTCAGAGGCGGCCCGAATTACGGTATTGATTTTACCGGCGGTATGCTTATGCAGATTTCTTTTGAGAAAAACGTGGCTTTGCAGGATGTCCGTAAAAGTTTGGAGGAAGGCGGCCTTGAGTCGTTTGAACTTCAGACATCGGACAGGATAGTAATGATAAAAGCTAAACGCAATATCGGGTCTCAGAGTGAATTTGAAAGCAAAGTAAAAGAAGCCATATCGGTAAAATTTCCGGACAATGCGATGACGGTCGACAGAGTTGAGTTTGTAGGCCCTTCAGTCGGGGAGTATCTTACAAAACAGGCGCTATACGCGTTTTGTTTCGCATTTTTAGGCATGATGGTGTATATATGGTTCAGGTTTAAATCGGCTTTGTGGGGTATCGCGTGTATTGTGGGTATTATCCAAGATGTAATAGTAACATTCGGCATGGTTTTGCTCGTGAATAAAGAAGTTGATATCACCGTTATAGCCGCGCTGCTTACGGTTGCCGGTTATTCGATTAACGATAAGATAGTTCTATTTGACAGAATGAGAGAAAATATGAGGCTTTCAGTAAAAGAAGATCTCGGTGCAATGATTAACAGAAGTGTCAATGCCATTCTTTTGAGAACGGTGGTTACGACAATAACTGTTTTTATAGTTTCGGGCAGTTTGTTCTTCTTCGGCGGAGAAGTTATTCATACATTCGCTTACATAATGGTAATCGGCACGGCTTTGGGAACGTATTCAACAATATTTATATCCGCTCCGCTTATTTACGGATGGGAAACCGGAAGACGCAACCGCATGAAAGCCGCAAGACAGCAGGGCTTTGTGCGCAGCAGATAATAAAACAATGAAGAAGATACGTAATTTTAAAGTTAATCTGCGCGTGCGGGAAATTGCGCGCGTTATAAAAAAGCTTATTAACGCGCCGGAAATGTCGGTTGAAACCGAAGAATCCGTCCAAAGAGCTTGTCACTTTTATTCTAAATTTATTACGCCTTCGGTGGTTTACGATACTTTTTCAAAAGAAAATATGCCTTTTGTTTATGAAAAAGACGCTCCTTCAAAATGGGTTGCCCAGAGCGTCTTTTTTGTTACGATAGGCACGGCTTTGGAAGAAGCGTTCAAAAAAAATGAAAAAGCTTTCGGAGACCATTCCAATACTATAGTTTCGGCCATAGCTGTTGACGGGCTTGAGCAGGCAAAGAATTTTACGCAGCGTTTGGTGTCAGGCGAAGCCGAAGATGAAAACTGCGACATTTCAAGAGGAACCGATCTGCCTTCGGATTTATATGAAGAGGCGGCAAAGATTATACCCATTGATAAAATCGACGTTTCAATTCATGACGGAAAACTTGTTCCACAATACTCAAATTGCGGACTGTTTTACTGGATTCCAAGTAAGAAAAAAAATAAAGGCAAGTAACAATTAATAATTAATAAATAACAATGTCTGTGTTTCGGCTTTGCCGAAACAGATTAACAGGTTTTTGCTCTGCGAAAACACAACAATTGTAAATTGTTATTTGTTAATTGTTAATTGATTTAAAAAATCGCCATGGCTACTTTTTTCCTTATTATATACAACGTATTACTCGCGGTTCTTCTGATACCGGCGTCTTTTTTTGTTTTGATTTTCAGCGGTAAATACAGAAAAGAAGTTTTTTATAAAATCTCCGAGCGTTTCTCCAAGTGGGATTACAAACCGAAACAAAATTCAAAAAAAACCGTGTGGATACATTGTTCTTCTCTAGGTGAAGTCCGCGCGGTTGAACCTGTTTTGGAACAGCTTAAAAGCGATTACAATATAGCGCTTACCGCGATTACAAAAACAGGCAGAGAGTATGCCGAAAAAATTCAAAAATCCGATTTTACGGCTCTTTTGCCTTTAGATTTTTATCCTCTGATGAGCAAAGCGTTTAAAATTATTAAACCCGACATGCTTATTTTAGTTGAAACCGAGCTGTGGGCTTCAATGCTTTACGCGGCGAAAAAACATAATATTGAAGTTCTTACCGTTAACGGCAGAATGTCTGCGAAATCTTTTAAAGTATATAATGCTTTAAGGTTTTTCTGGAAATATTTTGTAAGTTCGATAAATATGATTTTAGCCAGAAGCCGGGATGATGCGGACAGATTTGTCGCTTTGTCGGGAGGAAAAACAAACGTTTTTGTAAGCGGAAATATTAAGTACGACAGAGATTTTAACGTGAAATCTTCGCGCGGTGATTTCGGTTTTACTCAGGATAATAAAGTGTTTACGGCCGGCAGCATAAGGGGAGGCGAAGATGAAATCATTGCCGAAGCGTATTTAAAAGTTAAGAATGAAATTTCCGATATTTATTTTTTTGCTGCTCCGAGGCATCTTTCAAAACTTTCTGCCGTTAAAAAAACGCTTGAATCCAAAAAAATAGAGTATTCTCTTTTTTCAAAAATTAAAACCGGCAAAAAACCCGAGAAGACATTTATTTTGGTTGACGTTTTCGGGAAATTAATGAGTATTTATTCTGTTTCCGATATTTGTTTTGTCGGCGGCTCGATTGTTAACAAAGGCGGGCAAAATCCCATTGAACCTGCCGCGTGCGCGAAACCAGTTCTGTTTGGCAAAAACATGGATAATTTCAAAACCGAAGCCGAAACTTTACTGAAATACGGCGGCGGCATAAATGTTGCAGGCGCTGACGATATAGCGGATAAAACGGTTGAGCTTTTTTCAAACAGAGAGCTTATGGCTGCAGCAGGAGCAAATGCTTTAAAAGCGGTAAACTCGCAAAAAGGCGCCGTGAACTTAACGGTAAATAAAATCAAAGAATATCTATAAACAGCAATTACGAATTACAAATTACGAATTACGAATCAACGACAATTAAAAATAGAGTTTTTTAGGAACCATAATTAAAATGAATCGTAAAACACTTGCAAAAATTATAGGAACAGCCGCATCCCTTATAAACAAAACTCTTAGAACTGAGCTTTTGAACGACACTCATTACTATCATAAAAAATCCATGTATTCTTTCTGGCACGGAAACTCTTTTACTATGCTTGTATTGAGTAAAAACAGTAATATTGTGATAATGGCAAGCAAATCTAAAGACGGCGATTTAATGGCCGCACTCCTTGAATATTTCGGGTATCAGGTTGTGCGCGGTTCGTCAAGCAGAGGCGGGGAAAGAGGTTTGATTGAATTGATACGGCATACAAAAGAAGGCCATGATTTAGCTTTTGCTGCTGACGGGCCAAGAGGGCCGTATCATATACTAAAGCCCGGCGTAATTTACGCGGCGCAAAAAAGCGGATTTCCCGTAATTCCGGTATGTAGTTCGGCGAAAAATAAAATAATATTAAAATCATGGGATAAACTCAGAATTCCTCTGCCTTTTTCAAAAACAGTGCAGATTTGGGGCAGCCCTGTATATGTAAAACCTGAAGACGACATAGAAATAAAGAGGCTGGAAGTTGAAAAAGAGATGAATAGGCTTTTTGAGTTTACAGAAGAGATTTTTTGGAAAAAAAATATAGCAAAATATCTTGAATTTCATCCTTTTCCTAAAATATTGATAGTCCAGCCGAGTCGTTTGGGGGATATAATTTTTGCTCTTCCGGCATTGGCTGCGTTAAAAAGGAAATATCCGCACGCGAAAATAAGCTGGATTGTTGACGAAAGATGCGTTGAAATTCTTCAGGGCAATCCTTTGCTTGATAATATTTTTGTATGGGACAGATCTCAGAAATCTTACGGCTATTATAAAAAACTGAAAAAACAATTAAGAAGCGAACGTTTTGATTTAAGCATAGATTTGCACGGTCTGGCTAAGTCGGCAATGCTTGTGCGTCTTGCCAAAGCAAGATTTAAACTGGCTTCTTCATCGACAAACGGCATGCGAGAGCTGTCGTGGATTTTTTCGAAAGAGATAGAGTCAAGAGATCCGAACGCGCACTGTATAGAAAGACATATGGAAGTTCCGAAATTTTTGAAATGTGACGAAAAAATAGAATATCCGATATCAATTTCGGAAGCGGATTTTGCAAGCGTGAGAAAAAAGCTTGCCGAAGAAAAAGTTGATATTTCTAAGATGATCGGTATTCATCCCGGCGGAGGATGGACTTCAAGAAGATGGAAAACCGACAGATACGCCGGTCTTTCCGAAAGACTTAAAAATGAGCTTGGCGCCGATATTGTTTTGGTAGGCGGTAAAGAAGGCGGAGCTAGTGAAAAAGGTTTAAATGAAGAGATAACTTCACAGACAGGCGTCAATATATGCGATTTGACCGGAAAACTTACGTTAAAAGAGCTTTGCGCTTTTTTTAAGTTATGCAGAGTTTTTGTCGGCAATGAAGCCGGTCCCATGCATATAGCAACGGCTTTGGAAACTCCGGCAGTTGCTCTTCTGGGCCCTACGAATGCGAAAAGAACCGGGCCGTTCGGCGGTAAAACTAAAATTATACAGCATCAGTTTTCATGCCAGCCGTGCAGAAACAGAAACTGTAAAAATGTCATGTGCATGGATGAAATAAAAATTTCAGAAGTTTTTAACGAAGTAAAGAAAAAAATTTTAGGAGAATCAATTAACAATTAATAATTTACAAATAACAATTGCGGTGTTTCGCCTTTGGCGAAACATATTAATAGGTTCGGTTTTGCCGAACTCCGAAATTGTTAATTATTATTTGTTAATTGTAAATTGTCGTTATGAAAATACTGGTAATTAAACCAAGCTCATTCGGCGATATCGTTCAGGCTGCCGCATGCGCGACGGCTTTAAAAAAAGCTTATCCGGGCTGTAATATAAGCTGGGTTGTTTTTAAACAGTGGGAAGAACTTCTCGGTATTTTTCCTGATATTGATAATGTAATAACATGGGATAGGAAAAAAGGAATAAGCGGTTTTTTTGAAGCTTTAAAAGAAATCAGAAATACAAAGTTTGACTTAATAATAGATTTGCAGGGACTTATGCGCAGCACAATGCTTGCGAAAATGGCTAAAGGTAAAGTTAAACTCGGCGTTCCCGGCATGAAAGAGTGCGGCAATCTTTTAATAACTGAAGCATATCCGGAAAATGCCAAAATGAATGCGACTCTGCGCAATCTTGAACCAATACGTTTTTTGACCGGTAAAGACTTTTCTCCTGAAATTAACATAAAAATTAATACGGATACGCTCAATAAAGCCGGTGAAATACTGAAAGAGGCAGGCATCGCAGGACATTTTGCCGCTTTTATGCCTTTTGCCAGAGGCAAAGGCAAAGACTGGAGCACAGAAAATTATTTAAAGCTTATTGATTTAGTGAACGAAAAATATCCGTCTTTTGATATTGTTTTTTTTGGTTCTAAAGACGATTACGGCAAAATAAAATCGGACAAAGTTAAAGACATATGCGGTAAAACAAACCTGCAGGAACTTGCCGCGGTTCTCTCAAAAGCATCAGTTGCAGTAGGCGCTGATACAGGTTCAATGCATTTGGCGTCAATATTGGGTGTTCCGTCCGTTTTTATATTCGGTGATTCGGATATAAACGAAACAGCCCCGCACATAGGAAAGTTTTCGCTTTTGATAAATAAAGAAAACCGCAAAGAAATAAATAAAATAAATCCAAGAGATGTATTTGATGAAATAATAAAGTTAAAAACAGAGTGGAGAGTGAAGAGTGAAGAGTGAAGATACGGCAACTACGCTGGATTGCTTCGTCAGGAAACAAAGTTTCATTCCTCGCAATGACGACAAAAAAAGTCTTTGTCGTATCTTCACTCTCCACTCTTCACTTTTAACTCTGCCGTTAAATCCGGAGGCGTATGGATAAAATAATATTCTTCCATATGAATCAACTTGGAGATTTGCTTTTTTCTCTTCCCGTTATTAAAGCGGCTAAAGAAGAGTCTGGCTCTGAAATAATCTCCGTGGTAAAACCTTCATTAGCCCATATTTTAATATCAAGCGGTTTGGCGGATAAGATAATTCCGAAAGAGAAATCATTTTTTAGCCTTATAAAAAAATTAAAAAAAGAAAAAGACGCCAAAGGCATCCTTTTTTCAGAGTCTCCGAGTTCCGTGCTTGCCGCGTATTTTTCAGGGATAAAAGAAAGAACGGGTTTTGAAAGCGCTTCGCTTTCTTTTTTGCTTACAAAAAAGGCAAAAAGAAACGGAGTTCCTTCTCTTGCCAATAACAGAGAGCTTGGGAAAACAGCAGGGTTTAAAAATATTCAAAACGACTATACGGGCATAATAAAAATACCGCAGCAAAACATAAAAAACGTTTCAAAATGGTTTGAAGAAAATAATTTAATTCCTTCGAAGACAATAGCAATATCTCCGGGAGCAAGCAAAAAAAGAAAAGACAAACAGCTTGCGCCTGAAAAATGGGCGGAAATAATAGACGCTTTGCATGACAAAGGCTTTAGCTGCGTACTTTCCGGTGCCGTATGGGAGAAAGACGATTTAAACGCAATCGCGCGTATGTGCAAAAATATGCCGAAACTTTTTACGGCTGATAACGGTATTTTAGACAGCGCGGCTTTTTTGAAAGCCTGTAAGCTTTTTGCAGGCATAGATTCGGGTGCAATGCACCTTGCCGCCGCTGTAGGAACAAAATGTATAGGAATATTCGGGCGCACTGATCCTTTGCAAATCGGGCCGATGCCTTTGGAAAAACATATAATAATCAAAAAAGATAGGCTCTCGGATATAACAGTTTTGGATATTGTGAACGTAATAATTAAAGACAGAGTGAAGAGTGGAGAGTGAAGAGTGGAGATACGGCAACGACACTAAATATCCGCGCGAAGCGCTCATTATCTTCACTTTTCACTCTCCACTCTTCACTCTTTGTTAACAATCTCTTCATTATGCCGTTTAAATATAGTAAAATTATATAATTATATTTTACAACGGAGACAATAATGAAATACCTTAAGTACAGACATCTTTTCAGATTGTTTGAGCACATACAGCCTTTTATAAATTATTCAACGCCGATAGAAGAATCTTTTCCGTCGGAAAAAATTCTTGTCATCGCGCCTCATCAGGATGACGAGGCCATAGGGTGCGGCGGAGCGGTTTTAAAACATACTAAAGCGGGCAAAAATGCCGAAATCGCGTTTTGCACGTATGACGGCATGAAAAGAATGAAAGAATCCGAACAGGCTGCCGCAATGCTTGGCTCAAAAAGAAATCATTTTCTGCAGTTTCCAATAAGGACGCTTGACGATAATAAAAATTTTGAAGAAAACCTGCAAATGCTGCTGAAAAAAACCGCTCCGGAAGCGGTATTGCTTCCTTTTTGGTTTGATAATCATCCCGACCACCGCGCGGTTTCAAAAGCTTTAATAAAAATAAAAGATAAAATTGATTCCAATATTATGGTTTACGCTTACTCAGTATGGTCTCCGCTTAATCCTAACTGCGTTTTTGACATAAGCGACGTCTGGGAAGATAAGAAAAAAGCAATAGAATGCTATAAAACGCAGACAGCTTCAAGGGATTATGTGAAGATTGCCCAAGGTTTAAACCAGTATTGGGGAGAAATAAAAAGCCCGGGCATGCAGTATGCCGAGGCTTTTTTTAAAGCTACTGTAAAAGAGTATATTTCTCTGGGTAAAAAAATATTCAAATGAAATATAAAGTTCTGCACATATTTTCTTCCAAAACCATTGGCGGCGCGGAAAAGATGACGCTTTTTCTTGCCGAAAATCTGCAAAAATCCGGGATTGTTGAAAATATTATGGGCGTCAGAAAAGGCACGTATATGTATGAGCAGGCTTTGGAAAAAAAACTGGAAACCGTCAATTTCAGAGCCGGCGGTTCTTTTGATCCCGTCGGAATTTTTAACCTCATAAAAATAATCAAAAAATATAAAGTCAATATTGTTCACGCAGGGCAGGGAAAACTTTTTTGGCAGGCAGTGATTGCTAAAGTTTTTTGCCCGAAATTGAAGGTTGTTTTTCACCGCAGGCAGGATACGAGGCACGGTTTTTTCGGCAGGTTTCACTATAAATTTGTTGACGGCGTCATCACAGTTTCAAAAGCGGTCGCAAACGGACTTATAAAGTATGAAAAAGTTCCTGCGGATAAGATTAATGTTGTTTATAACGGCGTAAATTTTGAGAAGTTTAAAACAAATACAGATTATAGCGACATTACCAAAAAGTACAATCTGGGCGGTAAAAAAGTTGTAGGCACTGTCGGGGCTATTGTTGATTTTAAAGGCAAAGGCCAGATTTATCTGATTGAAGCCGCAAAGATGCTCAGAAACGATTATCCGGATTTAAGATATTTGATAGTCGGCGCGGGCAACGGCATTGAAGCGCAAAAAGAGTATGCGAAAAAAATGGCGGTTGACGATATAGTTTATTTTACGGGTTATCAGGAAAATGTGCAAAAATATGCTCTTGCCATGGATATTTTTTGCCTTTTGTCGTGGGATACGGAAGGAATGCCGAATGTTGTTATCGAAGCTCAGTCTCTGGAAAAACCCGTCATAGTTACAAATATCGGAGGCAATCCCGAATCTTTTGAAGACGGAAAAACAGGACTGCTTATAAAACCTTCAAATGCGGCTGAAACTGCCGAAGCGATTAAGAAACTTATAAATAATCCCGAAATCGCCAAATCATTCGCAAGCGCCGGAAAAGAGTTTGTCGAGAAAAGATTCAGCATAGAACAAATGGTTGCCGGAGTTGTAAGCGTATACGATAAAATAATGACGGAGCAAAAATGATAAAAGTTTCGGCTTATATTCTTACAAAAAATTCCGAGAAACATATTAAAGAGTGCGTTGAAAGCGTAAAATGGGCCGATGAAATTGTTGTCGTGGATTCTTTCAGCGCGGATGCCACCGTGGAAATCGCAAAAGAAATGGGATGTAAAACAGTGCAGCATAAATTTGAAGGATTCGGCGCGCAAAGAAATTTTGCTTTGACGCAGTGTTCATACGATTGGGTAATATGTCTTGATTCCGACGAAAGAATTTCTCCGGAGCTTAAATCCGAGATACAGCGGCAGCTGGAAAATTCGCCTGACGGCGATATTTTTCTTGCCCCCAGAAAAAGCATGTTTATCAACAGATGGATTCTTCACTCCGGATGGTATCCGGATTACAGGCATCCCGTGCTGTTTGATAAAACAAAAGCAAAATATAAGGACCAGCTTGTTCATGAAGATATTGAATACGGCGGAAATAAAAAAAGATATTTTAAAGGCGACATACTTCATTATCCTTATGACAGTATAAAACATTTTGTTGAAAAATCGGATTATTATACCGATTTGCGGGTAAAAGAGATGTTTGAAAAAGGAAAAAAATTCAGCTGTTTAAATCTTATTTTTAATCCGTGCGCGATGTTTTTAAAAATGTATGTTTTCAGAAGGGGTTTTTTAGACGGCTTGACGGGATTTATCCTTGCTTTATTGTATTCGTGTTTTTATACGCTGATGAAATATATAAAACTTTGGGAAATTTGTAAAAAGCAGAGTTAAAAGTGAAGAGTGGAGAGTGAAGATACTGCAAAGACTTCTTTGTCGTCATTGCGAGGAAGGAAGCTTTATTTCCTGACGAAGCAATCTAGAGTAGTTGCTGTATCTTCACTCTTCACTCTCAACTCTTCACTCTATGAAAAGGGAGCTCTGTGAAGCTGTTATATCCTTTATCTCTTGCGTATGAGCTTTTGTCTAAAGCGGACAGAAGTTTTACAAAGCAAAAAACGCTGGACAAACCTGTTATCAGCGTAGGAAATTTGACATGGGGCGGTACTGGAAAAACGCCTATAGTCATTGAACTTTTGGAGTTGATAACAAAGCAAAATTTAACACCGGTTGTTTTAACGCGCGGTTACGGGCGCAAAAGCAAAGAATCGCTTCATCTAAAGAGCGGCGCTTTTGACGTAAATCCTTCCGAAAGCGGAGATGAACCGCTGTTAATTGCGAGAAGTTTTCCTAATGCGGATGTCATTGTCGGTTCCGGCAGATATAAGAATGTTTTAAAATTCCGTAACAGTATAAATCCCGGCGTTTTTGTTCTTGACGACGGTTTTCAGCACTGGAAAATTAAAAGGGATTTGGATATCGTGTGCGTAAACGCCGCAAATCCATTTGGCAACGGAATGGTTATTCCCGCGGGAATACTCAGGGAAAAGCCTTCTGCTTTAGAAAGAGCCGGCCTTGTGGTTATTACGAATTCCGATATGATTTCCGGGGAAATGCTTGAAGATTTAAACAGGCGTATTATGAAATATTATGCCAAAGAAACCGTTATTACATACTATGGGGACTGCAAATATAAAAATATCGGCTTGAATGAAGATTTTGGCGTCAATAAATTTTTGGGCAAAGACGTTTACTCTTTAAGCGGAATAGGTTTCGCAAAAGGTTTTGCAAATTCCATAGAAAAATCCGGAGTGCAAGTAAAAGGCAGCTTTGTTTTAAGCGACCACGAAAGTTATGACAAAAAAATAATAACCGATATTTTGGATAAAATCGGAGACGCGTACTTGGTTACAACCGCGAAAGACGCAGTAAAAATAGGATATTTCGCGGATGAGAAAATAAAAGAAAAAATCGCTGTTTTAACCGTCAAAACGGTTTTCAAAAAAGGAAAGGAACAATGGGAAAAAACAATATTAAAAAACCTGCCGCATTCTTAGACAGAGACGGCACTCTTATTTACGATAAAAATTATTTAAGTTCGCCGGAGCGGGTAAGACTTTACTCTTATTCGGCGGAAAGTATCAAAAAGCTTCGCAAAGCCGGCTTTAAAATTATAGTGGTTACAAACCAGTCCGGCATAGCAAGGGGAATATTTAACGAGAAAGATTTAAAAAAAGTGAACAAAAGATTCGTCGATTTGTTAAAAGAACAGGGCGCTAAAATTGACGGTTTATACTACTGCGCGCATATTGACGAAAATAGCTGCGATTGCAGAAAACCAAAAACGGCAATGGCTTTAAAAGCGGCAAAAGAACACAATATAGACCTTGAAAAATCTTATACTGTCGGCGACAGCGTGCGCGATTATATGTTTGGATATAATTCCGGAGGAAAAGGCATTCTGGTTTTAACCGGACACGGGAAAGAGCAGATGAAAAAGATTAAAAGCCAAAAAATAAAACCCTTGGCGGTTTGTAAAACGTTAAAGCAGGCTGTGAATGTGATAATTAACGACAATTACAAATTACGAATTACGAATGGAGCCTGCCCCCGAGTATCTAAATCGGGGGAATCAACGGCGAACAGCAAAAAGGCAATTACGAATCAAAGGCGCAGTCATTATGAAGAAGAATGAAAATATAAAAGAACAAACCGTAAAAACGGCAAAACTGTCGGTTTTCTCAAACTCGGTTTTAACTTTGGGTAAGCTGATTGTCGGTATAATGATAGGCTCGGTTGCGATTATTTCCGAAGCCGTGCATTCTTTTATCGATCTTTTGGCTTCATTCATAGCTTTGTTTGCCGTAAAAAAATCCTCGCAGCCCGCGGATTTCGACCATCCTTACGGTCACGGAAAATTTGAAAATGTTTCCGGAACAATTGAGGCGCTGCTCATATTCGCCGCGGCAATTTATATTATTTATGAAGCGGTGTCCAGACTTATAAATCCCCAGCCTATTGAAATGCCTATCATCGGCGTTTTAATAATGCTTATTTCCGCGACTGTTAATTTTATAGTATCAAACAGGCTCTTTTCCGTGGCTAAAAAAGCAAATTCCATAGCTTTGGAGGCCAACGGCTGGCATTTGCGTACGGATGTTTATACGTCTTTGGGCGTTATGTTTGCGCTTATTATAATTACGGTATCAAAATTCTTTTTTCCTGAAATAAATATTTATTGGCTTGATTCCGTTACCGCTCTTATTGTCGCAGCGATGATTGTGAAAGCTGCTTATGACCTTACCCTAAAATCCGCAAGGGATTTATTCGATATAGGTCTTCCCGATGAAGAAGTTGCAACAGTTGAAAATATAATAAGAGCGGACAAGAGCATATCAGGTTACCATGATCTGAAAACGAGAAAAGCCGGCAACAGAAGGTTTGTTGAATTTCACATTCTTGTCGCTCCGGATATGACGGTTTTGCAATCTCACGAAATTACCAGAAAATTAGAAGCTGAAATTGCCTCAAAACTGGACAATGCGCTTGTTACCGTACACGTAGAACCGTGCGATAATACATGTACCGTAAAATGCCAGTCGGGATGCCTTACAAAATACCGCAAAATATAAGTATTCATAAACTTGAAAAATAATTGAAAAATGTATTGAAAGTTATTGCGGTTATGTCTTATTTTAGCTTAAAATATTATTAAATAAACAGCGCATATAATTTTAAAAGGGAAAGGAATGAAAAAAATTTTACCGTTATCATTATTTTTATTACTTTTTTGCGCGTCCGCGGTATTTGGAGTGGATGTGTATGATTATCTTAATTTTTACAATAATTATATTAGTGCCAGTAATGTTACAATTGATGTAAAGAGTAATATTACATTTTTAGCATCTCCTTCAGGAACTCCTACTTGGCCGAATAATGTCGCTAATAATAAAATTATCAATGGTTTAGGGGATGGCGGCGGCAGATATGAGTTGATCGGTAATAATTTAAGCTATGGTTTAGTAGTGGAGAATATAAATTCGTCATATTCTCCCAGAACTTTAAGCATTAATAATATTATTATAAGAAATATGAGAGCGGCAAATGGAGCAATTTATTTGTATTCAAGGCGTAATCAACCAGATTCTCATATTACTTTAAATATATACAATGTTGATTTTGACAGCAATAACAGAGCGATTAATACTTTTTACGGCACTGCCACTAATGCCAGATCTATTATAATAAATGCCGGCGGAACAAATGTGTTTTTAAATAATACTTTTGCAGGAGCCGGAGGGGCCATAAATTTAGTTGCAAGAACAATCACTGCTTTTACAAACAGCGATACAACTTTTATCGGAAACAGTGCCACGGGAGCAAGCGGTTTAGGCGGAGCAATATATATGACCGGCGGCACTTCCGCCGGCATTGAATCTCTCTTAAACTTTACAAACAGCAATATAACTTTTTCAGGAAACAGCGCAGGAGGCAGCGGCGGAGTAATATATTTAGCCGATAGAACAACCGCTACTTTTACAAACAGTACCGTAATTTTTACCGGAAACAGCGCCGTTAGTGACGGCGGCGCAATATATATTTTCGGCACCAATAATTCTTTTCTGAATTTTGCGAATAGTAATCTGACATTTACAAGCAATACTTCCAGAAGCGGCGGCGCTATATATGTCGCGGACAGCGGCAGCAGATTATCTTTTTTAGGTTCGGCTGTTACGGCCATAGGAAATCAAGCTAACGGAACAGGCGTAAACGGCAACGGCGGATTTTTGTATTTAAACGGTCAAAGCGTTACTTTTGACAGGAATGTTAATCTTACCAGCAATACTGCTAACAGAAGCGGCGGAGGGATATATGCGGCTGCTGCCGGTACGATGCTGACATTTACAGGAAACACAATGACGTTTAATTATAACAAAGCTTCGGGAAACGGTTCCGGCAGCGGCGGCGGGGCAATGTATTTAGCCGATAGAACAACCGCTACTTTTACAAACAGTACCGTAATTTTTACCGGAAATAGCGCCGTTATGGACGGCGGCGCGATAAATATCGCCGGCCCCAATAATTCCTTTTTGAATTTTGCGAATAGTAATCTGACATTTACAAGCAATACTGCCAACAATGGCGGAGCTATCTATGCGGGCAGCGGCAGCAGATTATCTTTTTTAGGTTCAGCGCTTACGGCAACAGGAAATAATGCCGGAAGTTACGGCGGATTTTTGTATTTAAACGGTCAAAGCGTTACTTTTGACAGGGATGTTAATCTTATAAGCAATACTGCTGCCATAAACGGCGGAGGAATATATGCGGCTGCCGGTACGTCGCTGACATTTACAGGAAACACAAAGACGTTTAATTATAACACCGCAACATTCGGCGGTGCAATGTATTTAGATAGGACAAATACTATTTTTACAAACAGCACAGTAATTTTTACGGGAAATAGAACAACAGGAGCAAGCGGTTTAGGCGGCGCAATATATATGATCGGCACTGCCGGAAATGTTTCTTTTTTAGATTTTACAAACAGCAATGTAACTTTTTCAGGAAACAGTGCGGGTAACAACGGCGGGGCAATGTATTTAGCCGATAGAACAACCACTACTTTTACAAACAGTACTGTAATTTTTACCGGAAATAATGCCGTTAACGACGGCGGCGCGATATATCTCTCCGGTACCAATAACTCTTTTCTGAATTTTGCGAATAGTAATCTGACATTTACAAGTAATACTGCCAACAATGGCGGAGCTGTCTATGCGGGCAGCGGCAGCAGATTATCTTTTTTAGGTTCAACGCTTATTGCAAAGGGAAATACTGCCGTCACTTACGGCGGATTTTTGTATTTATACGGTCAAAGTATTACTTTTAACCAAAATGTTGAACTTATAAGCAATACTGCCCAGCAAGGCGGAGCCATATATGCGGCGGCAAACGGTTCCGTAATAACTTTTTCAGGTTTATCTACTGTTATAAATTATAATCGTTCAACGAGCGCAAGCGGTAACGGAGTGATACATCTCGGAGGAAATTCAACCTTAGATTTTTTAAATACTGCTCTCACGGCAATAGGCAATGAGTCAAATAACGGCGGATTCTTATATCTTTACAATAAAGGAACCATGACATTTACAAAGAATGTAAATATGTCTTCTAATACCGCAAGAAGTTTTGGCGGCGCTTTATATCTTTATTATACAACTCTTAATTTCAATAATAATAATATCTCAATGTCATACAATGAAGCGAAAAACGGCTCAGGCGGAGCTATATATTCCGATACGTCATGGATAACTTTCAGCAACACTAATAATATAACTTTTAACAATAACAGGGCATCCGTCAGCGGCGGCGCTATTTATTATGGAGGAAACAGTACTCTAAATTTTGTTTCCTCTTTGGTAAACTTCATAAACAACAGCGCGAATTTTGGCGGAGCGGTATTTGCCGGCAGTAATTCAAATACGAGTTTTAGCGGAGGAAAAGTAAATTTTGAAGGAAACCAAGCCGGAACTTTGGGAGGCGCGCTGTATATAACCAACAGCGCGGTAACGTTTAATACAAACGGCGGGGAAGTGATATTTAGCGGAAATAAAGCAAACGGCAAGCCGAATGACGTTTATATGGATGTTAATTCGACATTAAATATAAGCGGAAGCAATTTGATAAGATTTGAAGGCGGAATACTGAGCGCCGTAAGCGGAAGCGGGATATCGATAAACAAAAGCGGAAGCGGAGCAATGTATTTGGGCGGAGACAGCGAAGTATGGGGAAATTTTAACATAACCGGCGGCAATATAATAATGCTTGCTAGCGCGACATATAGAGGGAAAGCATTGGAGCTGCCTTTAGGAAGCGCCTTGAGTATGGAAAACGGTACGGTAAACACGGTTACGGTACAAGGCAATTTCAGAAGCCTGACAAATTTGAAAATGGACATATTTTATGACGGGACAAATGACGTGATAAAAGCCAATACGGCGTATATAGGCGGAAACATAGACATATTTGCGGGAGTAGGAACATACGATAACACAGAATACCAATTGATAATAACAAGCGGACCGTCGAATTTGACGGGAGTATTTACAAGCAGTTCAATAAGCAAGGCAGACGGCGGCGACTTGAGATATGAGCTGAAATATGAGAACGGGATAGTGAAATTGATAATAAACGGATTAGTCATAACGAATTTCGGCGGGTTAAGTCCGCTGACATATAATCAGAGCGAAACGGCAAGAGCGTTTGACGCTATATCGGTAAATCCCGGAGCCTGGCAGCTGATATTGACCGAGATGATGGTAAAACAAAACAACGGAACAGAAGCTGAAATAGCGGAAGTAAAAAGATTTTTGGCAGAAACGTCGGGATATTTTCTGTCGAATGTGATAAGAAATATAGCTGCGGACAGCCCAAAAAATGAAGTGTACGACAAAATAAAAAACCACGGGGAAGAGCATAAAACAAACAGCGGATTGTGGGTGCAGTTAAAAGGCGGAATGGAAAGCTTTAAAGAAGACGAGAATTCACCGGAAGATTACAAAGATGTGTCAATGGGAGTGATGTTCGGGTTTGACAGATTTATGGCTGACAAGTTAGGCGGAGACATGATGTGGGGAGTGTACGGAAGAATAAGCAAAGATAATATAGAGCAGGGAAGCCATAAAGCTGACGGAAACAAAAACGGCTTGGGCGTGTACGGAGGATATACAAGAGACAGCTTGGAATTTAAAGGAATGCTGCTTGGAAGTTATGATAAGTTCAGTACGGAAAGAATGACATACGGAGGAAGGACAACAAAAGCGGATATAAACGCGATTACGGTAAGCGCGGATGTGGAAGCTGCGTTAAGAATATGGCTGACGGAAGTTATAGATTTGAAGCCGTATTTGGGAATAGAAGTTCAGAACACTATGTATGAAGGATTTAATGAAATAGGCGCGGGGATGTATAATTTGGAAGTAAGCGGAGGGACTTATCTAAGGAGCGCGGGAAGAGTGGGCTTTGGGGTAGATTATGATAAAGACATATGGATATGGTATGGAAATATAGAGTGTAAATATATGTTTGCCGGAACAACGCATGAGATAGAAGGCCAGTTTGTGAATACGGGGATGAAATTTTTCAGCAGGAGCAGCGAAGAAGGAAGTATAGCGGTTGGAATAGGAGCCGGGGGAGAAGTAAGACTGTCGGAAAACTGGAAGGGATTTGTGAACGTGAAATATTATGCCGGGGACAGGTATGAGAATATGTATGGCAACGCGGGAGTCAGATGGATTTTCTCTGCGAGAAGCAGAGATATAAAAGCGCAAAGCCGTGAAGCAAGTTATGAAGCAAAAGAAAAAGCAAAGATCCATCAGGAAGAAAAAAAGAGGATGGAATCGGAATTTAGAATTTCGGAAAAAATAATGACAGGACCAGAGACTTTTGAAAAAGAAAAGGCATCCGAAAAGAAAGAAGCGGCAAAACAGAAGGCGGAAGCGGTAAAAAAAGCCAAGGAAGAAGCGCGCATGCTGAATGCGGAAATAAAAGCCTATGAAAAGGCAATGAAAGAAGATATGGAAGTTCAAAGACGTGAAGCAAGTTATGAAGCAAAAGAGAAAGCAAAGAGCCAAAAAGAAGAAAAGAAGAAAATGGAATCGGAATTTAGAATTTATGATAAAACACAAAAAGATTCGGAAAAAGTAATAATAGGATCAGAGGCTTTTGAAAAAGAAAAGGCATCCGGAGAGAAAGAGACGGCAAAGCAGAAAGCGGAATCTGAAATAAAAGCCTATGAAAAAGCAATGTCTGAAATAAAACCCGCGGAAACAAAGGTAAAAGACACACGGATACTTGAATATGAAATTATGCTTGCCGCGGCACAGAAGCAGGAAGAAGAAAAAATAAAAGCTGAAAAAGAACAAGCCAGAAATGAGATGAGACAAAGACAGATTGAACAAGCCAAAGCCGAAAAAGCGCGCGGGTTAAAATTTTCCGGCGAAATCAGCGATGACGAGCTTATGAAAAAGAAAAACGAAATTCAGGGAAGAATGCTAAAGCCCATACTTGAATCGTTTGAAATAAAATTTATGTCCGACAGCTATGAATTATCGCAGCATTGGCGCAATGAGCTGCAGAAACAGATTGAAGCGATAAAGAAATATGAGTATAACAAAATATCTATTGAAGGTCACGCCGATTCTACGGAAAATACGCCGAAAAAGCTTTCCAGATTAAGAGCCAAGGCCGTTTATGATGAATTTATAAACAACGGAATACCGGCTGAAAAAATAGAATATGTCGGCCTTTCATCGATTTTACCAGCAGCTTCAAACGATGATGAAGCAGGAAGAATGGTAAATCGAAGAGTCGTTGTTGTAGTGGAATAACGTAACGGCAGATAATAGAGAATAGTTAATAGATAATAGTTTTTGGTGTTTTCGCTTCGCGAAAACCTACAATACGTTTCGGCAAAGCCGAAACACAATATCTATTCTCTATTAACTATTCTCTATTATCTGCCGTTTCCTCTTTGTGTGGTCTAAAATTTTCTTTCTTAATCTTATTGAATTCGGCGTAATTTCCGCAAGCTCGTCTGGCGCTATATATTCAACCGCCTGTTCAAGGCTGAATTTTATCGGCGGAACAAGCATTGGCGCGTCATCGGAGCCTTTGCTTCTCATATTGCTTAATTTTTTTAATTTGCACGGATTGACTACCAAATCATTGTCTCTGGAATTTTGCCCTACTATCATTCCCGCGTAAACTTCAACGCCTGGGTCTACAAAAAATATTCCGCCGCTTTGTAAATTGTCCAAAGCGTATGCCGTTGTTTTTCCGTGTTCCAGCGCTATGAATACGCCGTTTTTTCTCAAATCGTCAACATGCACTTTAGGCATATAATCGTAAAAACTGTGGTGCATTATGCCTTGCCCGCGAGTAGCAGTTAAAAATTCATTTTTAAAACCCAATAAAGCTCTTGAAGGCACGATATATTCAAGCCTTATTCTGTTCTCTCCTTCGCTTACCATATTTTCAAGCTTGGAAGAACGCTTGCCTATAAGTTCAAAAACTATCCCCTGAAACTGGCTGTCTATATCAATCGTCAAAAATTCCATGGGCTCGTAAACTTTTCCGCCTTTTTCCTTATAAATAACTTCCGGCGAAGAAACCGCAAGTTCAAAGCCTTCTCTGCGCATTGTTTCAATTAATATTGTCAAATGCAGTTCGCCTCTTCCGGAAACTTTAAACCTTCCTTCTCCTTCAAGCGGCTCTACTTTAAGCCCGACATTTGTTTGAGCTTCTTTATCAAGCCTTGCTTTTAAATGGCGGCTTGTTAAAAATTTTCCTTCGCGGCCGGCAAAAGGGGAATCGTTGACAAGAAAATCCATTGAAACGGTAGGCTCGTCAATCGATAAAGGCGGAAGCGGTAAAATATCATAAATTCCGCATACCGTATCGCCGACTTCAACGCCTTCAAGCCCTGCTATTGAAACAATGTCTCCCGCTCTTGCTTCTTCGACTTCCTGTTTTCCCAAGCCTGAAAATTTATCTATTCTTACCGCTTTTGAAATTTTCGGACTTGAACCTTCTTTAGCGTTTGCCAAGGCAACCGGCTGGCCTTTTTTTACAAAGCCGTTTAGAATCCTGCCTATCCCGACATGTCCGAGAAAATTATTGTAATCAAGCATTGTTATCTGCATTTGAAGCGGTTTTGTATCGTCGGCATTAGGCGCGGGAACATGCGCAAGAATCGTATCAAAAACGGGTTTTATATCCGCGCCCTTCTCTTCCATAATTTTACTCGCCCAGCCGTCTCTTCCGGAAGCGTAAATTATGGGAAAATCCAACTGCTCGTCGCTTGCTCCGAGCTTCATGAATAAATCAAAAACATTATCTATAACCGTACTTGGTGCCGCATTCGGCCTGTCCATTTTGTTTATGACGACAATCGGGCGAAGCCCTAAAGCCAATGCTTTGCGCAAAACAAAGCGTGTTTGCGGCATTGGGCCTTCAACCGCGTCAACCATGAGTATCGCGCCGTCAACCATTTTCAAAACTCTTTCAACTTCGCTGCCGAAATCAGCGTGCCCGGGAGTGTCTACTATATTGATTGTATTTCCGTTAAAATTTACCGAAGTGCACTTTGCTAAAATAGTGATTCCTCTTTCTCTTTCCAAAGGGTTGGAATCAAGCACCGCTTCCTGAGCTTCGTCAATTTTTACATTAAACTGTCCGGCATATTTTAAAAGAGAATCTACTATTGTGGTTTTACCGTGGTCAACATGGGCAATAATGGCGACATTTCTCACATCGTTTCTTTTCATAAGTTTAATTAAAAAAGCGACCCCCTTCTTTTGAGGTCGAATTTTTTATCGTTCCTTTCTGTTAAATTTTTAATATTATATATTTTTATAACGACAATTACAAATTACGAATTACGAATTACGAATAAAAGACAAAAAAGGCCGTTTGCCGTTGATTTGTAATTCGTCATTCGTAATTCGTAATTGACTTGTCACCGCCTAGTTTTATACAATATGTCTTTGCAAATACAAGGAGTTTTTATGATAATTTTAACCGGGGGAGCGGGTTTTATAGGAAGCTGTTTTCTTTGGAAACTCAATCAGGAAGGCGTCAATGATGTTTTAGTAGTTGACCATTTGAACGAATCTGAAAAATGGAAAAATCTTATAGGTAAAAAATATTACGATTATATACAAAAAAATGATTTTTACAATGCCGTTGTTCACAGACAGGTGCCCAAGCCCGAGGCTATAGTTCATCTCGGAGCGTGCAGTTCCACAACTCTTACGGACGCAAATTACTACATAAAAAATAATTATGAATATTCAAAAGTCATGGCTTTGTGGGCTTTTGAGCTGGGAGTTCCTTTTATCTATGCCTCGTCTGCAGCTACATACGGCGAAGGCGAAAACGGATATAATGACGATGATACGGGTCTTATGAAGCTTTCTCCTTTAAATATGTACGGCTTCTCAAAGCATATGTTTGATTTATGGCTTCAGAATAATAAATATTTGGATAAAACGGCCGGTATAAAATTCTTTAACGTTTTCGGTCCGAATGAATATCATAAGGGCGATATGAGAAGCGTTATATGCAAAAATTATGATGAAGTTTCACAAAAAGGCGTTTTGAAGTTATTCAAATCGTATAAAAAAGAGTATCCCGACGGAGGGCAAAAAAGGGATTTCGTTTATATAAAAGACGTTGTCGAAGCAATGTGGTTTTTGCTTAAAAATCCTTCTAAAACAGGTATTTTTAATCTCGGCACAGGCAAAGCCAGAACATGGAACGACATAGCTAAATCAATGTTTGCTGCAGCCGGCAAAAAAGAAAATGTCGAATATATCGAAATGCCGGATTATCTTAAACCGAAATATCAGTATTTTACCGAAGCAAATATGACAAAACTCCATGCCGCAGGATACAATAAGCCTTTCATGGAGCTTGAAGATTCGGTGAAAGATTACTGCGGGTATTTGAAGAACAAAACGTACTTATAACGGCAATTAATAATTAACAATGAATAATTAATAATTATTGTGTTTTCGCATAGCGAAAACTTGCTAATTGGTTCGGCTTCGCCGAACTCCGAAATTATTACTTGTTAATTATTAATTATTAATTGATTTTTTGAGGTATTATGAAGCTTTTAGATTATTTAGAGTCTTTCAAAAAACAGACGATTTTGGTTGTCGGCGACACAATGGTTGATAAGTTTATTTGGGGAAAAGTTGCCAGAATTTCTCCGGAAGCGCCGGTGCCGGTTGTTGAAGTAACTAAGGAAACCGAAACTTTGGGCGGAGCCGGCAATGTCGCAAGCAATATTACGGCGCTCGGAGGAAAGGCTGTGATAGTGAGCGCCATAGGCGAAGATAATACCGGCAGATCCATGATTGATATGCTTAAAGAAAAGGGAATTAATACGGATCATCTTGTGTTTGACATACACCGGCCGACGATAGTTAAAACAAGAATTATTGCCACAAACCAGCAGGTTGTCAGGGTTGACAGAGAAATTAAAGGCGTTTTTTCTCATTCCACGGAAGCAAAAATAATAAAAAATATAGAAGAACTTATACCTAAAGCAGGAGGAGTAATTATTTCGGATTACGCCAAAGGCGTTGTCAGTCAGAAGGTTTTGAAAAAAACAATTTCACTTTCAAGAAAATATAAAATTCCGGTAACGGTTGACCCTAAAGTGGAAAATTTCAAAATGTATAAAGGGGTTACTGCCATGACTCCGAATACAAAAGAAGCTATCGAAGGTATGAACGCTAAAAATATAGTTACGGAACAGGATATCGAAAATTTAGGCAAGAAAATACTTAAAATGCTAAAGTCTGATTCCGTGCTTATAACCCGCGGAGAAATGGGAATGACTTTGGTACAGCAGAATAATAAGGTGACCACAATACCTACAAGAGCAAAAGAAGTCTATGATGTTACCGGCGCCGGCGATACGGTAATTTCAACGATGACGCTGGCTTTAGCGGCAAAAGCGGATTTGGCAAGCGCCGCTGAAATAGCGAACTTTGCGGCCGGTATAGTTGTCGGTAAACTCGGAACAGCCGTAACAAATCAGGAAGAACTTAAAAAAACGATAAATGAATTTTATAAAAAATGAAAACAGCGGTAATAATACCATCAAGATATGCTTCAACAAGGTTTCCCGGCAAACCCTTGGCTTTAGTTAAAGGCAAGCCGCTTATACGGCATGTTGTCGAAAGGGTGCGAAAGTGTAAAAAGATTGATTTTATAGCGGTTGCTACCGATGACAAAAAAATTTTTGACGCCGTTAAATCGCTGGGGTATAATGTTTTTATGACTCCTAAAAGCTGCAAAAGCGGGACTGACAGGCTTGCTTTTACTGCAAAAAAATATTTAAAAAATTATGGAATTTTTATTAATGTTCAGGGCGATGAGCCTTTGATAGAGCCTTCTTTAATAGATAATTTGGCTTTTGAGCTCAAAAAAAATAAAAAACTCGAATATATTACGGCGGCATTCCCGATAAAAAAAGAAGAAGATATAAAAAATCCCAATATAGTGAAAGTTATTTTTGATAAAGAGGGTTACGCTTTGTATTTTTCCAGATCGGTTATTCCTTACAACAGGGATAATGTTAAGAATGTAAAATATTTCAAACACATGGGAATATACGGTTACAAAAAGGATTTTCTTATAAATTTTGCAAAATCAAAACCGGCTATGCTTGAAAAGGCGGAATGCCTTGAGCAGCTCAGAGCTTTGGAAACCGGCAAAAAAATAAAAGTTATTATATCAGGCAAGGATTCAGTCGGCGTTGATACCCCTGAAGATGCTTTAAAAGTGGAGAGATTTTTATGAGTGCGGGCACAAAATACGTTTTTGTTACTGGCGGAGTAATTTCGTCGCTTGGGAAAGGGATAACCGCGGCGTCGCTTGCCTGTCTTTTGAAATCAAGGGGTGTAAAAGTTAATGTTCTTAAATGCGACCCTTACCTGAATATAAATCCCGGGCTACTTTCTCCGACGCAGCACGGCGAGGTTTTTGTGACATGCGACGGCATGGAAACCGATTTGGATCTGGGTCATTATGAAAGATTCATGGATCAGGAAACTAACCGCGACAATACGGTGACTGCCGGAAGAGTTTATGAAACCGTTTTAAACGCCGAAAAAAGCGGAAAGTTTGCCGGAAAAACAATACAGGTTGTTCCGCATATAACAAATGAAATAAAATACAGTTTTAAGAAAGCTGCTGAAAATTATGAGGTATTGATAGTTGAAATCGGCGGAACCGTCGGAGACATAGAAGGTCTTCCGTTCCTTGAAGCCGCGAGGCAGTTCAGGAATGACGTTGGAAGAGATAATGTGCTTCATATCCATGTAACGCTGGTTCCTTATATAAAAGCTTCAGATGAAATGAAAACCAAACCTACCCAGCACAGCGTAATGAAACTCAGAGAGCTCGGAATAGAACCTTCGATTATCGTATGCCGCATGGATCAGCCTCTTACCGAAGATTTAAAGGATAAAATATCATTATTCTGCAGCGTTGAGAAAAAAGCCGTAATAGAAGAGATGGATGTTCAGAATTCAATATATGAAGTTCCGGTAAAGCTCCATGAAGAAAAACTCGACGAGCTGGTTATCGAATATTTGAGTTTAAAAGTCAAACCGGCGGATTTAAAGCAGTGGAAAGAGATGCTTTTTACGTGCATAAATCCAAAACACAGCGTGACAATAGCCATTGCCGGAAAATATACGGAACTTAAAGACTCATATAAAAGTATCTACGAGGCTCTTAAACACGGCGGCTTTGCGAATGATTCCGCGGTTAAAATTAAATACGTTGATTTGGACAGCGCAAATTTAATAAAAGAGTTATCGGAGGCTGACGCGATTATTGCTCCCGACGGTGCAGTTGAACCCGGAGCGTTGGAAAAAAAGATGGAAGTTATTAAATATGCCAGAGAAAATAATGTGCCGTTTTTCGGCATTTGCCTCGGAATGCAGTGCGCCGCAGTAGAGTTTGCGAGAAACGTATGCAATATGAAAGACGCTGATTCCCAGGAATTTAATATTCAGGCAAAAAATCCGGTTATAGTAAAAAGCATTGCTAAAAACGCCGACGGCAGCGAATGGAGGCTTGGTTCGTGGCATTGTTCCGTTAAAAAGGGTTCGAAGGCCTTTGAAGCTTATAAAACAGAGTCGGTTTCAGAAAGGCACCGTCACAAATTTGAGATTAATAACGCTTTTACGGAGTCTTTTGAAAAAGAGGGTTTAAATGTTTCCGGAGTAAATCCCGAAATGAAATTTGTCGAAATTGTGGAACTTAATAACCATCCGTGGTTTATCGGAGTTCAGTTTAATCCCGAGTTTCAGTCAAGGCCTGTAAGGCCTCATCCTTTGTTTAAAGGATTTATCGCGGCAGCGTTAAAAAGAAAGGAAACCAAACCTAATGCTTAATAAAAAAATAAAGATAGGCAAAAATATAACGCTTTCAAATAATTTGCCTTTTGTTCTCATTGCCGGACCGTGCGTAATAGAGAGTGAGAAGCACGCATTGGGGCTTGCGGCAAAATTAAAGAAGATTTGCGCTGAGATGAAAGTGCCTTTTATTTTCAAAGCTTCTTATGATAAAGCCAACCGTTCCTCGATTTCTTCATACAGAGGGCCAGGAATTGAAGAAGGGCTTAAAATTCTTGCTAAAATAAAAAAACAGCTTAATTTGCCTATTGTTACCGACGTGCATACCGAAGAGCAGGCGAAAATTGCCGCTGAAACGGCTGATATGATACAGATTCCGGCGTTTTTATCGCGTCAGACGGATTTGATAAAAGCTTGCGCATTGACGGGGAAACCCGTGAATATTAAAAAAGGACAGTTTCTTGCTCCCGAAGATATGATTAATGTCGTGAAAAAAGCCGAAAGTTTCGGAAATGATAAAATTTCTTTAACCGAAAGAGGAGTTTCTTTCGGCTATCATAATCTTGTTGTGGATTTCAGGGGTCTGGAAATAATGAAAAATACAGGATATCCCGTTATTTTTGACGCGACGCACAGCGTTCAGCTTCCGGGCGGACAAGGCGCAAAGAGCGGAGGAAACAGAGAATTTGTTATGCCTCTTACAAAAGCTGCGGGCGCTGTAGGTGTAGCGGCTGTTTTTCTTGAAACTCACGAGCATCCGGACAAAGCCCTTTCAGACGGCGCAAACAGCGTTGATTTGAAATCTCTTAAAAATATTTTAAAGCAGGCGACTGCAATAGACAAGGCGGTAAAATAACAATGGCTGATTTATTAAAATCAAAAAATTCAGACAGCGTAAACGCGCCGTGGAAACCGACTTATAAATGGATGGGAGTTACGGCAGGCATTATTCTGGTGTTGCTGACAGTATCGTTTTTTGTTTTAAATATTTTGTTAAAGCCTTATATGAGAGAACGCCCTGCGGAGATAACTCCGTGGCTCAGTAATTCCAAAAAAGAAATGAAGGCTGAACAGCAGCCTGAGATAATTGTTGAAAATGGCGGGCAAAATGCCGGCATCTAAAGCGCAGATTTTAAAAAAAGCAAAAAATATTAAACTTTTGGCGTGTGATGTCGACGGCGTTTTAACGCGCGGGGAGATAATAATTTTAAATAACGGCGAAGAAGTTAAAATTTGGAATGTTAAAGACGGTTTGGGATATCATGAACTCAAACAGATATTTCCAAGGGTAAAAACCGCGTGGATTACAGGGAGAGAATCGGAACAGGTTAAAAAGCGTGCGGAAAGCATGGGCATCGATTATCTTGTGCAAAACTGTATGAGAAAAAAAACCGCGTTTGACGCAATACTTGGCGAGACGGGTTTTAAAGCTTCTGAGACCGCCTATATCGGCGACGATATCGTTGACATTCAGGTGCTGAAACTTGCAGGATTGTCGATTTGTCCTAACGACGCCGTCGAAGAAGTTAAAAAACATGTCGATATGGTTTCGTCTTTTAAAGGCGGTGAAGGCGTTGTCAGAGACGTGATTGAGATAATTTTGAAAGCTAAAGGCGAATGGAAAAAAACTTTGGAAAGATATAAATGAATAAAATAATAACGAAAGTAAGAAGAAAAATTTATTATTGCGGCGCTTATATATCCTCTAAAATTATTTTGCTGCTGCCGTACAGATTTTCAATAGATGTGGTTTCGGTTGTTTTTGGCACTTTAGCATATTATTCTTTAGTCGGCGTCAGGGTTAAAGCCAAGAGGAATTTAGAAAGATGTTTCCCTGAAAAAACAAAAAAAGAAATATGCGGCATTGTAAAAAATATTTTTATAAATCAGGCTAAAAATTTTTTTGAACTGGCTAATTTTCCCAGAATGGATTCGGCTTTTTTAAGGAGTATTTCAAGCATTGAAAACAGCCATCTTATAAAAGAAGGGATAAAAAAAGGGAAAGGAATTCTTTTTGTCAGCGCGCATACCGGAAACTGGGAAATTACCGCCGCGGCAGTAGCTGACATGGGCGTTCCCGTGAATGTAGTGGCGAAAAAAATCTATATAGAAGAATTAAACGATATGCTTGTAGGTTACAGAACAAATAAAAATGTGAGCGTTATATTAAGGGACGCGCCCGACACGGGAAGAAAACTTTTAAAGGCTCTTAAAAAAGGCGAAATAATAGCCATGCTTATAGACCAGGATACTAACGTGCCCGGAGTTTTTGTTGATTTTTTCGGCGAGCCTGCATGGACGCCTTCGGGTTTGGCGGTTTTGGCTTTAAGAACCGGAGCGGAAGTCTTGGTAGGGATTGACCAGAGGATAGATCAGTATGGCCATAAAACCGTTGTTTCAGGACCTTTGACTATAGATCCGTCAGGTAATTTTGACGCTGATGTAGTTAATCTTACCCAAAAAGCTTCTTTAGTTCTGGAAGACCATATAAGAAAATACCTTGAACAATGGGTATGGTTTCATGAGAGATGGAAAACAAAAGGACAATTAACAATTAACAAATAACAATGAACAATTATGGAGTTTCGCGTAAGCGAAACCTATTAATAAGTTTTCGCAATGCGAAAACACAATAATTATTAATTGTTATTTGTTAATTGTTAATTGAAAGGTAAACTGATGCGCGTTCAAAAATATAAAGTCTTATTGTTTGTTTTCACGGCGTTGCCGCTTGTCGTCGCGCTGCTTGGCTGTAAAACGGAGAAAACGATTATAGAAGAGACTCCTCCGATGGCTGAGCAGGCTGTTGAAAAATTTACTATAACCGAAACGGAAGCCGGAAAACTTAAAATGATTCTTGAATCCGAGTCGGCTATTATAAATGATGAAAAAAAGACGGCTGTTTTAAGGCTTCCGCGCGTTAAGTTTTATAAAGACGGAGATTATGTTTCAACTCTTGTTACGGAATCCGCCACAATAAATTTGAATACTTATGACGTCATCGGGCATGGCAAATGTACCGTGGATACGGCTAATAATGAGCATCTTCAAACGACGGATTTGCAGTATGACGCGAAGAAAGAGATTGTTTTCAGTAAAAATGACGTAAAATTAACAAGACAGGACGAAATTATTTATGGCAAAGGTTTTGAGTCTGATACAAAACTTGAAAAAATTATTATCAAAAAGCAAAGAGTGGAACTTAATAAAAGCCTTTAGCATTCTGCTTGCGCTGCTTTGTTTTTTTGTTTTGTCGTTTGCCGCCGGTTCCGCGTCAAATAAAACCGTTATTACCGGCGACGAAATGGAGATAAGAAAAGCCGGAGACATCGCGATATCCAGAGGCAATTCAAAAGCGGTTAACAAGAAGAATATCATAGAAGCCGACACTATGATTTATGACAAAATAAAAGAGCTTGTAGACGCTTCCGGCAATGTTAAACTTTTTTCGAAAACCGACGAAGGCGAGCCGGTCAAAGCATACGGTGACTTTGCCAGTTATAACATGAAAGAAGAAAAGGGCAGGCTTTGGGGAGAGAAAACTTTTGTCGAGTATTTTATGAAAGATTCCGAAAAGCCGCTTATGCTTTACGCGCAAGAAATTGATTTGGACAAAAACCTGGAAAAACTTTACGCGCATAAAAATGTAGAAATAATCACGACTTCGGGCACTATCGTTTCGGATAATGCCGTTTTTGATAAAAAGACTTACAGCGTTGTTATGGTAAAAGACGAGAAAAGGCCTGTCGCCGACGTTTATTATGACAACAGAAGAGGTCTTTATGAAGCCGACACGATGACTTTTTACAATGCAGACGATAAAAAGAAAATTATTATGACCGGACAGGTCACGGGTAAAATCGAGATGGAGGACGGCGCCGGAAAAGAAGATAAATCGGAAAATAAAGACAAAAAAAATAAAAGCGGGAAGAAAAATAAAAACAAATGATATTACGATCCGAAGAACTTTTTAAGAAATATAAATACAGAATGGTTGTAAACGGCGTGAGTATTAACGTCAAGCAGGGCGAAATTGTCGGTCTGCTCGGGCCGAACGGAGCCGGAAAAACTACAACATTTTATATGACTGTCGGCCTTATAAAACCGTATGACGGAAGCGTTTATCTTGACGATAAAGAGATAACGGACTGGCCTATGTACCAGCGTTCAAGATCCGGCGTCGGCTATCTTTCGCAGGAGCCGTCTATCTTCAGAGGCCTTACCGTTGAAAATAATTTATACGCAATAGCGCAGATGCTTCCTATTTCAAAGAAGGCGCGAAAAGAGAAAGTTGACGGCCTGCTTGAGGATTTCGGGCTTACAAAGCTGCGCAAACAGCTCAGCGTGACGCTTTCAGGCGGGGAAAAAAGAAGGCTTGAAATAGCGAGAGCTTTGGTGAATGACCCGAAGTTTTTGCTTTTGGACGAACCTTTTGTCGGAATAGACCCGATAACGGTTTCAGATATTCAGGGGATAATCGCCAATCTCAAAAAAAGAGGGCTCGGCATTTTAATTACGGACCATAATGTCAGAGAAACTCTTGAGATTATTGACAGGGCGTATATTATTTATGAAGGCAAAATACTTTTGGAGGGAAGCGCCAAAGAACTTCTTGAGAATCCCAAGGCAAAAAAAGTTTATTTGGGTGAAAATTTTAAAATGTAAAAATCGTTGAAATTAGTAAAAGAATTTGATATAAAAGGAGACTGAAAATGCAGATTAACATTACGGCAAGGCATCTTAAGCTTACAAGCGCGATCGATTCTTATGTGCGTAAGAAAATTTCAAAATCCGCCAAATTTTTTGACGGGGATGACGTTTGGGCGCATGTTATTTTATCTGTGGAGAAGAGCAGGCAGATAACCGAAGTCAATTTTCACGTCGGAAAACTGAATTTCAGGGCAAAAGAGCAATCGCCGGATCTTTACGCTTCAATAGACATTACGGTTGATAAACTCGAAAAACAGCTCAGAAAACAAAAAGAAATATCCAAACTGCACAGAAAACAAAATCTTGCGGTTTCAAAAGAAAAGAAAAGTTCAATAGCGGAAGTTTTTTCATATGACAGCATGGAAGATTCCAGGACGAAAATTTCCGAAATTAAACGCTTTGATCTGAGGCCGGTCAGCATTGAAGAAGCCATAGATGAAATGGACCTTTTGAATTTCAGGGTTTATATGTTTTTAAACAGCAAAACCGATAAAGTAAACGTTTTGTATCGTAAAGACAGCGGTTCGATTGTTCTTCTTGAACCTGAAATGTAAGACGAAAATACTATGAAAACTACAAGAAAATGCAAAAATGCAGCGGAGGCCAGCAAATGAAAATTATGGATTTTTTAAGTCCGGACGTAATTACGGTTGATCTTAAAGCTACAGACAAAAAATCTGCGATTGTCGAGCTTGTTGAAATGCTCAAGTCCACGAAGAAAGTAAAAAAGACGGATGAGATTATTGAAGTTGTTTTGGAGCGCGAGAAACTCGGCTCTACCGGAATAGGGCAGGGCGTTGCTATTCCCCACGGTAAAACCGATGTTTTGCAGGAACAGGTGGGCGCTCTCGGAATTTCGCGCAAAGGCATAGAATTTAACTCTCTTGACGGCGAGCCTGTGCATATAATTTTCCTTCTTGTCGGGCCTGTTGAAGTTGCCGGCCAGCATTTAAAAGCTTTGTCAAGAATATCAAGACTTTTCAAAGATAAATTTTTAAGACAGGCTATCAGGGATGCCAAAACAAAAGAAGAAATCGTAAAAATTATTCAGCAAGAGGACGCTTATTAATGCCGTTTTTGGACGTAGGCACTCTTTTAAAAGAAAAGAGCCAAGATTTAAAACTTGAACTTTTGGCAGGCCGGAGCGGGCTTGGCAGAAAAATTACCGTGGCTGACATAAACAGGCCGGGGCTTGCTTTTACCGGATATTTTGAACATTTTCCTTATGAAAGAACTCAGGTTATAGGCATAAGCGAATATACTTATCTCAGCTCTTTGCCGGGCGAAAGCCAGCTTGAGCTTTTGCGGAAAATTTTTTCTCATAAAAATGCCACGTGCTGTATTTTGACAAGGGGCTTAAAACCTTCGGAATTTATGGTAAAAGCATTTGCCGACCTGGAAGTCCCTTTGATTAAAACGACTTTAAATTCTTCGTCATTCATAGGCGATTTAATTCATTATTTAGACGGAAAGCTTGCTCCTTCGATAAAACTGCACGGCGTTCTTACGAACGTTTACGGTCTCGGCGTATTGATTATGGGGAAAGCCGGAATCGGTAAATCCGAATGCGCTCTTGAACTTGTCAAAAGAGGGCATATGCTTGTGGCTGACGATATCGTCGATATAAAGAAAAAATCGGGCCGCATTTTAGTCGGGAGCGGTCTTGAAATCACAAAACATTTGATTGAAGTCAGAGGCGTCGGTATCATTGACGTTAAAAGTCTTTTCGGTATTGGAAATATTTTAGACGAATCCCTAATAGAGATGGTAATAAGGCTTGAAGAATGGGAAAGCGTCAAAAAATACGAACGCGTCGGCATTGACGAGTACTTTGCGGATATTCTCGGCGTTACCGTACCGGAAGCTACAATTCCCGTAGGCCCGGGAAGAAATCTGGCTGTTTTAGTTGAAACTGCCAGCCTTAACCAGAGGCTTAAAAATAAAGGGCATTTTACGGCGAAGGATTTAAGCGGCAGGCTGCAGGAAATCATAGCTTCAAAAGAAAAATCATGAAAACAAAATTTTATATAGTATCCGGAATGTCGGGCGCGGGCAAAAGTCAGGCGCTTAAGATTTTTGAGGATTTCGGCTATATATGCGTGGATAATATGCCTCTGCAGATGACGGGCGATTTTATTGATATATGTAAAAAAAATCCTGAAAAATATAAAAATGTCGCGATGAGCATAGACGCAAGGGCCGGGAAATGCTTAGACTCGTTTCCTGACGTTTTAGAAATATTAAAAAATAAAAATGTAGATTACAGAATAATATTTTTTAACTCTGACGAAGATGTCCTCATAAAAAGATATTCGGAAACGCGCAGAAAACATCCTTTGGGCAACTCTGTAGCCGAGGGGATATCACTTGAAAGAAAAATATTAAATAAATTGTTCGGTATGGCGGATGAAGTAATAGATACGTCGAATATGACTATCGGAGAGCTTAAAGACAGGATTTCAAAGCTTACCGGCACAACGGCCAGAAAAGAAAATTTAAATATTTCGGTTATTTCGTTCGGATATAAATACGGAGTTCCATGCGACGCCGACATAATTTTTGACGTCAGGTTTATAACAAATCCGAATTATGTTCACGGCCTCAAATTTAAGACAGGCCGTGACAAAGCCGTAAAAGATTATATAAAAAAACAAAAAGAATTTTCTTCTTTCTTTAATATATTTTCAAAATTGATAGAAAATACTTTGCCGGGATATATTAAAGAAGGAAAAAGTTATTTGACGATAGCAATAGGCTGCACGGGAGGAAGGCACAGATCCGTATTTACGGCCGAAGAGCTTGCGGCTTTTTTAAGAAAGAAAAAGTATAAGGTGCATATAAATCATAGAGATATTTTGAGAGGGAGATAAAAGCAATTAACAAATAAAAATGAACAATGTCGGAGTTTTGGTAAGCGAAACATATTAATAGGTTTTTGCAAAGCAAAAACACAATAATTGTGAATTATTAATTGTTCATTGTTAATTTCCGTTATGCAAAATTTAAATATTGTCGCTTTAGGCGGAGGAACAGGATTATCGACGCTTCTTAGAGGAATTAAAAAGCGTTTTAGCAATATTACCGCGATAGTTAATGTTGCCGATGACGGCGGAAGTTCCGGCATATTGAGAAACGAGCTTGGAGTTTTGCCGCCCGGGGACATAAGAAATTGCCTTGTCGCTCTCTCGGAAGAAGAAAGCCTGATGTCAAGGCTTTTTCAATACAGATTTCCGTCTAAAGGAAGTCTTTCGGGACATTCGTTCGGCAATTTATTTTTGACGGCAATGTCGGCGATATCAGGTGGTTTTGACAACGCTATAGCAAAAAGCGGAGAAGTCCTTGCGATAAGAGGCAGGGTTTTGCCGGTAACTCTTTCAAGCATTACTTTGGAAGCGGAGCTTGAAAACGGTAAAAATATAAGAGGCGAAAGCTCCGTATCAAAAGCAAATGAAAGAATTAAAAAAATAAACCTTGCGCCTTTTGCGCCTCCTGCCGCGCCGGAAGTTTTGGAAGCGCTGAAAAAAGCGGACGTGATGATTTTCGGGCCGGGCTCTTTGTATACATCAATAATAGTCAATTTGCTTGTTGACGGGGTTGTGGACGCAGTAAAAAATTCAAAAGCGTATAAAATATACGTGTGTAATATTATGACTCAGCCCGGAGAAACAAAAGATTATAAACTTTCCGACCATATAAAAGCGATTGAAGAACACTCTTACTGCGGAATTATAGATTGTATTTTGGCAAATAAAGGTAAAATTCCAAAAAATGTTTTAAAAAGATATAAACGTTACGATTCTTATCAGGTTGAAGCCGATAAAGTTAAAACAAAGACGGTGAAAAGCAGTTTGTTTTCTGACGAGATTTACGCGAGGCACGACAGCGATAAATTGGCAAAAGCAATAATGAGGGTGTGTCGACATATATAACGCGCTTGCGTTTGGTCAAAAAAGGGCCAAATCCTAGGCGCGGCGACGAAGCAATAGCGGCGCCTATTGATAGGAGCCGCAACAACGGAGTTGGCTCTTTTTTGACCAAACCCTTAGGGCTGCGCCAGCTTTTTGGTAAATTTTGATTTTTTTATTCCTTACATAGTTCCGGCTATGCACGTCATAAAAAAATTAAAATTTCCTCAAAAATCTGAGCAGTGCAAGTGCGTTATATATGTCGACACACCCTAGAATAATTAAGGAAAACAAAAAATGATTAAAATTATTATTGTTGCCCACGGAGAGTTGGCGCAGGAACTTTTGAACTCGGCTGAAACTATTGCCGGAAAACAGCCTAATATTTATGCTTTGAACCGCGGTTTGCAGGACAGTCTTGCCCAGATGCAGATGAAAATTGACGTTTTGCTTAAAGAGATAAGCGATGACAGCGGGGTATTGATTTTGACTGATATGATGGGCGGCACTCCGTGTAACGCGTCTGTGCCGATGTGCAGAGCTTTTAATACGGAAGTTCTTGCCGGCGTTAATCTCCCAATGGTGTTATCGGCGATTTTTGCGGCAAAATCGGTTAAAAACGTTTCGGAACTTGCGGATAAAGTTTTGGCTGACGGACAAAAAAGCATAATAAACGTAAAAAAGAGACTTTTGAGCAGAATGAAGTAAAAGCAATTAACAATTAACAAATAATAATGAATAATGCAGGAGTTTCGCGAAAGCGAAACCTAATTAATAGATTTTTGCGAAGCAAAAATACAATAATTGTTAATTATTATTTGTTAATTGTTAATTCGGAGGCTGTATGCCGATTGAACTTGTGAGAATTGACGACCGTCTTATTCACGGTCAAATTGTGCAGGGGTGGCTCAAAGCAATACATATCAATAAAATTGTAGTTGTGTCCGACGCGGCTGCGAATGACCAGATGCAGCGGATGCTTTTAATGATGGCTGTTCCGAGCAGCGTTGAGCTTGAAATTAAAATGGTAAGCGACGCGTCAAAAGACGCTTTGGAAGGAAAGTACGATAAACATAAGACGATGTTTTTGTTTTCTAACCCGTCGGATGTGCTCGACGTTATAGAAAACGGGGTAGATATTAAATCGGTAAATGTGGGCGGAATGCATTTTACCGTCGGTAAAAAACAGCTTTTGTGCAATTTGTCGGTAGACGATAAAGATATCGAAGCATTATCAAAAATTTACCGTAAAGGCATTGAAATTGAAGGCAGGGTTTTGCCGGCGGACGAGAGAGTTAATGTGGCTGCCGTTATAGAAAGAGAATGCGCAATAAAATAAAATCGGGAAGTAAAAATGAGTAAAGTTAAATTTGTTTTTTGCACTCATAACCACCAGCCGGTAGGAAATTTTGGCTGGGTTTTTGAAAGAGCTTATCAGGTTTCATACAAACCTTTTATGCAGGTTATGCTTAACCATCCAAAAATAAGATGGAGTCTGCATGCCAGCGGAATGCTTTGGGAATATATTTCAAAAGAGCACCCTGATTATATAAAAAGCGTTAAAAAGCTTGTTGCTTCCGGAAATTTGGAAATTCTCTCAGGCGGTTATTATGAGCCTATAATGACGTCAATTCCCGACAGGGATAAAATAGGGCAGATAAATAAGCTTACTGCTTATTTGGAAAACAAATTCGGATGCGAAGAAGTTAACGGCGCATGGCTTGCCGAGAGAGTATGGGAGCCGGGGCTTGCAAAAAACTTGTGCGAAGCCGGCATTGAATATACCGTTTTAGATGACGCTCATTTTGCGGCTGCCGGCATGGAACCTGAAAATCTCAGAGGTTACTATACGACGGAAGAGCAGGGCTGTTCTCTGAATATCTTTCCGATAAGCCAGAATCTCAGATATTCGATACCGTTTCAAAATGTTGAAAATACGATAAATTATTTTAAAAAGGCCGCTTTGAACGCCGGAAAAGACGGACAGCCTCCGGTTTTAGTTATGGCTGACGACGGGGAAAAGTTCGGCATGTGGCCGGGCACGAATAAGCATGTTTATGAAAACGGATGGCTTGAAAAGTTTTTGACGGCTATCGAAGAAAATTCGGATATAGTTGAAACGGCAAGTTTTTCCGAAATACTTAAAACCAGGAAGTCTTCCGGAATGGTTTATCTTCCGTGCGCTTCCTATTTTGAAATGTCGGAATGGTCTCTTCCGAGCGACGCCCAGCAAAAATTCGAAAATGTTCTCGGAAGGTATAGCGGCGATGCGGAAGCAAAAACTTTTATGCGCGGCGGTTTTTGGAGAAATTTTTTAAGCAAATACGAAGAATCCAACAATATGCACAAAAAAATGCTTTATGTAAGCGATAAGATAAAAAAATATACCGACAACAATAAACCGTTTTCGGAAAAATCTTTGGACAGTTTGTACGCGGGGCAGTGCAACTGCGCTTACTGGCACGGCGTGTTTGGGGGGCTTTATTTGCCTCATCTGAGAAACGCGGTATATAATTCTTTGCTTAAAGCGGAAAATCTTTACAATAAATCATTTTTAAAGCGCTCTTCCTGGACATCTTGTGATTTTGACTGTGACATGGAGAATGAATATCTGTACGAAAGCAAAACTCAAAATATATATGTAAAAGCAGACCGCGGCGGAAGTATTTTTGAATTTGACATATTGAAAATAAGCCATAATCTTCTTGATGTTCTGACAAGAAGGTATGAATCATATCATAAAAGACTTAAAGATAATATATCACGGGCAGTTATCGCCAGCGATGACGATGAGGAAGTCCGCACTATACATAATGACGAGATTAAGGTTAAAGAGGCCGGGCTTGATAAATATCTTTCTTATGACTTGTACAGAAGAGCATCTTTGATCGACCACTTCATACCTAAAGAAACGAAACATGAGGATTTTACTTTTGTGAGATTCAAAGAAAACGGAGACTTTGTTTCAGGTAAATATGAAGCGAAAATATCGGCTTCAAAGCTTATACTTAAAAGAAACGGTAAAGTTGACGGCAATGATATCTGTCTGACCAAAACAATAATTCCTTCGGTTACGGGGTATGCGGTACATTATGAAATAGAAAATAATTCCGACAAGGAAGCTGATTTGTGTTTTGTTCCCGAACAGGTCTTTGCTTTTTCGTCAAGGACAGGAGATGATTGCGCGGATTTAAAGGAAATTTCTTTATGGAAGCGCTACGATGATTACTTTAAAATAGAGGTTGAGGTTAAGTTATCCGAAAAAAGCGCCGCGTTTGTTTATCCGATAGAAACTATTTCAAATTCGGAAAACGGTTATGAAAAAACATATCAGGGAACCGTGTTTGCCCCGTTGGTAAAAAAAGTTTTAAAACCCGGCGAATCATTTAAGTTTGATATGGAAACCGTCGTAAATATAAAAATATGATAATAGAGAATTTGGTAATTCTGGCATTGATAGCCGCTTTGTGCAGCGCCGATGTAACGGCATTCGGACAGTTTATGATATGCCGTCCTATTTTCTGCGCGCCTTTATTCGGCTGGTTAATGGGGGATATAGCGACAGGTCTTTGGATCGGGATGATAGTTGAAATGGTATGGATAAACGCCATTCCGATGGGAGCGGCTGTTCCTATTGATATAGCTTCTATCAGCATAAACGCAACTTTTTGGGCGTGCAAATATTACCCGGGAATACAGGAAGCCGCGATATGCGCTTTGATTTTTGCGGTTCCGTTCGCGTATTTTTATAAGGAAATCGACATAGGCGGCAGAAACTGGAATATAGGCTTGATGCGGTGGGTAGAGCGCGGCGTGCATGAAGGTAAAACGTGGCGAATTAACACAGGCTTATTTCTTAGTTTGTTTTTATTTATACTGAGAGCTTTTATTTTTTATCTTATTGTAATGTATCTCGGCGGCAAGGTATTTCAGCTCATTTATCCTATGATGCCGGCGTTTGTTATTGCCGGATTTAAGAAAGCCTGGTATCTGCTTCCGGTATTCGGTTTCGGCGCTGTTTTATATAATTTTAAAAATATCAGGATTCCTTTTATTAACAGATGACAAAAGCAGGTTTCTATTCCTCTCTTTTGTCATTGCGAGGAATGAAATGACGAAGCAATCTAGATAATAAAGCTCTGGATTGCCGCGCCGGAAACAAAGTTTCCGTCGCGCAATGACAAAAGGGATGAGCCGAAAAAGGCAAATATGTTTAAAATATATGGAAAAATGTTTTTTAAAGCTTTTTTTATACAAGCCTTGTGGAACTTTGAAAGGCTGCAGAATATAGGTTTTTTATTTGTGTTAAAACCTTTTTTGGATAAAGTGTATTTGAACCCCGACAGAAGAAAAGAAGCGATGATACGTCATTTGGGTTTTTTTAATACGCATCCTTATATGGCAAATATAATATTGGCGATGGTTTCCAATATCGAAAAAGAGATAGCGTCGGATAAAAGGCAAGCCGCCGCCGACGTAAATTTTATAAAGAACGCGATGGCAGGGCCTCTTGCGGCAATAGGCGATTCGTTTTTTTGGGGAACCCTGAGGCCTGTTACGGCTTTTTTGAGCATATTCCTTGTGATACTTTTTGCAAGAGTTTTGGATCCGGCTTACAGCTGGATAGCGCCTTTAACTTTTTTGTTCTTATATAATTTCGTGCATATACCGATAAGATACTGGATGTTCTTTATAAGTCTAAAACTTGATAACGAAATGCTGGCGCTCATTGCAAAACTCGAGTTTAAATTTTTAGGCGACATTGTGAGATATGCCGGACTTTTGATAGTTCTCACATCTTTGATTTTTTATTTTAAAATTTTCGGTTTCGGTCCGGTAAATATTAATTTTTTCGGAACATCCGTACCGGATGCGCTTACATTCTGCGTAGTTCTTATATTGTCAATCGTATTCGGGCGTTTTAGCGCCACATTTATGTTTTACTGCGTAGTTTTGTTTTGTATTTTATTATCATATTTAGGAATATAAAATGAAAGAAAAGATTGTTAAAGTATCAAATAAAATGGGGCTGCACGCAAGGCCTGCGGCAATGCTTGTGCAGACTTCTTCAAGGTTTCAGTCCAGCGTCAAAATTTTGAAAGATGATTTTGAGGTTGACGCTAAAAGCATTATGGGCGTAATGACGCTTGCCGCCGCGTCAGGAAGCGAACTTAAATTCATAGCCGAAGGGCCTGACGAAAATGAAGTTCTGGACGCAATAGAATCGCTGTTTAATTCAGGATTTTCCGAGTAGGAGAAAAATTATGCCGTCTCTAAAGAAAAACATTATTTTAAAAGGCGTCGCGGCGTCTTCCGGTATAGCTATCGGCAGGGTATTTTTGCTTGAAGATGACGACTATTGTCTTATTCAAAAAGACATACCTAAAAACGCAAGAGCCGCCGAACTTAAGCGCCTTAGCGAAGCCATTGATAAAACAAGGTCCGAACTTAAATCCACTTATGACAAAATAAACGACGTTCTCGGCGAAAATTACGCTAAAATAGCGGATGTCCATATAATGATTCTTGACGACCCCGCCATGAAAAACGACGTAGTAAAGATGGTTGAGGAAGGAGTAAACGCAGAGTATGCCGTTTTTAAAGTTTTAGACAAAATTATACGTTCTTTTGACGCGATAGAAGACGAATATTTCAGGGAGAGAAGGCAGGATATACAGGATGTCGCCAAAAAGATAATCGGAAATCTTCTCGGCAAGACAAAGAGAACTTTTTTTGAATTGGACAAAGATTCTATTGTGGTGTCTCATAATCTTACTCCGGCAGACACGGTAACGATAAGAGAGAAATTAGTTAAAGCTTTCGCAACCGACATAGGCGGTAAAACTTCTCACACGGCTATTGTCGCACAAAGTCTTGAAATTCCGGCCGTTGTCGGTTTAAAAAATATTTCGGTAAACGCCCATTCCGGCGAAGTGATAATCATAGACGGAAATCAGGGGCTGGCAATACTTAACCCGACAGACGACGTTATTGAAAACTATAAGCGGGAATTTGAGCTTGAGATCGCCAAAAGGAAAGAACTTGATAAATTAAGGGATTTGCCGGCGGAAACAACGGACAAGCACACGGTGCAGCTTTGGGCAAATATAGATAATCCCGATGAAGTGAAATCGGTAACGAATAACGGCGCGACCGGCATAGGCCTTTACAGAAGCGAGTTCATGTTTTTTAACCGCAGTTCAATGCCTTCGGAAGAAGAGCATTATCAGAGTTATATGAAAGTCGCAAAAACGATTGCCCCTGACAGCGTTATAGTCAGAACAATCGATTTAGGCGGCGACAAGCTTATGAATTTAGGTTTTCTAAGCATGGAAAAAGAGATGAATCCTTTTATGGGGCTGCGCGCCATAAGGCTGTGTTTAAAATATCCGGAAATGTTTATTGACCAACTGAGAGGAATACTAAGAGCTTCGGTCCACGGGAAAATAAAACTTATGTACCCGATGATTTCCAGCTTGGAAGAGCTCAGGCAGGCAAATAAAATCCTTGGAAAAGTGAAAAAGAGTTTGCGCGCGGAGAAGGTTAAGTTTGATGAAGATATTGAGGTAGGAGCGATGGTAGAGGTGCCTTCCGCGGCCGTTATCACGGATGTTTTGGCAAAAGAAGTTGATTTTATTTCTATAGGAACAAATGATCTTATACAATATACTTTGGCGGTTGACCGCGTGAATGAAAATGTGGCTTATTTATACAATCCTTCGCATCCGGCGATTTTAAGGCTTATAAAAAAAATAATCGACGCGGGGCATGACGCCGGAATAGACGTAGGGGTATGCGGCGAAATGGCGGGAGATCCGAACTATACCGCTCTTCTTTTGGGAATGGGTCTTGACGAATTCAGCGTATCTCCGGCTCAGGCGCCTAAGATAAAAAAAGTAATAAGAAGCGTGTCTTTTGCGGAGGCGAAAAAAGCTGCCGAAGAAATATTAAAATGCGGCGACGAAGATTCTATAGCCAGAGTAATGAAAAAATTAAAATTGAAAGAAATATATTAATAACGGCGATGCAGGGATGCAGAGAGGCAGGGATGCGGGGCAAAGCCAACAGAAGAAAAAAAGTAAACACAACTGCTCTTCGCATCTCTGCATTCTTGCATCCAAGCTTTTAGATATATGATAAGGAAAAGTAATGTCAAACATAAGAAATTTTTGTATTATCGCGCATATTGACCACGGAAAGAGCACTCTGGCTGACAGGCTTTTGGAATATACGGGGACAATATCCAAAAGAGAGATGAAAGATCAGATTCTTGACGGAATGGAGCTTGAAAGGGAAAGAGGAATAACAATCAAAGCAAAAGCCGTAAGAATGAACTATACCGATAAAAACGGCATTCCGTATATTTTAAATCTTATCGATACGCCGGGGCATGTTGATTTTACTTATGAAGTATCAAGAGCTTTGGCCGCGTGCGAAGGCGCGCTTCTGGTTATTGACGCTACGCAGGGCGTTGAAGCGCAGACTCTTGCGAACACTATGCTCGCTAAAAACGCGAATCTTAAAATTATTCCGGTTATCAATAAAATAGATCTCCCTACGGCAGACGTAGATACCGCTTACGAGCAGATGAAAGAAGGCCTTGAGGTTGACGCAGAGCCTATTCTTGCCAGCGCAAAAGAGGGGATAGGCATAGGCGAAATAGTGGATTCCGTTATCGCCAATATTCCTCCGGCAAAAGTAGTTTTAAACGAGCCTCTTTCGGCTATTATATTCGATTCCTTTTATGATTCTTACAGAGGAGTTATTGTAATAATAAGAGTTTTTGACGGAAGTATCCGCAAAGGAATGAAGATTCGTTTTATGGCTTCCGACGTTGAGTACGATGTTCTCGAAGTCGGATACATGAGAATAAAACCCGTTGAAGCGGATAATCTGTCTTCCGGTGAAGTGGGATATGTGGTAGCCGGCATAAAAGATATTCACGACATAAAAATCGGCGATACGATAACGGACAGCGCGAATCCCACAAAAAATCCTCATCCGGGGTATAAGGAGATTCATCCTTTTGTTTTTGCCGGATTATATCCGAACAGCACTTCCGATTACGACGCTTTAAAAAGCGCTTTGGAAAAACTAAGGCTTTCCGATTCTTCTCTCGTGTATTTTCCGGAAACTTCGGTTGCTTTGGGATTTGGATTCAGATGCGGTTTTCTCGGTTCTTTACATTTGGAAATCGTCAAAGAAAGGCTGGAAAGAGAGTTCGGCTTAAGTCTTTTGGTAACGGCTCCCAACGTTGTGTATAAAGTCAAGACTTTAAAAAACCAGCTTTTGACGATAGACAATCCCGCGAAATTTCCCAATAACTCGGATATAACCGAAATTTGGGAACCTTATGTAGAGGCTACCGTAATATGCCCCGTCGACTATCTGGGCGCTATTCTGGATTTGTGCCAGAAAAGACGCGGAAAGCAGATTCATATGAAATATTTAAACGTGAAAATAGTAGTTCTGAAATACCATTTGCCGCTTGCCGAAATAATAGTCGGATTTTACGACGCTTTAAAATCAGTTTCAAAAGGTTACGCGTCTTTTGATTATGAACATATCGAACCCCAGAAAGGAGAGCTCGTTAAGCTTGAAATCATGATTAACAGCGAAGTTGTTGACGCTTTTACAATGATAACCCATAAGGATAAAGCCCAGACTGCCGCGCATTATCTGACTGAAAAGCTTCGCGGAATAATTCCAAGGCATATGTTTGAAATTCCGATACAGGCGAAAGTCAACAATAAAATAATAGCGAGAGAAACGATTTCCGCAGTGCGTAAAGACGTTCTTGCAAAATGTTACGGCGGAGATATAAGCAGAAAGCGCAAACTTCTTGAAAAACAAAAAGAAGGAAAGAAGAAAATGAGGCAGTTCGGAAGGGTTGAAATACCGCCGGAAGCTTTTATAGCGGTGCTTAAAATAGACGAATAACGACAGAAGTTTGGAAGATTGGAGAGCTTGGAAGCTTGGCAAAGACAAAGTCGTTGCTAAACTTCCAAGCCCTCCAAGCCCTCTAAGCTTCTAAATACGGAGATAAAAAATGGAAGTTAAACTGTTTATTGCGGGTTGTATTCTTTTTTGCGTTGCGATGTTTATGAAGCTTATAAAGAAAAGATTTACGGGTAAAGTGTCTCAAAATCTGTTCAAGAATGTATATTCATGGGTTGATACTTTGTGGTCGGCGCTTATTATAGCGGCGTTTCTGATGTTTTTCTTTATTCAGGCGTTCAAAATACCGACCGGAAGCATGAGGACGACTTTTTTGGAAGGAGATCATCTTTTCGTCAATAAATTCATTTACGGTTTTCACGTGCCTTTTAGCGACGGAAAAAGAGTGCTGGCTATTAAAAGCGTTTCAAGAGGCGATATAATTGTTTTCAGATGTCCTCCGGAGGCTTTGACTCTTTCAGAGCGCGAAGCCGGGATAAAAAAGGACTATATTAAAAGATGTATTGCCGTAGCCGGAGATAAAGTTGAAATAAAGGATAAGAGACTTTTTGTCAACGGCATTCCTCTTGATGAATCGTATGTGACTTTTGCGGATCCGTCAGTGTACCAAAGGTTTGATTTATTTAATGATGAAAAAGAATATCAGCTTGCCTGGGAAGCGGGAAAGTTTACCGCGATTCCGCCTAATTTTATAAGAGATAATTTCGGTCCCGTAATTGTGCCTAATGATTCATATATGGTTCTCGGAGATAACAGAGATAATTCTTTTGACTCCCGTTTCTGGGGGCCTTTGCATGACAAATATATTAAAGGCAAAGCTCTTGTTATATACTGGCCTTTGAACCGAATCAGAATAATATAAAAAGATAGAGTGAAGAGTGTAGAGTTTAGAGTGTAGATAAGGAGTTTTTGCGAAGCAAAAACAAGTAATAGGTTTCGGCAAAGCCGAAACACAATATCTAAACTCTACACTCTTTAACCTCCACTCTGTCGTTAAAAAAGGAGGTTTGCCATGAGTTGGATAGCATGGGTTATTGCGGCGGTATTTCTCGGCATAATTGAAGTTATTACGGTTTCCGTGTTTTTCTTTATGTGTATCGGCATAGGCGCTCTTTTTGCCGGAATAGCTTCGGCTTTGGGAGCTGGAATATGGATGCAGATAGCGGTATTTGCGGCGGTATCAATAGTTTCCGTATTATTTATAAGGCCTGTTTTGGGAAAGTATCTGAAAAAGACAGATTCAAAACCTTCAAATATTGATGAGATTATAGGAAAAGAGGCACTAGTTACGCATAAAATAACGGAAGAAAATCAGGGGTTTATAAAAATAATGGGCGAAGTTTGGGGCGCGTTTTCAGAATCCGGCGAAATAGAAAAAGACAGTACGGTAATTATAGTTTCGGTAAAAGGCACAAGAGTGATAGTAAGAAAAAAGACAATTAATAAATAATAATTAACAATTAATAATTGCGGTGTTGCGCATTTAGCGAAACTTGTTAATAGGTTCGGCTTCGCCGAACTCTTAAAATTATTAATTATTACTTGTTAATTATTAATTGCAGTTAAAGGGGGCGTTTATGACAGGCGGAATTTTTCTTTTAGCGGTTATTTTGGTTTTTGCGGTAATCATTTTAGTTTCAAGTACCGTAAATATCGTAAGACAGTATGAAAAGGGACTTGTTGAAACTTTGGGTAAATACAGCAGAACGGAAGAGCCGGGCGTTGTGATAATAGTTCCTTTCTTTCAGAATTTGAGAAAAGTTGATATGAGAGAGCAGGTTATAGACGTTCCCGCGCAGAGCGTTATTACAAAAGATAACGCTACTGTCGTCGTGGACGCCATAATTTATTTTCAGATAACGGATCCTTTCAGAGTCGTATATAATATTGCTAATTTTGCCATTGCCGCTTTGAAGCTGGCTCAGACAAATTTGAGAAACGTTATCGGCGAGATGGAACTTGACAGCACTCTTACTTCAAGAGAAAAAATTAATACGCAGCTCAGATTCGTAATGGATGAAGCGACGGATAAATGGGGCGTTAAAGTTACAAGAGTTGAAATACAGAGAATCGAACCGCCAAAAGATATTACCGATTCGATGTCTAAACAGATGAAAGCGGAAAGAGAAAAAAGAGCGAATATTTTGGAAGCCGAAGGTTTGAGGCAGGCAGCCATTCTTAAAGCGGAAGGCGCTAAGCAGGCTGTTATCCTTGAAGCCGAAGCCACAAAAGAAAAGCAGGTGCTTGAAGCTACGGGCGAAGCCGAAGCTATCAAAAAAGTTGCCGACGCCGAAAAATATAAAATAAATGTCGTTTATAACGCGATTCATGAAGGTCGCCCGACAAATGACCTTATAGCGATAAAGTATCTTGAGGCATTGGAAAAAGTTGCCGACGGGCAGGCGACAAAAATATTTTTACCGCTGGAAACAACGGGAGTTACCGCTTCAATAGGCGGAATTGCCGAACTTTTTAAAGACAATTTAAAAAAATAGAGTGAAGAGTGGAGAGTTAAGAGTGAAGATAATGAGCGCTTCGCGCGGATATTAATTAAAGTCTTTGCCGTATCTCAACTCTCAACTCTTAACTCTTCACTCTTGGTTTTATATGTTAGGCCTCTACATTCACATACCGTTTTGCAGGAAAAAATGCGCTTACTGTGATTTTTTCTCAGTGGAGTATAATAAAGATTTATCAAACCGGTATATATCCGCTTTGGCTGCTCATTCGAATTTATATAAAGACGTTAAAGTAAATACCGTTTATATAGGCGGAGGAACGCCGTCAATTCTTTCCGAAAAACAGATTGAAAAACTTCTGAATTCAATCCAATCAAATTTTAACCTTGACGAACTCAAAGAGTTCACGTTTGAATTAAATCCCGAATCCGTTACAAATGAAAAATTAAAAATTTTAAAAGATTGCGGCGTAGGCAGATTAAGCATGGGTTTGCAGTCTGCCGACGATGATTTATTGATGAAAATAGGAAGAGCTCATACTTTTAAGACGTTTGCCTGCGCTTATGAAGCAGCAAGAAAAGAAGATTTCGACAATTTTAACATCGATTTAATTTACGGGCTTCCGGGTCAGTCCTTACCAGCCTGGGAAAAAAGCCTGCAAGCGGCCGTTGAATTCGGATGCGAGCACATTTCGCTGTATCCTTTAAGTATTGAAGAGGGCACGCAGTTTTATAATGCCGGAATATGCGTTGACGACAGCCTTCAAAGAGATATGTATGAAACGGCGGTAAAATTTCTTTCATCAAAAAGTTTTAAACATTATGAGATTTCAAACTGGGCAAAACCCGGCAAAGATTCTGTTCATAACAGCAATTACTGGCGCAATTTCGAATATATCGCGCTTGGAGCAGGAGCGTCGGGATATGAAAACAGATTCAGATATTCGAATATTGAAAATATCGGAAAATACATCGATTTAATTTCAAAAAAATTATCAGTTAAAGAAGATAATGATTTTATAGACGAAGCAAGTTACGAAGCCGAAATGATAATGCTCGGCCTGCGTCTGCTTAATGAAGGCGTAAATATAAACGAATTTAAAACTCTTTCAAACAAAAATGCTCTTAATAAGCTTATCGCGCAAAATCTGCTTATAAACGAAAACGGAAAAATAAAACTGCCGAAAAACGCGGTTTTTATATCAAATCAAATAATATCCGAGTTTATGGGCTAATTAGCAGCTCGGCAGCTTGGCAAAGACAAAAGATTTGTTGTTGCCGCTACATAGCTGCTGAACTTCTATATTGTGAAATTGTGTTGAAATAAGAATTAAAAAGATGTAAAATTTATATGCAAAAATAAAAGAAACGGGAAACGGTGCGCATATGAAAAATATGGCAAAATATCCAAGGTATTATAAGCCGGGCTGTGCCGTAAGCCTCGGCAAAACAGCTGACGATAATCTTTGTGCCGTTTATAAAAATACAGTTTACAAAAAAAACCGCTCTAAACAGCGGTTTTTTTTTGTGACCTAATTATTAAAAAATTATTTTATAACTAAGGGGAAAAAATGAAAAAAAATTTTATTCTCTCGTTACTTTTGTTGTTATTTTGTGTAACGAATATTTATGCGCAGACAGCTTCAACGCCTACCACAAGCGCTACCTTTACTACCCAGTTCGGAAACGCTACTTATTTAATAATGTATTTACAAGGCAATTTGAGTTTTACAGGCGCCATGGGAACTGCCGGAGCGAATAAAATAATAGACGGCAAAGGATACGTTCTGAGCGGCAACGGAACAAATTACGGATTAACCTTAAACAACAGCGCAAGAGTAGTAACCCTCAAAGATGTGACGATATCAACTACGTCAAGGGCTGTTAATTTGCAAGCAGGCACTCTTAATTTGTCCGGCAATGTTAACTTCACCGTGAATGTTAACACCGCCAGCGTCGTCGGTAACGGCGGAGCCATAAATATAACCAACGGGGGATTATACGCGTCATCTTCAACGATAAATTTCAGCAGCAACACCGCCAACGTCGCCGGCGGAGCTATATATAATGCCGTTAATTCAACGGTAAGTTTTACGGACTCGAATGTGGCGTTCACCAGCAATACGGCGGGAAACAGTTACGGCGGAGCGATAGAAAGCAATTCAAGAGTATCATTTGCGGCAAGCACTGTAACTTTCATAAGCAATAGAGGGAATGCTCAGGGCGGAGCGATACACAGCAGCGGTACTGCTGCTAATGTAACTTTCACGGATTCAAATGTGACGTTCAGCAACAATAGGTCCGGAGCCGGCGGAGCAATATACAATGCTTTCCGTTCAACAATGACCTTTACAAACAGCAATATAACCTTTAGCAGCAATACGGCAACCAATTCATACGGCGGAGCGATATACAACGACAATTATGCGAATATGTCATTTACCGCAAGCACGGTAACGTTTATCGGCAATACGCTAAATTCCATCGGCGGCGCTATACACAATTCGGGCAATTCTACAATGACTTTCACGGACTCAAATGTGACGTTCAGCAGCAATACGGCCGGTTCCGGCGGAGCGATATACAATTGGTCTTCAACAATGACCTTTACAAACAGTGACGTAACCTTCAGCAACAATACGGCAACTACTAATAACGGCGGAGCGATATACAACTATAACGGTCAAATAAATTTTGAAACGGGGTCCGGAAACACGATAACGTTTAGGGATAATAACGCCGCAATAGCCGGAAATGATATATACAATTTCGGAATAATAAACATAAGCGGAGCCGGCGCAATGTCATTCGGCGGCGGCATAGAAGGCCCCGGAACGATAAACAAATCCGGAAGCGGGAGAATACACTTTGAGGCTGGCTCAAAAAATGATTTAGCAACTCTTAATTTAACCGAAGGGGATGTGTATTTTTCAACGTCCTCAAAGATAAGCAGTATGAACGCGGCCGCGTCGGGAACGCTTACTTTAGACGTGGACTTTCTGGGATCGCTGACAAGCGTGCTTTATTTCGAAAATGTCACTATAGACGCGGCAAGCAAACTCTACATCAACAATATATCCACGGGAGCAGTGTCAGCCGGAGCCGAGAGAGTGGTGTTTTATTCGATCTCCCCAAACAACGGGTCGTTCGGAGACGGCAATATATACGACGAGTCGTCGGGAAATAATCTTTATACTTTGGTATGGCAGCCGGGATATTTTTACGGATACAACTATATGGGCATTTTGGCGTATTACGGCGCCGCGAACGGCTTTGGCCCGTGGAATATATTCGTGGCGGCGTATAAAGATATGCCTTACGGGAGCACGATAGACTTAACCGGAACCATAACTGCGTCAGACGGCGATGACGATCCGTTCGGCCTGCCGGGAAACGATAATATCACGATATACGGGATGGGAAATACGATCGACGCCGACGGAAGAGCGGGGAAGGGTTTTGTGTTTGACGGCTCGTCGGCAACGTTCAAAGATATAAATTTCGCAAATTTTATCACGTCAACGATTAATGGAGTCGGAGGAGCAATATCTTCAACCAATTCGGCGAATGTAAATTTCACCGGCGATGTAACCTTCATCGGAAATAAAGTAACGGGAGCAAACGGCAAAGGCGGAGCGATATATAATTATCTTTCAAATATGTCATTTACGGGGAGTACGGCGACATTCGTCAATAATGAGGCAAACAGCGATACTTTCAGCAACGGCGGAGCTATATATAATGACATTAGTTCAACAATAACTTTCACGAACTCGAATGTGACTTTCAGCAGCAATGCGTCTGCAGCGCTAATCAGTCTGGCCGGAGCCGTATTCAATGCCGGCACAATAATCTTCACGGATTCCGAAGCGTCTTTCGCCGGCAACAGAACAGGCTATTACGGCGGAGCGATATACAATACGGCTTCAATAATGACTTTTACCGGAAGCACTGTAACCTTTAGCAGCAATACTGCTAACGTCGGCGGGGGAATATATAATAATAATAGAGGAAATATTGCTTTTGCAAACAGCAAGGTAATCTTCAGCAGTAATTTGGGAACAAATAACGGCGGAGCGATAAACAATACAAATAATTCAACAATGACTTTTACCGGCAGTACGGTAATCTTCAGCAGTAATTCGACAACTTCCAACGGCGGAGCGATATACCATGAAGGTTCAACAATGACTTTCACCGGCAGCACGGTAACGTTTAGCAGCAATACGGCCTCGGGTTCCGGCGGAGCGATATACAATGCAGGCAATTCAACAATGACCTTTACAAACAGTAATGTAATCTTTAGCAGCAATACGGTAAATTCATCCGGCGGAGCGATATATAATGGAGCTTATTTGCCTGGAACTAGTTCGCTAATGACCTTCACAAACAGTAATGTAATCTTTAGCAGCAATACGGCTAGGTCTGCCTCTTTAGGAAGCGGCGGAGCAATATACAATAGATTTAATTCAACAATGACCTTCACAAGCAGTAATGTAATCTTTAGCAGCAATACGGCAAGTCTCGCAGGCGGAGCGATATATAATTATTTTAATGCAATAATGACCTTTACCGGCAGCACGGTAACATTTGACAGCAACGTTGCGGCAAGCTCCGGCGGAGCCGTATTTAACACGAACAATTCGGTAATGGATTTTATATCATCTACGGTAAGTTTTATAAATAATATCGCGGGCGTAGGATACAGCGGAGGAGCAATATATAATAACGGCTCGACTGTCAGCTTTACCGGCAGCTTTGTAAAGTTTGAAAATAATCAAACAATAAATACTACAAGCCGCGGCGGTGCAATATATAATGATAATAACGGAAATATTTCTTTTGCAAACAGTACGGTAATCTTCAGCAGCAACACGTCTACAAATGCCGGCGGAGCGATACGCAATGATAATTCAACAATGACCTTTACAAACGATAATGTATCATTTATCGGAAATAAGACAGGGGTTTCCGGTGGAGCTATACATAATAATAATCAGGCAACAATGACCTTTTCAGGCAGTACGGTAACCTTCAGCAGCAATACATCAGGTAGCGGAACTATAAACAGTTCTAGTTCAACAGTTTCCTTTACAAACAGTAATATAACCTTTAGCAGCAATACGGCAAACAGCGGTGGAGCGATATATAATAATATTAATTCAGCAATGACATTTATCGGCAGCACGGTAACCTTCAGCAGCAATACGGCTTCTACGCAGGGTGGCGGAGCGATATACAATACAGGCAATTCAATAATGACCTTTGCAAACGGCGATATAACCTTCAGCAACAACAAGGCGGCAACAAGTGTTGTGGGTTTAGGCGGAGCGATATACAACACATTCAATTCAACAATGACCTTTATCGGCAGCACGGTAACATTCAGCAGCAATACGGCAGGTTACGGCGGAGCGATGAGCAATGAACGTAATTCAGAAATAATCTTTACCGGCAGCTTGGTAAGCTTCAGCAGCAATACGGCTTTGGGTCATCAAGGCGGAGCGATATACAATAATAATGTAACAATGACCTTTACAAACAGCAATATAAACTTTAGCAGTAATACGGCAATATTAGGAGGAGCGATATATAATTATCTTAATTCAACAATGACCTTTACCGGAAGTGCAGTAACCTTCAGCAGCAATACGGCATCAACTTCGGGCGGAGCGATATACAATACAAGTAATTCAACAACTGCCTTCACAAACGGCAATATAACATTTGACAGCAATGTTGCGACAAGTTCGGGCGGCGCGGTATTTAACACGGGCAATTCGGTAATAAATTTTGCATACTCTACTGTAAGTTTTATAAATAATACCGCGGGGTACGGCGGCGGAGCAATATTTAGTACCGGCTCGGCCGTCAATTTTACCGGCAGTCTTGTAAGATTTGAAAATAATAAAACAACGGCAATTGTAAGTTTTGGCGGAGCTATATACAATACAAGTAATTCAACAATGACCTTTACCGGAAGCACGGTAATGTTCAGCAGCAATACTGAAGGATATCAAGGCGGAGCAATAAGCAATGAAAGCAGTTCGCTAATGACCTTCACAAACAGCAATGTAATCTTTAGCAGCAATAGGGCTTTTCTATACGGAGCGATATTTAATCAGACTTCAACAATGACCTTTAGCAGTAGCACGGTAACGTTCAGCAACAATATAGTCGGCAACATCGGCGGAGCGATAGGCAATATAGGTTCAACAATGACCTTTAGTGGAAGCACGGTAACGTTCAACAGCAATACGGCATATGGCGCGGGCGGAGCGATATTCAATGATTCAAGCCGGATAGATTTTGACGGCAGCACTGTAACTTTCAGCAATAATACGGTTTCCAAAAATTACGGCGGAGCAATATACAATGCAAGCAATATGACCTTCACAAACAGTAATGTAACCTTCAGCAGCAATACTGCAGGAAATTCCGGCGGAGCGATATACAATGATGCCAGTTCAACAATGGCCTTCACAAACGGCAATATAGCCTTCAACAGCAATACCGCAAGACAGCAGGGCGGAGCTGTATTTAACACGGACAATTCGCTGACGGATTTTGCATATTCAACGGTAAGTTTTATAAATAATACCGCGGATTCCGGCGGCGGAGCAATATTTAATACAGGCTCGGCAGTAAATTTTACAGGCAGTCTTGTAAAATTTGAAAATAATAAAACAACGTTAGGCGTAAATTTAGGCGGAGCGATATACAATACAAGTAATTCAACAATGACCTTCGCAAACAGTAATGTAACCTTTAGCAGCAATACGGCAAGTACCGGCGGAGCAATATTAAATTATGACATTTCAACAATAACCTTTACGAATGCAAATGCAGTTTTCAGCGGAAATATCGCGTCAGCCGATTATGGCGGCGCGCTATACAATAATTTTTATTCGGACATATTATTTACCGCAAGTACTGTAACATTCGTTGAAAATACGGCAAATTCGCAAGGCGGGGCGATATTCAATACCAATAATTCAACAGTAACATTTGACGGCGCAAATGTAACTTTCGGCACCAATACGGCAGTAGCCGGCGGCGCGGTATTAAATAGCGATTCGTCAAATATATTATTTACCGGCAGCGAGGTAACTTTCAGCAGCAATACGGCAGATTTAGGCGGAGCGATATTAAATTATAATGCATCAATGAGCTTCATAAATTCAAATGTAAAGTTCAGCAGCAATACGGCTTCGGATCAAGGCGGAGCGATATATAACTCCGGAACAGTAAACTTTGACGTTGAGGCAGGTTCAAGCGTAACTTTTAAAGGCAACAAAGCGGCTTCTGACGCTGGCGGTCATGACATATATATGGCTGCGGGCGGAATAATAAACATAACAGGAGCGGGTAATTTTATAATATCAAGCGGAATAGCTGGCGCGGCAGGAGCAGGAGTAATCAGCAATTCGGCTAACCTGTATTTAGGCGGAGCAAATAATTATTATACAGGCTTATTTAACCAAACCACAGGCTACACGCAAGTAACCGGCAGCTACTTTGCTGGCGTGTCAAGTATAACTGGCGGCTCGGTAAATATGATGGCAGGCGCGAGCGTTAACTCCGCTAAAATAGGCGCGTACGGAGGCAGCGTAAATTTTGCCACAAGCGCGATAGTCGGCATTTTGGATGTAGGCGCCGGAGAAATAGGCGTAACTGTTGATTGGCACGCCGGCGGACAAGGCGCTGACACAAGCTTTATATACACAAGCACAACAAATCTTACGGCAGACAGCATGCTTGCGGTAACAACGGTAACACCGGTGCAGCAAATAGTGGGAAGTTCAACATCAATAATGAGCGCGGAGTGGATAAACGGAGTAGTATTTAGTACGGGCAACATATACGGCGGCGACAAATACGGATATAGATTTATATGGAGCGGTACAAACGGTGATTATATAGGGTGGTTAGTATATGGAGCGCTGCCGTGGAATACTTTTGTCGACCAATACCAAACCGCTGCGCCGGGAAGTACAATAACGCTTGGTCAGGATATATTCGCGTGGGCAGGCAATGACGAAAACCCTTTCTTATCGCCGGCCGGAAATAATTTCACAATAGACGGAGCGGGATATGTGATTAATTCAAGCGGCATTGCCGGAAAAGGAATGACGCTTAGCGGTAAAAATATCACAATGCAAGACGTGACGTTCATTAACTTCTCATCAGCCACATCCGGCGGTGTAATATATGCCAATGCCGGCAGCAGCATAACTTTTTACGGCGAGAATTCCTTCATAAATAATGTTTCAAGCGGAGCCGGCAGTAACGGCGGGGGAACTATATACACTAATAATTCGGAAATAACCTTTACCGGAAGCACGGTAACGTTCAGTAGCAATGTGGCCTCAAGTTATGGCGGCGCTATATACAATACTAACCGTTCAACAACGACCTTTACAAACAACAATATAACATTTGAAGACAATAAGGCGGGCTTGGGCGGAGCGATATCCAATAGTAATGCAGAAATAACCTTTACCGGCAGCACGGTAACGTTTGGCAGCAATGCGGCTTCAACTTCCGGCGGAGCGATATCCAATGATACTTCAACAATGACCTTTACAAACCTCGATATAATATTCAGCAGTAATACGGCGGCAGATTCCGGCGGAGCGGTATACAGCACAGACAATTCAATAATGACCTTTAGCGGCAGCACGGTAACGTTTAGCAGCAATACGGCAAGTAATTACGGCGGAGCAATACACAATGAATTCGATTCAACAATGACCTTTACAAACGGCAATATAACATTTAGCAGCAATACTTCAATCAACGGCGGAGCGATATACAACACGTTCGATTCAATAATGACTTTTAGCGGCAGCGCGATAACCTTCAGCAGCAATACGGCAGATTTTATCGGCGGAGCAGTATACAATACAAATAATTCGGAAATGACCTTTAGCGGCAGCGCGGTAACCTTCAGCAGCAATACGGCAGGTAATTACGGCGGAGCAATATACAATGAATCAAGTTCAATAATGACCTTTATCGGCAGCACGGTAACGTTCAGCAACAATGAGGCAAGTTCGTTGGGCGGAGCGATATACAATACAAGCAATTCGGAAATAACCTTTAGCGGCAGCGCGGTAACCTTCAGCGGCAATACGGCATTCGGAAGCGGCGGAGCTATATATAACACAGGAACGCTAAACTTTAACACGGTAACCGGCAGCAGCGCGATATTTACCGGCAACGAAGCATACGGACAAAAAAATGATATTTATCAATTCGGTTTTTCAGCGGTAATAAACATAACCGGCGACGGCTATATGTATATGGATGGAGGAATATCCGGCTCTGGTTTGTTACAAAAAGACGCAAGCGGGCTTTTCTTAAACGAAGGCGATAATTCAGGGTTTTATGGTTACTTTAACCAAACGGCAGGCACAACGACAATAACGGCGCTGGGCACAATGTTCGAGGGCATAAATACGATATCGACAAGTTTGCTTGAAGTTTACGGTGAGGACGTATATTACGGCGTTGATCTGGCGGCCGGCGGAGTTTTGAATCATTATGATACGTCTTTAACAATATCGACGGTAGGAGCGAACAGTAACATAAGTTTTACGGAGAGCGGAGCAACAGCGATGTTCGGATTGGACGCTTTGCTGCAAGCGCCGGATGTTTACGCCTATTACAATCTGGCAGGAACAATAGATAACGGGCAAAGCAATACGGTAGCATTTGAAAATTC